>Ga0209006_10006550_pt1 | contig 10527 bp, 4 predicted proteins | sample JacPin_JW_Ref_O2_FD_188567 | JGI IMG/M metagenome (GOLD analysis project Ga0209006, IMG submission 188567) | Forest soil microbial communities from Algoma, Ontario, Canada - Jack Pine, Ontario site 1_JW_Ref_O2 (SPAdes) (version 2) | ecosystem: Environmental > Terrestrial > Soil > Boreal... | reverse complement strand
AGACTCATCGACGGTCCGAGGCAAGGCTCTGTTTCCCGATCTGGAAGTGGATCCAGGCAAGACGTTTGTTGTCTATCCGCGGGCCGTCGAGGAAGAAAAGCTGTTCGCTATCTCGATTTCGTACGGCAATTGGGCCGCAATCATGCAAACGAATATTGACCTTTACCGCGGCGGCCGGTACGGCCCTTGGCGCGAGGACGCGGAATGCTTTTTAGCTAACCAGCAAATCATGCATGGGACCGGATTTGTCGGCACGTTTCCGTTCCTTAGAATGGGACTGCCTCAGGTACTAGTCGATACGTTCGATGAAAACAAAATCATCGATGCGATAGTTCGCCGCAAGGTTACCGCAACGCTGTTCGTACCCCTGATGCTGGCGCGGGTGACAACCGCTGCCGCCAACCGCCAACAGGATGTGTCCTCATTGCGCCACGTTTTGTATGGCGGCGGCAGAACCAGGCGGGAGGAAATTGTCAGGGCGTACGAAAACCTTTCACCACATTTAACCCAGATTTACGGACGGCTCGAGGGAGGCTGGCCCATCAGCATTCTGGACCCGGACGATCACCGGGCGATCGCGCAAGGTGCGAGCGAACTCGCCGACAGCTGTGGACGTCCCGTAGCCGCCGTCGAAACCAAGATTCGACCAGTGTCGTCATCAAAGGAACCCGCGACGGGTGAATTGTGCACCCGTGGTCCAATGGCGGTCGCTGAACATCTCGATGCCGAGGGTTGGTGCGCCTCGGGAGACATCATGAAGGTCGATCAGGGTGGCTACCTCTACTACAAGGGAAGAGCCGATCGAATGATCAACAATGGCTTCCACGTCTATCCGGAGGAAATCGAACGCGCCATTCTGGTCGTGGAAGGTGTCGCAGCAGCACGCGTTTATGGAAAATCCGATCCCAGCTACGGCGAAATCGTGGCCGCGGATCTAGTGCTCATGGAGAATTTCGAGTTTGGTGATGTCCTAAGACGGGTACGCTACACCCTGGAATCTTCACTGGCAAAATACAAAGTCCCTAAGATTTTCAATCCGGTCGACTCGATCACAAGTTTGAAATAGCTGTCGGCCAAGCGCTACGTGGTTACGGCTATTCAAGGTTGAGGAGGCTCGAACGGCCCCCTCCATTCGATCGGCGAATAGATGAGCCGTTCGACGCCGATCCTGCGGCGAGCGGATCGAGCGACCCCTGAACGGACGTTGGGTCGCAGCCTGTGCGGACGGTTGTTGGCCTTTCTCCCCGCCAGCCCCACAAAGTGCTAGGTTTTAGAAATTGATGGGCGTTCCCGGTCGGACCCGCCTTCACATTCGCGGCGCCAGCAACGAATGCAAAATAAGAAAGGGAGAGGATTAAATGTGGATAATGACGAACAACGGCTACCTGTCGATCGTAAGCAAGGAGTGTGGCCCGGCTGAACTGCTAGTCAGGGCTCGGCGTGCCGGGGATATCGAGAAGGTATTCCCAAATGCCAAGGTAACCCGGCAAACCGACAGTGATTATTTATATCGGGCAATTCTGCCACGCGATGTGGTTAAGCGGGCCTTTGCCGCAATGATCGACCTTATCGATTACCCGAACTTCAAGGATAGCGTTGAAGACAGGTCATTGCATGCTGCCTATGTCAGTGTCTGGTGTGCAATGGCAGGACTACAACATCCGCCGCCAGAGATAGAACGAGCGACCCATGCAAGGTCAGCTCTAACCTCGAAAAACACACGGTAGCGCCTCGACGGATTTTTTCTTTGGACCCAAACTTGTTGCGCGGGCGACATGTCTAAGATGTGCTCTGTCGACCGTTCGAGAAGGACCGAAGGTATCGAGTAATGTCCGGGTTCGAGGGCAAAGCGGAAAACATATGCTCGCACCGAGTTCTTCTCAGTTAGACCCGGAACGGACATCCAGCGCCGCGTCTAAGGAAGCCATTGTCTCGGCCTGCAGACACGATAGCTTTTGCTCTGGACTTCGGAGTGAGGGACGGACGAGATGACCCAAAAGTCCCGTCCGCGCCGCGCGCTATGCGACCATAAGTAAGGCGCTTGAGTATCCAAAATAGAGGAAAGAAGGGGATCTAAATGGATTCTACTGTAGCTCCCGAGCTGAAGGGTACGAAGGGCGACATCATTGCCGCCAGAATCGAAGTGCCTATTCTTGTTGTAATGATTTACGGTATTGTCGAATTCATCCGATTGGGGTGGTCCCAAGACTACTACTTGTACACTTACGCTCCGGTGTTAGGTGGCGTCGCTGCCTCAGTAGGTCTTTTTACTTATTTTTTTCTTGTGTCCGTGGAACGAAAAAAGAGCCGGAAAAATCTCCTAGTTCTGCTCGGATTTCTTCCATATTTCTATTCGCTATACATCATGGGAATTCTTGGCCTGTACACAATCTATGAAGGCATCATCGGTAAGTTTTCATTTTGGTCAATGATAGGCGGGGTCTTCTGGAGTTTTCTTGGATTTCATCTAATCTATCGGTTTTACCTGATGACAGAGATCGTCAGGCAACACGATGAAAAAGCGATGTTAGCTCATTCTACCCTTCGCCAAAGTGACATGAACTAAAATTACTTTCTCAGTAAGGGGAAGTCCGGGATTGGGCACGCAGCTGACGTATCACCCGGTTGATCGGATGTCCGTTAAGGAGGGAATCGGCGGACGCTGCGGGGAGCCACGGCAGCCAGCGAATTGCCGCCCAGTTTGCCGCATAATGAGCGTTTATGGAACGCCTTCGATCGGAGCCTCTAGTTACGTGTGAGATCCTGTTATGGGTCAGCTGGCAGTCCGTCGATTCCGACTCACCCGGTTGAATCGCTTGACACCTTCGTGGTCGAGCACGAATTCCGGGATCGCGCGCGTGACGTCTGTGTCGCGCACCAGCGTCAGCGTACGATTGTCAAGGATTAGCCACTGACCATCGACGCGAGTTGCGACCGCAGCATGATCCTCGCTTGGAAAGAAGTTTTTCAAGATAACGATCTTCACATCATTCTTGGGGATGCCAGCCTCCAGCAGTGCGGCATATTTGAGGATCGCGTAGTCCTCACAATCACCGCGATTGGATAGGAGCGTTTCAAAGGGATCGCTCCAATGATCCGCGATGCCCCATTGCTTCTCGTCACTGACTGGGTTGATGGCGAGGTTCGCAGCTCTGTTGATCGGGCCCACACGGGCCCGGCCGCTTCGCCCTGCGCCCTTCGCGCTTATGTCGATCAGTTTTTGCGCGGCGACGGGGCACGTCCCATTTGCATGGCATTGCGCAACCACCGCGAAATCTCGAGCCATAGTGGCAACGACGTGGTGCCATTTTTCAGGCAACTCGCCCGCTGCGACAGACTCGGTTTCCATACCGAACAGCTGGGCGGCTTGCTTGTCATCGCGCGCCGCCAGCTTGAACAGCGCGGTCGCCGCATTCGTTCCATTTTCGATGAATGAGATGGCTTCGAATTCGTTGGCAGCAAGAAAGGTCATAGGTGGAGCGGAACTAGTCACAGGCTTGGGCGGCCTCAACGCGTGAGCTGCGTCAGCCGGCAAAAGTGCTACCCACGCTGCCGCGAGAATCGCCAAGAAATTTCCGCCATGGCGCATCGCGGAATCATATAGCGCGAAAACGGACATCGGATACGCCTTCTCATCCAGGGAGACAGGTCTCGCTGAGGTAGTGCTTGACAGTTCGCGACCAAGCTGTCTGCCAGCAACCCTGCTTTGACGAGTTTGCTTGTCTCCGCTTCATGCTCGTGCGTGCTCAGCGTTCACGTTCAATTCACAAACTCGTGCGCAACCGAACCCAGCGTCGCCGAGAGCATCGCGAGTTTAGAGCACGTGGGCTGGTCTTCACGATTTCGACCTTTGCCCGCATGCGACCGACGAATGAGAAATGGACAGGCCGTTGCTAAACCCCCAGGGCGCCTCAAAACTTAGCCAATCCGTGCCAAGGCGGAGCAACGTGTCTAAGGAAGTGAAATTGAGCGGGGTTGCCTGATGGTCCTGGTTAGTCAGCATTACCGGAACTGACAGATCGGCACAGACCCATACGGTTTCGTCCGTCGATCTCCGACGAAACATTTCTCTCACAGCACGACACGGCCTTTAGCGTACCGTGAAGTCATGAACGGTAAAAGGGGGACGAACGACCTGGGAGGTTGTCATGTGGTGGGCATTCGCTATCGGTTTGGCTTTCGCTTATCCAATCGCTGAGATGGTTGAGGAATGGCGGTAGCGTCGGTTCAGCATCAAAGACCTATCTACAATGCGAGAGCACGTTCAATTGCGTCACCGATGGGACGTGGGACGCGGTCAATGGATGCTGTGAGTTTGGGTATGCCCAGCCCGCCCGGTGGTGACTTCGAATTCGGCAGGCGCAACGTCCCTCCGCCATGAGACCGATACCTAAGAGCGCTGCTGCCTTCAGGGGGCAGCGTGTTAAAGGCGAAAAAGATGCCCGTCCCGCAGATCGCAGTGCCACTGCCGCACCGAGTCCGAGCAAGCTATTGGTGAGGGCCTGAACCTCTGAACGTCAGGGTGTTTTCCAGTAGGGTAACGCTTGGCTTGGAACTGCAGCAGGGGGAATTCCTCCTGTTGGCGAACCTGTATCTCGACGCACACCAAGTGCACAATCCGGACAAATGGGCGACGGTTTTTCGAAAAGACCATGTTCGACCAAATAGATAGAGCGAGATGGCCATTCGACGAAAGGCGATCTTGGTCTGGACAATGCAGAACGTCTTATTATGAACGCCCTCGTTCACGTGTACGTTTCTTTGACCGCGCCCGCTTCCAACTCGCGTTTGGCTTTAAGCAATCTAGAATCAGTTTAGCGCGCTGCAAATCTGCTGTGTCGAAGCCCTCTGTGAACTGGGCGTAGATTGGCTGCAACAACCGCATTGCTTGTCTTGTCCGGCCGTCACGTTGCCAAAGCGAGGCAAGATCGCAGGCCGTGCGCAGTTCCCAGCAGCGGGCCTGTTGAGTCCTGGCTATCTCGAGGCTCTTGACCAAAAAAATCCCGACTTGATCGCCTGAGCCATTGGTTTCCGATAGCAAGCTCGCTTTAACGCGCAGTATCTCGGCGAGGCAGTAGTGTTCGCCTGTCTCCTCGGAGATAGCGATTGCCTGTTCTATCGCGTCCAACGCGGCCTCGACGCGGCCTTCTTTGGCGTAAATCTCGGCTTCCAGTGCCAGAAAGAGGGGCAGCCATAGCCGCGCACCCGCCTCTCGCCAAGCGGCCACGCCCGCGCGAAACAGCTTGATCCCGTGATCGATCTCGCCCTCATTGATCGCGGCCCATCCCTCGAGAATGCGTCCACAGGCCAGCCAGTGCGACAAGCCGTGCTCCTGGCAGAGCGAGACGACCGAACCCGCATAAGATCGCATACCCCCTGAGTTTCGCCGGAAAATGTCGATCATGCCGCGGGCATGGCAGATCGTGAAAGCCCGCGTGTGCGGATGGGACAGCTCCTCGGCACGTTTCAAGGCGTCGACCGCAACTTTCAATGCTTGGTCGACGTATCCGAGATGCCATAAAGTCCAGCTCAGATAGCACAATGCGGCGGCGCCCACATCCTGACCGTACTGGAATTGCAACGGAGCATGTTGCGACTCGTGGAGCGCTCGGGCTTGCACGAGATAGGGCAGTGCGGCGGTGAATTCTCCTTTCGTCACATGGGTGGTGCCTATGATGCGATGCGCAACGCATAGGGCCGCGGGATCATTGTGGTGTTCGGCCTCTCCAAGGAACTCAGCCGCTGCGCCGGTCTGCCTGGCGACTTCGCCTCTGACATAATGGCACGCCCATATCCCGTACAGAATGGTGAGCTTCTGCGAGGGGTCGGTTTGGTCATCAATATGCCCCTTTGCCCGCAGCAACATTTCTGCGGTCTCGCGTGCGGCATAGCCATAGCCGGCGATCATTGCTTGACTGAGCATTGCTTCCAACCCGAGCGCCGCGCGCGTGCGCGCCGGCCCCGCGGGCTGCGATTGCAGTAACTCAAGCGCCTGGGTCAGATGCCGGATTGCCTCCGCGTTGGCCGAACGCCCGATTGAGCGTTGACCTGCCTTTCGCAAGTAACCGATGGCCCGTTCGGTCAATCCGGCCTGGACGAGATGATGCGCCAAGAGTTCGGGTTGGGTTTCGACCGTCTCAGGGAATCCCTCCTCGATCGCATCAGCTATCCGGTTATGCAATTGCTGCCGTTTTCTGCGTACCAAAGTGCCGTAGGCCGCATCTTGAACCATTGCGTGCCTAAAAACATAGGTTGAATCCGGCGGTTCGCCCCGGACAAAAATCAGCTCTGGAGCAGCAAGCTGGGCAAGAGCTGTCTGCAAAGACGGTGCTGACAACGGTGCGACTGCCGCAAGCAACCGATACGAGAATTCACGGCCGATGGCCGCCCCCATCTGGGCAATCTCCTTGACCGGGCCGAGTCGGTCCAGGCGTGCGGTTAGCAAGTCAAGCAGCGTCGTCGGAATCGCAAGTGGCGCCGAGCTGACGGCGACAAGCGGGTTGCCGGCATCCTGAAACATAGCCGACTCTAAAACCGCCTTGGTGAGTTCTTCGACGAACAGGGGTACTCCATCCGTCTTGCTGATAATCTGCGCGGACATTTCCGAGGGCAGGACCTTGTGCCCGGCCACGTCGAGAATAATGGCCTCCGTCTGGTCGCGCCCAAGTCGTTCAAGCCGCAGCATGGTCAAGTGTGGTTCATCAAGCCATTGCGGGAAGAACTCCGGCCTGAAGCTTATCAGGAGGAATACTCGCGCCGTTCTGACCGACGCGATTATACGGCTGAACAGCTCGAGGGTGCTGGAGTCGGCCCAGTGGGCGTCGGCGAGTTCGATAACAACCGGCATTGCACCCGCAAGACCGAGCACCTGCCGCACAAGCGCAGCGATGGTGAGATCCTTTTGCCGTGATGGTGTCGGTCCTGTCGGCGGCAGTTCATCAGTCGGAATTGAAAGCAGGGCGGCACAGGATCGGATATCGGCTAAGGTTGCCGCGCCGGCTTGGGACAGCACAGCTTCCAATTTCTCGAGTTTGACGACCGGCGCATCCTCCGGATCAAAATGCGCGGCTCGCTGGAGCTGATCTATGATCGGATAGAACGGGCTATTTGCATGGTACAGCGCGCACTGATACCGGATGGTGATATGCGGATCTGCGGTGATCCGCTCCAAAAAGACTTCGCAAACACGCGATTTGCCAATGCCGGCTTCGCCGCAAAGAAGCGCGCCTTGACCTTTGCCGGCTTTGGCTTGTTTCCACAAAGCCGCCAACTGCTGCAACTCGTGCTGCCGCCCGACAAATTGCGTAAGCCGGGGTCCTCGCATGGAGCTGAACCGACTCTCGACGGCCCGCCTTCCCGTAACTAGGCAAGCTGTGACTTTCTCGGAAACTCCCGCAAGTTCATAAGAGCCAGGATCAGCGCAAACAAATGCGCGACCAAGCAGCCTCCGAGTGCTCGCGGCGACAAGGATCGAGTTTGGTGGAGCAACGCTTCGCAAATGAGGAGCAAGAGTAGAGGGTTCTCCGACCGCGCCTTGGTCCGTTGCTATAACCAGCCCGGTAGCAATTCCGATTTGCACCTGTAATAGCTCGCACAAGGGTCCTTCTTTCGCCTTTGCTGCGATATCGAGTGCCGCGTGCACGGCGCGTTCAGCATCGTCCTCGTGGGCCTTTGGATAACCGAATAACGCCAGAACTTCGTGCCCCATGAGGCCGGCAATGCTTCCACCCATATTCGCCATGATCGTTCCGCAGGCCTCTTTGAAGCTATGGACGACCAGAGCGAAGTCCTCGGGGTCGATTTTGGATGTCGCCGAGCTAACGAACTCACAGGACAGCACAGTCAGGTGCCGTCGCTCGGATCCGGAATTGACCGAATCGACGTTCGTTCCCTGCGTTCGTTCCGGTACAACGCCAGCGAGACTGATCCCGTCGAGCAGGGCCGGTTCCCCCTCCGGTTGCCCGCGAAGCCCGGCGGTTTCGAATAAATCCTGAGTTCCTCCTCTGATGGGCCGCGGGCCTGCTGCCAATTTGTATCCGGTGCCCGACACGGTAAGGATGAATCGCGGCGCCTTCGCATCCGGCTCAATCTTGCGGCGCAGCCGTCCGATGTGCATGTCGACGCTCCGGCCATACAGCTCCGCGCCATGCCCGGCAATCGCATGACTCAACTGATCACGCGACATCACGCGACCGGGGTTCCGCGCGAATGCCATGAGCAGCAAAGACTCCGCTCGTGTCAGCGCTACCTCGCGTCCCTCGGCAGGAATGAACGTACGGCCCGCAAAGTCGATCCTGCCATGCCCGATGCGCAAGTCGGCCGGCGCGGGTGCGGTCTCGTCGCCTCTGGAGGACGCCATTACTTCGGCGAGGCGATCGAGAAGCTGTTGCCGGTCCAATGGTTGCGAAGGGTAGATATTTATGTCCGGAAGTGAACGGCCCAGTCCGGCAATGTCGTCCGAACGCTCGACCAGCAGGATCAAACTCGGGACCATGTCGCTTAGGAGTCGGACGAATGCCAGACCCGCAAGGCCAGAACCTGACACTGCGATTGTCGCATCTATTTGTTTGCGGGCCACTAACTCGAGCGCCCGCTTTTCGCTCGCGGCGAGTTCGACGGCATAGCCAGCCGGCTGCAACCAGCGCGCGATCTTGGCGCGGAGTGTCGTTTCCTCCGCTACAACTAATACGAGCTTTCCCATCCGAAAATCCGTTCGCGATACCGCGAGCGCCGGAATGCGGGCGAACTCTTCAATTGTTACATTTTAATTACAATTCTGACAACGGTTCTGTTACGCACGTAAGCTATTGTTAATTAAGCCTTAACGTTATTTCTGGGAAAGCCTTTTAAATGGACGGCATTTTTTTAATCATTTTGTAATCTTTTTCGAGGGGGCCGATGAATTACGTCGGGAAATTTGCCCCGGACCTAGGGCACGGGAAATCTGGATTAAGCGGATCGGACGCGCATTCGGGTGCACAGTTCCATTTGCCTGCTACCGACGGACACGTCGAAAGAGTTGTTATTCCCGACGCGCACCTTTTGTTTTCCGGAAACTATGAGAGATCGGGCGAAGACCTGATCGTTTCGGATCATCTCCATCACGTGTTGGTGCCGAACTACTTCCATGGCGAAAAGCGTCCGACCTTGGTATCGCCAGAGGGCGCGCTACTGGACGCCCGCGTCATAGATTCATTGACCGGCTACACTGTCTACGCCCAAGCGGCCGGCACAACCCCATCCGCCGCCAAATTAATTGGTCATGTCGTCAAGATGACCGGTAGCGCCAGTTGCGTTCGTAACGGTGTTACGATCGAGCTCCACAACGGCGACACTGTCTATCAGACTGACGTCGTGCAAACCGGAAGCGGCTCTACGCTCGGTCTTGTCCTGATAGACGGAACAACCTTCAACCTATCCGCTAACGCTCGGCTGATGCTGAACGATCTCGATTACGATCCGACCAGCACATCGAATACCTCACTGTTCACGCTTGTCGAGGGCGTTGCCAACTTCGTCGCCGGGCAGGTTGCCAAAACCGGCGACATGAAAGTTGAAACCCCGGTCAGCGTGATCGGAATTCGCGGCACGGCCGTGATTCTCGATATTGATTCAACCGACGGAAAAGTCACGATCTCGGTCGTCGATCAGGAAGATGGCCAGGTCCACTCCGTTCAGGTTTTTAAGTGCGTTCCAACGGGGACGCAAGGAGTTTGCTCATCGGGCGATCTGATCGCAACGGTCTCAAGCAACGGTCCGTCCCTGTCGATTACGCCCACTGCCGCATTTGACGTTACTACTCAAGAGACCAGCAAGACCCCAGCCCAGATCGCGCAGGAATTTGACGTCTTCCAGCAGGTATTGAGCACTTACGATGCTGGAAAGCAGCTCGCGCCAAATACGCCGCCGCCTTCGGACGGCAAGCGGGGTGATGCCAATCCGCAATCAACAACCAAGTTTGCCGGCAGCAGCACACCGCCCATCGAACTAGGCACCGAGCTCATCCCAACCTCAACCGACAGTGCTGAGAATCCAAACACCACCACAGAAGCGATTTTTGTGGTCACAGCGCCCTCGTCGGTCATCGTCAATCCGACGCAGTTAACGAACTCGCAGCAGCAGGTCCCCACCGTACTCACTCAAGCTCTTCCGGCGACGGTTGTGATCACGAGTCCGGCGGCCGTCGGCAACATCCTTAATCAGAACGCGGTGTTGGCCGGCTTCATCATCAGCGGCACGGCCACGGCAGACGCTGCACCGGCGAGCGGACAGACCGTGACGGTCGTGATCGTCAATAGTTCGAACGTGGTAGAGGACACCTACACGACCACGGTGACGAACGGGTCATGGTCGGTGAACGTGACGGCGGCACAGGCCCATGCGCTGGCTGACGGCGTCTACAGCATCAAGGCGACCGTGTCAGGTGCGGTTGTTATTACGGCGACCACAGCAACACAGACGATCACGCTCGAGACGGTTGCGCCCACGGTGGCGATCAGCACGGCGGGGACAACGACCAACCAGGTG
>Ga0209006_10006548_pt1 | contig 10528 bp, 9 predicted proteins | sample JacPin_JW_Ref_O2_FD_188567 | JGI IMG/M metagenome (GOLD analysis project Ga0209006, IMG submission 188567) | Forest soil microbial communities from Algoma, Ontario, Canada - Jack Pine, Ontario site 1_JW_Ref_O2 (SPAdes) (version 2) | ecosystem: Environmental > Terrestrial > Soil > Boreal... | reverse complement strand
AGACGTTCCGCTCAGTTTCAAATGGTACCAGTCGCTCTTTGGGCAACCCAAAACGGCTCCGGCTCATGGCGACTGGGGACAGATCTGCGACTCGGACGGAACCGTGCTGCTGTGTCTCCACCAGTGGGGTTCTCACGAGCATCCGCCCTTGATGAGCCCGGACACGGCGTTACCGGGAAACGGGCTGCTCCTGTTTTTCCGAGTTGATGATTTCGACCCGGCACTTCAGAGAGCTCGTGCGCTTGTCTCCCGACTCGAGGAGGAGCCTCACCTGAACCCGAGCACTGAAACGAAGGAGTTCTCACTCCGGGATCCGGACGGATACTACGTCACCATCAGTGCGCTCTCTGCGGCATAGCTGCCGCGGCGTCAACCCGTCGATGCACGCCCAAACGTGCTGAAGTATTTTTCCTTAAACCTGTTGACACGCTGAAATTTTCGCGTAAATTGCGCGCCCCTATGAAGCATCAATCAACAAACTTTTGCACGCGGCAGCGCTGGGCGCTGAGAGTCTGCGCGGGGAATCCAATGAATTCCTGCGATGCGCCGCCGCGCGCCTTGGAAGTCGTGATGCGTTAGTCCCGTTCGCTTAAGTTGCGGGGCTGACCAGATGGCAGTCCCCGGAACAATCTCTCCATGAGACCCCGGAAGGCACTGCCGACCGGGGTCTCGTCGTTTTGGACGGCGGGAAATCGTTGCTGGAACGAAATGGAGGAATGAGACCGCGGATTGCCGGGGTCTTAAGACGAGGTCGAAACATCGGTCGTGCAGCGACAGTGGGTTCGTAAGCCCACCTGGCGCGCTTGTGCCCCGCGTCGGGTTGCGCAGGCGCGTACCGCACGGCCGCGCTGTTTCATGCCACCTCAAGTTAGCTCAGTAGGTAGAGCGGCGGCTTGATAAACCGCGTGTCGCGGGTTCGACTCCCGCACTTGAACCAGTCTTTAAAACTGGGACTTGATGGTGTTGACGCGAGGCTTACGCCTCGCATCGAGGTGAGCTTCGGTGTGGGAGCGATGCGCATGCCGGCATCAACCTCGCACAACGCGTGCAACGCTTTGAGCGGTGGGTCGCGCGGTGTTCGCTCCGGTGGCCGCTGAGTCGAATCGACGGATCGACGGATCGACGACTGCAGCGAATCGGATCGGCGAACGCCGCGGCCCCCACTGGCCCGCGCGGCATGCGGAGGTGAACCTCGACCTGTTGGATGGCCGCCGTACATGGGGTACGGCGGCTGGGGAAGGAGAAAAGAGATGAACGCGATGATGGGAATGAAGCGAATCACGATTGCGCAGTACGAGCGCGGACTTCTGTTTCGTAACCGCAGCTTCGAGGCGGTCATGGAGCCGGGTGTGCACTGGATGTTCGATCCGCTGAACCGGTCTGAGATCAAGGTGTACGACGTTACGGTGGCGGAGTTCGAGCACTCGCGGATCGACGTGCTGATCACGGAGGCGCGCGCACTGATCGAGCGGCACTTGATGATTGTGGAACTGGGCGACCGCGAGGTCGGACTGGTCTACAAGAACGGCCGTTTGGAATCGGTGTTGCCGCCCGGTAAGCGTCAGCTGTACTGGCGCGGACCCGTCGCGGTACGGGTCGACGTCAAGGACATCTCGCGCGACTTCGCGCTCGATGCCGACACGGCTCGGATCCTGATGCGCGCCGGCGGATCGGTGATGAGCAACGCGGGCGTAGGCTCTGTCGAGGTGCCGGACACCTCGGTGGGTCTGTTGATCGCGGATGGCGAGCTGCGAAGCGTTCTGAAGCCGGGATTGACGGCGTACTGGAAGTTCCAGCGCAACGTCAAGGTTGAATTGGTGGATCTGCGGTTGCAGACGATGGAGGTCGCGGGTCAGGAAATCCTGACGCGCGACAAGGTGAGCTTGCGCGTCAACCTGACGGCGCTCTGGCAGGTGCTGGATGCGGTTCAGGCCCGGACGCGGCTCGTCAACTTCGTCGAGTACGTTTACAAGGAACTGCAGTTCGCACTGCGTGAAGCGGTGGGTGCTCGGACCTTGGATGAGCTGCTGGGCGACAAGGGAGCGTTCGATCGCGAGATCAGCGCCATTGTGGCCGGGAAGCTCGAGGGCAACGGTGTAGTGGTTCGTTCGGTGGGTGTGAAGGACGTCATCTTGCCGGGTGAGATGAAGGTGATCCTAAACCAGGTGGTCGAGGCGGAAAAGATCGCGCAGGCGAACCTGATCCGTCGGCGCGAGGAGACGGCGGCGACGCGCTCCTTGCTCAACACCGCACGCTTGATGGACGACAACCCGACGCTGCTGCGGTTGAAGGAGTTGGAAACGCTGGAGAAGGTGACGGAGAAGATCGACAAGTTGACGGTCTTCGGCGGCCTTGAAGGTGTGTTGAAGGATGTCGTACGAATCCAGGTGCCCGGTGCCTGAGAGCCGCATGACGAGCAGGTGCCCGGCGGCCGCAAGGCCGCCGGGTTTTTATTTGATCAGGACATGATGGACATGAGCATTCACAAATTGGCGCCGGAGCGGACGAAGGAAAGCTCGAGCCCCTTCAGTGTCAGCGTCGCCTTTCAGCACGATCTATGTGATCTGGGCGAGGCGGTGATCAAGACGCGCGCGATCCAGGCGTTCGATAACGCCGCCACACGCTATCCGATCCACCGGAATGTCCGTTGCGCCGCAAGCAACAAGCTGCAAGACGTCTTTGACGATCTCGCGCTCAACTCCGGCCTCGCGCCGCAGCGACTCGATACAGGAACCCTGCTGCTCGATGGAGAGGGGGTATTTGTGAGCGCCGAAGGGTATCGAAAGTCGGGCTACTGTTCCTGCACGTTTAATGTATGGGCCGCGAGCAGGGAGTTGGCTGATCAGACTCGTACGACGTTGCTTCGGGTGGTGGGTCCTTGCCGCGTACGCGACCAGATGTTCGTGATCGATTGGCACTTCTGCAATAGCCGCGGCACGCTGGTGAATACATCCTTCGACGAGATCGCCGACGAACTCGTCATGGACGAGGCCTATCCACACCTGGGTGCGCCCGTGGCGCAATTCATCGAGCGTTACTTGTCCGCCCCCGAGACGGTGTTGATTTTGTTGGGGCCGCCCGGGATGGGCAAGACTCGGCTGGTTCGAGCCATTCTGGGTGCCATGTCACGGCGAAAGGAAGACAGCGCCATGGCGATGTACACCGCGGACAAGCACGCATTGGAAGGCGACGAGATCTTCGTGGATTTCATCACGGGCCTTCATGATGCCTTCGTCATTGAAGATGCCGATCATCTTCTGCAGCCGCGAACCGACGGCAATCGGAATTTGCACCGATTCTTGATGATCGCCGATGGCGTAGTGCGCGCGCAGAACCGCAAGATCATTTTCACCACAAACCTGCCGAACATTGGCAGCATCGACGACGCGTTATTGCGTCCCGGCCGATGTTTCGCCACGATCCAGATGCGCCCGCTGGCTCGAACCGAGACCGATGCCGTCTTGAACCGCCTGCTTCCCGGCGACCCGGATGCGGCGGCGCTCGCCCGCGAAACCCTGTTCGCGGCCGGCCGGAGCAGCAGTTCGCTGGCGGCGATTTACCGGGCCGCAAACGCCGTTTTGACCAGTTAAGCGCGACAATCGGTCTGCTTTGGATTTCTTTCCCGTTCGGCTACTATTGGCATGGTCAAACCAACTCGGGAGTTCGTCACCAAACCCATGAGCCATAACCCTTCTTCGATTCCCGCCGTCTCACGGTTCACTCTAAAACTCAAACCCGGTTCGCGAAAATCTCCGCGCGAAGCAAAAACTCCGCCCCCGCGAACACAAAGCAAGTTAAGCCAAAAGCCAGGCGCCGCATGGTCGGACGACCTTAAGCACTCCTGAAGGCTTTCCCCGCGACGTCAGCGGAGCTTACTGTTGCCATTCAGGTCGACGGGCAGCAGCTCGGTCGACTATTCTTAGAGGCGGTCTCCCCATGAGATCTTCAAGGATCGAAACTCGAACACGCTGTACAGGAGTCTCTCGAATGAAACGTTCAACCACAGGTTTGTTGATTATCTACATGGTGATGGTCATTCCGCTGTTTGCCTGTGCGACGACGCATCAGATCTCCAACGGCAGTACCAATCAATGCATGAATGTGGTGAACCACGGGTATCCGGTGCCGGGCACCCCCGTGCACGTCAAGCAGTGCGACCCGTGGCAGAACCAGCAATGGGCCTTCAACAATGGAAACATCGTGGGCGTGGGGGGATTTTGTCTCGACGTGCTGGGCAGCGCAGCGGCCCTGGGTGCGCCCATCGTGTACGTCCCCTGTGACGGTCGTCCGAGTCAGAACTGGAGCGAATCCAATGGCGCGATCGCGGGCATCGGTGGGATGTGCATCGACGTCCAAGGCGGTGCTCCCTACAACCAGGCACCGTTGATTCTCGCAGCCTGCAACGGCAGCCCGACTCAGCATTGGGCCGTGCACTAAAGGCGTAGTTCTCGCTGCAAACGTCAGTGAGCCTGGCTGGCTGCCTGTCTGCCAACCCAGGCCGGCGGGACAACGTTGCCTTTCCTAATGGCCAAGACTATTAGGATAGCGCCAGCTGCTGCGCACACCGCAAATGCCACGACCGATGCTTCCGCGCCGAATGTGCCGCCGGTCAGCCAATCCGGCCCGACCATCCTCGATTGCAGCAGGCCCGTGCTCTTCCCTCCCGAGACCGCCACCGAGAAGATTCCGCCTTGCGTGAAGTTCCAAGCGATATGTATGCCGATGCAAAGCCACAGGCGCCGCGTGAGCATGAAGGCTGCCGCCAACAACACGCCGCCCTCAACACTAATCGCCGCAGCATTCAAGAATGTGGCTCCTGGATTCAGAAGATGCAGCCCCCCAAAAATCACCGCCGAAATCCCGAGCGCGAGCCAACTCCCCAGGGACTTCTCCAGAATCCTAAAAACCACCCCCCGAATCACGGTTTCTTCCAGAACGCCGGTCAGGATAAATCCAGGCACGCTCCCCAGCATGACCCCCCAGCCGTTGTTTCCGGTAATTTGATATACGCCGGATGCCGCCAGGATTCCGATGCTTGTCGAAAACAGCAGCGCCCCCAGAAGCAAGCCGCCGCCGAGTTCGCGCACGGCGTGCGAGCTGGACAATTCGGTTACGGCGCGCCTTTCCACGATTCGCACGTAAGCCCAATAGGCTCCCAGGACGATTGTTGTAAGCAGCAGCGCTCCCACGCGTCTCAATGGTTTGTCCGTCACGAACAGATTGAATGGCGTACTGACAACGGCAAAGGGTATGGCAATAAAAAGAATGGCCACGACCATCTGACTTACCGGAAATGTCAGCACCCGACGCCAGAATGTTGGCGCTACACCAGGAGGCTCGGTTTGATCAATCATTTTTCCTCGCAGCAAGAGCAGTCATTAAAGGGAAATTACGCATGCAACTGACGCATCGTTGCGATACGTTCACGGCGCCTCCTCGCCCAGCGGCGATACCCCATGACTAGCATTACGAGGAACGCAGCTACCACCAGAATTGCCAGTGCCAGCATCCAGTAAAGATGTCTGCTCACAAACTTGGCAATCGCATAAATTCGATCGAGCCTCTTCAAGTTCCGCTCGCCGGGAATCGGTTCAGGTCGCAATTCCTCGCCGAGAAACATGACCGTGTCGCGCGACTCTCTAAAACCCGGCCAAACCGGCAATCCGGGGCCGTTAGGATCGCCGTTTTTCGCGAAGTTGGTCCAATATTCGGGCAGCACAGCGGCCAGCTCGCGATCCTTGCTGGTCCACGGCACTTCCTGCTGGTCAAGGTGATCGAACACGTACGGCATCTCCATGCCGTGCGTTGCGCCGAGTCCGTAGTACCGATTGCCGCTTGGGAATGGCGGCGTGCGCGAGAACAGATAGTAGTAGACGTGCTTCCCACCGTTCTCAGCGGCGAGTCTCGCCCACCTCCACATGTCCCAGCGAAAGCGCATATCCCCTTCGATCGCCGCCGCGGCTAACCGTGCCTCGGAATCCGTGTTTCCTGGATTTGGATGCAGCAGCCACACCAGCGGGGCGGGAAAATCCGCACCGAGAATGTCTTTGAAGTTCGCGACCGTCACAGTTTTTTTCTGCAGGAATAATTGGCCTTCATCGGCGTTGGAACCCACCAGCACATCAACGTCATTTTGCGCATGAGCCCGATAGGCATCAAACGGCGATTCCTTCAACACGTAGCCGTCCATGACGAAATGCGCATCGAACGGCTTATTCAACAGGTCCGACGCCGATTTAGCGCGCAGCTCTGCCAGCGTCGTTGCGCCTTGGCGCCGCGCAAACTCCCGGCCATTGTCCTCGGCTCCCGCCAGCGAGAAACCCGGGGAAAGATCCAACGGCTCAAATAGCCCGCCACTTTCGCCGATGGCACGCTGGAAAAGGCCCTTTGCGAGCGGTGAGGCAACGAGTGCACTGACGGAAATGGATCCTGAGGACTGACCGAAGATGGTCACTCTTTGCGCATCGCCGCCGAAGGCACCGATGTTCCGCTGCACCCATTGCAGTGCCGCGATTTGGTCAAGCAAGCCGTAGTTTCCCGACACACCCGCAGCGGACTCTTTGCTCAAAGAATTTAAGGCCAGAAACCCCAACACCCCGAGCCGATAGTTGATGGTCACCAAGATGACGCCGCGTTTGGCAAAACCGTCGCCCGCATACAAGGGCGTTGAGGCCGAACCGTTTTCCAGCGCGCCGCCGTAGATCCACACCATCACGGGCAGCGGCTTTGCGGCCGGCTCTAGCGGCGTCCAGATGTTCAGGTAGAGGCAATCCTCGCTGATCGGCTCGGGCGCAGACTCTGGCGGATAGGACCCAAGCTGCGGACACACGGCAGAGAACTTATCCGCGGCTCGAATTCCCGACCAACCCGCAGCGGCCTGGGGCGCGCGCCACCTCAACGGCCCCACCGGTGGCGCGGCAAACGGTATTCCTTTGAATACTCGAACGCCATCCGCGACCACGCCCTGCAGCGAGCCGCCATCGACCGCAACCGACTGCGCCGCCGCCCAGGTGACAAAAGCCAGGGCGGAAGCGACTACCAGTCCGAGTTGTACGGTCTTCAGAAATTTATCCCTAAATTGAATCCCACCGTTTTCGCGCAGCGCAACGCAATTCACGGCGTGAGGGCGAGTGTCTCACACTTCTCTGTACTGCACTTTTTCGTCGCTACGTGTATCTGTTATTTATTGATCGATTCCGTAGCATGGGAGGCGATGAATTGATGCGCAGCTGGAAGAGGTTAGGTGACTCATGCGAATTGCGAGGCCATTGCTTCTAATTACGACTCCGCTGGGCCTACTGGACGGATTTTATGAGTGCTACAAGCTGGCCGGTGGACTGCTGTTTTTGATGGTGGCAATGGTCGGCGTCGTGGCGGTTGGATTCGGAACCGTCATTGCGACCATTCGGCGCGAGGAACGCGAATCCAAAACGAGGTCTCTATGAAGCCGCTAATCGTGTTGACGCTGCTCGCCATCGTTGCGAGCCTGGGGAAAGCGCTCTTTTCAATGTCATCAGGTCCCGAGCACTCGGCGCAAGTAGTCCAAGCGCTGAGCTGGCGAATAGGCTTGTCGGTGGCTTTATTCGTGTCCGTACTGCTCAGTTATCATTTCGGATGGATCGCGCCACATATCCTGCGTTGAGGCCGGCACTAGCGGAGGATCCGCACCCACCGTATTGTGTTGGGTGTGAAGCTTTACAGGACGGTGACGCAAGAAATCAGCGGCATGATCCGCAACGGATCGTTGGCGGCAGGCGATCAGTTGCCCTCGGTTCGCGCACTGTCCCAATCGCGCAAGGTCAGCCCGGCCACCGTATTGAAGGCCTATGAGGCACTCGAGGCAAACGGTCTCATCGAGGCACGTCCCCGTTCGGGTTATTACGTTCGTGAACTTCAAACTCAGCCGATGCCGCCCCGAACCTCGCGGCCGAAGACAAGTTCGACGCGCCTCACGGTTAGCGATCTGGTTTTCGAAACGCTGGAGGCGTCGCGAAATCGGGAAGTGGTGCCGCTCGGATCGGCTTTTCCAAGTCCGATGCAATTTCCCTGGCCAAAATTGGCTCGATGCCTGGGCAGTAGCGCACGGCACCTGGACCCCTGGTCCACGGTCGAAAGCCTTCCGCCCGGCAGCGTCGATCTTCGACGCCAGATCGCGAAGCGGTATCTGAGTCTCGGAATGTCGGTCGGGATCGACCAGATCATCATCACCGCAGGGGCACTTGAAGCGCTTAACCTCGCTTTGCAGTGCGTAACCCGCCCCGGCGACACCATCGCGATCGAATCGCCGACATTTTACGGGTGCCTGCAGGCCGCGCAGCGCTTGGGACTTCACGTCGTTGAAATCCCCATGCATCCGACCGACGGTCTTGATATCGAAGCGCTCAAGGCGGCCATCGCGAAGTTTCCGATCCGCGCCTGTTGGTTCATGACGACGCTGCAGCATCCCACCGGCGCGACCTTGCCGTCAGTGCGCAAATCCGAGTTGGTGCGGCTACTGGCCAACCACGGGATTCCGCTCATCGAAGATGATGCGTACTTTGAACTACAGTTCGCCACCAAAGCGGAGCCGCCGGCAAAGGCCTTTGACCGCAGCGGCTACGTTCTTCATTGCGGATCATTCAGCAAATGCCTGGCACCCGGCTATCGCCTCGGGTGGGTCGCCGCTGGCCGGTATGCGGAGGAGTTGTCACGGCGCAAGATGGAGGCATCGATCGCCACCAGCCTTCCCGTGCAGCAGGGGATTGCGCAGATGCTCCGTAGTGGCGGCTACGATGCACACTTGATCCGGCTGCGTCGCCGTTTGGCCCTGTCGCAGCGCGCCGCACTGGATTCACTGCAACGATACTTCCCCGCCGGGTATCGCGTGGCCGCCCCTCTCGGCGGCTACTTTTTGTGGGTCGAATGCGCCGCGCCGGTTGATACCTTGGATCTACATCGACGGGCGCTCGACCTGGGCATCTCGATCGCGCCGGGACCTATATTTTCTGCGCGTCAGCAATTCAAAAATTATCTGCGACTGAACACGGGGCATCCTTGGAGCAATACCCTGGCGCAGGCGATCCAAAAGCTGGCCCAGTTACTGCGGCGTTACTGACAGACTCGCTCTGCGATCCGAGGTAAATTGGGTCCGATCTTGCGCAGGCTCCATCCAGCCGCCGCCGAGGGCTTCGTAGAGATGAACCACCGCTTGCATATGGGCGAGCGTGGTCTGCGCCAGTTGATCCTCGGCCGCGAATAGCGTTTGTTGTGCTTGGAGCACGGTGAGCAACTCGGTCACGCCCTGGCGGTACTGAAGCTGCGATATCGTAAAGGCTTCGCGGGCAGCGTCCACCTCCCGTCCGAGATGAAACTCGGCCTTGCTGTTGTTGGCCACTTGGCCCAGTGCATTCTCCACATCGGCATAAGCATTGAGCGCGGCACTCTGATAACTCGCGACCAGCTCCTGTTGTGTCGCCCGCGCAAGCTCTTTTTGTCCGATCAGTTTGCCGCCGTCGAAGACCGTCTGCAGGAGATTCGCACCGAAGTCCCAGGCAAAATTGGGGCCATGTAGGAGTGCGTTGATGGCCGTGCTGGCGAAACCACTGTTCCCCGCAAGCGCGAACTGCGGTAGGAAAGCCGCGCGCGCCGCATCGAGATTGGCATGCGCGCCGGCCAAATTGGCTTCCGCTTCCGCCACATCCGGCCGTCGCAACAGCAACTCCGAAGGAAGCCCTGCCTGTACAACGGGCAGATGGAACGCATCCAGTGTCTGCGTCTTAACCTCGAACCCTTCCGGCGGTTCTCCGAGCAGTACCGCGAGAGCAACGCGGGCCTCCAATTCTTGCTCCTCGAGCATGGGGAGTTGTGCCTCCACCGATTCCACTTGGGCCTGCTCTTGAGCAAGATCGAGACGGGAGGACTTGCCGGTCGAGACCCTCAGATTGATGGTCTCCAAAATGCCGTTGATGGCGGCGATGTTCTCATTCGCGATCGCGATGCGCACGCGCAGCGCCATCACGCTGAAATAGGTGCTTGCGACGTTAGAAGTGACGGTCAGCGCCACGGCCTGCTGTGCGAAATGCGCAGATTTGAGCGCCTCCCTCGCCGCCCGCAAATTGTCGTGCGCAAGGCCCCAGAAATCGAGTTCGTAGCTCGCTCCGAAAGTCAGACCGAAGGAATTGCCGGCCGAATAGGACTGCCCGCCGATCGATTGTCCGCTTTGCCCCGATGGCGAGCGCAGCGCCTGGGCTTGGGCGTTGATCTGCGGGAAGAGCGCAGCGCGCTGAATGGTGGTCTGCGCACGCGCCTCCATCACCCGCGCAACCGCGACGGCGAGATCGCGATTGTCGGCGCCTGCCTTCTCAATGAGGTCGGACAATTCTGCACTGCCAAATGTGCGCCACCAATCCGGTTGTGGCCAAACCTGTTCCGCCTCAGCGACCTGACCCGAGAAAGTCTTCGGCGTGATTTGCGGGGTCAGAACTTGTGGCACGTGCGTTGCGCAGCCAGACAGCAGAAGTGCCAGCGCGAGGATGCCGTAGCCTAGAGG
>Ga0209006_10006547_pt1 | contig 10530 bp, 7 predicted proteins | sample JacPin_JW_Ref_O2_FD_188567 | JGI IMG/M metagenome (GOLD analysis project Ga0209006, IMG submission 188567) | Forest soil microbial communities from Algoma, Ontario, Canada - Jack Pine, Ontario site 1_JW_Ref_O2 (SPAdes) (version 2) | ecosystem: Environmental > Terrestrial > Soil > Boreal... | reverse complement strand
ACCACGCGGCTCCCGGAAATGAAGCGCTCCCATATGAGCTCGTCGCCGAGCAGCGGTCGTTTGCGCAGACGATTCTCTCAAGACGGGGTCCCAATCGGCAGTGGTCGACCTTGGAATCGCCCGCAGAACCAAGCTGGGTGAGGGACGTGATTGCCCTCGAACGCAGCGGTGAGATGGTTTCGTTCGGACTCGCAACGGCCGAGTCTGAATTGAAATGGATTAAGCGGTCCCGCCTGTTCGCGGCCACACAGACGATCTGGCGGGCGACGTCGATGGCGGCGCACACCGCGACGCCCGCAGACAGTGCAGCGCTGATCGGTGCTAGCGCGCAGTGCTCGACACGCTGACGTGCGCGACGGCGATCTTCCATCCCTCGGCGGTGCGCACCCAGGTCTGGGTCTGGCGGCCGACGCCGGGGGTGAGCGGATCGGTAAATTCGCAGCTCACGCAGGCGACGTCCTGACCGTAGCCGGTGACCACGCTGTGCAGCACTCGCCGCTGCGGATGCACCGGCGCACACGCGCGCCGATAAGCGGCGATCGCCTCGATGCCGTAATTCTGCTCGGCCAGCCCGAAGCGGATGGCCTGCGGTGAGGGCAGAAAAAAGCCGTTGAGCGTCTCGATGTCGTGCTCGACCAGCGCCTGTTCATAGCGCTCGAATGCGGCGCGCACCTCACGCACCACGGCGTCAAGATCAGCTGCCAAGCTCCTGCCTTCTAGGCGAGCGCGCCGAGCAGCGCCGCGGCGGGGGCCACCGCGCCGAACACGCCGCCCTGCATTTTCACCATCTTCAGCGCTGCCAGATGATTGCCGAGGTCGGTCGCGCCGCAGCAGTCCTCCAGCAGCAGGCATTCAAAGCCGCGATCATTGGCCTCGCGCATGGTCGTGTGCACACACACGTCGGTGGTGATGCCGGTGAGGATCAGATTACGGATGCCGCGTGCGCGCAGGATCAGTTCCAGATCGGTGGCGCAGAACGAGCCTTTTCCCGGCTTGTCGATGATCACTTCGCCCGGCCGCGGTGCGAGCTCGGGAATGATCTGCCAGCCGGCTTCGCCGCGCACCAGGATGCGCCCGCACGGACCCTCATCGCCGATGCCGGCGCCGATCTGGCGCGAGCGCCAGCGCTTGTTGTCCGGCAGATCCGACAGATCAGTGCGATGGCCCTCGCGCGTGTGAATGATGTGCAGCCCGAGTTCGCGGGCGCGCTGCAATACCTGGCGGATCGGTGCGATCGGCGCGCGCGTCAGCGACAGATCGTAGCCCATCTTGTCGACGTAGCCGCCGATGCCGCAGAAGTCGGTCTGCATGTCGATGATCAGCAGCGCGGTGTCGGCCGCGTCGAACGCGCCGTCGTAGGGCCACGCGTAGGGATCGGATGCGATGGAGCTAAAACTCATGCGCCTCTCTTGCTTTCTCCAGCCTTCTCTAACCTGTCAGCGTTCGCACCGCGGCGGCCGCGGCCGCCGAGCGGTTCTCGACCCCGAGTTTGACGAAAATCTGCTCCAGATGCTTGTTCACGGTGCGCGGACTGATGTTCAGGATCTCGCCGATGTCGCGATTGGGCTTGCCGCGGCTGATCCACAGCAGCACTTGCGCCTCGCGCGAGGTCAGGCTGAACGCACGCTGCAGCATGGCCTCCTCGCCGCCGGTATTGGCGGTTTCTGCCAGGCGAAACAGCAGCTCGTCGGGGCCGAGCGGGCTGAGCAAGGAGCATTCGAGACGCCGGCCCGCGATCTCCACCAGAGCGCGCGCCGGCGCCAGCGGTTCGCTGCGGCGCATGCGCAGCAGCAGCTCGATCACGCTGACCGGCAGCGTTGCGGCGAGGGTGTTCGCGGCCAGCAGTTGCCGCGCCTTGGGGGTACACCACAGCACGCGTCCGGCCCGGTCGGTGGCCAGCAGAAAGCGCCCGCTGGCATCGAGCGCGGCGCGGGTCTCATAGGCCAGCCGGGCGTTGCCCAGGTGCACGCGGATGCGTGCCAGCAGCTCCTCGAGCACGATCGGCTTGGTGACGTAATCCACCCCGCCGCAGGCCAGGCCCTCGATCACGTGCTCGGTCTCGGTCAGGCCGGTCATGAAGATGACCGGCAGGTCCGACAGCAGCTTGTCACGTTTCAGGCGCTTGCAGGTCTCAAAGCCGCTGATGCCCGGCATGCGCGCGTCCATCAACACCAGATCGGGTGTGACCTGGTCCACCAGATCCAGCGCCGATTCGCCGTCGGTGGCGATCAGCACGGTGAAGCCGGCCTGATCGAGCGTATCGGTGAGCAGACCGAGCGTCTCGGGCGTGTCGTCCACGACCAGCACGGTATCGCGGCGCAGGGCGGCAGGCTCAAGCATTGGCGCGCATCGCTTCGAGTACGTTCATGTAGCGCTTCAGATCGAAGTTCGACACCAGCGTGCGCAGATGAGCCGCGACCGCTTCGTTGCCCGGATCCTCGAGCTCCAGTTCGCGCAGCTTGGCCTCGATACCGCGCACGTGGCCGATGCGGCCGAGCCGGTACAGATCATCCAGATGATGCCGCGAGCGATCGTTGGCGGTGCGTGCCAGGGTTTGCGCAGGCGGGGCTGCCTCATCGCGCTGCGGCTGCTCGATCCATGTCAGCTTCAGCAGGGTGCCGACCAGCTCCAGCAGGGGCGTGAGTTCAATCGGCTTGGTGACGAAGCTGTCGTGATGAGCACCGCCTCCCGCGGAATACTCATGCGCGTTGGCCGACACGATCATGATCTTCAGGCGCGCGAGGCCGGGCAGTGCACGCAGTTGCTGCGCCACGTCCCAGCCGGAGATATCCGGCAGTGACAGATCGATCATCGCCAGCTCCGGCCGGCATTGTTCCGCCAGCTGCACGCAGGTCTTGCCATCGCGCGCGATGAACACCGTGAATCCGAGCGGGCGCAGCAGGTTCTGCACCAGTTCCAGGTGCAGCGGATCGTCGTCGGCCAGCAGGATCTTCTGCCGCGCGCCGACGTAGTCGCAGATGCGCTGTGCCGGCCGCGGCGATGGCGTGGCATGCATGACCTCGCCGAGCACCAGGCGCACCACGAAAGTGCTGCCGCCAGCACTGCTCTGCACCTGCACTTCCCCGCCCATGATCTGGGTGAGCAGCTTGGTGATCGTCAGTCCGATGCCGGTGCCCGGTAGCGCCCGCACGTCGGCCGCGGCGCCGCGCTCGAACGGTTCGAAGATGCGTTCCAGGTCCGACGGCGCGATCCCCGAGCCGGTATCGGCGACCTCGATTTCCGCGCTCGGACTGCGGTAGCGGATCGTCAGGCTCACCGAGCCGCGCTCGGTGTATTTGATCGCGTTGGACAGCAGATTGATCAGAATCTGCCGCAGGCGTTTCTGATCCGTGTGCACGTACTGCGGCAGATCCGGCGGGCACTGATAATGAAACTCCAGGCCCTTGGCCATCGCCTGCAGCCGGAACATATCCACCAGCTGATCGAGGAACTCGCGCAACTGCACCGTGTCGCGGTTCAGGCGCAACATGCCGTTCTCGATCTTCGACACGTCGAGCAGCCCGTCGATCAGATTCGACAGGTGTTCGGCACTGCGCCGGATCACGCGCACGGCCTTGTCCGCGGGCGCGGGACTGCCGCGCTCGAGCAGCTGCGCGTAACCGAAGATCGAGTTCAGCGGAGTACGGATTTCATGGCTTAATCCGAGGATGTAGCGCGTCTTGGCGAGATTGGCCGCCTCGGCGACTTCCTTGGCACGCTGCAGCGCCGCGTCGGTGCGCCGATGCGCTTCGATCTCCTCCATCAGCATGGCGGTCTGGCGCGCCGATTCGGCCTGCGCGGCGCGGCGGCTCTCGTGCGCCAGCACGATCAGCCAGGCGCCGACGCCCGACAGCAGCAGCAGGCTCAGGAACACCAGCCACAGCGTGGTCTCGATGGTGTCGCGCGCCGCCGGCGCGACGCCGCTGTACTGATGATAGATCAGGGACAGCAGCAGGCCGGTGATCAGGTTGCAGAGCACCAGAATGCCGGCGAAATGCCCGCCGCGCGTATCGAGCGCCGCCGCGATGCGCGGCGGCAGCAGGCCGCGCAGCAGTGCGGTGAGCTGCGCGGCGAGGCGGCCGTGCGGCTTGCACAGGTCGTGGCAGCGCGATTCCAGTGTGCAGCACAGCGAGCAGATCGGCCCCGAATAGGCCGGACACAGCGCCATGTCGTCGCCCTCGAACACGTTCTCGCAGATCGTGCAGCGCAGTTCCTCGGTGTTGGGAGGCGGCCCGTCCGCCGCGCGCGCCAGGTAATAACGCCCCTGCGTCGCCCAGGCGATCGCCGGCGCGGCGGCGAACGCGGTCAGCAGTGCGACGAACGGTGACAGCACCTGCGGCACGGTGCCAAACACGCCCAGGTACGCCAGGCTCGAGAGCGCGATCGACAGCAGCAACGCGCCGACGCCGACCGGGTTCACGTCGTACAGGTAGGCGCGCCGAAACTCGATATAGGGCGGACTTAAGCCCGCGGGCTTGTTGATCACCAGGTCCGCGGTCAGGGCGCCGATCCAGCCGGCCGCGAAGTTGGCGTAGATGCGCAGAATGCCGTCGATGGCGCGAAAGATGCCGATTTCCATCAGCAGCAGCGCCAGCACGACATTGAATACCAGCCACACCACGCGGCCGGGGTGGCTGTGCGTCAGGCGCGAGAAAAAATTCGACCAGGCGATGGAGCCGGCGTAAGCGTTGGTGACGTTGATCTTCAATTGGCAGACGATCACGAATACACCGGTCAGCACCAGCGCCATGGTCGGTGAGCCGACCGTTTCGCGAAACGCCACCAGGTACATCTGCGTCGGTTGTGTCGCCTGGTCGGCACTGAAGCCATGACGCAGCGCGAGGATCGCCAGAAACGAGCCGGCCATCAGCTTGAAGCCACCGATCAGCACCCAGCCCGGTCCGGTCGACAACAGCGCAGTCCACCAGCTGAAGGAGCTGCCGTGCTTGCGCGCCGGCAGGAAGCGCAGGTAGTCGACCTGCTCGCCGATCTGCGGCAGCAGCGACAGCAGCATCGAGGCCGCCATGCCGAGCATCAGGAAGTTGATCGAGCCGCCGCTGCCGTCGGCACCGCCGTAGTGCGTCCAGGCCGCGACATCGGCGTGATGAGTGAATGCAATGTAGAGAATCGGCAGGAACTGCAGCGCCAGCCAGATCGGCTGCGTCGCCAGCTGCATGCGGCTGATCAGGCTGATGCCGTACACCGCGATCGGGATCACCACCAGCGAGCTGATGACATGCGCCAGCGCCAGCGGGATGCCGAACAGCATCTGCAGCGCCACCGACAGGATGCTGGCTTCGATCGAGAACAGCAGGAACGTGAACGAGGCGTAGATCAGCGACGTGATGGTCGAGCCGAGATAGCCGAAGCCGGCGCCGCGGGTCAGCAGATCGATGTCGACGCCGTATTTGGCGGCGTAGTAGGCAATGGGCAATCCGATCAACAGCATCAGCGCCATGAAGGCGGCGATCGCCCAGACCGCATTGGGAAAGCCGTACGCCAGCGTGATGGTGCCGCCGATGGCCTCGCAGGCGAGGAATGCAATCGGGCCCAGCGCGGTGTTGCCGACGCGAAACGAGGAGCGCCGCGCGCTGGCCGCGGTATATCGCAGCGCATAGTCCTCCAGCGTCTGGCTGGCAACCCACTGGTTGTACTGCCGTCGTTCCCTGACGATGCGCTGCTGTGCGGGCATGCCTTGTTGTACTCGTAAGACGCGCGCGCGCCGTGAATACAAAGAGCAAGCGACGTGCCATCCATTTTGGCGCAACAGCGAGCGCTTGCACCGCCAGCGCCTACGTCAAACGACGCATTCAGCGGCGCGCCAAGCTCCCGTAACTTCTATCCCGGCAAGCGCGCGACCCGATCGAAAGGGATTGTCGAGTCGGACAGGCGCGCGGACAGGGGAGCGCAGCGAATGTGATCGCTGGCACTGATTTGGTCAGCCCGCATCCGCTTTTGCCCCGAGTTCGTGCAGACGGTCGCTAAGACGGCCACCCACAAAACAGAAGGAATTTGTCATGGACCCCAAACAGAGATGCCCGCGCGCAGCGCCTCGAACGGCACTGCTGGCCGCAACGACGAGCGCGTTGCTGGCCGCGCACCTGCAGAGCGCCTCGGCGGATATCAGCATTCCGCCGGTATCCGTCGGCGTCGGCGTGCAGACCAGTTTCTATAACTGCACCACCGGCTGCGTCTACAGCCCGGGCACGATCGACTCGGGCAACAGCGTCAGCGGTTTCGCGGTCGATAGTGTGCGCCTGTACGTCAGTGGCGGCGTGACCGATCAGATCAAGCTCACGTTCAACACCGAGTACACCGGCAGCGGGCCGGGCGAGAACAAGGTCGAGGTGATGGACGCCATCGGCCGCTTCGAATTCAACGACCAGTTCAATATCTGGGCCGGCCGTTTTCTGCCGCCGAGTGATCGCGCCAATCTGTATGGTCCGTACTACGCCAACGACTGGGCGCCGTTTGCCGATGGCGTCGCCGACTACTACCCCAACGTCGCGGTCGGCCGCGACAACGGCGTCGCCTACTGGGGCGACTTCGGCATGATGAAAATCCAGGTCGGCGCGTTCGACGGCGAGTCGCTCGGCAGCACCACCGCGGTGAAGGATCCGAGCAAGCTGGTGTATGCCGGGCGCGTGACGCTGGATTTCTGGGACAAGGAGAAGGGCTACTACTTCAACGGCACCTACTACGGCGACAAGGACATCCTGGCGCTCGGCGTGGCCGCGCAGACCCAGGACAGCAAGACCACTTTTACCCTCGACGGGCTGATGGAGAAGAAGCTGGCGGGTCTGGGTACGGTGGGCGTGGAGTCCGAGTACAACAGGGACAACGGCCTGAATTCCACCGACCACAGCGATGGCTGGTACGTGCTGGCGAGCTACCTGTTCCCACAGGTGATCGGCATCGGCAAGTTCCAGGTGCTGGGCAAGTACAGCGACAAGACCTTCGATGCCACGGCGATCACGCCGTCCAATCATCTCAGGACCGACGAGTTCAACCTGAACTACATCATCAAGGAGTTCAGCGCGCGCGTCGGCCTGTATTACCTGAACCAGGCTGACGACCTGCCGGCTGCGCCCTCAGATAAAGAAATCGGCGTGAAACTGCAACTGCAGATGTAACTATCTACTGGAGATCAAGCTATGACTACGGGGAAAACATTAAAACGGGCGCTGCCGGCGCTGTGCGCATTGCTGGCAACGACACTGCTGTGCGCAGCGGCGCAGGCTGCCGATACCATCAAGATCGGCGTGATGCACTCGCTCTCGGGCACCATGGCAATCAGCGAGACAACGCTCAAAGACACGATCCTGATGATGATCGACGAGCAGAACAAGAAGGGCGGCGTGCTCGGCAAGAAGCTCGAAGCCGTGGTGGTCGACCCGGCGTCGAACTGGCCGCTGTTTGCGGAGAAGGCCGCCGAGCTGCTGGAGAAGGACAAGGTCGCGGTGGTGTTCGGCTGCTGGACCTCGGTGTCGCGCAAGTCGGTGCTGCCGGTGTTCGAGAAGGACAACGGCCTGCTGTTCTACCCGGTGCAGTACGAAGGGGAGGAATCCTCCAAGAACGTGATCTACACCGGCGCGGCGCCGAATCAACAGGCGATCCCGGCGGTGGAATACCTGATGAAGGATGTCGGTGTGAAGCGCTGGGTGCTGGAAGGCACCGACTACGTCTATCCGCGCACCACCAACAAGATCCTGCAGGCTTTCCTCGAACAGAAGGGCGTGAAGCCGGAAGACATCATGGTGAACTACACGCCGTTCGGTTTTTCCGACTGGACCAGCGAAGTCGCCAAGATCAAGGCGTTCGGCTCCGCGGGCAAGAAGACCGCGGTGGTGTCAACCATCAACGGGGACGCCAACGTGCCGTTCTACAAGGAGCTCGGCAACCAGAAGATTTCGGCGGAAGATATTCCGGTGGTGGCGTTCTCGGTCGGCGAAGAGGAGCTCTCGGGGCTGGACGCCAAGCCGCTGGCCGGGCACCTGGCCGCCTGGAATTATTTTATGAGCATCGACACTCCCGCGAACAAGGAATGGATCGCCAAGTGGCATGCGTTCACCAAGAATCCCAAGCGCACCTTCAATGACCCGATGGAAGCGCATGTGATCGGCTTCCAGCTGTGGGTCAAGGCGGTGACGAAGGCCGGCAGCACCGATCCGGAGAAAGTGATCGCGGCACTGCCGGGGCTTGAAGTGCCGAACCTGACCGGCGGTACCGCCAAGGTGCTGCCCAACCATCACATCACCAAGCCGGTGTACATCGGCGAGGTGCGGGCCGATGGCCAGTTCGACGTGGTATGGAAGACCAAGGAAGAAGTCCCCGGCGAAGCCTGGTCGCATTACCTGCCCGCCGACAAGGACATCATCGCCGACTGGGTGACGGTCAAGTGCGGCAACTACAATACGGTCACCAAGGTCTGCTCCGGCCAGAATTACAAGTAGCCAATAATCAGATCTTGTAGCGCGGCTCCGACCGATTCACCATCGGCCGGAGCCGTCGTCGTCGGCAGCGCCAGTTGGAACGAGGTTTGCTTGCAGTGAGCATATGCTGACGCGAGGGCTGCGAACCGGGGTGCTGTGGCTGCTGGCCTGTGTGGCGCCGGCGGCGATGGCCGCGGCTGCGACGGCGCCGCTGGCGGATCTGCTGCAGCAGTTGCCACGGGCCACCTACGCCGACAAGCAGGCGCTGATCAAGCAGCTGACCGAGCTGCACGACCCGCGGGTCCGCGCAGTGCTGAACGCGCTGCTCGAGGGCAATCTCTATACCCGCAGCAGCGACAGCCAGGTATTCATTGCCGAGGCTGACGGCGATAATCTGAAATTGACCGATCCGCTGACCTCGGCACCGGCGGCCACGGCGAGCGCCGAGGGCTTCACCAGGATCGGTGCCAACAACCAGCTGCGCAAGGCGCTGCGCGTGGCGCTGGCGCAATTCGATCTGTCCAGCCCGGATGCGCTCGTGCGCCGCGCGGCGGTGCGCGAGATGTTGCGTGCGGTGGACGCGGACACCCTCGTGGTGCTGCGCGCCCGCCTTGGACAGGAGAGCGATGCCGGTGTGAAGCGCGAGATCCGCGACGCTCTGGCACTGGCCGATCTCGACGACGCCGATGCCGCCACCCGCCTCGCGGCCGTCAGGACCCTGGCGGGGAGCCTCAACACCGACGTCTACAATCGGCTGACCTCGATGGCGCAGCAGGCCAGCGATGGCAGTTACGGTGAATCCGATGCGCGCGTGCGCGCCGCCGCGCAGAGCTCGATTCGAGCGATCAATCGCTGGCGCATCTTCTACTCCGGCATCCAGACGTTGCTGTTCGGCCTGAGCCAGGGCTCGGTGCTGGTGCTGGCGGCGATCGGCCTGGCCATCACCTTCGGCGTCATGGGCGTCATCAACATGGCGCACGGCGAGCTGATGATGCTCGGCGCCTATACCACCTACGTGGTGCAGCTGCTGATGCCGCAGCACATCGGCGCTTCGATCGTGATCGCGATCCCGGCCGCCTTCCTGGTGTCGGGGCTCGCCGGCATTGCGATCGAGCGCGGCATCGTGCGCCATCTGTACGGCCGGCCGCTGGAAACGCTGCTCGCGACCTTCGGCCTGTCGCTGGTGCTGCAACAGGCGGTACGCGACATTTTTTCGGCCAATAACCGCCCGGTGCAATCGCCGGAGTGGATCTCCGGCGTGCTGCAGATCAATGAGTCGCTGTCGATCACCTACAACCGCCTGTACATCATCGTGTTCACGTTCGTGCTGTTCCTGGGACTACTGGCGGTGCTCAAACGCACCCGCCTGGGACTTGAGGTGCGGGCGGTGTCGCAGAATCGGGCCATGGCCAAGGCAATGGGGATCCGCACCGAATGGGTCGATGCGCTGACCTTCGGCCTGGGCTCGGGGATTGCGGGCGTCGCCGGGGTGGCGCTCAGCCAGCTCACCAATGTCGGGCCCAATCTCGGCCAGAGCTACATCGTCGACTCGTTCATGGTGGTGGTGTTCGGCGGCGTCGGCAATCTGTGGGGCACGGAACTGGGCGGCAATGCGCTCGGCATCGTCAACAAGCTGCTGGAGCCGTATTCGGGCGCGGTGCTGGCAAAGATCTTCGTGCTGGTGTTCCTGATCCTGTTCATTCAGCGCCGGCCGCGCGGTCTGTTCCCGCAGAAGGGCCGGGCGGCGGAGAGTTAGGGTGAGCGCGACTATCCCCTGGCAGCGCAATCGGCTGATCGCGGCGATGCGCGTGGATCGCGGCGGCCAGGTGTTCCTCGGTGTGCTGCTTGTGACCGGCGTGCTGGCGCCGTTGCTGAATCTTGCGGTACCGGAGACTTCGGCGTTGCATCTGTCGGGCTACACCGTGACGCTGCTCGGCAAGTACATGACCTATGCGATGCTGGCGATCGCGGTGGACCTGATCTGGGGTTACTGCGGCATCCTGAGCCTGGGGCATGGCGCGTTCTTCGCACTCGGCGGCTACGCGATGGGCATGTACCTGATGCGTCAGATCGGGACCCGTGGAGTCTACGGCGATCC
>Ga0209006_10006546_pt1 | contig 10530 bp, 11 predicted proteins | sample JacPin_JW_Ref_O2_FD_188567 | JGI IMG/M metagenome (GOLD analysis project Ga0209006, IMG submission 188567) | Forest soil microbial communities from Algoma, Ontario, Canada - Jack Pine, Ontario site 1_JW_Ref_O2 (SPAdes) (version 2) | ecosystem: Environmental > Terrestrial > Soil > Boreal... | reverse complement strand
TCGAGTGCCCTGACAGGCGCCGTGGCAACCTTGGTAAAGACGTCATGCAGACGGTCGAGCCTCGCGGTGCGATGACCTTCGTCCCCGATGTATGCGACGGTGTCCCCGCGGTAGTACGTCAGGCAGTCACCCAGCGACGAGAACAAGGGCGGCCAGCACAGAAACAGGCCACGGTCAGCGTAACCGGGCAGCACGGACTGATCGCCCGGCTCGACGTGGGTCCATGGCTGGGTATGCGAGTGGTACCGGTTGGCACGCTCCCCGTCGACTGGCGCCTGGTCGAAGGCGACAATGTCCACGCCGATCGAGCGCAGCCGGTGCGCCCAGTATCCGGTTCCGGCGCCGATCTCCACTAGGGGTCCTAGCCCGGCGAGCATGCCCAAAGTGGAATCACTGGGAAAGACATACGCGTAATGCTGAGCCAGCGTCAGCAGCTTGTCTTCGGCACGGACTGCCGAATCAGGAAGGCCGCCGCTTTCGAGCATCTCAAGCGACTGGCTGAACTGATCGTCTCGCATGTGCCTCCCGGCCGCTAACTGTGGCCGCCTCGGCAACGCAGCCGTGGTCTCTCGATGGCGTGAGCACCTATGACGTCCCCGTGGATGTGTCCGGTGCTGACTCGGCGGTCCGGCGGAAACCTTCCATCTCCATCGTGAGGTACCGGCGGGAAAGGCGGCTTGTGAGGGCATACAACGGCCGGGCCAGAGGCCCGTGCATGCTGAGGGTCAGCGTGAGCCTCGACCCCTGACTGTCTGGGTCCACGATGTGGCCGCCGACAGTGGTGAGCCCCCGGGCACTCGTCTCCCAGGTGAAGGAGTGTCCGGGCTCCAGCTCCGTTACCCGCCAGCGGGCTCTGGGCAGGCGCGGCTGTTCGATGATCGCTTCGCTGCCAACGCGCAAGGGCCCTTCGTCCACTCGGCGGGCCGTGCTGATGCTTTTGGTGATCTCGGGCCAGCGTTCGACGTCGACAAGCAAAGCCCACACCTGCTCGGGCGACGCGGCGGCAGCGGTCGACGCGTGATGTTCCATAACCAATGATGTACCATCTGGTACATGGCGAGCGCAACCCCGAAGGAGAAGCTGCTGGAGGCAGTGGCCGACGTGGCTCTGGCTGGGGGAGTCACCGACAGGAGCCTGCGCGCCATCGCTGAGGCGGCCGGGACGAGTCACCGCATGCTGATCCACCATTTCGGGTCCAGGGAGGAACTGCTCGTCGAGGTCATCCGGGCGGTCGAGGCGCGGCAGCGCCGTGCCCTGGGCGAACTCGTTGCCGAGTCCACCGAGGTACCGGGAGACCTGGCTGACCGTTTCTGGAAGCACCTGCGGAGTCCGGATCTGGCGCCTCAGGAGCGGCTCTTCTTCGAGGTCTACGGCCAGGCGCTCCAGGGCCGCCAGTGGGCAAAGCCCCTGCTGGAGGGCGTTGTCGAGGACTGGGTCGGCCCCGTCGCGGCGATGCTGGAGGCAGAAGGAATCAGTCCGGATACGGCGCGCACCGTTGCGCGGCTGTACGTCGCCGTGGGCCGGGGTCTGCTCCTCGACGTCCTCGCCACGGGAGATGGCCAGGAGGTCGACACAGCCATGCAGTACTTCTCGGAAATGCTGCTCGCTCACCTGGCCGGTCCAAGGCCGGGGGACGCGGTCGCGCGCGACTCGGATGGCGTGGATCAGGAACATGGCGCCGCACCAGATTCCGGCTCGGTCCGTGGCCCGCGGGCGTATCGCCGAGAATGACCGGATGAGCACTAATCGGCCGGACGACGGAGCGGACACCCGGCGCTGGGCCACCTGGGCGCAGCAGCGGCCGCCGGCCCGCGGGCCGTTCTTCGACAATGCCGCCGCCGGCCGCAGCTCGGCCGCCGTCCTGGCGGCGACCGCGGGCCACGCCCGGCTGGAGGCCAGCGCCGGCGCTTACATCGCCGAGGAGCAGGCTGCTCCCATCCTGAACGAGGGCCGGTCGGCGCTGGCCCGGCTCCTGGGCGTCGAGGCCGGCGGCCTGGCCTTCACCGAGAGCGCGTCCGCCGCCCGGCGCGCGCTCCTGGCGGCGTGGCCGCTGGCCGCGGGCGACACCGTCGCCGTGGTGGCCAGCGAGTGGGGACCGAACCTGGAGGCCTTCCGCGACCGCGGACTGCGGGTTGCGGAGCTGGCCGCGCGGGACGACGGCCAGGTCGACCTCGATCACCTGGAGCGCTTCCTGGCGTCATCGCCGCCCGCGGCCGTTCATCTCACCCAGGTGGCGTCGCACCGGGCGCTGGTCCAGCCCGTCGCCGCGGCCGCGCGGATCTGCCAGGCCGCCGGCGTGCCGCTCTGGGTCGACGCCGCCCAGGCCCTGGGCCACGTGGACACGGCGGCCGGTGCGGACGCCGTCTACAGCACCAGCCGCAAGTGGCTGGCCGGCCCGCGAGGCGTCGGCCTGCTCGGCATCGCCCGGCCCTGGTGGGACAGGCTCACGACGCCGGTGCCCGGCATGGCCGTGCCCGGCACGCCGCCCGTCCAGCTCCTGGAGTCGCAGGAGGCCCACGTGGCCGGCCGCGTCGGCCTGTCCCTCGCGGTGCGTGAGCACCTTGACCTGGGCCCGGCCGCGGTCTGGGCGCGCCTGGCGGAGGTCGGCCAGGCCACCCGCCTGGCTCTGGCCGGCCTGCCCGGCTGGCGGGTGGTCGATGCCGCTGGCGCACCGGGAGCCATCACGGCCCTGCGGCCGGCCGCCGGGCAGGACCTGATCGCGGTGCGCCGCCGCCTGATCGATGACCATGGCATCGCGACCACGGTCGCGATGCCGGCCCGCGCCCCGCGGGACATGCGGGAGCCTTACCTGCGGATCAGCCCGCAGGTCGACTGCTCCGCCGCCGACCTCGGGCAGCTGGCGGCGGCCCTGCCCGCGCGCTAGGGGCTTCCTGCGGTCCGGGCCGCGCGGCCCGCGGCCGACACGGGTCAGGTAGTGGCCACCAGCAGGTCTTCCCCGGCGGACGGGCGGAGGCCGTCGGGCCGGCCCGCGAAGTAACGCTCGGCGAGCAGGCTTCCCGGCACGTGCCGGGCGTCGGTGAAGCCGGCCTGGCGGGCCAGGGCCAGCATGTCGGCCGGGGTGTAGAAGCTGATGAACGGCGTCCCGGACGCCTGCGCGCCCTGCCGGGAGGCCTGGAGGCGCGATCGGTCGGATTCGGCGAGCAGCTCAGCGGGCAGCAGGAACGTCATGACGACGGTCGAGCCGGGGGCCAGCCCGGCCAGCTGGCGCAGGGTGGTCGTGGTGGCGTCCCTGGTGAGGTACATGCTGACCCCCGTCGAGACCACGACCGCGGGCCGGCCGGGATCGAAGCCGGCCTCGGCCAGCCGCTCCGGCCAGGACCCGGCCTCAAAGTCGACCGGCACCAGCCGCAGCCAGCCGGGGATGCCGTAACCCAGCTCGATCAGGCGCTGGCGCTTCCAGGCCTGGGGGCCGGGCTGATCGACCTCGAACACCCTGAGGCCCGCGGCGACCTCCGGCCTGCGCTGGGCGAAGGTGTCCAGGCCGGCCCCCAGGATGACGTACTGGGCGACGCCGTGGCCGGCCTGCCCGGCCACCAGGTCCTCGATGAACCGGGCCCGGGCCACGATGGCGGCCCGGAACCCGCTGGTACCGTCCGGGTCCATGTCCGGGCGGTCGCGCCAGCCATCGTCAGGGTCGGCGAGCTGCAGGCTGATCTCGTCCTCGAGCACGTGCGGTGGCGGGTCGACCAGGACGTGCATCGCCCGCCAGAGGGCGACCCGCACCGCGGTGCTGTCCGGCGCCCCGGTCTGCTCGCCGGCCGGGGCGTGGTCTCTCCCCGCCGTGGCAGTCGCCGGTCCCTTCGTGCCGCTCACTTCTTGGCCGGGGCCTGGAGGCTCCACAGGCGCCCGTCAGGGTCTCGGACGGTCATCTCCCTGGTCCCGTAGTGGGTGTCCTCGAACGGGGTGACCACCTCGATGGCCGGGTCGGGACGGAACGCGGCCTCGTCGGCCACCTTCAGCACGACCTGGACCTGGGGCTCCCGGTCCTCGGGCACCTCGGCGATGAACACGTAGGGACCGTCGCCGTTGCGGAGCTGGCCCGAGCTGTGGTCGGTCGAGAACTCCAGGTCGAAGCCCAGAGCCTGGAAGAACTTGGCTGCCTTCCCCCAGTTGCGGGTCTCCAGGAACACAGCCTCGATTCCTTCGGTCGCCATGTCAGGTTTCCTTTCCGGTCGATTGCTGTCCTGGCCCGCGGGCGTCGTCGAGGTAGGCCCGCAGCGCGTCAGCGACCAGCGCCGACAAGGACAGGCCCGACTCGATGGAATGGTGCTTGACCTGCTTGATCAGCCCGATTGGCAGATACACGTTGAACTGCTTGACCTCATCATCACCCACAGGCCCGACACTAGCATGCTAGCAACCTAATGCTAGCAACCTAGCCTTGGCGCGGGTCACCGGAGCGGGCCAGCCGGAGGACGACGGCCGCCCCCAGCGCCCCGGCCGGCACCAGCGTGACCAGCGCGGGCAGCTGGTACCGCCAGGAGAACTCGAACAGGTCGGACACCAGCAGGACGGCCGCGGCCGAGAGGAAGCAGAGCAGGCAGGCCAGGCTGAGTGACCGGGTAGCCGGGTCCGACCGCCAGCGCCGGCGGACACCCGCCAGCGACCCGGCCAGCCCGGTGACCACGCACAGGGCCAGCAACGGGCCGGGGGTAAACCCGCCGCCCAGCTGGTAGGAGCGCAGGAACACGGCCCCGGGCCGCCAGACCGCCGGGGCGCCCCCGCCGTACTGGGCGATCTCGGCCATGACCTCCGGCCTGGTCGAGTGCGAGGAGAAGTACGGGAACGTCGCCTGGAACTGCCAGCGGGTGATCGGTGTGTCCCCGGGGCTGGTGTCGCGGGTCAGCGCGAACAGCTTCACCACGTCCCGGGTGTACGCGCCGAGCAGCCGCTGCGGCTGCTGGGCCAGCACCCGGTGGTTGAAGTCGGAGATCATGCTGTCGGTCTCGGCCCGGGGCAGGTTGGCGTAGTAGGGCCGGATCGGGGAGCCGGGCTGGTACTCCAGCCAGTCCGGGCCCCTGGCCTGCTCGGCGGGGGTAGGGCACATCGCCCGCTCGGCCGCCGGGAGCCTGATCGTGGCGCAGTCCACCGCGGCCGCGGCCCTCCCGTAGAAGGAGGTGACGCCGGTGTGGGACAAGAAGAAGTCCCCGGCCACCACGTAGGACACCGTGCAGTAGGCCGCGATCGGCAGGGCGAAGGCGGCACAGAACGCGGCGGCCTGTCCGACCGCCCGCCGCCAGCCACCGCCGACGGCCAGCAGGTAGATCACCCCAGGCAGGATCAGGGCCTCGCCGACCTGGGCGAACATGGCCGAGGTGCCCAGCACCAGGCCGGCCGCCACGACCGCCCGCCACCCGGCCCGGGGCCGCCAGAGCAAGATGGCCAGGCCGGCCACGATCAGGGCCTCGAACCAGGTGCCCGGCATGATCGCCTGCTCGTTCTGGACCTGATAGGCGTCCAGCAAGACCGGCGCGATGGCCAGCGCGGCGAGCCACCGGGACACCCCGCGGCGCAGCAGCAGCACGTAGATGACCACGGCCATGGCCAGGCCGAGCAGGTGCTGGACGGCGGCGACCGCGCCGAAGTTGGCCACGAACAAGATCGCCCGCAACGGTCCCTTGTAGCCGACCGGGTCCATCCCCTCGGCGTTGTACAGGTACCGGGCGGTGTCGATATAGAACAGCGCGGGCCGGTAGCTGACCTGGGCCAGCACCCGGAGCGCCAGCCCGGCGGCCAGCAGGACGACGGCCAGCCAGTGCCGCCGGGCGAGCCCGGCCCACGAGGCGCGCCAGCCGGCCCTGCGGTGCTCCTCGGCTGGTGTGCGGGACAGAAGCGCCGTCACGTCGTCGGGACCGCGTGGCCACCGCTGGATAGGCAGAGGGCGAGCAGGACCGTGACGATGGTCAGCCACCGGGTCATCCGGTTGCGTGGCACCTGGGTCAGCGCGGCCCAGGCCACCGCGGTGTACCAGGCGAAGACCCAGGGGGCGACGAGGATCCAGGCGAACGTCAGCGCGAACGGCGCGACCACCTCGGCCGGCTGGTCGGAGGAGATCCGCCGGTAGATGAGCCAGGCCACGATGAACAGCGCGAACGGCCACAGGCAGCTGATGATCGTGGCCATGGTGTTCTGCGGGACCCCGAGCGCCTGCCCGGTGAGCTCGAACACCCGCCAGGGCGAGGGCAGGGTGACGAGCTTGAGCCCGCCGAACACCGGTCTTATCGCGCCGAGGCCGTAGTAGCTGTAGCTGAGCACGAGCGTGGCCACGGCGACCACGGTCATCCGGGTGATGCGTTTCCAGTCGCGGTCACGCAGCAGCGGGAAGGCCAGGCCCAGCCCGATCAGCACCGCGTAGATCTTCACGCCGCAGGCCAGGCCGATCAGCACCCCGACCACGACGTCGCCCCAGATCCCGGTGAACCGGCGGGCGACCTGGATAGCCCCGATCGCCGCGGCCGCCACCAGCGTGTCGAGGTGACCGCCGCTGACCAGTTCGAGGATGAGGACCGGGTTGGCGGTCCAGAACAGCGTGGCCCGCACCGGGTCGTCTGAGGTCAGCAGGAGCAGCAGGCCCACGCCGATGAAGACGATCCCGTTCAGGATCATCAGGACCCAGATGGTGGTGGCGACGTTCCCGAGGCCGATCGAGGCCGCGAACGACTGGATGATGGTGGCGAACGGGCCGTAGACCGACGGCTGCGCCTTCCACATGGTCCCCACGACCATGGTGTAGGGCGAGTGGGCGCCGAGGAACGCGAGCGGGTTGCTGGTGTAGGGGTTGCCGCCCAGGGCCGACATCCGGCCGTAGGCCGCGTAGCTCGCGGTGTCCGAGGAGCCCACCGGGGTCAGGCAGACCATGATCGCGACGATGCCCGTGCTGATCAGCAGCAGCACCCGCGGGTTGGGGCGCCAGCCCTGGCTGTGCGCCCACAGCATGCCGGCCAGCCCGAGGCAGGCCAGGCTGATGCTGGTGTAGAGCATGAGGCTGGCCAGCACGTGCTGCGAGGCGAGCGACGGCAGCAGCCGGGACAGCGGCAGCAGGACGGGCAGCGTCTCGGCGTTCGGGGCGGTGGCCCCCAGCAGCATGCCCAGCAGCAGCCCGGCGGCCGACAGGCTGACGGCGACCTTGGGGTTGGACAGCCTGCTCCACGCGAGCTTGCGGATGAGCGTGCTCATCAGCCGCTCGACCGGCCCGTTGCCGCCGTCCAGGGGACCAGGCTCAGCCGGACGCTCGGCCGGCCGGGTCAGCCCGGGCGCGTCGGCAGAGTGACTGGACACCTGAGTCACCCTGCGCCACACCTCCGTAGGCGGTCTTGCGCGGCCGCTGCTGTGCTAACCGTCGCGGTGCTGGCAGAAGGCACTGTTCTGGCCAGCACCACGGGCGCAGGTATCACCGCGCTGTCAATCAGCACCGCTAGCTTGCGCCGCACTGCCGGGCCCCCCGTGCCCCTCGATACTGCCTGGCCGGCCCCGCATAGCTAACCCTGCTTACATGTCTACTCTGAGCGTAGGCTGAGGACCGAATGCACCACGCCACATTTACTGAATCCTTCCGGCGAATTCATTGACCTTGCGGCGGTTGCGGAACTACCCGTGCCACCACAGGTTACCCGCGCCGGAGCGGCCAGCTTGAGCCGACTTCCCGGCCGCGGCCGGAGCCCCCGCCGGCGCCGCTACCGCCTTCCGCCGGGCTTCCGCGAGGTCTAACATTTGGTTGTACCAAATAACGAACCTCAGGCTGGGCGCGACTGACCCGGCCGGCGGGAGGCGACCGGGACCGTGGCACACCCCCGTGATGCCCAGATCACTGTCATCGGCGGAGGCGCGGTCGGCGCCGCGGCCGCCTACTTCCTGGCCCGGGCCGGGTACCGGGACATCCAGCTGCTGGACAAGCAGGGCCTGTGCGAGGCCACCAGCAGCCAGGCCGCGGGCATGGTGGGCCAGGCCCGGCCCACGGTGGACCGGGCCCGGCTGACCATGGCGGCCGCCGAGCTGTACCGCGGCTTCGAGCGGGAGACCGGCTACTCGATGGACTACCGCGAGTCGGGGGCCGTCCGGATCGCGCTGTCGGACACGTCCGTCGCGGAGCTGGAGCAGATCGCCGCGACCGCCGCGGTGACTGGCCTGCCGGTCGAGTTCCTGTCCGACGCGCAGCTGCGGGAGATCTTCCCCCCGCTCCAGCGCACGGACGGCATCCGGGCCGCTCTGTGGTCCCCGACCTGCGGATACGTCCAGCCGAACAGCCTGGTCGCCGGGTACGCCGGTGCGGCGCGGGACCTGGGCGTCACGATCGCCCCGCACGCGGCCGTGACCGGGATCGGGACCAGGCGCGGCCAGGTCTGCTCGGTGTCCACCCGGGACGGTGAGTTCGCCACCGAGCAGGTGATCGTCGCGGCCGGGCCCTGGTCGGTGGCGCTGGCCACGCTGGCCGGGGTGGAGCTGCCGATCGTCCCGGTGCTGCACGAGTACTTCGTGACCGAGCCGGTCCCGGGCTGGCACCCGGGTCTGCCGTGCCTGCGCATCCCGGAGATGCAGGTCTACGCGCGGGGCGAGGGCGAGCGGGTGCTGTGCGGCGGGTTCGAGAACCAGGGGACCAGCCTGGACCCGCGCGGGGTGACCGTGGACGACCCGCTGCCCGCGTCTCCCGACTGGGACGTCCTGGGCGGCTTCGCCGAGAGCCTGGGCCGGTTCGTGCCGGGGCTGTCCGAGACGGGGGTGAGCACCACGTTCCGCGGCTGGCCGACGTTCACCCCCGACGGCCGGTTCCTGGTGGGCCCGGTCAGCGCGGTCCGGGGCCTGGCCTTCGCGGCCGGCTGCAACGCGCACGGGGTCTCCGGCTCGGCGGGCCTGGCCATGTACCTGGTGGAGAGCCTGGGCCCGGATCCCTCCCCGTACGTCCAGTCCCTCAGCCCGGACCGCTACCTGCCCCGCACCTGGACTTGGGAGGACGCGGAGCGCCAGGCTCGCGCGGTGTACGAGACCTACTACCCGATGCCCGCCTCCCCCGGGCCCGCCGTCCCGGCGTGACCGGCGCTGGCGGAAGGCCGGCTGCCTCTAGGCGGTGACTTTCGGCAGGGCCGCGGGTCAGTACCTATATGACCGCCAGCGAGGACTTCGCCAGCCTGACCGGCCAGTTCCGGCGTGAGCTGCTGGCCCACTGCTACCGGATGCTGGGCTCGGCCGACGAGGCCGAGGACCTGGTGCAGGAGACGTATCTGCGGGCGTGGCGCGCTTACCAGGGGTTCGAGGGGCGGTCGTCGGTCCGCACCTGGCTGTACCGGATCGCCACGAACGCGTGCCTGACCGCGATCGAGCGCCGCGGCCGCCGGCCGCTGCCCTCCGGGCTGGGCGGACCGGGCGAGGACCCGGCCGGCCCCGTCGTCGCGGCACCCGAGGTGCCGTGGCTGCAGCCCATTCCCGACGCCCTGCTCGCCGCGCCCCATGACGACCCGGCCGAGGTCGCCGCGTCACGGGCGGGCGTCCGGCTGGCGATGGTCGCGGCTTTGCAGTACCTGTCGGCCCGGCAGCGGGCGATGCTCATCCTGCGGGACGTGCTGGACTGGCCGGCCGCCGAGGTGGCCGCGATGCTGGACACCACGACCACCGCGGTCAACAGCGGCCTGCGGCGCGCCCGGGCCCAGCTCGCGCGGGCCCTGCCGGAGGAAGACGACGTCGCCGAGCCGGCCGAGCCGGAACTCCGCGCGCTGCTCGACCGGTTCGCGGTGGCTTTCGAGAACGGTGACGTGACCACGCTGACCGCGCTGCTGCGCGAGGACGTCGCGCTGGAGATGCCGCCCATCCTGACCTGGTTCGCCGGCCGGGAAGACGTGCGGCGCTTCCTGGCCTCGAAGCTGTTCGGCACGCCCGGGCAGTTCCGGCTGGTCCCCACCATGGCCAACGGGCAACCGGCCTTCGCGGCCTACGAGCGCGAGCACGACGGGGTCTACCGCGCGCACGCGGCGCTGGTGCTGACGGTCACCACGACCGGGGTCGCCCGGATCGTCATCTTCCTCAGCCCGGGCCTGCTCGGGGCGTTCGGCCTGCCGCAGGAGTACGGCGCGGGGCCGCCCCGTCCCGCGCCTGCTCTGGCCGCCACGCCCGGGCCCGGGGCCGCGGCCGAGCTGGCGGTCCCGTCATGGCCCCGCTGAGAAGAGGCCTTGAGCTCCTCGGCTGGGCGATCAGCTACGCGCTCGGCGGTGCCAGGCTGGCCAGCCCGCAAGACCTCCCGGGCCCTACCCCGTGCCCAGGCTGGGACCTGGAACTGCTGCTGCGCCATCTCAGTGACTCGGTCGGGGTGCTGCACGAGGCGATCACCACCGGATGTGTCGGCGCCGGTCCGGCGGCAGAGCGGCGCGATGAGAAACCTGGCCACCAGCCGCCAGACCGCGTGCGCCTAGTCTGTGACACGTATTGCCCCAGCAGGATGTGCACCGCGAAACAGGAGCCACGATGACTGAGCACACCACCGCAGGCAAGGCGTCCCTGGCCGCGCTCGCTGACCAGCACAAG
>Ga0209006_10006545_pt1 | contig 10531 bp, 4 predicted proteins | sample JacPin_JW_Ref_O2_FD_188567 | JGI IMG/M metagenome (GOLD analysis project Ga0209006, IMG submission 188567) | Forest soil microbial communities from Algoma, Ontario, Canada - Jack Pine, Ontario site 1_JW_Ref_O2 (SPAdes) (version 2) | ecosystem: Environmental > Terrestrial > Soil > Boreal... | reverse complement strand
GGGGATAAGCTGAATCATCTCGGCGCGCCAGTCAGTGCCCACGATGGGCGCCGCTTCAATCGCCGCGGTACCGAGGTCCACCCGTTGGTCGGAAGTCTCCGTTTCCACCAACGGGGTCTCTGCCGTCACAACGATCTCTTCACTCGTGGAGCCTACCTGGAGCGTGGCGTCCACCCCGATGGTCTGGATTTCCAGGGTCACACCTTTGCGGACGAACTCCTTGAATCCAGCCTTTGAGAACGTGACCGTATAGGAACCAGTCGGGACCGAGGGTGCATCGTAAACGCCGGCCGACGTTGTGGTCGAAACGATGCTGACGCCGGTCTCTACGTTAGTGATCGTGACCTTCACGCTCGACAGGACCGCGCCCGTGGAATCCTGAACTGTTCCCCTGATCTCTCCAGTGTTCGCGTTCTGTGCGAAAGCCAAACTAGCTGTTAAGCCCGTGACCAAGAGCACACAAATACGCCCAAAGTAGCGAACCATCCCCAGTCTCATCGCGGAGCCTCCTAAGGTTGACTTCTCGCTTGTCAGTGCGCGCGAAATCGTCTTGGATTTTCGGCGCACAACCACGTGTTGATCGGGAACCTCAAACCACACGTGCATGCACAGACGAGGAATCCTATGCCGACGCGACCCGCTGCGAATCCGCCAAAAGTAGGAATGTGGAAAAAGTATTTGTCTTGACAACAGGGATGAGGATCACTCCAGGTGAACGAGACCGCGGTGCAGGGCTGTGACCACGGCCTCGGTGCGATCGCCGACGTGAAGCCGCAAAAGAATCGCGCTGACGTGGCACTTCACTGTGGCCTCAGTAATGTGCAAAGCGGAGGCGATCTCTTTGTTGCTTTTTCCGCTCGCGAGCAGAGAAAGCACTTCTTGTTCTCTGGCGCTTAGCTCGGAGTCGGGCATGCGTGATGCCAGGGCGCGAGCAATCGGAGGTGGTAAGAAACGACCACCCTTGTGCACGCGCTGCAGCGCTTCCACCAGCGTCTGATAAGGCATCCCTTTAATAACGTAGCCCTGCGCCCCCGCCTCTAATGCCCGGTGTATATCGGCATCTCCTTCGTAGGTTGTCAGGACTACAAATCGGGCGAGCGGGTGAGCTTCTCGAATCGCGCGAATTGAATCCACTCCGCTCATCCCGGGCAGCCGCAGATCCATAAGGGTGACGTCTGGTCTATGCTTGAAAAACAAAGTGACTGCGTCTTCTCCCGAGCCGGCCTGGGCCACCACCGTCATGTCGGAGCGCGCATTCACAATCGAAGTTATGCCCACTCGCATCAGGGGGTGATCATCCACAACCATTACCTCGATCTTGTCCCCGTTGACCGTATTCATATCCGCGGCGCCCCGCTCTCCGTGGCCGGCGCCCTGCGGGGAACGGACAACGTTAACTCCGTTCCGGAGCCAGGCCAGCTATTCAGAATAAGTACTCCCCCAATCCGTTTCGTGCGCTCCTGAATGCCCACGAGCCCGTAGTGGCCATTCGGCTGCGACGATGCCATCGCCGTATCGAAACCACGTCCATCGTCCCGCACCTGCACCCTGAATTGCTTCTTCTCGAAACCGACCTCGACATGGACCCTGGTAGGCTGGCCATGACGAATCGCATTGTGCAGGGCTTCCCTCACCACCATGAGCAGCTCGTGTGCCGTGGATTGATCCAGGTCAAACGGCTTTCCCGAGACTTGACATTCCACCGGCACTCCAAACTCATGGCTCACTTGCTGAGTCATATTTCCAAGTATCGGACCGATGGCAGTGGCAGAACCGTCCGCGTGTCGGAGATCCCACACGGCTTCTCTGGCCTCGTTGATGGTGGTGCGCAACTGCGAACGCACGCAACTCAACAAATCGTCCTTGGCGGCGGGTTCGCTGTCATCGAGACTGGAATGGGCTTCCAGCAAGGCGGAGACTCCTGCGCACCCTTGAATGAGAGTGTCGTGCATCTCCCTCGCCAGCCGAGTCCGCTCATTCAATACCGCCTGAAAGCGGGAGTGCACCTGCCGCATCCGGAATTTGTAGCCTCCCCACACGCTGGCGGCAAGTAATAATAGAGAGCAGCCCAGGAACCAGGCGGTTCGATAGAAGTGCGGCCTCTGAACAATTTCGACGGAGGTTTCCGCAATCTTCTGTGGAGCGCTCATCTCGAACGCCTCCACGCGGAATTGATAGCTGCCAGGGGGAAGGTTCGTGTAGTAGGCCACGCGGCGCGATGACGCATCCGTCCAATTCTTGTCAAAGCCCTCCAACATGTATCGGAATCTTACCCTTTCCTGGGACCGTAACTGGATCACGCTGTAGTGCACTTCGATTTTGGCGTTGTCCGGGTTGAGAGAAAGTTTCTGGAGATCCGGCACCTGGAGACCATCCGCCAATACGGAATCAATTACTACCGGCGCTGGACCCTCCGGTGCAGCGGGATTCAAGGAGACTCGGACCGGTCCCTTATTGCTGGCAAACCAAACCTCGCCTTGCGAGGTCACAACTCCCCCGGGCTTCTCCGCTCCGTACATCTGGGTTGTTTCCAGTCCATCGGAAATGCCATACAAAGTCAAAGAAAGTGGATGTGATGGATCTTCCGCGATGGTGTCTAACTCTCGTCGGTTGATCACGGAGATGCCATTAGGACCGCTGATCCAGAAGTTGTCCCTCTGGTCTTGCAGGAGTTCGTAAATACTGTTGCTGGCAAGCCCTTGCGCGGTTGTGAAGTGGATCAGTTTTCCAAAGCGCCAGCGGTAAAGTCCGCCGGTACGAGTGCCGAACCACAATCCGCCGTCGGAGTCTTCGCGAATAGCCCAAATTTTTTCACGCCGAAGGGCTTCGGTAACAGCGTCTCTGGCAAAGCGACCGCCTTGCAAATGGCTAACACCACGGTCAGTCCCGACCCAAATGTCTCCATTGCGATCTTCCGCCAATGTGCGGGTGCTGAAGTAGCACAGCCCATCCCTTTCCTGGTAACTGGTAAAGCGACCGTCATGCCAATGGCTCACTCCCTCATCGGTTGCAACCCACATGCTCCCGTCTCTGCCTTGCAGAAACGCGCGAATAAAATTGTTGACCAGACCATCCTTGACCATATAGTGGGCCAAGTTGGTACCGCTTAGCCGGAACACACCTCTGCCTTCGGTTCCGATCCAGAGAGCACCCTCATGGTCGCGGAAGACGTTTCTGACACGCACGCCGCTAATCCCAGGCAGGCGCACTCTTGTAGCCTTTCCATCACGGAATCGAAACAGATTTGCTGCTGCGATCCAGAGATCGCCGTTAGGGTCCTGGTAGACGGTTTCGGCATCATAGTCACCGGCATCTGGCAAAGTGACGGTTTGGATTGGGGTCTTGCTTAGCCTCAGCATTCCCGCCTGAGTTCCAACCCAGATGTTGCCCTCGATATCTTCAAATAGGTTCAGTACTGTGTTGCTTGGCAGGCTTTCCGGCGCGGTCATCTGGGAAAACTCGTGTTTCCAGTATTTGTAGATTCCATGACCAATGGTGCCGATCCATAGAGTACCGTCGGAGGTTTCCTTGAGAAAACGGACAGTGCCACTCGTTTCCTTTACCTTGCGAAAGGAATCCGCCCCCGAAACCATGCTATACAGACCCCCGATAGTGCCCACCCACATAGTCCCGTCTCGAGTCTGCGTTATCGACTTAACACGATTCTGACTGCCCTCCTCCGCCAGCCGATATTCATGGTAGGTACCGCCGTTGAGACAAAGCAGTTTAGAACCACCGGCCCATAAGCGACCCTGGTTGTCTTCATGGATGGCATGCACGGCAAGCGGAGGCATGCCGTTGCTATTGTCTATGCGCTCGATTCGGCCGGCGCGGAATTGAAACAAGCCATTGTCGGTTCCGATCCATATTTGTCCTTCACTGTCCTGGTAAACCGTCCGCACAAAATCATTGAGCAGTCCATCCTTTCCCGAGAAGGAGCGAAAGACGCCGTCTTTGTAGCGGATGAGTCCACCGCCTTCGGTTGCAACCCAAAGCGTGTCATCTGTCGTGACGGTCAGACCGAAAATATTGTTTTCGGTAAAAGCGGGGGTGTTATCACGGTCAAATAAGACCAGGCGCACGCCATCAAAACGGAGCAGGCCGCCAGTCGTGCCGATCCAGAGATATCTGTCCTTGGTCTGCGCGAAAGCCTGAACGGTTTGCTCGGGAAGGCCGTCCTGCATCTGCCAAACACGGGAGGTATAGTTGATTGGCGGTCCGGCAGCGACCTGGGCACCTGCGGACAGCGCGCAAAAGCTTAATGCCAAAACGGCGATCCGAGCGCAACCCATGGCAGCTTTGTTACCCTTCGCGACGTGCATTATATCGCCGGATGGTCTGCAAACGCGATAAAGCGACTTACCTCGCCGCGGTTAATGCGTCACCGTGACTTCGTACCAAGTGGTAACTGCCTTCCCTATAGGAATTTCCCATCCTGCCGACTTCTTCTCAACGAGGATCGGTTCGCCCGTGGGTTGGCCCGAGCCATCGAGCGGTTGCGCTGAAACAGCTCTAACGCGTTCCAAACCTCGCAGAATGATTCGGCCAACCACGGGCTCGATCAGGGTAGGCGACCCTCCCCATTCGGACAGGTTGCTGCGCCGGTCGTTCCACCGCATGCCTTCGTTCTCTACGTGCGACCCCAGTGTCAACAGCAATCTGGAGGCGCGAGAGATCGGCTCCGATTCCAGAGACGTGATCACGATCGTGCAGAACCGGTTCTGTACGTCCGCCGACAGATTAGTGACAGATTTGCCGTTCGCCTTCACAAATCCGATCAGCGCCTGAGATCGCGGAGTGTCCACCGTCACCAGCCCGGTCATTGCCGACGAGTTGTACCAGGCCAATTGGCGGGTATCGGAGACAATGGGATTTGTGACCTTTGGCACCGGAAGAGGCGGAACCGATGCGCCATCAAAGGAGAAGATGCGCGAGCCATGCTCCATCGGAACAGCGAGCGGGAATCCAGGAGTGAAGTAAGGACGGTCCGTAGCCGGCAACAGCAACGCGCTGTCAAAGATCTGTTCGTGGGTGTAGGAACGTAGAACTACGGAGTTGGCAGGACTCACGTCTCCGCGCAAAAACATGAGGGCACCAGCGGCAAGCTGCGGCATTTTGACGGGATCCAGCGAAATATCAAATGCGTCACCAACATAAGGCTTCCAGTCTGACGCCGCCTTGGGCTCAAAGGTGTACCAAATGATGGCATCCCAATCCTGGAAATTGCCATAAGCGGCGAGAATGGGAATGCCTTCGCTCGCCCAGCCGTTGGGAAAAGGGTTGTTCACTTCACTGACGGTATAAGGTTTGCCGGCCGCTGCTGTGCGAGACAGCTCGACCACAGTCGAATTGAATGGGTCGTTCACCATGGGCGCTTTGATCTTGTTCTCCCAGTCGTGTTGCCAATACGTATGACCGTCATTGGTGTCGAACGATGAAGTTGCCAGCAGCAAGGGATATCCGCTGCTGGTGTGGCCGTGATCGGCAGTGGTCATGATCAACGACTTCACGCCGAGGGTCTTGGTCAGATAGTCCCCCATGTCTTCCCAGTAGCCGCGCTGTGTGTCGAGGAAGAACCGCGACTCCGCATAGAATCTCTCCTTTGCGGCCGTCTCGATCTGGTTCCTGTTCTGGAGCAAAGGGACCGCGTCATCCCCAGAGACTCCGGCGATTTCTCTTAGTTTCTTCAGATCGTCGGCGTTCAGGTTTCTCCTGAGCCACGCATTGTAGAGATCGGCAAGTTCATGGTCATAGTAGGGCGTTGGGCCATGTGCACCGACCCAAAGCGCATTTTCATTATTGATTTCGACCATGGCAACCGCTGGGTCGTTGCGGTATTCGGATTTGGTGTAGGGGTTGTAATGAGCCAGCAGTTGCTTGGCGTACTCCTTCTGTAGCTCGATGATACGGGGATCGTAAAGGCTGATTCCTTTGGCGCCTTCGCGGATTTTCTGATAATCCTGCACGCCGTCACCCGCCTTGAAGGGGCGGCCTACCAGAAGATTGAAATTAATGTAGATTCCCCGCTTCTCCAGCTCGGCGATGAAAAAGTCCTCGCGGTCGAAGGCCTCAAGATCGAGAGCTCGCGTGTCATCGCGTTTGCCGTCGATGAGCCCCCTTGGTGTGAGCAGATCGAGAAATTGAAAGCGCACGCAATTTACTCCGAACCGGGCCAGCGTCGTCGCCCACAACGGCGAATCCCCCTTGGAGGGAATCATGATCGAACCCTTGCTCCAGTCCGTAACGTTCACTCCCCAAAAACGTATTCTCTTGCCGTCGCCGGTCACGAGATGCGCACCCTGGGCACGAACAAATCCATGTTTGCCCGCTGGAGCATCGAGGAGAAACGAGACATCCACCGGTGAGTGCGCACCCAGTGCTTTGCGATGGTCTATCGTGAACGGTTGGAGCACAGCGTCTGACTGGGCCGGCATTCCCCTTGCGGAAAGCAATAGCCAGGCGGCGAACAAATAGATTCGAAGACGATTCTTCATGGCCAATATCCTTATTCACAACCTTGAGCGGCTGGATGGAATCAGGTTCCGGACTAATTCGATGGCATTCTACAGAGCTTCGGGGACCGCGCCAGCAACCTCGATCTCAACTTGCCGCTTGCCCAGAACGGGGTGCGTCGCTGTCAGCCGTGCTGTTCCGGCTTGTTCTTTGGCCCGTACCCACACGGCGCCAGTCCCGCCCACCAACGCGAAGGGATTGTCACCGATAATTTCAGCCGGCCCTTCGATCTCCAACTGGATGGCGTCGTTAGCAAACGATCGTATCGCCCCGAACTCATCGCTAACGCGCAGAACTACACGGGTTGTATCGGCTCCATCCCCGACAAGTTGTGTGTCGTCCGGCAAGACCGAGAACTGCTGGTCGATTCCTCGGCCCGAGTAGCGTCTCACGATGACCTGCTTGCCTTGAAGATAACCTTCAATCCGCAAATCGCCCCAGGGATCACGGAACGGGCGCGTTTGAAGTATGAATGGCGGATAGAGGAGACTGCCAAACTCGTTGCGATCCGGATCAACCTCCGCGATCAGCTTGTCATCCACGTAAAATTTGAGATGATCGCAGTTCGAGCACACGACCCCTTTGCTGAATCCAATCGACTCGTCGCCACGCGCCCATCGGAAGGCCGGCTCCAGGACAATTTCCTCTACCGGATCGCATTGTGATTTATAGAAGCCTGCGGCGGGCTTGGGCTCGCGGAAAATATCACCCACTCCGTGGTAACAAATCCGGTCGCCAGAGCCGAAGTCGAAGTGTGTGTTGTAGTCAAAAGCACACCAGCCGATGCCTCCGGCATACTGCGGATTCGAGGCTAGCTGGTTGTGGACCCGGGCATGACGCAGTGTGTGTTCAGTGAGCCGTTCAGTATTGTCTATGGTCTTGGTGGGATAGGTGTGGCCGATGAATTCCGTATTCAAATAAAGAGGGTGGTTTGGCGCTCGGAGCGGAAAACCAAAGTCGTTGATGGTGAACACATTTTCGAGAAGTTCTGACTGCTCAAAGTTTCGGATGCCTCCGGTCGGGCGAGTCGGGTCGAGCTGATGGGCGAGAGCATTGGTACGAGTATAGAAGTCGTGATCGTCCCGCGATTCGTTGATGCGCACTCCCCAGAGAATGATCGAAGGGTGATTCCAGTCGCGGCGAATCATGCGGCGAACGTTGTCCACGGAAATATCCTTCCACGCTTCATCGCCGATGTGCTGCCAGCCGGGAATTTCCTCCAGAACCAGAAGGCCGAGTTCGTCACATGCATCCAGGAAATGCCGCGACTGTGGATAGTGCGAAGTGCGCACGATGTTGCACTTGAAATTGTTACGAAGAATTTGTGCATCGCGCCTTTGCACGCGTTCTGGCATGGCGGGACCCACAAAGGGGAAGGTTTGATGGCGGTCGAGCCCGCGCAGCTTGAGCACTTTGCCGTTCAACTCGAAGCCGTGGTCGGTGAACCGTCCCTCGCGGAAGCCGATAGGGCGGGAATCCTCATCCACGACGAGCGATCCCTTCAGCAGCCGAACATGAACAGAATAGAGCTTGGGCCGCGTCAGCTCCCAAAGCACAACACGCTCTAGATTCTCCAACCGCACAGTGTGAGCCACGGGATCATCCGCGGCCGCAGCCCCGGCAATTCGTTGCCTACCCGTGGCAAGCACGCGCTCTCCGTCGCGTAGCGTGACTTCCAGCAACAACGCGTCGCGTGAAGGTTCCAGATGCTGTAAGAAACAATCGACATCAAGACCGGGACTCGCAGTGAGTACATCTTTCGGCCTGGCGAAGATGTTTTCGATGAACGTGGCGGGGACGATACGCAGTGCGACTTCGCGATAGATACCGCCGAAAGTGAGGTAGTCGATCTGACGTCCGAAAGGCGGGATGTCCACCCGTTCGGTGGAGTCAACCTCAACGGTCAGCACGTTGTCGGACTCAAAATCGAGATGCGGCGTTAGTTCAAAAGAAAAAGGTGTGTACCCTCCCTTATATTCGCCGAGGCGAGTTCCGTTCAGCCAAACGGTTGAGGCAGTCATCACGCCTTCGAAATCGACGAAGACATGCCGCCCACGCGCTTCCGACGGAGCCTTGAAGTGACGGCGATAAACCGACACAAACTCGTATTCCTTGTCGTCGAAGCTGTGCCATGGCAGGCGCGTGTTGCTGTGCGGTATCACCACGCGCTCGAACTTCGAATCGTCGAAATCCTTCATGCGGGCCTGAGGAATCGCGGAGCGGCTGTAGCGCCAGCCGCGATTCATGGGAAACACGAGCCGCCCACCCACTCCAGGCACCGGCGCTGAACCGGAAGCTGCAGCGAAGGCGCCCTTCGCCAGCATTCCGGCTAGCAAAGTGCCGGTTCTCTTTATGAAATCTCGTCTTCGCATAATTGCGAGAGCTGGAAACGCAAACTGCGAGCTCCTTTCTGGCCGTTCTTAACTCTTTAACCACACTTCGGGAACATCCGAACAGCTTGGACGTTGTAATCAAAGCTGTTGATTTTAAATCAAGGCTCCTCACGCTCCCTCCCCCATTAGTAGGAGTGTTCGACGTTTATAATCGGCCTTCGTTCGAATGCGAGTTATGATAGCTTCGCCGCGTCATATCGACCGCGCATCTTGTTATTCACATCCTTCGATACTTCGAAGTTTTATCGCATGTTCAAGTGGAAATATGAGGCTCAACCCAGCAGCGCTTGCGGGTTCTGCGGAATCAACGGGTTCAGAAATTCTCCAGCAGACTCCCTGCGTCCCATTCGAGACGCTAAACGTTGCGGTTTTAGCGAAGCTTCTAGAGGCGAAGCGCTGGCGATTGTGTGGCTGAAAGTGGTCTCTGCCGACACCTCCCAAGGCCAAGTGGGTTTCGCAGATGATTGCGTGCCTGCTGCGCAGTCCAAGGCGAAAAATCTCTCAGCGGGTCGTGCGCCTAAAAAAATTAAATCAATGAAGATTGTCGAAAATTCTTGCTCGTGCTTTCTTACACAACTTCTGCCTCTTAATCAGAAAAGGAAGACATCTAAAACGCCAACTTCCCCCAAGCCGACTTCTGGCCAGCGTTGTTGAAAGTTTGTTCGTGGGCATAACTTCAAGACGGCGCGTTGTTCGGGCACTGCCCATGGACCAAACTCGCAGCAAGCTCGATCTGACGAAGGTTGATCTCACGCGATTCCGCGTATTACACTCGCCCCGCTTGGCGATTGGAGCGACAAAAATGCGCATTCCCTTTAAGAACGTTTTATTAGTTGCAGTCGCCTTTACGGCTGCGGCCTTCGGCCAGGCTGCACCGGCGAATAAGACAGCATCCGATGCCAAATCGCGACCCTTCGATCAAGCAGCCGCCAATCCCGGCATGACGGCTGCCGACCGTCCGATTACGTCGATGCCCTACACTCCCGGACTCGACCCTGAGTTCATGGATAAGAGCGCCGATCCCTGCGTTGACTTCTATCAGTACAGTTGCGGCGGGTGGATGAAGAAAAATCCGATTCCCGCCGACCAGCCCGGCTGGGGCGTTTACGGCAAGCTCGCTCAGGATAATCAACGATTCCTGTGGGGTATTCTGGACGATCTGGCCAGGAACACTTCCGGCCGCAACCCTAACCAGCAGAAAATCGGGGACTACTTCGCCGCCTGCATGGACGAATCCGCGGTTGAGAAGCTTGGCGCCGATCCGCTGAGACCCTACCTTGACCAGATCAATGGCCTCACCTCGAAGAGCCAACTGCCGGCGCTTTTGGCGCAGTTTCATCTGCGGGCTGATAGCAGCGGGATGTTCTTCGGATTCGGCTCGAACCAGGACTACGGCGACTCGATCCATGTGATCGCTTTTGCCACCGCTGGCGGGCTCGGCCTTCCCGACCGCGATTATTACACTAAGACCGATGCGAGATCGGCGGAATTGCGCCAGAAATACCTCTCTCACGTACAGCGAATGCTCGAACTGTTGGGCGATTCACCGGACGCGGCACAACGCGAAGCGGTCTCGATCGTGGCCATTGAGACGGCACTGGCCAAGGCTTCCCTAACCCGTGTCG
>Ga0209006_10006544_pt1 | contig 10531 bp, 8 predicted proteins | sample JacPin_JW_Ref_O2_FD_188567 | JGI IMG/M metagenome (GOLD analysis project Ga0209006, IMG submission 188567) | Forest soil microbial communities from Algoma, Ontario, Canada - Jack Pine, Ontario site 1_JW_Ref_O2 (SPAdes) (version 2) | ecosystem: Environmental > Terrestrial > Soil > Boreal... | reverse complement strand
AAGATTGTCGCCCGCTCGCTCATGCTCGAGAGCCTACGCGCCCGGCTGGTGAATTCACAAGCGCAGAGCTTTCGCGGATTCGCGAGTGCGGTCGCTGGATCGCGGTTGCGGCGCCGTTCGCGGTTGCGCCAGCGCGAGTGTCCGTTTCCGGACAGCCGCGTGCGCCGAGGACCCGGTGATGCCGTCTAACCAGATGATTCATAGATGGTTTTTGTCAAGCGGCGGCGGCCGTACACTTTGCACACATGGACAGCGGGAAAAATCACATGCGGCGAAAAGGGGACCACGCTCTGCACGCCGCGGCATGGCTCTGTGCCACGGCATGGTTCTGCGCGGCCTGCGCCTGCACACTCGAACCGCGCTACCGGACCCCGGTGTTGCCGGTCCCTGACCAGTGGCCACTGCCCGCGACGACACCCGAGCAGCCCGCTGTGAATGTAGCGGCCCGTGACATCGGCTGGCGCGACTTTTTCATCGATGCGCAACTCGGGCAGCTGATCGGCCTGGCACTTGCGAACAATCGTGATCTGCGAGTGGCGGTGCTGAACATCGAGCAGGCGCGCGCGCAGTATCGAATCCAGCGCGCCGCTCTGCTGCCGTCGCTCGATGCCTCGGGGAGCTTCATCCGAGAAAAGCTGCCGGCATCCTCAACCTACGGCGTTCCTACGCCGGCCAGCAGCACCTTCGACGCCGGCCTCTCGACCTCCTACGAAGTGGACTTGTTCGGCAGCGTGCGCAGCCTGACGCACGCCGCACTGGAAAAATATATTGCGCAGCTCGAGGCACGGCGCAGCGCGCAATTGAGCCTCATCGCCGAAGTGGCCAACGCTTATCTGACACTCGCCTCGGATCGCGAGCTTGAGCATCTGGCACAGCAAACACTGGAGAGTCAGGAGCATTCCTTAACGCTGGTACAACGGCGGCACGAGACCGGCACGGTATCCGGCCTGGAGCTTGCGCAGTCGCAGACCACGGCCCTGCAGGCGCGCGCCGATGCCGCGCGTTTCGAGGGAAATGTCGCTCAGGATATCGACGCACTGACGCTGCTGGTCGGGACCCGCATCGATGCGGCTTTGCTGCCCGCACAACTCGATTCCAAGACCATGGGACTCGAGCCGTTGCCGGCCGGCGTGCCGTCAACCGTGCTGCTGCGCCGGCCCGATGTCCTCGCGGCCGAGCACACACTGCGAGCGGCTAACGCCGACATCGGTGCCGCGCGGGCGGCGTTCTTCCCCAACATTTCTCTGACCGCGAATCTCGGCTCGACGAGCAATCAACTGTCGAAACTCTTCAAATCGGGCACGGGCGCCTGGACCTTCGCGCCGCTGCTGTCGTTGCCTATCTTCCATGGCGGCGCGCTGATGGGGAGCCTGAACATGGCGCACGCCGACGAAAAGATGGCGCTAGCGAAGTATGAGAAGACCATTCAGTCCGGTTTCCGTGAAGTGGCCGATGCGCTGGCGTTAACCGCCACCTTAAATCGCCAGCGCACCGCCCAAGAGACTCTGGCCGAAGCAACTCGCCGGGCTTACAAGCTTTCCCTGCGACGCTACCAGGAGGGCCGCGACAGCTATCTTGAGGTACTCGATTCCGAGCGCAGCGACTACGCCGCGCGGCAGGGTCTCATCACGACGCGCCTTGCCGAGCAGAGCAATCGGGTGACTTTGTACAAAGCCCTCGGCGGCGGCTGGCGGGAAGAGACTCCGTGAGCATGGACCGGCCGATCCGGCTGCCCTGGTGGCGAAGGAAGCTCTGGTTGCGATTGGCTGCGGCCGCTACTGCCGCCGTGCTCATCGCCGCCACTGCCGCGATTTTCCTGGGAACCGCGGAACGCAGCATCCGCGTTGCAGCCGCCGGGGTCACTGTCGCACGCGTTTCGCAGGGTGTATTTCATGATTTCATCCCGCTGCGCGGGAAAGTGGTGCCGCTGAATACAGTCTACCTCGATGCGCTCGAGGGCGGGCGCGTCGATCGCCTCCTGGTCCAAGCGGGCGATACGGTGACGGCGGGACAGCCGTTGGTCGAGCTGAGCAACACCGAGCTCGAGCTCGACGTGCTCGATCGCGAAGGGCGCTTGGTGGAGTCGATTACCCAACTTCAGGCCTATGAAACGCAGCTCGAACAGAACCGTGTCGCGAACCAGAAGGCGCTCGCGCAAATCGACTACGACGTCATTCGGCTGCAACGCTCAGCTGCTAGACGAAATGTTCTCGCAGCGGACGATGCCGAACCTCTCGAGGTCAAAGACCAGGTGCAGGACGAGCTGGATTACGACGTGAAAGTGCGGCCGATGCAGGACGAAAGCAACCGCAAGCAGGAGCAGCTCCGGCTGCAACAGCTGCCGCAAATTCACAGCCAATTGCTGAAACTTCAGCAGGACCTCACGATCACGCATGGGAAGCTCGACAATCTGACCGTGCGCTCACCAGTGGCGGGAAAACTCACGGCCATGGATCTCAAAGTCGGCGAGAACCGCAACCGCGGCGAGCGCTTCGGAGAGATCACCGCGGACACGGGCGACAAGCTCGCTGCGGAAGTGGACGAATACTACCTGGGGCGCGTGCAGAATGGACAGACCGCAGCCATCGAGGTTGGCGATAAGACCTGGGTGCTTCAAGTCGTGCGTGTATACCCGAAGGTGACGAACGGCACTTTCACCGTCGATTTGGCCTTCCGGGATGCCACCCCCGCGGGTCTGCTCCCCGGCCAGGCTTTGCAGGGTAAATTGGCACTCGGCGCCGATCGAACTGCGACGATCCTTCCCGCAGGCGCTTTTCTGGAGCGGACAGGGGGCGACTGGGTCTTCGTACTGGCGAAGGACGGCCAATCGGCGCTCCGCCGCACCATCAAGATCGGCCGCCGCAATGACGAGCAGGTGGAAGTCTTGAGCGGCCTCGCCGCCGGCGAACGGGCCATCATTTCGGATTACACGGGACTTGAACGCATCGATCGTATTGATCTGAAGCAATAGGAGCCTCGCGATGTTGAAATTGGAGAATATCAGCAAGATTTACCGCACCACCGAGGTCGAGACCCACGCGCTCGACGGGGTATCGTTTGAGGTCGGAGCCGGGGAGTTTCTGGCCGTCATGGGGCCTTCGGGGTGTGGAAAATCGACCTTGCTCAATATCCTGGGGCTCCTCGACAGTCCGACGAGCGGCGTCTACTCGTTCTTCGGTGAGGATGTCGCTCGCGCTTCCGAGCGGTACCTGACGATTCTACGTCGAGCTACGGTCGGCTTTGTCTTCCAGAGCTTCAATCTAATCGATGATCTCAATGTCGCCGAGAATGTCGAGGTCGCGCTGATCTATCGCGGGGTCTCGGGCAGTGAACGGAAGCGCCGGGTCGCCGAAGCGCTCGAACGCGTCGGGATTGCCCATCGCTCGGGCCATCTGCCGCAACAACTCTCCGGCGGGCAGCAGCAACGGGTGGCGATAGCCAGGGCACTCGTCTCCAACCCGAAACTGATTCTAGCCGACGAGCCCACGGGCAATCTTGATACCGCCAACGGGGAAACGGTGATGGACCTGCTCGCCGGCGTGTCCAAATCGGGCACCACCGTTATTATGGTGACCCATTCGCTGGTCCACGCCGGCCGCGCACAGCGGACGGTCAAGCTCTTGGACGGTCACGTGGTCAACGAAACATTGTTGGCGGCGTAAGATGTTCCGCAACTATTTAATGACGGCGCTGCGCAACCTCGCGCGCAATCGGCTCTACGCCGGCATCAACATCGGCGGCCTCGCGGTGGGATTCGCCGCAGCGATTTTGATCGGTCTCTTCGTGCGCGACGAGTTCAGCTTCGATAGTTTCATTCCCGGATACCGGCACGTGTATCGAGTCTCGACGACTCGCATCGTGCCGGGCAGAAGTCCGATGTTCATTGAGGTCAGCGCGCCCGATGTGGCCGCGTGGCTGAAGCTCGACTTTCCAGAAGTGCAAAGCGCCGCGCGACTTTCGAGCGAACAGGCCGGATTGCGCCATGGCGATTTCGAGGCGAGCGACGACGTCGCCTGGGTCGATCCCAATATTTTTGAAGTCCTGCCGCTCAAGGTATTTGCGGGGAATCTACGGACGGCCTTGCAGCAGCCGGATTCGATCGTGCTGACCAGGCAAATGGCGCGCAAATATTTCGGCCGAGACAATCCGATCGGCGAAACGATCGAAATCAACCGCCAGCATTCGCTGCAGGTGACTGCGGTGCTCATGGATTTGCCGTCGAACACCCACCTCGGCGCTCGAATATTTGCCTCCGGGCGCGCCGCCTACTCCCGCCTTGCCGTACTCGACGCCATGTCGCGACCGGCCGTAGAAAAGCCTTGGGATACCTTGACGTACATCCGCTTGTCCTCCGCGGTGTCGATGGACAAATTGGCTGCTGCGCTGCCCGAGTTTGTCGATAGACACATGCAACTGCCCGCCGTCGCAAAGATGAGCGCGGCGATCCAACTGACGCTCGTTCCGATCGCTGCCATTCACCTCTATGGCCTTGGGTCCGCGACGGCGGACTACGCATTGGCCGCCATTGGCGCCCTGACAGTGCTGCTGGCGAGCCTCAATTTCGTGAATTTGACGACGGCGCGGGGCACACGGCGTGCCGTCGAGGTGGGCATCCGAAAGGCCTCCGGTGCCAGCCGCACGGATCTTGTCATTCAGTTCATCGGTGAGTCGCTAATCTACGTCGCGCTCAGCATGGTGTTGGCGCTCGCGCTGGTCGAGGTCCTGATGCCGCGTTTCAACGCGTTTCTCGGCCGGACCATCCTGTTCGACTATTGGCGCAGCCCCGATCTGGCGGCAGGGATCGCGGGGGCCGCATTGTTGGTCGGGGCACTGGCCGGTGCCTATCCGGCCCTGGTGCTGTCGGCTCTTCCACCGGCGTGGGTGCTCCGGAGTCGTTCCGGCGCTCCCAGCGGTTCCCAGTGGTTGCGGGAGGCTCTCGTTATCCTGCAGTTCGCGATCCTGATTGGCTTGACGGTTTCGACTGGAATTTTGTATCGACAGACCAACTTCGCGACCCGCGACAGCTTGCGGCTCGACAAGGATCAGGTGCTGCTGATCCGCGGAGCTTGCGCCAAGGCATTCAAAGATGAAGTGAGAGCGCTTTCGGGCGTACGAGCCGCGTCGTGCTCATTCGTGGCGCCATTCTACAATGCGGTTGTCATTCCGACTCAGTTGCACAATGGGCAGCAACTTTCGATTCATGAGAGCTCCATCGATATCGGCTTTCTCGAACTCTACGGATTCAAGCCGTTGGCGGGGCGTTTCTTTTCAACGGCTCATGAGGAGGACGCCCTTCCCGAGGATCTGAAGGCGCCGCTCCGGCTGCGCGTCGTGATCAATGAAACAGCGCGGCGCCTGCTCGGGTATGCAACCCCCGATGGCGCCATAGGTCAGACCGTTCCATTGGTCTTGCTGCGCTCGCTTGATGACTACACCACCGCTCTAGTCCCGGCTGAAATCATCGGCGTCGTGACCGATTTTCCCATGGGATCCATCCGCGACCCGATCGGGCCCACGGTGTTCTACGTCGAACCCAAGTTGTATCAGCTGCTGAGCGTGAAGCTGAGCGGGCGTGAGATACCTGAAACTCTCGCAGCAATCGACCTGCTCTGGAAGAGGTTGGGCAGTCCCCGCCCAATCACACGGTTTTTCTTCGATCAGCAGATGGAAAATACCTACCAGGACATGATCCGCCAACAGCGGTTGATGACCGGATTAGAAACGGTGGCGCTGTTCATTGCCTGCCTCGGACTCTTTGGCATCGCGGCATTCAGTTCTGAACGCCGCACCAAGGAGATCGGCATACGCAAGGTAATGGGGGCGGAAACCCGCGACATCATGCGCATGCTGCTGTGGCAATTCAGTAAGCCAGTGCTCTACGCAAGCGTGATCGCGTGGCCGGTCGCCGCCTATATCATGAATCGCTGGTTGCAAGGGTTTGCCTATCACGTGCTGCTTGGCCCATGGCTGTTCATTGCAACGACGGCATTGACGCTCGTCATTGCGCTGCTCACGGTGAGTGCGCAATGCTGGCCGGTCGCTCGAGCAAAACCCGCCGCCGCGCTGCGCTACGAGTAGCCAACGGCGAGGAACCCGAAGTGTTTCGCAACTCGTTGACCGGGCACCACTCCAACAGGTGGGAATGACATGCGCGATCACTATTCGTTGATCTTTGCCGTGAAACCGATTCCCCGCGCTTGATAGGACATTCATAAAGGCGGCAGCGCAATCGAAGCGGTCTTATCCTTGGTCGAAACGTAATGATCCAGCGAGGGATCGAGTTCCACCGCGGTCGCAATATCGCTGACTGCACTGGGCGAGTTGCCAAGATCTCCGAGGGCTGCACCACGGAGAAAATAAGCCCGAGCCAGCTTCGGATCAAGACGGATCGCTTCGGCCTCGTCCTTTACAGCACTTTCTTAGTCACGTTGTAGCAAGCACACATACCCTCGTTCGCTCCACAACGCCGCTGCTTTCGGCTGCAAGCGGAGCGCCTCGGAAAAATCCGCGAATGCGCCGCTGAAATTCTTTTGCCTGAGGTAGGTTATCGCGCGCTGGCGCAGCGCTGCGACCAGTTTGGGATCGATGCTCAAAACGGTGTCGAAGTCCCGCAAGGCCGCTGCGCCATCATTTTGTGCTGTGTAGAAAACCCCGCGGTAGTAGTAAGGCTGCGCTTTTTTGGGAGCCACTTTGACGGCTGTATTGTAATCATCGAGCGCATGCTGCCTATCGCCCTGGGCAACATAAGCCAAGGCACGATTCACAAACAAATAGAAGCGCTCGTGGCCCTGAAGTACATTGCGGTCCAGCAACTCGGTGCATGCCTGAATGGCCACGGGCGGCGCGCTCTTCCCATCGCGATTGATGCACTTGTCAATCACTATACGCTCGTCCCTCGCGAGCTCACCCTGGCAGCTAATCATTGCCCACAAGATCATTGCTTCTGGACTTGTATATCTCGCATAGCAATCGGTGAATTGATCCGCTGGAAGTTTTGGCAGCGTTGGCTCGTTGCGCGGCACTTTACCGGTGACTGTAACTGACGGTGTGCTCGTTGCTGGTGTCGTCGCTGGCGCACCGTCGCCGGGCGGAGATGTGCTGTCTGGCGGACTGTCTTGTGACTGACTGCTCTGGTATGGACTGTCTGCGTGAGCTCCCGCTGCCATTGCGACAACGAGCAAAACTGAGAGCTGCCACGAGAATAGACGGCGCAAGGTTTCCATCCTAGAACGAACCAGTTCGGCACTCCGCCAACCCGTTAAGACCAGTCAAAGGTTCAGCAAGTTCCGTCTCCCTGTCAAGGCGGCGCGTGAGGGACGCTTGCGTCCCTGATCGGGCTGGGGCTTCGCCCATTGACTGTGAGTACGCGTTGGCGGTCGCCGCCGGCGCCACGGACTCCACCCGGTCAGGAGCCGCCGATGGTCGGCTAGAAATGGTTCTCGCATACCGGTCATTCGATTCTTGCGATAAGCTATCGTTGAACGATCGCCTACAGAACCCTTTCTGTGCGAATTGACAAAGGATTTGTCGCTGCCGCCATGAAGACTCTAGCGCAGATACACGCTGTTGCTCCCGCCTTCGGCTCACTGCTGTTGTTCGCATCACTCGACGGCAATCGTGGACGGGCCACCGCCACCGCTAATCAGAGCATTTGCTTAGTTGATTTTCAGACTTTGCCGAACGCAGTGAACGTGCAGATAAACTGGGCTCCCGGCAACTTCGACGCCTGCCGCGCCTTTTGCGGCGCTCGTGCGTCATTTGACAGGACATGCTACAAGCCGCCAGAGGGCTGCACACGTCCGGAACGGCAGGCCATCTACCAAACGTTCCGTCACTCCGATGAAGCTAAAGAGTACAGCCGCGCGTTTGCGGACCTCCAACGAGCGCAGGCCGAATGTGGTCGGTTCTTTGGCTGGATAGAGCGGGATAGAGTCCACAACCACCTGGCGTTGACCCTGCACCATCTAGACAAGAATACGGAATGCCTCGCCGAACTCAGCAAGACTCTGGCGTCGTCCGTGGACGACGAGGCCGCGCTACGCAATAAATTCGAAGGCGAGCCGATGAGTTTTGAAGAATATCTTCCGACTGCCAGGACGACGTGGCAAGTGAGGGGCCTTTGCAGCGGCGAAGCGCCGTAGCCAGCCCGCTCGAGAACCGACGTTCGGCGCCCCAGTTGGGCGCAATTGACGCCATCAACAGACTTAAGTTGTGAAGGAGATCGCTGCTGTAGCGATAATGAGCTCAACAAACGGATCATTCAGGGAGTAGCGCCATGCGGATATTTCTGCCGACGGCAATTTGCGTCGCATCGATGCTTTGTGCGTCTTTTGCCAGGGACCAGACGCTGGTGCCTTCGAAGCCTGTTATGGAACTGGGTTACAGGGTCTCCCCAGACTTTTTCGATTTCCCAGCAAATTGGGTGGAAGGAGAGGCCTCAGGAGTGGCATTGAACTCCAAAGGCCACATCTTCCTGTTCCAGCGAACCCGGCCGATGCTCTCAGAGTTCGACGAGAACGGTCGCTACGTACGCAGCCTCGGCGAGGGATTGTTCGATCATCCGCATGGATTGCGCATTGATGCGGACGATTACATCTGGACTACGGACGATACCAACAACACCGTGCTGAAGCTGAGCCCGGCGGGGAAGGTGCTGCTCGTACTTGGTCGGCGAAATAATGGCGGTGAGGCCAATTGGCTGTTCAGCAAACCTACTGATGTCGCCTTCTCGAAGAACGGCGACATCTTTGTGACAGACGGCTACGGGAATTCGCGCGTCGTAAAGTTCGATCGCAACGGTAATTTCATCAAGAGCTGGGGTACCTACGGGTCCGGCCCCGGCGAATTCATGCTTCCGCATTCCGTGGTGATTGACAAGAATGATCGCGTTTATGTTGGCGATCGGGAGAACGCCCGGATCCAGATCTTCGACACCGACGGACGTTTTCTCACACAATGGACCGGCATCGGTTATCCATACGGCCTCTGGATCACGTCCGATCAGCATGTTTGGATGGTCGATGGCGGTTTCGATCGGATTGTCGAACTCGATCCGACGGGCAAGATCCTGGGTTCGATTGGTTCGCCGGGCCACCAGCCGGGCCAGCTGGCGTGGGGACACTTTCTCGCGATCAGCTCCGATCGGAAACTATTCGTGGCCGACGTGTTGAACTGGCGGTTTCAGGTTTTTATTCCTGTCAGAGCGTCCGGAAAGCTTTCCGCCTATGTGCCAACGGAGCGGCAGTTCTATGGCTTCAAGCAGAGCGATGGATATGTCTTTCATTCGCCGGGGTGGCCCACCAAATAGTGCTATCCGCGACTGCTAACTCTCTTGATCAGGTCGAGAGCGTGCGGTGTCGTAGAAGCTTTCCCGATTGCGGTCAGTGGCCATAGGCAAGTCTGGGCATCCCACCCGCTCGCGCGTCCATGGCTCTGAGCAAGGTGCAAGCTCATTGATCGGCGGAGAATAAGCTGGCGTGGAGCACTGCGCGACTGCAGCAGCATCTAAGCTCACGTCACCAATCTCGGGGTTAGTCCCTATCGCGGAGCGCTTTATCCCAAACAATTATCGAAACGCACATAGCTGTGTAATAGTTTTCGGTATGAGTGGACGTCTCATGTGCAAATCGGTGAAGGCACTATTGGCGGTCCAGGTTACCCTACTCATGTTGTTCGGCTGCGTGGCTGGGTCACCAGCGTCAACACCATACAATGTGGTGACCACCGCAAACTCTACGCCGGCGGCAACCACTCCTGCGAGATCCGCAAGCGCGAATTCCTCCACCGACAATGCAAATCTGGCCGTCAATCAGACCCTGCTGAAACGCGGCTACAAGCCACGCCAGATCAACGGTCTGCTGAAATACTGTCGAACTCAGGTCCTCACCGGAACGCATTTCAGCAACACGGTGTGCCTCACGCAAGAAGAGATCAGCGCGACTGACGGTAATACAAAGAGTAACCTCGACACCCTCGGCCGGGCAGGCCGCGCGCTCTGTCCCAATAGTAAGTGTGACTGACAAATTGCCGCATCACCAAATAGAACCCGCGCGGGCACACCATTCGGTAATTGAACGTCACAGGCAAATGCCCGCAAACTGGATCTGGGGTACGGCAGCGTTCATCCGGATGGTCGCCCCTATTGCAGCCGCAAAGCATCGAGTGTCAGGTGATCCCGCGCTTCCAGTGGGATTAATGGACCTGTAGATCCTTGGGATTCGATGCTCCTATTGCGGGACTCTAAACTGTGAAGCGTATGACTGCGCGCGTTTTCATCGACTCCTGCTGAGGTTGGTGCGGCGTTACGCGAGTTTGCTGTTAAGGTCTTTGCTTTGCTTTCGATGCCAGCAACCGGATCGACGGCCGTCGACGCGCAACCTTGGCGGCAACGGAAACCGGCTGCGGTCGAGACAGTTCACGTTTGAGGGGCGGCGCCTGTGCTTGCTTGAGGCGGTCGATGAACCAACGGCCGGCCGGCCCCGGCGGGCTGTCGGTCCTGTAGATAGCCACCATGTCGATAACGTGGCCCCCG
>Ga0209006_10006543_pt1 | contig 10531 bp, 7 predicted proteins | sample JacPin_JW_Ref_O2_FD_188567 | JGI IMG/M metagenome (GOLD analysis project Ga0209006, IMG submission 188567) | Forest soil microbial communities from Algoma, Ontario, Canada - Jack Pine, Ontario site 1_JW_Ref_O2 (SPAdes) (version 2) | ecosystem: Environmental > Terrestrial > Soil > Boreal... | reverse complement strand
TCATTACGCATTCCGGACTAGTTGCGCCGCTCGATCGCGTGAACGTGGACACCGATCAAATGGTGCCCAAGCAATTCCTCAAGGCCCTAACGCGCCAGGGATTCGGACGCATCTTGTTTTACGATTGGCGCTATTTGCCCGGTGAAAAACCAAATCCCCAGTTCGTGCTCAATTTCCCGCGCTACAAAGGCTCATCCGTACTGCTCGCCCGCGCCAACTTCGGCTGCGGCTCGAGCCGCGAACATGCTCCCTGGGCCATCGGCGACTACGGATTCCGCGTCATTCTGGCTCCGAGCTACGCTGACATCTTCTATAACAATTGTTTCAAAAACGGCATCCTCCCCGCCGAATTGACGGAGCAGCAAATCGACGAACTTTTCAAGCGCGCGGAGAAAGAAGAAGGCTATTCGCTCTCCGTCGATCTACCCAATCAAACGGTAAGCGACAATCACGGATTGAGCTACAAATTTGAAATTGCCCCATCGCGCAAAGAAGTCCTGCTCCAGGGCCTCGACGACATCGGCACCACCCTCAAACACGAACCCGAAATCACCGCCTACGAAAAGACCCACGCCGCCACCGCCACGATGTTTGAGCCTGTAGACGTAAAAAATTATTCCCCAGCCAATTAATCCTGTGTGGCTAAGAATTCAAATAACCCGGAGGTGCCTCATTCTCGGACTCTTGGAGGGTGGGTCTTGGAACCTGGAATCGTCACTACTTAAGCCGCGAAGCTCTTAATTTATTTATCGCGTTTTTTCGTCGGCGATCCCTGCAACTTCCAGCAGCGTCAACAACGCCCGTTTCAATCCCATCTCGCGCCCTGACGGCTCATACCACTCCTGCAACGAATGCGCCCCGCCGCCATTCCCTCCAGCGCCAATCGCGATCGCGTCAATCCCCATGGACAGCGGAATGTTCGCATCGGTAGACGAACGTTCGAGGCGCGAATGATTCCCAACATATTCATCCGCGGCACGCAATGCCGCCAGCACCGGCGAGCCCGCAGCCAGCTCGCCGCCGGGACGGCTGCCCAGCAGCTCGACCTTCAGTTCCAATCGCCCTTTCGAACGATCGCGCGCTGACTCCTGCTCATCGCGCACGCCCGCAGCCATGCATTCCCGCAGCGCAGCTCCCAGCCGCGTCAGTTCCTCTTCACTCTCCGAACGAATATCCACCTTCAACTTCGCTTCATACGGAATGGAATTTATCGATGTGCCGCCTTCGATCTGCCCCAAATTAAAAGTTGTTCGCGGCGCCGTGGGAACCTTCGTATTGATAAATCGCACCGAGCCACGGACCAGCGCGTTGATAGGATTCACCATCCCAAAATCCGACCAGCTGTGCCCGCCCGGCCCGGTGATGGCCACCTCCAGCCGCCGCGAGGCCAGGGCTTTCGTCGTGACGTGATCTGTCCCTGAACCGTCCAGAACAATCGCCGCCTTCAGATTCGCGCGGTACGCATCCACCACCGCGCGCATTCCGCGCAAATTCCCTTCGCCCTCTTCTCCCACGTCCGCGACAAACAAAATCGTGCGCCGCGGCTTGATTTTCGCTGCTTGCATCGCCCGCGCAATCGCCACCAGCGCCGCCAACCCCGTGCCATTGTCGGAAATTCCAGGTCCGCTCAGCCGCTCCCCTTCGCGATGAACCTTCACGTCTGTACCGGCAGGAAAAACGGTGTCGAGATGCGCCGAGAGAATCACAACTTCTTTCTCGTTGACGCCGCGGAGTTCTCCGATGACATTCCCTGTTTTGTCAAGATGGGTAGTCACCCCGGCGGCGGCCAGCAATGTTTCAACAGCGGCCGCGCGTTGTTTCTCCTCAAAGGACGGCGCAGGAATCTCCGCAAGTTTTATCTGGATCTCGTTGATTAAAGACTGGTGCGGCTCGAACCAGTCGAGCGCGGTCTGGGTCTGTGGGTGTTTTGTGATCTCGGACACGGCAGCTTGGCGGGGCGGTTGAGCAAGCGATGATCGCAGCGGCATGCTTAGGAGAATAACCCAAACTAAAAAGTGTTTCATCGTGGGGTTTTTATTGCGCCTCTTCAATTCCCTGCCGATTTCTGGCATAGCGCCAAAATCTCCGCATCGGTCAGCACCCGCGAAGACTTTTTCGCCGCATCGTAAATGCGATTTACCAACGCCTCATCCCCGTTGATCCCACGCTTTTCCAGCCAGTAAAGCACATTCGATTTTCCGCTCATGGGGCCGACTTCGATCACTTGCTCCAGCCCAAACAGATGCGCAGGCACTCCGCTGTACACAGCGTTGACCAACTCCGGATCATTCTTACGAAAAGCTTTAATGATCGCCGCCGCGTGTACCCCGGTCGCCGTGCGGAAAGCGTCACGCCCCACCACTGGATAATTGACCGGAATGCTCGTGTGCGTCGCCGACGCCACTCGCTCGCAATATTCCCTCAAGCGCGAAAGATCCTGCCCAATCAATCCCATCAGCCGGAGATTGACGAGCATCAACTCCATGGCGGTATTTCCGACGCGCTCGCCAAGCGAATTGGCCGCCGCGTGCACTTGATTTGCTCCGCCGGCAATAGCTGCCAGCGAATTGGCCACCGCGAGCCCGCGATCGTTATGCCCATGCCAGTCCACACGAATCTTTTCGCCCGACGGTTTCACGACTTCATCCACCGCAAATTTCATCAGGTTGTAAGCGCCGCTGGGCGTGGCGTGTCCCACGGTGTCGCACAGCACGATAGACCGCGCGCCGTTGCGAATCGCGCAGCTGTACAACCGCTTCACGGTATCGGCGTCGGTGCGAATGGTATCTTCGGTCACGTACATCGACGGCAGCCCATGCTCCACCGCGAAGCGCACCGCTTTTTCCGTGGTGCGCTCCAGATGATCGACGGTCCAATCCTCCACCAGCCTGCGAATCGGACTGGACCCCAAGAAGGTCGCTGCTTCAATCGCAATGCCCACCCGCTGCGATATCTCCACGATCGGCAAAATATCCGATTCCACGGTGCGCGCCGCGCAATTCGGCTTAATCTTCATCCGATTGCTGGCGATTTCGCGCGCCAAGGCCTCGGTGTCCGCCACGGCCCGCGTCCCCGCAGCTGGAAGCCCAATATTTACGGAATCAATTCCCAAAGATTCCATCAAATGTAAAATTTCAATTTTTTCTTCAACGGGGGGATCAAACACAGAAGGATTCTGCAGTCCATCGCGCAACGTCTCATCATTCAGTAAAACTCGCGTGCCCCGCGTAATCGCCGGCGGCGAAGCCAAATTCCAGTCGTAAATCAAATCATCTTTCATTCACATTTACTCTCCCGATTTCTCGCGCCGTCGAATCACCACAACGCAATGTAACACGCGTCATGATCAAGTCCAGATTATGGGCGTTCCAGTCGGCAATTCAATGCCCGGCCAGTTTCCAAGTCTCGTCTCTGGTCATGGGTTTCCTCCGAGTTTGTCACTATAGATTCATCGTACGATTTGACGCGGAACCTTAATTAGAAATTAGGTTGACTCAGAACGCCGAGTATCCGCCTGTCTGTCGCGCCACGAGAAAGCAATCACTCCGATTGCTGCCACAATCAATGAGCTTAAGTAATGGTCCCACGCGGGCCGCACCGGAATAACGAATTGCCTGAGGAAGGCCAGGACATGCATAGAGCTCGCTCCGACTGCCCAACCTCTGGCCCAGGCCTTATCCTTCCAGATCGCCCATAAAGCTATTGCAGACACGGCGCCCGTCGCAGAATAGAAAATCGGTCCCACGAGTACATTTTGCAGAAGCGTGCGCATGCGCGGGTGAAGAATTGCCCGCGTAATGTTCAACAATGCCGTCAGGATAGTGAATGCGAAAATGTAGCACATGAAACTTCGATAGTCTGCGGGCCGTTTCCACTTTCGCCGTCTTGGGAACCATTGCACCCTAGCGGGGTTGGCGTACACAGGGGACGAATCGTCGCTCGAGAACTGGAACGGGTTCATAGCGGGATTCTGGCACAGAAGTTGGACTCATGCAGCAAGTCCCAAATATCACAAGCTTTTGAAACTCCCTCTGGTTATCGCGTGGACCCAAGACGCAGGTCACCTCACCTGCACGCTTATAACCCAACCTTCCACGATTCATCGTGTTTCACTGCCATCATCACCAAACCTTGCGCAGGAACCGTCGGCCCCGATTTAGATCGGTCCTTCAGCTCAAAAAGCCGCTCTATATCGCTCGGGGTAAGCTTGCCTCTGCCAATATCCAACAACGTCCCCACCATTTTGCGCACCATGTAACGCAAAAACGACCGCCCGCTTACCGTAAATACCAACTCCTCATTGTCGGCGCTGCGCGTCAATTCCGAAGAAAACACTTCGCGTTCGGTGGAGCGTTCCTGATCGTCATCTTCCGAGCCGGTCGACGCCGCGAAAGACGCGAAGTCATGGACCCCTCCAAATCGTGCGGCGGCATCGCGCATCGCATCTTCATCTAGCGGAAACGGATAATGCAGCACGTAGCGCCAGATCATCGGCGGCACCACTTTGCCGCGATAAATCCGGTAACGGTAAATTTTGCCACGGGCCGACCAGCGCGCGTGAAATGTAGGCCCTACTTCATCGGCAGCAACGATTCGAATCGTGGGAGGAAGCAGCGCATTAAGCGCGCGCTGAAATTCGCTCGCCGAAAGCGACGACAATGTTTTGAAGCTGGCCACCTGCCCCAGCGCATGCACGCCCGCGTCCGTGCGCCCGGCCCCGTAAAGCGCCACGCGTTCCTGTGTCAAGCGCCCCAGAATATTTGTAATCTCGCCTTGAATGGTGGCCTTGTTCGTCTGAACTTGCCATCCGTGAAAATCCGTTCCGTCATACGCAATGGTCAGCTTGAAGTAGCGCATGAGGAGTTAGCCGGCGGACAATTTTAACAGGCGAAGTAAATTTTCAGCGGCCAACAGTCGTCCGCGCATTTGCGCTGCCGCAGGCATTGGCGTCACCACGCACAAATCGGCTGCCTGGCTTAACGGCTACGCTCCCGTCCGCGCACAAGGGACACTCCTTTGGCTGATAACTCGGGATCGCCAGATCGAGCAATGCCTTAGCCGTAACTCCAAGCTTCACCGCTCCACCGCTGCGATCGATCAAAGCGCCTGCGGCCGCCACCCGCCCGCCCGCTTCCTCGACGACGCGAATTGCTTCGCGCGTCGATCCCCCGGTGGTCCACACATCCTCCACCACGAGCACGGCCTGTCCCGCCCGCAAAGAAAAACCTCGGCGCATGGTCATCGAGCCGCTGGCATCGCGTTCCACGAAAATTGCCGGCACGCCGGCTCCCACCGGCCCGTCGCCCTGGCTTCTACCCTCCGGCAATGCCCGGGCAACTTCCTGTCCAATAATCAACCCGCCCATGGCAGGAGACACCACGGCGTCCAGCTCCAGATCGCCAAACAAAGCCGCCAAACCCTTCCCCAATTCTTCCGCAAACCGGGGATATTGCAGCACCAGCGCACACTGCACATACATCCCGCTGTGCCGGCCGCTGGACAGCTCAAAATGACCGTGCCGGATGGCTCCGGCACTTTCAAACATGGCCATCAATTCTTCGCGTTTCAGCATCGTCTGGCTAACCGGGTCCCACCGTAACCGTCGAAACGTCTGCAGCCTAGCCGCCAGTGTCTGCGTTGTCAAGGATGCATGCCCCCTGCTAGACTGCTTTTCATTCGGGCGCACCAATCGGCCGGTGTGGTTAGCCCCTTCTTTCATAATTTATCTAAATCGAACGAAACAAATTGAGTCCCATTAACGTTTTAAAGGTGAGTCCGACTTTTCCAACTTCGTCCCTTTAGGGACAATTCAGAGGGGTAAGGAATACTATGAGCTTGATGCGGATGACCGCGCAGCGGTCCGCCTATCGCCCGACCAGAAAACGGGTCAAAAAATTGTCGGGGCGATATGCTCGCCCGTTGGTGGCGGCATTCCTGGCATTGCTTATCGCCATCGGAAACGTCGCGCCCGCCTTTGCCCAAAATCCCCCTCCCAAGCAAGATCCCACGAAACAGGATCCCTCGCAGCAGCAGGCGCCATCGCCCGGCACCTACGGCAACATACCGCCCGCCTCTCAAGCCGGCCCTGAGGCCGCCACGGGCACTGCGCCTCCCCCTGCACCGCCCATCCCCGTATCACTGGGCTTGTCCACTCACAATTTCACGCACGGTCCGCGCGCGTTTCCAACTCTGATCGCCCCTTACGCACCCATTCAAATTGATGAGCCCGTGCTGGTCAACTCGCCCCGCATCGACCAATTGATTCATGACAACAAGCTACAAATAACTTTGCAGGACGCCGTCGAGTTGGCCCTCGAGAATAGCCTCGACATCGCTGTAGCCCGATATAACCCCTGGATTGCGGACACCGATATTCTCAGAACGAAAGCTGGGGGGCAGGGGCGCGGCACCAATGGCGCGGACTTTCCTGCATCTCAAGCAGCCATTAACCCGTTCAATACAATATTTCCGTCCTACGATCCCGTCATCAGCGCCAGCACTTCGATTAATTCGCTCACCACACCGATAAACAATCCGTTCCTTTCAGGAACCGGGGTAGGAACGAGCACTTTGCAGGGCTTGCACGCTCATGCCACCATTTTTGACGCCGCATACCAGCAGAGCTTTACTCCCGGCACCACCATAAACGTTGCCTGGAACAACACTCGGTCTTCGTCTACTTCGGGCGCCAATTTTTTCAACCCCAGCGTGCAGTCCTCGCTTAGCGCCGGCTTTTCACAACAGCTCTTAAATGGCTTCGGGTATTTCGTTGGCCGCCGCAACATCCTGATCGCCAAAAACAATCGTAAAATTGCGGACCTCGTTTTCGTCAACCAGGCCATCACCACCGTAACCAACACCATTACCGCTTACTGGGAACTGGTTTACGCTCGTGAAAACGTGAAGGTCCAGCAGCAGGCTGTCGCGGTTTCGGAAAAGCTTTTCAACGACAACAAGAAACAATTGGAAATCGGCACCATGGCTCCGCTGGACGTCACCCGCGCCGAATCCGAAGTGGCCAGCGACCGTCAGAATCTCATCGTCGCGCAAACCACTCAACTGCAGGACGAACAGGTCTTGAAAAACGCCATGACCAAAAACCCCCTGGCGCCCAATCTCATCAATGTGGAAATTATTCCCATGGACCTTCCCACTCCTCCTGCAGCGACCGAATCGGCTTCCTTCGAGGACGCTATCCAGGAAGCCTTCGTCAAGCGGCCCGATCTTCAAGAGCAGGTATACAACTTGAAAAACTCTGGAATTGAGGTGCGCGCCACCAAGAACGCTTTGTTGCCCACGCTGACTTTGAGCGGGCAGTACAGTTCGTCGGGCCTGGCTGGAAATTCACCGATTACCAGCGCTCCAACCGTCATCACCAGCAGCGGTATTCCTATCGTCGACAGTAACGGCACCCCCATCACTGTCACCGGTGCCGGTGGAGTGCAGACACCTATCTTCACATCAACCGCCACTCCGACCATCATTGGAACTTCTCAGCAGGGCTTTGGCACCGCACAAAATCAGCTCTTTACCAATCAATTCCCCGATTACTTTGCATCGCTGAATCTGTTCCTGCCGTTGCGCAACCGTTCCGCTCAAGCAGACAACGCTCGCGCCATGCTGACGCTGCGTCAGTTGGAAACTCAGTTGCAACAGTTGAAGAATGCCGCGCTGCTGGACGTTCGCATTACCTACATCGCGCTCGAACAGGATCGCGCTCGCGTGGATGCCGCCATCAAGGCCCGCGAGCTTCAACGACAAACCTTCGAGGCGGAGCAGAAAAAATATACTCTGGGCGCTTCCACGGTTTACAACGTGATTTTGACCCAACGCGATTACGTCACCGCCGAAGGCGTCGAGTTGCGCGCCTTGGCTGACTTGATCGAAGCCAAAGCCAATTTCGAACGCGCCGTAGGCCGCACCCTGGAAGTGAATCGCGTGACCATCGCCAGCACTGGCACCAAGTCCGGCGGTTCAGAAGTCGAACCAGAAACCCTAATTCCTGGCACGCTTCACGGCCAAGTCGTGGGCACCGACAAAATCTTCAGCAACCCAACGACGCCAACGAACAAATAACTTGGTTTGAGTTCGGTGAATACAGAATTTGTTCGCGGTCCCTCAGCGGGGTAGCTTGATGAACCGCGTTAAGGCCTTTCGGTTTGAGCTGGTCCTGCGGCGCCAGCCTCGCGTACAGCGTCCAACCCGCCCGTCAGATAACGTGAAATGCCCGGGCCTCCTCCAAGCTGCTCGATGCGGACAAATCCGTTTTCATCAATGATAAAAGTATTCGGAAACCCAAAAGCCCCAAACTTCTCCATCAGCCCCGGCGGAGTCGGCGCGATTCGCAAACGCTTGAGCCCTTCTTCGCGAATTAAATCCCTGAGATCCTTAGAGTCCGCGGTCGTATCAACCGCAGTCAAAACCACCAGGTCCGGATGGTCGTGCTGAAACTGTTCTAGTTCCTTTAGCTCTGCCCGGCAAGGGCCACACCAAACCGCCCAGAAGTTCAGAATGACTTTTTTTCCGCGCAGCTGCGCATTACCCAACTTCTCGCCATTCAGAGTCGTCAGCTCAAATTCCGGCGCCGTATGGCTGAGAACTCGTGGCCGGTAGTTTCGGTCTACAAAATTCCGCGCGCTAAGAGCGTCTACTCTCTGTCGCAGCTCATTCTTTGTGCCAAGTTTTTGTTGCCTCCACAGTTTCTCGAGCCGCGTATTCGCATCTTCCTGGTACTGCGAAACGCGCACCACCGACTGCAAATACGCGTCCACCGCCTCGCGCTTATGTCCCGTTCCCTCCAGCGCTCTCCCATAAACATAAAAACTGCACCCCAGATGAAAATCCTTCTTCAGCGGCTCCAGAATTGCCAACGCTTCCGCCGGCTTGCCCTGTCGAATCACAATGTCCGCCCGAGTAATAGCGATACGCCCTTTCCAAAGCTTGAGCTGTTGCTCGGGATACCGCAAAGACGGTTGGGCAGTTTTGGAATTTAGGTCCATTAGGCCGTCAGCCTCGTCGAGCAAAACCAATGCCTGCAGTAGCTTTTGATTGGCTTCAAGATACGCACCGGCCATTTCGATGCGAGTCGAAATGTCATTGGGATCCCTAGCGCGTATCTCGGAGTACAGTTTTTCCCGCTCGCCGAGATCTCTGGCCTCGGCAAACAACCACATCCGCGCTTCCATTGCAGCGTGACCGTTCGGGAATTCTTTTATCACTTCCTGCAGCAACACAGCACGCTTGTCCCGGTCCGGTTCATCTGTCGCGCGAGTTTCTAAGAGAAATTCACGAGCATCAGATCGTGGATTTTGGTGCTCCAACTCCTGAACGAGGTTTTCAGCGGTATCAGCCGGGACCCACGAATGCCCGCCAACAAAGTTGAGTGCACTTAATAAGCCAAATGCGTCCGCGACATGATCACTGAGAAATTTGTTAATCTCCGCGACCAGCAAAACACGATTCTCCGTCGTATCGCCGCCCAGTCTCAATTTGTATTCCCACAGGTCAGCGATAAGGTTTCGCCCTCGCGACGGCGCGTGCATGAAATCTTCTAGAATCTCGATGGCCTTCGCATAATTCACCGGCCGTTCGATCCCTTCCGCTTCAAGTATTCCCGAATACGACTGCGCCTGAAGACTGACGCTCTCTTCCAGTAGCCGACCGTGCACATCGCAAAAGGGCACTTCAAAATATTCTCCTAAGTTAATGTCCGTCTCTTTACTCTTGGACTCCTCTACCCAGTAAATCGCGTATCTGGGCGCTGTAAAGTTTTTGAATGTTACGTTCGCCTGCCACACTCCATCTTCGCGACGCGTAAACGAAATTGTCTGCTGCTCAAAGGGAGCGATCCGGTGGCCCAAAACCACGTGAAGCACCAAAGACTTCGGATCCTTTATCGCGGCGAGTTGTCCCATCGGGTAGTAAAGAACGTGAATCTCGCTCGTTATTGGAGCTGGAGGAAGATTATTAGTGACCGGGCAAGCCGGGTCCGTTAACGAAGCAAAGTAGAAAGGGCTTTCGGTGGGCGGTTTTTCGGTTTGAATCGTTTGCCCCCTCGCAGATCCTACAAAGGCTATACTCCAAAAAATGGCCAAGCAAAATGTCGTCAGAATCCTTACGGTAATCAGCTTGGCTTGACTGCGTGACAAACGACGGCGGGAAGCGCGGAGTGGAAACATAACATTCCTCCCAACGAGCCAAATATTAACACCGGGCTGACGCTACGAAGATAACTTTTTAGATAGATAGTTAACACCTAACAGCGTAGAGCCAATTGCGATGTAGCGCATCCTCCCGAACTCTGACGCTAGTCTTTAACGCGACCTGTTGCATCCCTGATCCCTCCGTGCGGCCGTTCCCTTGCCCAAGTCCTGTGTTTCGCATAGCATTAAAGTCCGCACCAGTTACAGCGATTCGCAATGCCGTGCCAGCGGGAGCCGCGCCGAAATGACCGACAAATCAAAGGTTCAAACCGAAATCGCTACGCCCGCCACGCCCGGTTCTCCTGCCTCAGCGCACCGCCTCTCACCTG
>Ga0209006_10006542_pt1 | contig 10532 bp, 12 predicted proteins | sample JacPin_JW_Ref_O2_FD_188567 | JGI IMG/M metagenome (GOLD analysis project Ga0209006, IMG submission 188567) | Forest soil microbial communities from Algoma, Ontario, Canada - Jack Pine, Ontario site 1_JW_Ref_O2 (SPAdes) (version 2) | ecosystem: Environmental > Terrestrial > Soil > Boreal... | reverse complement strand
CGAATTCGCCAGCAAGGGCGGGGCTAGCCCCGCCCTTGCTGGTTCTGCAAGACCCGGTATTTTCACTCCTTAGCTGGACCTAAAATGGGGGGACCTTCACAGAGTGAATTCTCTCTCACTCCCGCTGGTACAAAAAACCCCGGTCAGGTCAATTGCCTTGCAACGGAAGGTTCGCTTTACTGACAATCCATTTTTCGAGAAAGTAGGTACAGGATCACGCTTTTGGAAGAAAAATCAAAAAGCTCGGTCCAAATCCTGCGTTCTGCCAAGATGTCATTCTGCTACTGCGTTCAATGTGAGCAACCATCCTTTCGATAAAAGTGATGATGGTCCCACCGGCATCGGCATTGGCATTGGCTTTGATGACAAGGACATCACCTTCCCAAGCTGCCGTGGCAAGAACGGTTACGCCGTTTTCTTCAAACGTGGCCGTGTCGAGTAGCCGCATGATCTCCGGAGCCGCCCTTCTGCCCTTCGGTGATGGTCAATGATGAGTCGGAGTGGTTGACCGAGAGAGATCGGTACGGGAATGGGTCCGAGAGCGCTTCTGCCAGGGTTCATCTTCCACTCTCCGGTAAAGTTTGGTTTACTATCCGCGGCATCCGCGGCAACGGCAAGGCTCCAAGCGGCAAGGATGCACACAGCGGTTTTCATGTGGGATCCCCGATACCATACTTCTCTTGCATCTGGCGCAGGTTCTCGCGTGCCTTACGCTCCTCGTTCTTGTAGAAACGTGCCTGAACAAACTGATGGTGAGAGATGGCGAACAAAAGCTGATTGAGGTTGACCGCGACGCGATTCTGCGCCTCAATCACCTCGTCAGGTAGATCCTGTGGAGGGGCCAAGGCGCCGTGGACCCGGCTTTCCAAGTAGTTCCTGTGGGTAGCATTAGCGAACTGAGCGATCGCGGCGTGCAGAACCAGGCCACCCATCTCCAGCAAAACGAAACACAGAAATTGCGAAGGTCCGAGGAGCCGGTGTTCCTGTGCGCCTTGTTCGAAGACAGCTTGCATTTCGGCACCCAGCAGCTCTCGGTGCCGTTGCGGGTATAAATAAAGCAGCACTCGGAAGACTGCACCCATATCTCTACGCCTCGCCCAGACGCAGTCGTGCGAACCCCGCACGGCTGAGTTCTCTAAAACGATCCAGCTCAAGCTCGAGCTGACGGCGGCCTTCGCTGGTCAGCCGGTATGCCTGTTTGTCCCTTGACGTATCTTCCTGCTCGAACCGTTCAATCCAACCCTCGTCCAGCAGCCGGCGGAGGGCGCCATAGAGCGTGCCCGTGCTCAAGCGCACACGGTGGCGGCTTAGAGCCTCGATGTCTTTGATCAACGCGTAGCCGTGGCGCGGTTGGGCCGCCAGGCTCATGAGGATTAGGAGAACGGGCTCGGTGAGCGGCTTGGGATGCTCGATGACCGGTCGTTCTGCGACATGTCGCATGAAGACATGTTAGCCTATGTGGACGAAACCGTCAAGGTTTGATTTTGCAGCCGAGCCGGAGGTTTGCCGTGCCCGGGAGCGGGAAAATCCGCACGTCGTTTGGGCGACGAGTAGCCGCGGAATGACTTGACAATCGCGCGCAACCACTCAACATAATTACTCGGAGCACTAAATTGATGACACGTTTCATCTGGCTGCGTATCTGACGTAGCGTTCGCAAAAATAGTTCTCCCCACCGTGGGCCTCGCCTGCGTAATCTGGAGATAAGCACGAACGTTGTCCATCATTTCCTGGACGTTGATGGGACGCACATCATGCTCAGGGAGATTCCACTCACGGGATCACGTCAGCATCAAATTGTCGGGCGCCGTGCTGAACGCTGCCTCACGCAATTTGGGAAATCCTGGTGGTGAGCACACCGCGCGTGCCATGGTCGACGCGATCGCTCGAGCGGGCGATAGGAACCGAGCCCACATTCGGAATTTGGGAATATATTCGGTCAATAATGGTGATGAAGATGAGGCGAGATTCTTCTCATCCTTTGAGCGTACTGCGAACGGGTGTACGATGATCAGAAGGAGAGTTCTTTCATGTCAGCATTGGACTGGTCACAATGCCCCTTGGTCGAAAGCATACCGGGTAAAGTGAGCGGTGCCTGGGTCTTTCGTTGTACGCGAATGCCGGTGGCTGCAGTCTTCGAAAATCTCGAAGCAGGGGCCAGCATAGAAGACATCACGGAATGGTTCGACCTGACGCGAGAACAAGTCACAGCGGTTCTAGATTTTGCTGCGCGTAGTCTCGAAGCTCCTGCTCATCGCTAGATGCTCATCCTCTTTGACCACGGTACGCCTGCACCTCTTCGGCTGTTCCTCAAAGACCACGCGGTCAAAAAGACCAAAGATCTTGGTTGGGATACACCCAGCAACGGTGAACTGTTGAGAGCGGCGGAAGAAGCGGACTTTGAAGTGTTTCTAACGACTGACAAGAACATTCGTTATCAGCAGAATCTCGTAAACCGCGCAATTGCGATTGTGGTGCTAGGCAATTCGCGATGGCCTGTGGTGCAACGGTACGTTGATCGGGTCGTGGCGGCTGTGAGTGTTGCCAAGCCCGGCACCTACCTCGAAGTGAAGATTCCAGATCGATGATATCCAGAGCCTGATCGCGCCCGCTGTTCCTTGTCGCTTTTGTGGCCTTTGAACGGCTCTAGGTACAGGTTAGGTACAAGTAAGAGAGGGGAAATAACGCCTCTTCTCCCGTAAGCGACGCCAGAGAAAGCGTTTATGGGATTGGTTGTTCCTGGTTCGGGACCAGGAGGTCGAAGGTTCAAATCCTTTCGCCCCGACCACTTCTTTTAGAATCAGGGATTTACTCCACACGAAAAATCCGGAGAGCGCCTGACTCGAAACCAAGCATACTTGACTCATATCCGTTGGGCGCAAGCGCTCTTTGCTCTTTGAATTCATTGCCTTGCAACGGAAGTTGCGCTTTACCGACCAGCCGGTTTTCGAGAAAGTAGGTACAGGATCAGGCTTTTGGAAGAAAAGTCAAAAAAGCCCGCTTCGAATCCCTGCGTCCTGCCAAGATTTCATTCTGATACTAGGTTCGTTGCGAGCAACCATCCAAGGCAAGGACTTCCACTGCCATTTCGTGCGAGCTAAGAGCACTGCTACGCGTAGCGCAGGTCATTGGATGGCTCCCGCGTTGCCCGTAACTCGAGAGCAACGCGGTGGTGTTGAACTTGTACGAAGCTCAATGAGTACATTGGCGATTTCGAGTCAACCGAGGAAGCGTTCTGTTGTCCGGATTTCAGAGTCACGACCTGAGCACTTTGCATCGATCCCCGTTTGCTAGTCCCTCGTTTGCTAAATTGATTCGGGGTAGCTGGTTTGCTAAGGTCGTCGTCATGGCCGAGCGTTCCAGCGAGCAGATACGCGAATTGCTCGACTCCCTTTATCGCGTGGATTCAGGACGAATCCTGGCGACTCTGATCCGCTTGCTCGGTGATTTTGATCTTGCCGAGGAGGCGATGCACGAAGGCTTTGCGGCGGCACTGAGCGCGTGGCCGCAAAGCGGAGTACCCGGCAACCCGCGGCCATGGCTGATTTCGACGGCCCGTTTCAAAGCCATTGATACTCTGCGGCGACGGGCAAGATTTGACGCGTCGCAAGCCGAGCTGGTGCACTATCTGGAAGCGCAATCGAGTTCGGCGGAGAGGTCCAATGAAGAGGATGCCCTTGAGGATGATCGGCTGCGCCTGATATTTACCTGCTGCCATCCGTCTCTAGCGCCCGAAGCGCACGTCGCGCTCACCTTGCGTGAGGTGTGCGGGCTGACAACCGAGGAGATAGCCAAGGCCTTCCTCACCACTCCGCGCACGCTGGCGCAGCGCGTAGTGCGCGCCAAGGCAAAAATTCGAGACACACGGATTCCGTACGAGGTGCCGACGCCCCAGGAATTGCCCGAGCGGCTGGGCGCGGTGCTTCAGGTCGTCTATCTCGTCTTTAATGAGGGCTACTCTGCTGCGGCGGGAGCGGAAGTAACGCGGGCCGAGCTAACCGGCGAGGCGATTCGACTGGGCCGGTTGCTGGCCGAGCTGCAGCCCGAGCCGGAAGTCATTGGGCTGCTCGCCCTGATGTTGCTACACGAATCCCGTCGCGCCGCGAGAACCTCGCCTACCGGAGAGCTGATTTTGCTAGAGCACCAGGATCGCTCGCTCTGGAACCGGGAGCAGATCGCCGAGGGAGTGGCATTGCTGGAGAAAGCCCTGAAATCCCGCCGCTTCGGCGCCTACACGCTGCAGGCTGCGATTGCGGCCGTTCATGCGAAGGCGGAATCGGTCGCTGTGACCGACTGGCGGCAGATTGTCGCGCTATACGACCAGTTAGTGCGAATTCAGCCTTCGCCAGTGGTACAGCTAAATCGTGCCGTAGCAATTGCCATGCGCGATGGTCCAGAGGCCGGTCTGACGCATATTGAAGCGGCGCTGGAGCATGGCGAGCTGGCAAATTATTACCTGGCGCATTCAGCCCGTGCAGATATGTACCGCAGGCTCGGCAGGACAGCTGAGGCTCGGTCCGCTTATGAGAAAGCTCTGGCCCTGACCCAACAGGAACCAGAGCGTCAATTCCTGCAAGAGCGGATTCGGCAGTTGAAATGAAGAAAGACTCGTCAGAAGCCGATGCCGATACTGGGTAGTGGGTCAGCTTCCGATAACGGCGGTGGTCTCAATGGGTCGATGCAACACCATCTAATATGAAACTTCTGTTCAAAGGTGGTGTGTATGACCCAAGGAAAACGGGTGGCGCTTTCTGCGGCGCAGCGGACCGAGCTATGGAGCCGTTGGAAGGCGGGGCAGTCGCTGCACGTGATCGGACGCGCCTTTGGCAAGCCACATAACTCCATTCATGGTTTTTTGTCGCAGCACGGTGGGATTGTTCCGTCCGTTCGGCGGCGTTCGCTGCTGGTGCTCACTGCGGTTGAGCGCGAGGACATTTCGCGCGGGCTCGCTTCTGGTTCGTCGCTTCGTGATATTGCCAAAGGTTTGGAGCGCGCCGCGTCGACGGTGAGCCGAGAAGTCGCACGCCATGGCGGCCGCCCGGAGTATCGAGCCCAGGAAGCGGATCACCAAGCCTGGGAATCAGCCTTGCGGCCCAAGCGTTGCCTTCTGGCCATTCACATGAAGTTGCGGAAGCTGGTTGCGAGTAAACTGATTCTGGACTGGTCGCCGCAACAGATTTCCGGTTGGCTGAAAATCCAGTATCCCGCGGACGAGAGCCTGCGCGTGTCCCACGAAACGATTTACCGCAGTTTGTTCATCCAAGCCCGTGGAGTGCTAAAGAAAGAGCTGCTGGGGCACCTGCGATCCAAGCGTCGCATCCGCCGCTCGCAGCACGCGCGTGTCTTTAAAGACGCGCGCGGTCAAATCGTAGATGCCATCTCCATCCGGGAAAGACCCGCAGAAATCGAAGACCGCGCCATTCCCGGTCATTGGGAGGGCGATTTAATTGGAGGCACAAAGAACAGTCACATCGCGACGTTGGTGGAGCGGCATTCGCGTTTTACAGCCCTGGTCAAGGTGCGGAGCAAAGACACCGCTGCGGTCGTCGCTGCATTGAGCCGGCAAATTCGCAGGCTTCCCACATCCCTGCGGCGCTCGTTGACGTGGGATCGCGGGCTGGAGATGGCTAAACACAAAACCTTCACGGTGGCCACGAATGTGAAAGTTTACTTCTGTGATCCGCACAGCCCCTGGCAACGAGGAACGAACGAAAACACCAACCGCTTGCTGCGACAATACTTGCCGAAGAGAACCGACCTATCCGGCTACACGCAATCCCAACTGGACAAGATCGCGCTGCGCCTCAATCAACGCCCGCGAAAAACTTTGGGCTTTCAGACTCCAGCGAGTAAACTGCGCGCAAGTGTTGCGCCGACCCTCTGAACCCGCACGCGTAATCGGAAACTGACCCACTACCGGATATTGAGATGAGCAGCCGCGACGCATAGTTCTAAAGCGCGGAAGAAGTAAAATCTCTAGGGCGACTTGTCGAATTCCGGTCCGGCCGTTCGACTATATGGTGAAGGCCGGGCAACCGGCCCGCCAGAAAGTGTTTCCCGGGCGATACGCAACGCGAAAAATTCGCAAATCGCGTGTCGATACCCCATCACCCCGATCGACTAGCAAGTGGAGCCGCACCGCCCACCCGGCGCCCCGCAACTTTCCAGGCCCGGCGCGGCCCAAGCTGCTATATAAAAGTAGCGGCCCTGATACGGCGTCCGCTCAACACTTAAGGAGAACACCATGCGTTTCATGATGATCCACTATCCAAAAATCTACGAAACCGCAAAACCCGGCTGGGTACCCGACTTCAAAGAGATGGAGGAAATGGGCAAGTACAACGAGGAACTTGGGAAAGCCGGCGTGCTGCTCGCGCTCGACGGGCTGACCCCGCCCGCGACGATGAGCGCGCGCGTGACCTTCAAAGACGGAAAGGCGAAAGTCACCGACGGCCCGTTTCCCGAAACGAAGGAAGTGGTCGGCGGCTTCTGGATTATTCAGGTGAAGTCGCGCGAAGAGGCGCTCGAATGGGCCTCGCGCATCCCCGCAAAGGATAACGAAATGGTAGTCGAAGTCCGCCGGCTGTTTGACTTAACCGACTTCGATCCCGAGACCCAAAACGAGATCCGAAAGAAGTTCGGCGACGACGTCGCCAATGAGATGAAGCAATAAAAAAACTCTCCGCGCTTTGTCGAATTCCGGCCCGGCCGTTCGTCTATGGCGCGAAGGCAGGGCAACCGCCCGGCCCCAGGACTGTTTCAGGAAAAGGAGAGATCATGCCCCAGTATTTGGTCGCTATTCACCACCCCGACGGTTACGACGGGAGCATCGAGGGTGAAGCGATGATGCGCGATATCGACGTGCTCAACGAAGAAATGGCGGCCGCCGGCGCGAGGATTTTCGCTGGCGGCCTCACCGCGGCCAGCAGCGCGAAGTCCCTGCGGGCGCAGCCTGATGGTAAGGTGCGCATCACCGACGGGCCGTACCTGGAGACCAAGGAGCACATCGGCGGTTTCTGGCTGCTGAAATGCGCGAACCTGGATGAGGCGCTGGCATGGGGGCGCAAGGCTGTCGTCGCCTGTCGGGCGCCGGTCGAGGTGCGCGAGTTTCTCACCGACCCAGGCAACTGATCCGCAGGGGCGATACCGCCGGTGATGCCGGCCTGACGGGCAAAAATAGATAGAACGCGAGAGGAACTCGGTCATGAGAAAAATTAACGTGCTCGAATTTGTCTCCCTTGATGGCGTCATACAAGCTCCCGGCGGACCCAAGGAAGACACCAGCGGCGGCTTCGAGTATGGCGGCTGGACCGCGCCGCATGGTGACGCCGCAGAAGGCGGGGCCATGATGAAGCAGATGAAGGCGCCGGCTGACGTCTTGCTCGGGCGGAAGACATTTGAAATGTTTGCGGCATTCTGGCCGCAACATGCCGACATTTGGCCGGAGGTCCAGACCGCGACCAAGTACGTGGCTTCGAATGCCATCACTTCTTCCGAATGGAAGCCGACTGTGTTTCTGAACGGCGACATTGCGAAAAAAATCGCGGAAATCAAGAAGCAGGACGGGCCAAACCTGCACGTGTGGGGAAGCGGGAATCTGGTTCAAACACTGCTGAAGCATGATCTGGTCGATGCGCTGTGGCTGAAGATATTTCCGGTTACGTTGGGCGCTGGGAAAAAATTATTTGCCGACGGCACGATCCCTGCGGCATTCAAGGTGACGGAAAGCATAGTCACCCCGAAGGGCGTCATTATCATCAATTACGAGCGCGCCGGCGCAGTCCTAACCGGAAGCATGTAAACGTTCGCACATAAAAAGTAGAGGCGTAACCAAATGAGAAAAGTAATCTACGCGATCAGCCTTAGCCTAGATGGCTGCTTCGACCACACCATCGGAGCTCCCGATGAAGAAGTGGGGCAATATTACTTGGACCTGGTGCGGGATGCGGGCCTGTTTGTCTACGGGCGTAAAACCTACGAATTGATGGTTCCTTATTGGCCGGATATCGCCAAAAGCGATTCGGAGGACAAAATGGATAAAGATTTTGCCGAGGAGTTCGTCTCCAAAAAGAAGGTTGTTTTCTCACGATCATTGGCGAGCGCTGAAGGGGACAATACAAGAATTGTTCGCACGAACCTGCGGGACGAAGTACTCAAATTGAAACAGGAGCCAGGCAAAAATATTTTAGTCGGTGGCGTGGATATTCCTTCACAACTTATAGCGCTCGGCCTGGTTGATGAATTTCGTTTTGTCGTTATGCCGGTACTTGCAGGAAAAGGGAAACGGTTGTTCGAAGGCATTAGCCTGGAGAAAATACAATTAAAACTTGTGGAGTTCAAGGTTTTTAAGTCGTCAGGAAGCGTTCTGCTTCATTACCTGAAGAAGTGACCGAAAACAGACGCTTCAATTTCAGAAACGGGAGTCAACGATGAATGAGCTCACGCGGCGTGCTTTTGTTCGCGGTGGTTTGACTGCGGGAATTGGGATCGGCATTGCGCCTGGATTGCTGTGCTCCACCATCGCCCGAGAGGCGCAGACGCCTGCACCGGGGACGGACCCCTATGCCATGGTCGATCCGGAACTGCTTGACACCATCAAGAAATTCCCATTCCCCACTCAGAGCTTCACCAGCGAAACTCTCGCTGCCGCACGCAAATGGCCGCCGGAGCCTCCGCTGCCTCCGCCGGCACCGCAGCCATTTGAACGGCGCATACCCGGTCCCTTGGGCGCGCCGGACTTGCGGCTGGTGATGGTCGATCCAGCACCGGGCACCAAAGGGCGCCCTGCACTTCTGCACATGCATGGCGGCGGGTATGTCTCCGGCGTCGCCGGACAATTCAATCCGTTTCTGCAAGCAGTGGCACAGAATTGCGGATGCCTGGTCGTTTCGGTTGACTATCGCCTGGCGCCGGAAACTCATTTCCCGGGATCGCTCGAAGATAATTACACCGCGCTGCGCTGGCTCTACAAAAATTCCGACGAGCTCGGCGTGGATCGCAAACGCATCGCCATCGGCGGAGAAAGCGCCGGTGGCGGGCATTCTGCGCTACTCGCCATCGCCGCGCGCGATCGCCGCGAAATTCCCATCCTATTTCAGTTACTGATTTATCCGGCGCTCGACGATCGAACCGGCAGCACTCGCCAAGTTCCGCCGTATCTCGGACAGTTCGTTTGGAAGGCGAGCTCGAATCGTTTCGCCTGGACTTCATTGCTCGGCGTCCCGGCCGGCTCGCCGACGGTTCCGGCAGGGGCGGTTCCTGCGCGCGTCGAAAATCTCAGCGGGCTTCCTCCCGCATTCATCGGCGTCGGCGCGCTCGATCTGTTTGTGGATGAAGATGTCGAATACGCCCGCCGCCTGATCAACGCCGGAGTCGCGACGGAACTCCATGTCATTCCGGGGGCGTATCACGGCTTCGATGTGTTGGTTCCAGACGCCGCAGTTTCGAAGCGATTCACGGAATCGTGGACAGTTGCCCTGCGGCGAGCATTCGCCGCCGGCTAGCCCGCGAAGTCTGATTTTACTAGCGACAAGCAACTGCATCAATCGATGTGTTACACGGTCTCTGACGGAGGAACCAATGAAATACATCTGTTTTGGCTACTACGACAAAGGCAAATTCGATGGCATGACTGAGAGCGAGCGAAACGCCATGTTCGATTCATGCTTTGAATATGACGACCATCTTCGCGCCAACGGACAGTGGGGTGGCGGCGAAGCGCTTCAGGGTCTGGAGACCGCCTTGACCCTCTCTTGGAAGAACGGCAAAGTGGTAACGACCGACGGCCCCTTTGCCGAAACCAAAGAACAACTCGGCGGCATTCTCGTCCTTGAGGCGAGGGACATGAATCATGCTGTACAGCTCATTGGCCAGCATCCGGCTCTGACGTATGGCAACATTTTCGAGATTCGGCCAGCGGGGGACATGAATGAAGTCATGAAGGCAAGCGAGCAGCGACGGCGAAAAGATACCTCGCGATGAGGACGGCGACGAGGGAAAGAATGACCTAGATTGCTTCCGAGTAACCCGTCGTCCGAACATAACCGGACAAGAAATCTGCGCGATGATCGTCGCGAGGTTTGCCGGCCAAGTGATTGTGGCCGCCGGCGGCAAAAGGATGTAATGTTTGTTCTCGCCAGCTGCGGGCTGGGAGCACTTCTGCCCGCAAGTTGGAATTAGACAAAGGCGAGGAGAATGCGATGAAAGATCAAAGTGACTACTTCACTGCATATCACAACCTAAAGCTGACACGAGATGACAAAGGCGTGCTGGTTGCCGAATTCCACAGCAACGGCGGACCGTTCGTCATGACTGCGCCAGCTCACACGGAATTCGTCGATGCCTTCTACCGGATTGCGCAAGATAGGGCGAACAAGATCGTAATCCTGACAGGCGCAGGTGGTGAGTTCATTGCTGATGTCGATTGGTCCTCATTCGGCGATGTCACCGATCCCGGCGTCTGGAGTCAGGTTCACGACGAAGGCGTTCAGGTTTTGGAAAACATAGCCAACATACGAGTGCCGGTCATCGCG
>Ga0209006_10006541_pt1 | contig 10532 bp, 7 predicted proteins | sample JacPin_JW_Ref_O2_FD_188567 | JGI IMG/M metagenome (GOLD analysis project Ga0209006, IMG submission 188567) | Forest soil microbial communities from Algoma, Ontario, Canada - Jack Pine, Ontario site 1_JW_Ref_O2 (SPAdes) (version 2) | ecosystem: Environmental > Terrestrial > Soil > Boreal... | reverse complement strand
CACGTCGGTATCATGATAAGAATGGTTCAACTGTAGAGAAGAAAACATGTAGCCGCCGAAGGGCACAGGCAACGTCGCATACGATTTGCCGTCGCCCAGGTTGCGGGTGTTCTCGCATTCGACTTTGCCCAGGGCGTTGAGCGCGTTCACGTCCCAACCAGCGTCGCCCAACGTTTCCTGCAAAGTCTCCTGCGCTTGCGTGGATTCGACCAGGCGGACGCGCGTGGCGCCGGCGTCAAACAACAAGGCCAGCAACGCCATGACCGTGTCGATATGGGTCATGTAGGTTTCGCCGACGGGGCGGCCCATGAAGTGGGTGAAATTGGTGCCCGTGAGATTGAGCTTAATGGTAACGGTTTTATTTCGCACCAAAGTTTCCACGCCGCCGACGAGGTCGAAACACTGGCGCAAGGCGGCTTTGATCGGCGGCCCGTAGGTCTTGCACGCGACGATGGCGACGGCGGCGTTGGCGCGCGCCGAGGGGGAAATGACGTTCTGTTGGCCGAAAGCGCGTGACCACGGCCCGGCCAGCGGCGCGCCTGCGGCAAGAGTTGCGCCCAACCGCATGAAGGCGCGGCGATTGCACTTGAGCCGATGGTCGTTGGCGGCAGCCACAACCGCATTGTCGCACAATTTGCGATGGAGGCAACAAAAATGCGGACAGATGGGATGCGCCGGATCTTTGAAGAAGCACTGAAAATATCTGAAACTATCGTGGAAATCAACGACTTGCGTAGGCAGTTTCTGAACTTTCAAGGATTGGAGGGCAACCGCGAATGGACGCAAATAGACGCGAACGCTTTGAAACCCGATTCTTCGGGAGTGCGGTCGTCCCGACCGGCATGTTTGGTGTCTCGCCAAAAACATGCCCGGTTGTTGCTTTCCAGCAGGAGCGGGGCGCGAGACGCACCCCACGGCGACCGGGTGGTCGGAACAACATAAGAGCGGCCCGCTTTGCGGGCTGGTCGCGCTCCCCAAGAACCAACACATTCGAGAAAAATCCAGAAATACCCTGAAAATCAACGACTTACGCGGGGGTTTTGCAGATGTTTGTAATTCCGTTTTTTCAAGGCTCGCCCTCACCCTAACCCTCTCCCCCAGGAGAGGGGACGGCCTTCGGACGCCCGTGGTTGTGCCTATGCGCGTGCGGCAAATCCTGTCGATGGGATTTCGAGCGTGCTGCGGAAGATTCTCATTACCTATGAATCTGATTCGAGAAGGGAACCTCCTCTCCCTCGTCCTCTCCTCCACAAGTGTGTGGAGGAGAGGGAGATGGAACGGCGCACAACGGTTCAGGGGATCAATTAGAGAAGTTATTCGGGGAATTCTCACCTTGAGGAGAGGGCAGCACCGCAGGCGGTGCATCACATCTGTTGTTCTGTTCTGGGGGTGAGGACGGGCGCGGCGACTTACCTGGCGATCCGTTTTTTCATGGCTCGTCCTCATCCTGACCTTTTCCACTTGGGAGAAGGAACAGCTTTCGCGCGGCACACGGGAATCGTCTGCCTGCAAAGAACATGCGCTTGAGCGCTTCATACACCCACATTACCACATGTACGTGGGAACGCAAGCATCAATATAAAGTATAAGTGTGATGCTTGGGCTTGGCTGTGATGTTTAGTCTTTCTAATGACTTTATCTCGCGCAGAGCAGATGAGGGCGCAGAGAGGAGAAGGGGAATTGGGGTGACTTCTGAAAGCCGCTGCACCGCCCTGTTCGTTTTAATTTGGCCATTGTGATATACGAACGACTTGTTGTACATTGCTCATCGAGCCACATTCGCGCGCCATGCCAGACTCGAACGATTTTCAAATTCCGCCGGTGCAGGAGCAAATGCATGAGATTCTCATGAAGATTCTCACCTACCAGCACTCGTTGTCCGATGGCCGGGCGGTTGAGTTGGACGAGTTGCGTCGCGAGGGTGTGCTGTCACCGGCAGACGCGGAGTTTCTCGCGTCGCACTCGGTCACTTATAAGCCGCACCGGCTTTCCGATTACCACGCTGTCGATATGTTCCACATGCCCAAAGAGGACGGCGGTTGTGTTTTCATCGGGCCGGGCGGACCGCCGCTCACAAAGCGTCATGCTTCACTCAGCGCCTTTCAGTCCATCGTAGAGGGCTTCCTAAGATTGCCGAGACCACAGGACGAGCTTTTGCTACACATTGAGTTCACGGAGCACGATGGCATGGGTGTTGCCCCAGAGATGATTTGCTACGATATGCAGAGCGCATCGTGGAGGCAGCGCCTGCCGGCGATACGGAGCGTTGCCGCAGAGTTTGGTTTTTATTCGTTTCAGGACGAGGAGATACAGGGTAGCTGGTCGCTGACGTTTCGTCTTGAGCCTGACGTTGCGCGCACGGCGGCCGCGGTGGTAGCGTTGTTGGGTCGCGGATGTGGATTCACAGATGAAACAGAGATTATATATTCAGCGGGAGCACTGGATTCGGGCTAACCATGCGCTGTAGCCAACGGGGGCAGGCCATCGCAGTTGCAATCGGCGCATCTCGTGGCCGGCGTCGCTGAGCTTGGAACGTTTCGCTCGCAACAAAGTATTTTTATGCGCTTTCTAAACTGGAATCATCGGAAGGTTCAGAATCTGACGCCGTGGGAAATTTGGGGCTTCATCGCTGGCAGAGTTTTCATGAGCTTCGGACTTGGAGTTTTGGCGATGCAGTATTATCCGCAGATAGCTGGTTCGTTCGGCATTCCCACTTTGATTATCGGCATCGTTCTTCTCATCTTTGCAGCGAAGGGTCTCGCTCGGAAGGACGTCACGAAAGATTAGATATGACAACGCAGGCTAACAAGTCGCCGGAGCCAACCGCCGTCCCGTCACGTCATAGCTTCAGAGCGCAGGCGGATGGCGCTGGCCGTCCTACTTTCGCGGTTCGCGCTATGAGTCGGCGGTGGTTCAACTTTCTGGTTTAGGCTGCTGGTATGTACCGCTATTCACCACCTAAATCAAACATCTGGGGACATTCGCTTCGGAAGATGCAGCCAACGCCTTCGAGAAAACATTCGAAGCCCCTTCTGATCGGCGATCAGCAGTGGCTTCAACTGCTTACCTGAGCCTCACCAAAGTTGGATCTATTTGATGAGCCGGTAAAAGGTGCTTGGGCCGGCAGCGGAATTCGAGACGACAAATTGGCTTCCCACCACCACGGGCACTGGCGTGACCGAAGCCCAATTAGGATTGGCCGGATCGGTCGTCGTTTGCAGGGAGAAACCTGTCTGGTTCGTCGGCCAGGAAATGACCGCTTGATTGCCCGCGTTGGAAATAGAAAGCGCGGGGAAGGTGAGCCGAAAGACGACGCCTGAGCCGTTGGTGCCGCCGCTGCTGGTCACGCCATAGAGATTGCCGTCGCGCCCCAGCATCAAGCCCGTGTCCGGGTAAGCTCCGTCGATGTTGTCCGAGTTGGTGTAGGGCGCGGTGAAGCCATAGAGCAACGTCAGCGCGCCGTTGGTGGTGACTTCAAAGATCGTGCCTGGGCCTTCGAAGAAATCCCCCGTCGTGCCGAAGAAAACGCCGTTGTGGAGCAGCAAAGGGCAGTAGGGATTCCCGCCGTTGGTAAAATAGTTGAAGCTGAGGAGCGTAGAGAAATCGCCGCTGGCGGTGACGCGAAAAATGGTTCCAGACGCGTAATCGCCGCCGTTCGGCGTTGTGCCGTAAAAGCCACCGTCGAGGCCTTGCGTCAGCGGCGCCAGCGGAGATGCGCCATCGGCATTCTGGCCGTTGATGGCCTGGGGGCTGAAAGTATGTAAGACATTGAAGACGTGGTTGGTGGTGAACTGAAAAACCGTGCCACTTCCGTTGGTGCCGTCGAACTCAGCGGTGCCGTAAAAATTGCCGTCGGCGCCCTGGGTCAGCCCATACGGCCTGGCGCCGTCGCTGTTCGTGTAGAATTCAGGCGCTGAATTTGACTCGAAGCTGAAATTATAAAGCGTCTGAAAAGCGCCATTGGTGGAAATCTCAAAAAGGGTTCCTGTGTCATTGGTGCCTCCCAGCACCGTCGCGCCGTAAAAATTGCCGTCGCTGCCAAGAACCAGTGGCGCGATCGGGTTTTCCCCGTCCTCGAAGTTGAACGTGTGCAAAGTTACCAGAGTGTCATTGGTAGTGATTTTGAAGACGGTGCCATAGTTTCCATTCGTTCCGCCCGCAGAGCTGACGCCGTAAAGATCGCCGTCACTGCCCAGCGTCAGAGTCGCCTCTGGATAGGCCCCGTCCGGGTTTCGTTCGGCAACGAATGCGCCAAAAGTATGCACCAGGACGAAAGCGCCTTGGGGCGTAATTTTGAAGATCGTGCCATCGCCGTTGGTTCCTCCTTCGTTCGCGGTGCCGTAGAAACTGCCGTCCCAGCCCTGGGTTAAACCGCCCAGGGGCTCCGCGCCATCGCTATTGGTGTAGGATTCCACCGCGCTGAATTGGTGCAGAACCTCGAGAACTTGTCCGTGCGTCGCGGCGGCTGTCAAGATAATGGCCACACACAGAGTCGGGTCGAAGATGCGACGGGCTGCTTTAAAGATGTTCATAGTTTTGTTTCATGCACTTGATTCACACCGCCTGATGCGAGCGTCCAGGCTGCTACGACGCGAATCTATGGAACAAGGCATCCGGGCGCAACCAAATGTTGTGAGGCGCCGCGAACTGTGCGGTTCTCATGGCAAATAGTTCGGACCGATGCCATGCGAACAAAAAAAGCGACCGGAGCCGCAGCCCCGGTCGCTTGATCAATCAATTCCAACCAGCCAATTAAGGCTCAACAAGGCGGAAGAACAATGTGTTCGTCGTTGAATTGACTGACACATTCAATGGACTTGGATTTCCTGGCACGTTCGTCCAGTTCAGCAGATCCGTCGATTGCTGGATGGTCCCGCCGCTCCAATTCAACGTTAAGGTCCCGTTAGTGAGGCCCAAGGTGCCGAATTGCGGCGCGGTGGCTGCGGGCGCGTAAGTGGACAGAAATGCGCCCGGAATGGGAGACAAGTTCTGCGCCGGGGTTGGATCACCCTGCATGCGCCAGGCCACTTTGGCGTAGTCACCGCCGCCGCCTTCGGCGTGGAGCACCTGAATGTAGTAGGATTGGCCGGCTGTCAACAATATTGGATTGGAATCCTCCGTAGGCTGTCCTCCGGCATTTGAGTTGGTCTCAACGAATCCCGAACCGGCAGTGGCCTCGGTTGCGATCGCGCTGATATTGGCTGGATTTGAGTCGGTGCTCAAATCCAATTCACCGGCATCGTCAGTCCAAAGGAAGAACGTGTAGTTCGTGGTCACAGTGGGCGTAATCCAGCCGGATGTGACATCCCCGTAATTGTCGCCTAGCGAACCGAAGATCGGATTATTGTTCAAGTCTCCCCCCGTGATTTGATCGGTGTCAAGAGCGGTGAGATAGGAGTTCGTTTGGGGCGCGTAAGCCTGATAGTTTGGATCGCCCTGCAGCGCGGAGACGATGCCGCCCTGCGAATTCCCAAGGTAATAATAATCCCAGTTCACCATGCCGGTGGTGAGCACCGGGGCAGTGAAAGACGTGGTCGTGGTCGGGATGGTCAGCGGCGTTTGGGACTGGTCTTTCAACCCGGAGACCGTCAGGCCATATTGCTGCCCTGGGGTCAGGCCGGTTGTGACCAGCAACGCTTCCCTCCAATCCGCGCCCAATGATTCAGCCGCAACGTCATTTGGTCCCGAACCGAGCAACGTGACTTTGCTGATAGTCACGTTGGTGCCCAGGGAATAATTTGCCACGTTGCCGCCGGTGGTCGCGTCTATGCGCGCGCTAAACAGCGCCTTTACCACGAAGGGTATAGTGCCGCCCGGAGTGCCAGCCGTGGGCGGCGTGGCGAGGGCGGTGACCGACACGATGGTCGGTGGATTGGTGTTGGGCGTGATCACGACCGCTATGTTGGACGAATTAATGTCACCAAGCGGATTGGTGATAGCCAGATAATATGTGCCGGAATCGCCAACGGGTTCGACTTGGGTGATTTCCAGGCTGCTGCTGGTCACGCCGATGGGATAATGCGGCGAACCATCGGAGTTCACTGCCGTCGTAGAAAGGGCGCTGCCGTTGAAGAACCACTGATAAGTATTCGGCAACCCCGTGACCACAGGCGCGATGGTTAGCGTCGTGCCTTCGACATTGGTGAGGCCGGACGGCGCCGACACAGTCGCCGGCAACCAAGCAGCGCTCCAGTGGTTGGTGATCTGTTGATAACTCAGCGCGTAATCGTAAAACGCGATGTCCGCCATCGCGCCGTCAAAATAATCTACGCCGTCGCTCCTGGATCCGATGTAGTAAGGAACGGAAGTATTGGGAGTGAAAGGCGAGGCGCCTTCGAGTTCCCAAGTATCCTCACCATTCGGCAGGCTACCTTCCGAACTTACGTTGCCGAGTTGGCCATTGACGTAGAGGTAGAGAATCGATCCGTCCCACACGCCCGTCACATACCACCATGCCCCTGGCGGAGGCTCGTTGTTGTCCAAGGCGAGCATATTGTAGCCGCCGCCGGCCACAGTATGGAATTCATATCCGTCGCTATTGCCGCCCATGTAGAATTCCCAGCCACCCGTGCGTGAAGGCCTGGGCATGGAGGACATGGGGCTGTAGTAATGTCCATCGCTTGCTATACTGGCATAAGCTGTGAGATTGGCCCAAAACTCGATGGTGAACGGGCCGTTCGGATTGAGATCAGGAAAATTCGCCGGCGTCACTGCCCGCCCGGACGAACCGTCGAAGAGGGCTCCGGCATTCGAATCAAAGGTGGGCCCGCCGGTTGCATACGTCACGCCGCTGCCGCTATAGATCGCGTCATTCAACCCGGCCGAGTCAACAGCCGTCGGCCCGGACGTGTCCGCCAAGCGCCAGAAGGCGGTCGGATGGTCATTCATCACTGTGGCCTCGTAGCCAGGCGATGGCGCGACAAAAGTCATGACCATGTCGGCAGTGTTAGTGGAACCAAACACGTTGCTGACGCTCAGACTGTAAGTGGCGCTGAAGTTGGTTGTGCTATTGGAAAGGACCAGAGTCGCTGTCGTTGCGCCTGGGATAGGAAAGGAGTTGGAGGTCCACTGGTAAACCAAGGGCAACCCCCCTGTCACCGTCGCCGTCAACTGGGGCGAACCACCCGCCAACACTGTTTTACCGGTGGACTGGCTGGTGACGACCGGAGGCACGACATTGGTCCCGAAGACGAACTTGGTATAATGAGCCTGAATCGTGGCTAAGGGCAAATTTGTTCCGTAAATGGACAGCTCATCGACGGTTCCGATCCAGCGATTGGCCGTCGCTAAGTCTCCAATGCCGCCGATCCAGAAGGACCCTCCGGGGGAGCCCCCGAAACTGGGCTGCTGCTGAGTTCCCAGCGATTGGCCGTCCACGTACGGCGTAACATTCGTGGTACTGTCAATGACCAAGGCGATGTCCAAGAATTGGCCGAGCAAGCCACCGGGGACGGACCAAGTGAGGGCCGTCGTGAGCTGGTCGTTAGTGTAGATAAGGAAGCTTCCGGTCGGATCGGTTTGCAACGAGTAATAAACTGCCGATTGATCGAAGTTTTCCGAGAAGATCGCGGCATTCCCCGCTGGCGCCTGGCTCAGATAGACCAAAGCTTCGATCGTCCCGGAGCCGCCGGCGAATTCATAGGCCGGGTTGTTCTGAACTTCGACGTCGGCGTTCCCATCGAATAAAAGTGCTCGCTGGCCGAAGGAGCGATTAGTGCGGCCATCGTAGCTGGCGTCATTTTCCAGCGCGCCATTATGGGTGGCATCGATCACATTGGTAACGACCGTGCCAATGCAGTTATCCACCGGGAAATAAGCCACGACGCCGGGCGTGGTGTTAACAAGGTTTTGATAAGCAGCGACGTCGGCGGGGTTGTTCGGGACCACCGTCAAGGCGGCGGGCGGAGTGCTGGTCACGGAGAGGCTGCCGATGGTCACGATGCACTGGAAATTGCTGCCGCTGTCCGTTGCAGAGACCACTGGGAATTCGTAGCTGGCATTTGTGGCGCCGCTAATGGCCGCCCCGTCTTCCGTCCACTGGTAAAACTGAGCGAGGTCAGCATTGGTGGCCGTGCTGTAAAAATCAAAGGAGGCAATGGTGCTGAATGGCGCCGCACCGCCGTCCCAAACCACATCGTCTTGGGGTGCCACGAGCACATTGGGGCCGGCTGGCCGCAGCAGCAGGTCGTTGGTTGTGAATGCCCCAGCGCTGAAAGTGAACATCCGCGCTTCATCGAGGTACCCATCATAAGCCGAATTGTCGTTCGGACTTCCGATGTAAACGTCGCCGGCGGAAGTCGTCGTACCGTTCGTGACGCTGGACCCGCACGGAATGCCATTGGTATAGAACGTGGTTACGCCGCCGGCGTTGACGATGGCCAGCTCCATCCATACGTTAGTATCGATGATGACCTGGTCACCGATAGTGGTGCTGTTGCCCACATCGAAAGCGTCAATATAGGAAGGAAGTCCGCTAGGGGCATTAATACGCAGTGCCACGCCGCCGGATTGGCCGGAAGAGAAAATCCAGCCGCCACTGCCGCCGGCGATTCCGTTATCCTGCGGCAGCACCCAAATTTCGATTCCAAAGTTCTGGGCCGGGGGATTGTAGCCAATGCCCCACATGGCACTCTGGCGTTTGCCGCCCACGCCGACTCCAAAACGAACACACTCCGAACTCGTCCAGCCCGAACTATCCAAAGGTCCACCAGCCCCATTGTTGATGAGTTGTGCGGCTACTAGTCCACCAGCCGCGGGCGCCGTCGAGTAGGCAGAACCGAATGTCCGGCCATTGCCGCTGGAATCAGCTATTGGCTGGGTATTGTCCAGATGCCACCAGCCCTGCACAGTGACACTGGCCGAACTGGTTAGAACGCCCGCGAAAAGGCATGCAGTGACAGCTAGAAGACGTTTACAGGAGGTGACGCGGTCCGAGAATTTGAGGCGAAGGCTCTTCATAATTGATTCAAATCTGATCGTTATTTGTGTTTTGAGGCGCTATCTGGGGGGTGGAGTCAAAAGAAAATAATTACTCTAACGCATGTCGATGAGCCTCGAACCAAGTCATTCCACCACGCCCGCAAATCTGAAGCAGGTCGCAGTGGACGCCCTTTCGACCCGATGGGTAGCTGGTGCCTAGGCGGCCTGTTTGCTGCAAGTTCGGCTCAATATCGAAATCGCAATTAGTCTTCATGGGTTTTCCTGTCTCCGCCGAGGACTATGACTGGCGCGGGAGTTTAGAGACAAGAAAAAAATAAAGAATAATTTAGACGTTTTGCAATCTTCCGGCAGGAATACGTGACTGTTTGGTTCCCGGTCTGCCGATTTGGACCTCGCATAAGTCAGGGCGCGTTGCCATTCATTCCCGCCCACAATCTCGGGTTAGAGCCCAACGCTGCGAGGCGCGATCCCGGCGTTTTACCTTTGTTATTGCGCGCGTTTCCGGTTTGCTGGCGGCGTGATTGCTCGCGTGACGCTTGGTATGCTAAACTGGTTGACCATTGCACCGAATTCCGCCCCCTCCCGTTATTTGGGTGTCGTTATGTTATTTCAGCCGCCAGCTTAAGCACTTCTCCCCGCAATTTTTCGGAAATCCAGAACCCCGCATCGCGCTCCAGCACTTCTATGACCGGAGCAATCTGCGGAAGAAGCCCCACTGCTTTGGCGCGCAATAAAATGCCCAAGAGCCCGATGGTGTTCAGACCGAGTCGGAGGGCAATTTCGTGCCCGAGCCGTTCGTCGATTAAAATCGCATCGGCCCGAATTTCCACGGCGAGAGAGAGCGCCGCCGCTTCGCCAGCATCAAGGCCTTTGAAGCCTCGGACAGTCGCAAGCAAAGTAACAGGCGACTGCTCGCGGATTCCAGCAGGCAAGTTTAGCCCGAAAAAGCGCGGAGCCAAGCGTGTCAGAGCGGCGAATTCAGCCGCCACCGCTGGGGGAATGACAACTTCCAAGAATAAGCTTGCCAATAAACCACCTTGGCCCACGCGGCAGAGATTGATGAGCACCGAGGTGTCGGCAACAACGATCACGTGGGAAACAGGCGCTGCAAAGTAGCTACATCTTCAGTCAGCATTTCCTCGGTATAGAGTGGGATGCGGCGTTCGCCCAAGGCGCGTTGGAACGCAAAGAAATCAACCCCCGCTAAACGTGAGCCGGCGACTTTGCCGATGCGCCCACGCGCATAAAGCGCGCAAGCCAACTCCAACCGCACTTCTTGCGGGGTCAAGCTCTGCGCCAAAAGTTCGTCTGGCAATTCGATCGTCACACTATTCTCTTACCTTCAATTTGCCGTGAAATCAAGGTTTTGCCTTTGTTATTCAGTGCGTTTCCGGTTTGCTGGCGGCGTGATTGCTCGCGTGACGCTGGATATTGCCCTGGGCAAAGAGTTCGATTACATCATCCCCACCGAATTGGAGGATGTCGTCGAAGTCGGCACCCGGGTCAAGGTGCCGTTTGCCCAGCGCCAGGTGCTGGGCTGCGTGACGGCTTTGCTCGAAAATTCGCCGCACCCTAGTTTGCGGTCGATCATC
>Ga0209006_10006539_pt1 | contig 10533 bp, 9 predicted proteins | sample JacPin_JW_Ref_O2_FD_188567 | JGI IMG/M metagenome (GOLD analysis project Ga0209006, IMG submission 188567) | Forest soil microbial communities from Algoma, Ontario, Canada - Jack Pine, Ontario site 1_JW_Ref_O2 (SPAdes) (version 2) | ecosystem: Environmental > Terrestrial > Soil > Boreal... | reverse complement strand
AAACGTCGCGAAGAGACTGTCGAAGCTATGGTTCTCCTGCACCATGATGACGACGTGTTGGATTTGGCCGATCGAGCCGGTGTGCCGCTTGGAGTTGGTTTGCGTGTTTGCGATTGAAGGTAGGGCCGATGCGCCGCCGAGGCTTGGATTTGCGCCGCACGCGCAGAGTGCCAAGGAGGCGATAAGGCCGCTAGTGAGTGTGACGAAAGAATTATAGCGTCTCAAAGTGCTCCCACACTTTGTTTACGCCGCGATGCTGTCCCGCAGGCGGAGCGCCGGCGGGGCAAAATTGAGGCTTCCGGCCTATGGGCCTATTTCGTTGTTTAAGACGATACCGTCGTCCCTTAATGTGAGCCGAAAGCCTCATTTTCGGGAATTTTCGCGATTTTGTAGGGGATTGCGCGAGTTGCCGTACCGAATCGAGGCCCTCATGAAATCGCGGTATTTCCTCTTCTGGACGTTAGCAGCCGCATTGGCCGCTTGCAGCGGTGCAAACTCTTCGCCGGTACCGGCAACGCCGGCGCAATCGCTTCAAGTAGCGCACTCGAATGCTCTGGCGAACACGTCGTCGGGCAACATCTCGCACGTCGTAATTGTGATGCAAACCAATCGCAGTTTCGATAATCTCTTTGCGACGTTTCCCGGCGCAGACGGAGCTACGAGCGGACTGATGGCCGGCGGCCAAACCGTTCTGCTGGCAAGAAGCAACCTCTACACTCGAAAGCTCTATCAGAACAGCCGGACGGCCTTCCTCGTCGATTACGACGGCGGCAAGATGGACGGATGGAGCAAGGTCTGGGTCAGCCGGAAATCGTGCCCCAAGTGCGCGTATCAGTACGTCGACCCGGCCCAGATTCGCCCTTACTGGGCGATGGCCAAGCAATACGTGCTGGCCGACCAGATGTTCCCGACCGAGAACAGCGGAGACTTCAGCTCCCACCAAGACCTCATTCGCGGCAGCTCTGCGGTGAATGCCAACGAGAGCATGGTCGACTTTCCGACTCACGGGCCGTGGGGCTGCGACGCGCAGCAGGGCACCACGGTGCCGGTCGTCACCAGCTCGGGCCAATACATCAAAAAGGGGCCCGCTCCGTGCATGACTTACAACACGCTTGCGGATCTGCTCGATGCGAAGTCCCTCTCTTGGAAGTACTACGTACCCTCGCTCTATAACGGCGGCCTTGCTGGGTCGTACTGGAATGCCTTCGACGCCGTCAGCACGGTGCGGTTCGGACCGGACTGGACGAACGACGTCTCAATGCCGGAAACGAATTTTTTCAGCGACCTCGCCGGCGGATCGCTGGCGAACGTCACGTGGATTTCCCCGAACGACCCGAACTCCGATCACGCCGGCTTCGGGAGCTCCGATAAGGGCCCGGCGTGGGTTGCGAAGATCGTCAATGCGGTCGGCACGAGCAAGTACTGGAACTCGACGGCCGTCATCGTCGTCTGGGAAGACTGGGGCGGCTGGTACGATCACGTGGCTCCCCCGCAGCTCGACTACGCAGGGCTCGGATTCCGCGTACCGATGATCGTCATCTCGCCGTACGCCAAATCCGCTTACGTCTCGCATACCCAGTACGAATTCGGCAGCATCATCCGCTTCGTAGAAGACAACTGGAATCTTGGACGGCTCGGCACGACCGATACGCGCGCCGCGAGCATCGGCGACGTCTTCGACTTCACGCAAAAGCCTCGGAAGTTCAAGCAAATCCCAGCGAGATAAAGCGACCCGACGGCTCTTCGGCAACGGGGAGCCGCCGACTTGATTGGGGCAGTGCCGAGAAGGTGGGTTCCGCAGTGCGAACCAATCAACGGTCGGTGTACCGTCTTTTCATTGGGTTCGTCGTCGCGGCCGGTTTGGCAGCCTGTACCCACAACAACTATATGCCCAACGTCGTTCAGTTGAGCCCGAACGGGACCGCGAGCAAACCCGCGCCTGAGTCGATCGCGTCGTCGTTCACGCTAACGGCCGTCGAAGACGGTTACACCGGACAGTTCAGCGCCGATACGATCCGCGGAGAGTGTTGGGTCGTTCAGTCGCCGGTGACGACGTCAGGCGCGTGGACGGTCGTCCCCCAAGGCCTCACGTGCTCGAAACTCGATACCGAGCAGATCCAGGTCAAAGACACCAACGGTAACTCGGCCATCACGTACATTCGCTCGACCAAGTAAAGTTTTTCAGCCTTTCTTCATAGATCGGCTCATACTTTTTTCATTCCCGTCGTCTATCGTGCGTTCCGGACAAGCGTCCGAAAATCACTTTACCAGGAGAAGCACGATCGATGTTCAGAAAATCTTTACCAGTTGTTGCCGTCCTCACCGCGGCGGCTCTCGCCGCATGCGGCGGCGGTGGAGCCGCCGGCTCGGGCGCCGCAACCTACGGCGGCCTTCCGCCGCCGACCCCTCCGCAAAATGCAAACCTGCCGCTGCAGCAGAGCGTTGCCGGAAAGCCGGCTTTCGTCAGCGCTGCAAATCATCGCACGCTCTATTTCCTCGACGTCGACACCCCCACCGGCGGCACGTGCACCGGCGGCTGCCTAGCGATATGGCTCGTAAATAGCCCGAACGCCGCCGCCCAGTCGCAGGGCAGCTTCACGATCGTTACCCGCTCGGACGGCACTGGAAAGCAATGGGATTATAAGAATCACCCGCTCTACGCGTATTCGGGCGATTCCGGCCCCGATCAAGCCAACGGCGAAGGCATTCCGTTTGCCGGGGGCCATTGGCACGTAGCGCGGCCGACGTAACGCGGCGTATAAACCTGCCGGCGGAACGCCCGGGCGCGCAGCGAAGCGTACCGAGCCGGGACGCGATTCGCGTTCCCGGCCCGTCCCGCTCGACCGAGGCAGGGAGATATCGAGATGATCGTAGCTGCGGGCATCGTCACCGCACTCTTACTCGCGGTTACGCCGCCAAGCCAGACGGCGACCGGCATTCCGCTCGACGCGCCGTGGAAGGTGACGATCTACGATCTTGCGCGCTCGAAGTTTCATCACCCGGCCTGGGGATGGCAGCACTCGGAGCGCAACTATCGCGTCGCGCTGGAGCTGGCGGAGGGCGACGCTTTGAAGGTCGACACCGACGTGCTTTTTGCCGCGGCGTTCCTGCACGACATGGCGGCCTTCATGCCGTGTCCCGATAAGAAGCTCGAGCACGGCGAATGCGCCGCGCAGCAGAGCGGCGCGATCCTGCGCGCCGCGGGTTTTCCGATGGAGAAATTTCCCGCCGTGCAAGCCGCGGAGCGGGGCCACATGTACTACAGCGATCCCGGCAAGCAGCCCGAGGCGATCGTGCTCCACGACGCCGACTCACTCGATTTCTTGGGTGAGATCGGGGCCGCGCGGATGATCTCGCTGACCGGCGAGAGCAGCGAAAGCTTCGCGCCCGCAGTCAAGACGCTGCGCACCTTCGTCAAGGAGATTCCACCCCGGCTCATCACCAAGACGGCACAGCGCATTGGCGCGCGGCGAGCCGCAGAGCTCGCGCGTTTCCTCGACGATCTAGAGGCCGAAACGTTCGACGGAAAGGCTATGTAGCGCTAGCGACCCGGAACTCGTGCAACTCGACCAAGTGCGACGACGTCGAAATCGGTGATGTGAATCTCGTCGAGCGATGCCAGATCGTGCTGATCCCAATGGTTTATTCCATCGAGCGCCGCCGCATTATACAGCTCGTTGTCGCGCGCCGTATCGGCTAAGTAGATTCCATAGGTCTTCATCGCACGCGCGATTGCGGCGCTCTGCGGACCGAAGTGCGACGTGTCGAAGGACGACCGCAGCCGCAGCCGCGCTCCGTACGGCAGTTGATACGCACTGCTGCCCTTAAAGGCGATGCCCTCGGCATTGCTGGCAGGCGAAACGAAGCTCCATTGCGCGACGGTTCCGGCCGGCGCCGCCCACACGAGCGCGTGGCGTACCGCGCCGCCGGCGACCTCTTCCCAACGCACCATTCCGCCGTAGAGCGAAAGGCCTGAGGCCATCGACGAGGGCGCGCCCGGCTCGAGCGGTGCGAAGGGCTCGCGCAAGCTCCAGTTCGCGCCGCTGTACGCCGAAAGCACACCGTTTGCAAAGCTCGTACTCCACGCTTCGTACACGCGGCAGCTCTGGGTTTGAACGACGATCGAATGGGCGTCGCTCAGCGGCTCGATGCGGAAATTCGGCTGCCAGGGGTACGGGCTCGAAAACTGATGGTAGGGCACCTTTCGGCGAACGGTCAGCAGCGCCGTCCGGTCGTCGGCAAGGTTTACGAACTCTACCGGATCGGCCGCAATCCAAAAACCGCCCGAGTCTCCGGCCGAAATCATCGACGAAATGTACTGCCGGCTGTTACGATCGATCGCCGCGTCGAGCACCGGCTTCGTGTAGGTGCCATTCGCACCAAAAAGGCCACACGCCGCTAACGCGGCCGCAGAGACTGCCATCACCGAATTATCGCTCCTTCCCGTTGCTGCTTTGGCAAACCCGCCCCGCGCTCATTCGACCGAAGCGCCCTGGCTCGTCGCGGTGACCGTCCTGCCGAGCGTGTCGAAAGACCCATTCGCAGATGCCACCGGTGGGAGAGAATGCTGTTTGCGATGGTCCAAGCGACCGTGCGAAATTCGTCGTTTTTGCAGTATCCTTGACGAGAAAAGCGCTTGCCAATGAAAGGTTGGCCCCCCAACGCTATGGGCGCCTCGCTACATCTCGGCTTTGTGGAGCTTTACGACAAGTCGTCTTCGCGCGTAACGGTCTTCGACCAAACGACGCTGCGTGAGGTTTGCCATCGCGCGTTGCGACTCAAGGCTAACCGGCGCATCGGTGCCCCCGGCAGGCTCGTGGATGCCGTCCTCGAGGAGTTTCCGACCGTCTCCACCGTCGTCGTCGTCGAGAGCGACGGCATCTTGGCGACCGCGGCAACGCGCCGGCGAGAGCCTCGCGTGCCGCTTTACGTGCAGTCCCGATCGGCGGCATTGGCTCACGCGGCCCCCAGCGCCCTGGAACGCTTCGTACTCATCGACTTCTCGGGTAGGGGAACGCTTTCGCTCGTCGCGCGCGTCGACGGCACGTGCGGCGCGCGCATACGTCCCCATGAGTTGAGCCTCTGCGAACTCTTGCACGTGGAAAATCTCGCACGCCTCGTGGCGCACGGCCCGCCCCAAGGCGCGGCCGAACGCGTGGCAAGCCTGCTGAGCGCGCCGCTTCGAGTCGCTCGCGACTTCGGCTACCGCGCAGCGGTCATCGCAACGTCAGACGACGTCGGTGACTCACTCGCCCGGCGCATCGCAGCGTGCGTCGAGGCGCTCGGCGGCGAAGGATGCCCCCCCGTCGCTATTCTCACTCAAGAAACGGTCCGCCGAGGTACGATTGCCGCCCTCGCACCCGGCCGCGAGGAGAGCCACGTTCGACGGAGCGTCTCGAGTGATGCGACGTCCCTGTCGATGCGGGTTACGCGTGAAGTTGCTTACACCGTTATGCAGCTGACGTCACCGGTCTTCGACGCAAAGACGACGGCCTTCGCCGATCTGGTGCGAAGACGCCCGCTGTTGCTCGCCGTCGACGAATGCATCGACGAACTCTACGGGCCGCAGCTGCGCGCCTACGTTACGCGCTATCTCAACGTCTTTGGCATCATCACCCTGAAGGCGGGGGAGGCAAATAAGGATCTCCGCCAGGTCGAGCGCGTCTGCAAGGCGGCGATCGCCGCGGGCCTTCCCCGCGACGGCGTCATGTGCGGCGTCGGCGGCGGCGTCGTTCTCGATATCGTCGGGACCGCGGCGGCCCTTTACCGCCGCGGCGTCGGTTTCGTGCGGATCCCGACGACGCTGCTCGGAATGGTCGACGTCGCCGTCGGCATCAAACAAGGCGTGAACTTCGGCAGGCTCAAAAACATTCTCGGAACCTTTTACGCCCCGTTCGGCGTTCTCAACGACCCGGCATTTTTGCGCACGGCGCCGCCACGCGAACTCGCCTGCGGCATCGCCGAGATCATCAAGATCGCCATCGCGGCAGATACCGAACTCTTCGAGCTTTTGGAAGATCATCTCGAGGAGCTGCTCCGCTCCTCTTTTCAGTCGCCCAGTCCGATTGCGCGCGAGGTGCTCGACCGGTCTGCTGCAGCGATGATGGTAGAACTGGCGCCCAATCTCTACGAAGACAACCTCGAACGCGCGGTCGACTTCGGTCATTCCTTCAGTCCAACGCTCGAGGTACGCAGCAACTACCGCTTGCAGCACGGCGAGGCGGTCGCCATCGACATGCTGCTTTCCACGGCGATTGCCGTGCGCCGCAGGCTCTGCCCCGCATCGCTGCTCGAGCGAATGGTCGCGCTGTACGACGTCGCCGGGCTTCGGACGACCGATGACTCGTGCACCGTAAAGCTGCTAACCGAGGCGCTCGAGGACGTCAAAGCGCATCGAGGCGGGCGGTTGAACTTTCCGATACCCGTCGCGGTCGGAAAATGCGGGTTCTTACAGCGGGTCGATGCCGACGAGTGTCGTGCCGCGCTCGCCGCCGTCGCGAGAGCGTCGACGTCGCGAGCGCAGGCGGCGAGCTAGCGAACCTCGTTTTATGCCCGTTATTGCAATAGACGCGGGTGGCACGCATCTCCGATTCGCGGTAGCGACCGGCGACGGCGAGCTGCGCTCGTACGCACGCCGGCGAATCGGCGACCTTGGGCGCGAAGCGAACTGCGGGGACGTCTGGGAGTCGATTCTGGAGGCGATCGTACGCTACGTGCGCGCCGCGAGCCGCGGAGGCGATACCGGCGACGCCATCGTTTTTTCGGTTCCCGGGCCGGTCGTCGCCGGTTGCCGCCTTCTTGCCGCGCCGACGATCCTTGGGGCGGCGGCCGATCCGATACCCGACATCGCCGGCGAACTGCAGTCGCGAACCGGCCGACGCGTGTACCTGGTCAACGACGTCTCCGCGGCCGCCTGGTATCTCTCGGAACGCCTTGACGCCGAACGCTTTTTTGTGGTGACGGTCAGCAGCGGAATCGGCGGCAAACTCTACGATCGCCGGCACCCGGACCGCGTCCTCGATACCGGCTTTGCCGGAGAGATCGGGCATATCGTCGTCGATACGTCCCCGGATGCGCCCGCGTGCGACTGCGGCGGTCGCGGGCATCTGGGAGCCATCTCATCGGGCCGCGGCACGGAGCGGCTGGCGCGACGTTTGGCGCGCGCAGAATCCGCGAGATTCTCGAGCTCGCGTATCGCGCAGCGATACGGCGCTACGCCCGACGACATCACGAACGAGGGACATCTGATACCGGCGGCGCTCGAAGGCGACACGTGGGCGCTCTCGATCGTTCGCGCCGCGGCGCGCCCTCTGGCCGGAGTCCTATCCTCGCTGGTCGCCGCGGCAGGCCTCGATCGCGTCGTCGTGATCGGTGGTTTTGCCCAGCGGCTCGGCGCGGTCTATCACCGCGTGCTCGCCTCTGCGCTCGTCGAGTTGATGGGCTCGCAGGCGTTCCCGCTCTTTAGCAGCGGCAACCTCACGGTTTACGACGAGATCGAGGATGTCTGCCTGGCCGGCGCGGCCGCTTTTTACCGCGCCACATGCGAAGCCGTCCGGTGAGGATTGCGATCGTCGGAGGCAGCGCGGCGAGCACGCCCGCGCTCTTCATGACGCCGGAGCTGCGTTCGCTCGCACCGGAACTCGACGTTACGTTGATCGGGCGCTCGCAAGAGCGTCTTCGCGCGGTCCGGCGAGCGATCGATCTCCTTTCCGGCGAACGGATTGCTTCGCGCTGCGCGACGGATCTCGCGGATTTGCGCGGCGCCGACGTCGTGATTCTACAGGCGCGGTACGGCGGCTACGACGCCCGCGCTCGAGACGAGTCCTTCCCGCTACGTCACGGACTCTGTGGCGACGAAGGCCTCGGGCCAGGCGGCTTCGCCGCAGCCTGGCGATCCTGGCCGGAATTATCGCGGGCGCTCGAAGAGATCCAAACACGCGCACCCCGAGCAAAGGTTCTGCTGATGACCGCGCCGTTGAGCTTGCTCGTGAGATGCGCGATCTCAGCCTTTCCCTCGCTCGACGTCGTGGGCATCTGCGAGCTGCCGTGGGTAACGCTTCGCACGGTCTGCGCATCGCTGCGCGCACCGGTTGCGCGTGCAGCCTTCAGCTATGCGGGCGTCAATCACCTCGGGTGGTTCGACGAGCTGTCGGTCGACGGCACGAATCTCGTCTCACGCTACGCTGCGACGTGCGACGATGCGTCCTTTCCGACGGGCCCGCTGATTCGTGCCACTAAGGCGATTCCGCTAAAGTATCTCAGCCTGCACTACGAACCCGACGCCGCGCTGCGCCGCCAATGCGCACAGCCTCCGCGCGCTACGGAACTTGCGTCGATCCAACGGGAGGCGATAACAACCTTCGCGTCGTCGGGTCGCGACGAAATCGCGGAAGCGCTTGCGCGCCGGCCGACGCCATGGTATTCGGATTCGATCGCTCCCTACATCGGCGCGCTCGCGGGGCTGCCGGCCTCGACGGTCTTCTTTCTCTCGCAACGCAACGACGGCTATCTGCCGTTTTTGGCGGCCGGCGACGTCCTCGAACAACCCTTCATTTTCGCAGACGGCGTTCGAACCCGAATGGAGAGGCGCACGAATCTCGCCCCGCGGCTCTTGCAAACGCTCGAGCATTTCGTACGTTACGAGCGTCTCGCAGCGCGTGCCGTGCTCGCGGACCGGATCGGCGACTGCGCGGACGTACTTGCAGCGCACCCGTGGCTCGATGGGCGCCGCGTCGACCTGCGCGCGCTGAGCGCGGGCCTCCTCGCTGCGGTATAGGCCGCAAGCTCCGTTCCCTAGACCGCGGCAGCGGTTGCGAGATTTCGCCGATAGTAATCGAGAACGTCGACGAGGCTCTGCGCCAACGAAACGGTGGGCGCGTAGCCGGCGGCGCGCAGGCGCTCGATGCTCGCAAAGGCGCGCGGCACATCCGACGCCCGGGAATAGGTTCGGTCGACTGACACCATTCCGCGCAAACGCGCTACGTCGAGCAGTATTCCGAGGATCTCGCCGATCGGCGTTTCGACGCCGGCGGCCACGTTATACGTACCGCGTGCCTCCGGCCCGCTTGCGAGGATCACGAGCGCGCGTGCGACGTCGCGCACGTCGATAAAGTCTCGGGCCGTGGACAGGTCGCCGACCTCGAGCCGTGCGGGCGCGGCGCCGGCGCCGATGGCGGCGATCTGTGAGGCAAACCGTCCCGCGACGTGGCGTTCGTCTTGTCCGGCACCAATGATGTTGAAGATCCGGGCGACGACAACCGGGAGCCGGCGTTGCGCGGCCAGGATACGCGCCGCATGTTCTTGTGCGAGCTTGCTGACGGCGTAATAATCGTTGGGTTCGCAGGGCGCATCTTCACGCAACGGGAGCCCGGACGGGTCGCCGTAAACCGATCCGCTCGACCCGATGACGATCCGTTCTATCTGCGGACCGGCGTCGGCAACGGCCTCCAAGAAGTCGATGGTCCCCTCGACGTTGGTGCCGAACAAGTGGCTCGGCGAATCGTCGCGCAGACCCGATGCCAAATGGAATATCCAGTGAGGACGAAACTCGCGCAGGATCGCGCGAAGAGCCGCCCGGTCGCGGATATCGGCTTGAAGGTACCGGTAGCGCGCGTCGCTCGACGCCACCGCAAGTCCGTCAGGCAGCGGCGCCGAAACGCGCTCTGCCCCCAACGTCACCTGGTGCGTAAACGTGCCGCGAGCCCGCGAGCGCCCGATGCCGGCAATCTCAAGCCGAGGATCGGCAGCGAGCAGTTCGGCAACGAGATATCTGCCGGCAAATCCCTGCGCGCCGGTGAGCAAGGCTCGCATCATGCAGCGACGGGGAGAGCGACGCCGGCGAATATCGCTTCGAGCCGGCGTGCCATCTGGAGATCGGTGTAATTTGCCAGGTAGCGCTGCCGAGCCGCCGCACCGAGCCGCGTCGCGAGCGGCCCGTCTTGCAACAAGCGCGCAAGTGCGGTCGCCAGCGCGGCGGCGTCGTCGGGCGGAACGACGAGTCCCGATTCCCCGTCGGAAACCATCGCCGGAATGCCGGCGATCGCCGTTACCACCGCCGGTTTCGCTAGCGCCATGCCCTCGATGATCGCCTGCGGCAGAGACTCCTGCGTCGCGGCGTGCACCTGGACGTCGATGCCGCAAAACACATCCCCGACGGGCCCCGGATATTCGACGAAATGCACGCGCGGGGAGAGTCCCAGCTCGGCGGTACGAACGTGCAAGGCCCGCTCGTAATCGGACCAGCCGCGAGCGTAGCCGCAAATCAAGAAATGCACGTTCGGGTCGGCTCTCGTCAACCGGTATGCCGCATCGAGCAAGATCAGATGCCCCTTGCGTGGCGTGAGCGATGCAACTTGTCCGATGACGCGGACGTTGGGGTCGAGCGGAATGCCGAACCGCGCATGCATCTCTTCACGCGTGCGTTGCGTCTGCGGCGGCGCGATCCCGTTGGGGATGACGGCGACGTGCCTCGGACGCAGCAGCTTGCGGCGAACCTGCCCCGCCACCGCTTCGGAATCGGTGACGATCGCCGAA
>Ga0209006_10006538_pt1 | contig 10534 bp, 11 predicted proteins | sample JacPin_JW_Ref_O2_FD_188567 | JGI IMG/M metagenome (GOLD analysis project Ga0209006, IMG submission 188567) | Forest soil microbial communities from Algoma, Ontario, Canada - Jack Pine, Ontario site 1_JW_Ref_O2 (SPAdes) (version 2) | ecosystem: Environmental > Terrestrial > Soil > Boreal... | reverse complement strand
CAATGCAAGCAACGTTACACGTTCGTACTTGTCGCGGTAGAGGGACAAGCACAAGTGCTGCTCCCAGGAAACCGAACACAGGGAGTTCAGGATGCAACATGTCACTAGTAGTGAGGATGGAGCAGGTAAACGACACCACCTTCAAGTGTATCGTATATAATTAAACGGATGGCTACGATCTGTGGATCAACATAAAAAACAAGACAATCCAAAACAGGAAGAATACCCAGCGGAATATAAGAACACAACGACTTTCACCCAGGCATAATTAGCCAGATCTACCGATGGTAGAGGGACAAGCACAAGTGCTGCTCCCAGGAAACCGAACACCGGCTACTCAGGATGCAACATGACACTGCTGGTGAAAGGTGAGGAAGCGGAAGCAAAATATCTCATTAGCAGAGGAACAAGGAGGTCTAAAACGATCTAAAAGAAACATCCCTGAACGGGGATCATTGTGGCTGATCCATTACGAAACTCGTGGACAAATGAAGACTTCAGTGGTCCAAAATATTCAATCTATAGCGTACAGTGTTGTATCATTATTCTGTAATCGATGGAGTAAACATGACGCAGGCAAATTCGAAGCAACAAAAGAAAAGTCGGGGAACCCTTTTTAATCGACCTCCTCGACGCTCGGCCCGTCTTCGGTATCAGCGCCAGGGAACCCGCCCGGAGCGCCACCGGGGAACCCACCAGCGCCCGGGAAGCCCCCTGGACCTCCCGCGCCTCCTGCAGACCCGTACAGCTTCTGCATGATAGGGCTAATTGACAAATCAATATCATCTCCAGTAGGAAGGATCAAAAATACGTACTTGGCAATACCCTCCAGCTCTTTCTGCTTTTCTTCGTACTCCTCCTTCGAAGCTTCCTGTGACGAGTCGAGCCATGAGATGGTATCGTTGACAGCAGATTCGAGCTTGGATTTGTCCGCTGCATCGAATTTGCCCGCAAGCTTCTCGTCATTCAACGAGTTGCGGAGGTTGTATGCATACGACTCGAGACCATTCTTCGACGTGATTCGTGCGGCAGCAGCCTCATCTTCGGCTAGATGTATGGCGACAGTCAGTGATATTTAAGATTAGGAGAAGGCACTGTTATTACCTTTGTACTTCTCGGCCTCATTGACCATGCGTTCAATCTCCTCCTTCGACAACCGACCCTTGTCGTTGGTAATCGTGATACGGTTCGACTTTCCGGTCGTTTTATCGGCAGCCGATACGTTCAAGATACCGTTGGCGTCGATGTCGAACGTCACCTCCACCTGTGGAACACCCCGAGGAGCTGGAGGGATTCCAGACAACTCGAATTTACCAAGCAAGTTGTTGTCTCTAGTGCGAGCACGTTCACCCTCGTACACTTGAATGAGGACGCCAGGTTGGTTGTCGGAATACGTCGAGAACGTTTCCGACTTCTTCGTGGGCACGGTGGTGTTACGTTTGATCAGGGCAGTCATGACACCACCAGCGGTCTCGATCCTAAAAACACACAAGAGTTCAGATATGAACAGGATATAGATAAACATATCACGTACCCCAAGGACAAAGGTGCAACATCAAGCAGGAGCAAGTCCTGGGTCTTTTCCGATGTGTCACCCGAAAGGATAGCGGCTTGGACCGCTGCACCGTATGCGACAGCCTCATCCGGGTTGATGCTCTTGTTGGGTTCCTTGCCGTTGAAGAAGTCTGACACGAGCTTGACGATGCGGGGGATACGAGTGGAGCCACCGACCAAGACGATCTCGTGCACGTTAGCCTTGTCGATCTTTGAGTCCCGAAGAACTTTCTCGACGGGTTCGAGGGTGCTGCGGAAGAGGTCTTGACAAAGCTCTTCGAAGCGAGCACGAGTAAGGGATGTGTAGAAGTCGATGCCTTCGAAAAGGGAGTCGATTTCGATAGACGTTTGTGTGGCCGAGGAGAGGGTACGCTTGGCTCGCTCGCAAGCAGTGCGCAGACGACGGAGGGCACGGGGGTTCGATGACAGATCTGTAAATCTATTAGTGAAATGTCACTCAGCAGCCAAAACGAGATGCATACCCTTCTTGTTCTTCCTCTTGAACTCTTGCACGAAGTGATTGACCAGTCGGTTATCGAAATCCTCGCCACCCAAGTGGGTATCACCGGCAGTCGCCTTGACCTCGAAGATACCTTCCTCGATTGTCAACAGAGACACATCGAAAGTTCCTCCTCCGAGATCAAAAATGAGAACGTTCCGCTCGCCAATGACTTTCTTATCGAGACCGTAAGCAATGGCAGCTGCGGTGGGCTCGTTGATGATGCGAAGGACGTTCAAGCCAGAGATCGTTCCCGCGTCTTTGGTGGCTTGCCGCTGAGAGTCGTTGAAGTATGCAGGGACCGTTACTACAGCGTTGTTGCAAGTCGTACCCAGGTATGCTTCCGCTGTCTCTTTCATCTTCAAGAGAACCATTGACGAAATTTCTTCTGGGGACTAGGCAGAGTGTAAATTTCGGGGTAGGAGAATGCATGAAAGCTAGACACTTACGAAGCTCTTCTGCTCGCCACGATACTCAACTTGAATGTAAGGTTTTCCCTCCTTGTTTAAAACCTTGAAGGGGAAGTGTTTAATATCTGCCTGAACTTCGGCATCGTCGAATTTGCGACCGATGAGACGCTTGGCATCGAAGACCCTATGAAAATGTCAATCGCCACTATCGGAGCCATCGAATGATTATTACATACGTGTTGTGAGGATTCATCGCCACTTGGTTCTTGGCGGCGTCACCGATCAATCGCTCGTTGTCGGAGAATGAGACATATGAAGGTGTGGTTCGGTTGCCTTGGTCGTTGGCTATGATCTCAACACGATCATTTTGCCAGACACCGACGCAACTGCAAGTTCGATATGTCAGTCAGCTGCACTACGAATTACTGTACCGTACTCACGAGTAGGTGGTACCCAAATCTATACCAATTGCTTTTCCTTGTTGAGCCATTGTGGGAGTTGATTGATCTATGAGTAAGAGTGAGTAGATTGTTGAAGACGATGCTGGATGATGCGGACCAAAATATTCGTTTGTGGTGGTGGAGAGAAAACTAGGGGATTGTCGAAGCAGGCACGACCGTCCGACTTTATATACCAACCGGGTTTCGGTCACATTCTAGGACATTCTCTCACTTTCTGGCGCCACATAGTGACGTAATGCTACCTGCTGAATCAGCCAACCTATACCGAACATTTCCCGGCAAAAATAAAGACGAAAAAAAAGGGGGGGACTGTACTGTACTATCTACATCGGAAACGCGAAGTGTCTTTATAAATTCACACCTCGATTAAAGAACTTTCCCTCTTCAAGTTAACCCATCAGAGGATCCGCGAACCCTGCTCGCTACAGTGTCATCAAGACTTCGATGTGCTTGTAGGTCACGTAGCACAGAAGGATCCACTGAATGTCACCATTATGAAATCCATACACACTCCAATCATGGTAGTACTGACCTGGAAGAACACTTTTTCTACGCACGTGTGGACCTTGTCCTAACGGCGAATGTTCACTCGGTGACACCTCCGGAAACGGTCGCTATACAAGCTGTGATAAGTCTGCGATGTTCCACCTCGCAAGTGCACGCGTACCTCTGCAACAAGATCTGCCATCGGCACTCTCTCAATTCCCCTCTCATCCAGGTCTCCAGGAACATCATCGATGGAAGCCGCATTCAGCTCCATCGACAAGTCCATGATATCCGAGTCGTCGACGATTGTTGGTGACGGCGGTGGAGGATACACGATCTCGATGAATCCGTTTGGCAGTTTCCCTCCTACGTTATTTATGGCCTTTTCTCGCATCTTCTGCCACGACTCGTATCGATTTACGGCCTGTCGCTGCTCCCTATCCAAAACAGTAAGCATGAGTCCGTCAGCCCGCGTAAATATTGACGTACTCCATCTTTCGATGCTTGTATTGCTGCATGGATTGATCGAAAAGGTCCGGGTTAATCTCCATAAACAACTTCAATGCGTTGTACACCATCCCGTGTATGGTTCTGTGGAAAAGCAGTCAGGAGAACGTTCGATAAGAACAACGCGGGAACTGCAACTCGCCGGTTCCAATGAGATTTCGAGTTGGTGTATAGCGCCGGGAAAACAATCGGCAAGATAACCGCCAAATTATCGCTCATCAGATTCACCACGTACTCATTGTTCCAATACAATAACGCCCGTTCAGCAACTTGGAAGTGTTGGCTATTGATGCAACGTGCGAGCTGCTGAAACAAAGGGATTTGGATTTTTTGGAACTCGACCGGATCTGTGACATCCAGTACCTCCTCCACTTCGTTGAGGAACATGACCTCCTTTGGTGAGTTCACTTTGGGCCAGTATTTCAGGAGACCTATCATGACCTCCTCTACCAGTGAAGGATCCTTTTCGAGGAATTGCACCACACAATATGCCAGCTGCGGGTGATACAGCGAGAGACTTTTCACTTTGTGGAGGGGTATAAGCGTTCGGGTAAGGAAGGTTTTATGCTCGTCCTTGAGCGGCAGCGCGAAGCCGTTAATGATGGACCCCAAGATCTCCAATAATTCGGCAATCCCATTGTGTCGTTCCGTTTCATAGATAAAGTGGTAGAAGACATTGTTGATTGACCGTCGGATAAAGGCGCGCAAGTTGAGAAACTTGCCATATATCCGGTGAAGTGTTGTCTTGAGAAAATCGCGCTCGCGCGGATCCTCTGAGTCAAAGAGTTCGAGTAAGTTGAGAACAAAGGGTTGGTCAATATATCGCTTCGCCAGGTTAGTGTTAAATTCGGGACTTTCCACAAATCGGAGAAAGAATTCGTAGACAATTTGAAGGTGGGGCCACGCCAGTTCAAGTACGGGCTCGTCTTCCTCTGGGTCGAATGCATCACCGGTCGGGTTGACCGGAGGTGGAATGGAGCGGAAGAGATTGGTTGCAAACTGAGACGCCATGAGTATGGCCGCACTAGCGAGACAACGGAGACTGCGTACCATATTAACCACCTCTGGGTATACATTCTCCGTTATAACCCCACGTTGAGTTGTGATGTACTCCAACATTTCGTGCAATGTCTGTGCTTTAATTTGCTTTCCTTTAAGCTCCGCACTGGCATCGTTGAAATCGAATAATACACGGCACTGATGAAGCTTCTTGATGAACAGCTGTGGACGTTCGCTGGGCGGTATCTCTTCATCCATCCAAAAGAATGCGCATCAACATCAGGCGCGTATCTCAACAGTACCGAACGTACCCATGAATGGAGGCAATCGCTCGATATCAACCCTCTCGGTGACGACAAAGCGACTGCTCCTCTGCTTTCGAGGGGGTTTTCCGACTATGGGAATTGTGTCCTTGGGGCCGGCACGGAGGCGATTTATGGTTGTCGCACGAGGCGGAGTAGCAGAATGGTCTAGACCAAGGGAATGCCTTTCCGGGGAGCCATAGTGACCTACACGATGGGGAGGTTCGGGGGGACCACCATCAGAACCAACGACAACTATAGTGGGAGATGAAGAGGCGAGCTCAGCAGAGGTTCGGCGATCGGGAGTAGCAGGAGGGGCAGATGGCAGGTTAGGACGGCTTGAGGAAGAAGAGGTTTGCAAAAAAAGGGAATGATTGGTTGAGTTGCCGCCATTTGTATTGGTATTGCCAATGGAAGCAGAAGGACCAGGTTGAGGCAACGGTTTGGTGGTGTTGAGAGGCAGAGGCAGATTACTAGTACTGCTAGACGTAGAAGGATTGGTGTTACTACTGGATGTTGAAGCATTGTTGTTATTCGTCCTGGAGTCTTTCGTCTTTGAAGAGTTGGAATCTTGCGAACCCTTTCTACTTAACTGAACCGATGAATGAGTATGTGTTGAAAACTATGAGATGTTGGAAGGACGATACCAGTGTTTTCTTGAGACCCTTCATGGTGGAGGTCTAATAGAATAAATGGATGGTCGTTGGACACGTCCGTGATAGGCTAGGAATATTCTAGGCAGCGTCAACGATGGCTACGAGCACTAGGTCCTGCCACTAACTGAATCGATGAAGTTTGAGAACTTGCAGTTGTGACAATTGTCACAATCACAACGTCGCGACGTGACCGTATCATTTGCGGTATGGCATTTGGGCTAATCCATTCACGGTTACTCCATCCTATCCTCATACACAGCTTTGAGCTCTCTGAACCGAAAAAAAAAAATCAGACAGCACAACAGCATTTTGGAGCTATCTGAGTTTTCTTTTGTAATTCAAGACTTGGATTGATTGCTGACATAATCCGAATACTGCTTTGTGTCTCGCCTTCATGGCCGGTCAGTCGCTCACGCTTGTGTTCTCATGAGTCGTCTCTCACTGTGGGTCATTGACTTATAATTTGCAGCCATATACGCAGTGTATACCTCCCCAACACACCCGCCGATACCCAACCACCTCCCAACTCTCATAGTTACCCCGCATGGTAGGTGAAACCCCAAACTTGCACTCTTTCTCGATAGGCTCAGGACTTCATTTCGTCAGGACAACCTTCGAACATCCTGTATTCGTACCTACATACCAACTTCGTGAGTTTCTTCACCATTCATCCAGCGTTTTGTCAGATCCTCAATGATCACTAGAACTCGGAGAACTATCTCTTGACACCTTCACCACAAGGCGAGCTATGTGTCGCCAAGCTCTTTCCTCCTCGCACCAATACCCCAGGCAAAGCTTCTGCATCCGATCCAGGACATTCCTCCGCTTCCTCTCGCGTAGTCCGCTGTGAAGCTTCCCGCAATCTCAAATGGTCAATCGCCAACACTGGTGTTATCTCTCCTATCTACAAACTCTCACTTCCCTCGCCCGACTCTCCAGACCTCCCTTTGTTCCAAGTCTCCAAACCTAACCCGAACGCCGCATTCTGGAGCATGTTCTATTTCGCGTATGCTGGACATAATATACCTCCCAAGCGAATCGAATTCGGAAAGATTCAGAAGAACCCACCCGGGCCTAACGGTGGTGGCACTAGAATCAGCATTACGGGGAAAACGGCAGAGGAGAAAGCTGTTTGGCAAACACTGGGAGAGGGAAATGAAGATTGTGTTGAATGGGTCGTTTTATGCGCTGCTCTGAACCTTCTCGAGTGTGTCTCATTCTTGTTTGCAACTCGACACATTCGTCCTAATTTACCTGTGCCCATCATCTAGCGACGAGATCATCAAAGCAGCCGAGAAGAACGCCCCTGCCGCCCCTGCCGCCGCCGCCGCAGCGCCCACGCCAAATGGCAATGGACGACCAACCCCAGTCACACTCCGTGACCCGGGTACATCCCCCGCACCACCCCAGCAAGCCCGCCCACCACAACCGCAACAGGTCCCTACGCGGGGACCAGGGGTTCCTCAAATGCACGGCGCTCCGCCTGGGCCCAACAGTCGTCCACCTCAGGGTTACATGCCCCCGCGCGGTTACGCAGGGCCGCAGCCAGGTCAAGGACCTCCCCCGGGTCAGGGACCTCCTCCAGGTCAAGGGCCTCCGGGTCAAGGGTTTCCACGACAAGGGCCTCCTGGCCAAGGGTTTCCACCACAAGGGCCTCCTGGCCAAGGGTTCCCACCCCAAGGGCCTGGTCAAGGTCCCCGCCACGGCCAAGGCATGCCCCCTCCCGGCCCCGGTGGGAACGGGCCACCTCAAGGATATGGCATGGGTCCTGGATTCGCAGGCCGTCCTCCGCCACGACAACAGATGTCGCTGCCTCCTCAGCAAGGCTACCCACAGCAGCAGCAGATGCAAGGTCATCCGCCGCAACAACCACAAGGACCTTCCCGTAGATTTTGAGCCATTTCGTTCGTAGTTGTGATGCAGTGACACTTAACCTTCAAAAATTCTTCTTCTCTAACTTATGTCTACTGGGTGTCTCATTCATACCAAGCAGTAGCGAACTGTCCCAGTTGGATTCGGAAATGTTGGTTTATCATGTATTTATGGTGATCATTGCCATGATGACCTGTAGGCAATGTAGTCCTCTATGTATACTTTTGTTCCATCTAGGCACCTTCAATAAGCTTCTGTAAGGCATCCATTGAATACGCTGTTCAAAGATTCGGGTTAGTATATGTCAGATATAAATATTTTTGGTTCATACATTTCGGCCTCTCAAGAGGAAGACCGAGGGCTGCAACGACACGTCAGACGAGATACATGTAAGCGTCAACGTAGGTAACCTACCTCGAGCCCAAACAAGCTGCGTCAAAGCGCCCAAAGCTTTAGTTGGAACAAGGTCAATCACTGTATTCGGTAAGTAGTATGGGCGATAATGACAAACCTCTAGAAACTCCGAAAATGACAGTGTAATACTTAACAAAAAATACCCATCAGCTCAAGGAGGATAGCCTATGATAGATCACTGTACCTTGAATTCCTTAAGACCATAATGATAAAGAACACAGCCTGTTTCGGTGAGTTTCAGCCCATATGACGGTGTCAGCCTTGAGATCATGACATACCAGATGCTGCATCAACATTCGGGTATGGGTTTTTCGTCTGTGAAGGGCTTCATCAGTATTCATGATTACTCATTTCTTATGTCAACACACTTTGCCGTGCTCGAGCAGGACCGCGGGAGCGACTTCGAAAGTCTTATGGGCGTGGAGGTCAGATGGCGCGACTGAACGATTCAAAATACGCAGATTCTCACCTTCCTTACAAGTTGAATTATAGGGCTGGCCATGAGATCGGGTCTAGTTTCGCAGAAGGCCTGCAAAGCCATAAAGCGAGGGTCGGACTGTCGTAGAACGCCATGGCCGTAGCTAAAAAATGGTAAGTGACCTATAAGATCGAGATCGAACACATCGTACCCAGGGACAACTTGGCCACTGTTCAATGTCTTCCAAAGGTATGCTTTAATCTGATCGTGAGTAACCTGCCCTCCAATCTCCTCTAGCATAGCGAGCTGCCATCTCAAGACCTCTTGGTTGGCAAGCCTAACGAGAGGAGGCACAGAATCAACAAATACATTTCCCAAGTAAAATTGGAGTTTGCCCATACCCGTGAAGCGGCCCTGCGAGCGCATATAGTGCTGCAGAGTATGAAATAAACGGATCTGAGAGCGTCGAGGCAACCAAATCTGCACATGGGGAGTCAAGCTAGCGTCAGAAAAGACGTTGAGCAAGCAACCTACGTGCGGTATGGGCAGAAGCATTACCACCTTCGTGGTCGCCATGAATTGCTATATAAAGCCTGAGATATTCGGTCAGGTGGTCATTATCGCCGAATCCCAGCATTCTAGTGTAGTTTCCTGGTCCGTTATGTCAAAGAGCGGCGATAGTGAGTAGGTGTTCAAAACCGACCAACAAGATCCAGGTTTCTCTCGATAGGAGGAACGGGGTTCCCAGGGTGATAGACATTGCGATAAATCCTGGCAGCGATGGCTGGCAAGCGCGCGATAAGGCTAATACAGTCATCCAATGTGTGCGTCCAGTATTCGCTCTTCGGTATGCCCCTCTCGTAAGCGGCTTGATACGCACTGTCATGGTTCAAAGCAGCTACACCGATGCCCAATTGTGTCATGGGATGGAGGGTGGTAGGCAATCTGCACGTGAAAATGAGTAGAATTCACGAGAGAATTCCACGAAGAAAGCCCACGAGTCTATGAGTTTCTCAACGAACGCGGGTAAATCTCCCTTTTCAGCCAGCTCTAGAGAGAGCTCGCGAGACTGCTCTGGGGTGGGGACCTGTCCGGTGAGTAATAGCCAAAGCATACTCTCAGCAGTCATTTCCTTCCCACCGGGGGCAGGGGGAAGTAGTTTCTGACAATCTGGGATGGAAAGACCGTGAAAACGAATGCCCTGTAGGTTGGATGATTATGTGAAGGAAGGTATTCTATAAGAGCATTCTAAGTACCTCGTTGGGATCGAGAACTGATCCCTCCCAAAGCATCGCTTTGATGCCTCTCATACCACCAACTATGTTTTCCACCTGTACGAACGTTATCGTGTGCATTACTAGCATGAATTACAGCTATGATACCTTGACGTCACCGACGACAGTCTCGCCATAGTCAGCTCTCTGCAAACCGATGGAATCGAGCGGGCATTGAATATATCTAAGGGACGTACAAGCTTTCTAAGCTGCTCCTGCTTTACAGGGATAACTTCTTGAAGTGTTTCTCTGAGAGACTGACCACGAGTCGCGTTGAACAATGATGAACGAGAAGAAGCGCCTCGGATGAACTCACCCTGGTGGAAGCAAGCCTTCTGGCCCCGAAGTGGAAGGGAATGCTCCTCAATAATGGTTTTGTGAGTGTGCAGCTACGACCGAGCATATTTGACTTGGTGCTGGATTGGGCAAACGATAAGACAGAAAAAATATGCCGCCCGGGCTTTCAACCGTTTAAATAGGGCCGGACTAACACGGATCCGGCAGCTATAATGACCAAGCTTGAACAAATAACCGAAACTCAATATTTCTGCCAGCTCAGCCTTTGACCAAGACGGTACAGATGCCATCTGTCTTGGTCCCGGTCTTGTATGTTGTCGTAGTATTCGGTAGCCTGTTTGTCTTCAGTCATTTTTATAGAAAACGACTAGCAGGTATGTCTTGA
>Ga0209006_10006537_pt1 | contig 10535 bp, 9 predicted proteins | sample JacPin_JW_Ref_O2_FD_188567 | JGI IMG/M metagenome (GOLD analysis project Ga0209006, IMG submission 188567) | Forest soil microbial communities from Algoma, Ontario, Canada - Jack Pine, Ontario site 1_JW_Ref_O2 (SPAdes) (version 2) | ecosystem: Environmental > Terrestrial > Soil > Boreal... | reverse complement strand
TGCGCTCGCCCTGCCCGGCTTGGCGCAAAACGATCCCTCGCTCTATAGCTTGCAGATGTTCAGCAACGTGCTCGGCGGCGGCATGTCGTCCCGGCTGTTCCAGGAAGCGCGCGAGAAGCGTGGCCTGTGCTATTCGATCTATTCCTTCCATGCTCCCTATTCCGACGTCGGCATGTTCGGGCTGTATGCCGGCACCGATGCCGGCGATACCGCACAGCTGATGCAGCTCGTGGTCGACGAGATCGCCAAAGCCGCCGAGACCATTTCCGAGACCGAGATCGCCCGCTCCAAGGCGCAGATGAAGGCCGGTTTGCTGATGGCGCTGGAAAGCTCCGGCGAGCGCATCGGCCAACTGGCCCGGCATATGATCGCGTACGGCCGGCCCATCCCGCTCGACGAACTGGTCGCCAAGGTCGAAGCGGTGACGGTCGAGAGCGCGCGCGCCGCCGGCCGGGCGCTTATCCGCCGCGGCAAGCCGGCCATCGCCGTGATCGGGCTCGGCTCCGGGCTTGAAAGTGCCGCCGCCATTGCCGAGACTCTCGCCCGCCAGGCTGCATGAGGGGGAGCTCCGATCCGACGCCCGCTCGTCCCCGCCAGGGGGCGCTATTTTTTGCGCTTGCCGGAATCCCGGCTTCGCGGGAATAAGCGGAGAAGGACTTTGGCGCTGAGTACGTCCGATGGCGTTCTTCCGCACCATCAATTTCTCCGACCCGGTGCCATCGGTCATCGGCGACGGCATCGTTCTGCGTACGCCGCAGGCGACCGACCATGGCGAATGGGCGGCGCTGCGCGAGCTCAGCCGCGATTTTCTCACGCCCTGGGAGCCGACCTGGCCGGCCGATGATCTCAGCCGCAGCGCCTTCCGCCGCCGCATCCGGCGCTATGCCGAAGATCTGCGCACCGACCAAAGCTATGCCTTCCTGATCATCCGCAGCTCCGACGACACGCTGGTCGGCGGCCTGACGCTGGCCAATATCCGCCGCGGCGTCGCCCAGGCCGGCAGCCTCGGATACTGGATGGGCCTGCCCTATGTGCGCCAAGGCTACATGACGGCGGCGGTGCGCGCGGTCATCCCGTTCGCGTTCGCGACGCTGCGGCTGCATCGGCTCGAAGCGGCCTGCATCCCGACCAACGCGGCGTCGATCCGGCTTCTGGAAAATACCGGCTTCGTCCGCGAGGGCTACGCGCGGGACTATCTCTGCATTAACGGCGTCTGGCAGGATCACCTGCTCTACGGACGGCTGAAGGACTCCAAATCCGGCGCGTGATCCGCAAAGCTATAGAGCCCCGGCCATCATCTGGTGCTTTCCACTACTATCGTGCCAACCATGCCCTTCTCTAAATGGCCGGGAATGAGACAAGCAAAAAGAAAGCGGCCGGCTTTCGTGAAGTGCCAGACAGGCTCGTCAGTGCCGTACATCCCAACCGTCCTTGAATGCGCGTCGTCGTGCTCCATGCCTGGATTCCGCTTCATTGCCTTGGCGTGTTCTTCAATCTCCTTTTGTGTCCCCAACACAAATTCATGGTTCACCATTCCCTCATTGCTCAGCACGAAGCGGATCTGTTCTCCTTTGCGAACCTCAACCCGGTCCGGCACGAAAAGCATTCGGGCCCCTTCCTCACGCATCGCGATCTGAACAACTCGCGCTGGCTTTTTTGCATTACCTGGTTCACCGATGTCCGTATGTTCGTGCATCACTTCGGGTGAATGCGCGAGGACCACGGTGCGGGCCATCGTGAAGGCCAGCGCCACGGTTATTCCAAGCAAGAGTTCACGCGTGTTGAGGGTAGGCATCAGTCACTCCCCGATCGTCGCTAGGCGATAGCATGGACGCTGCTAGCGCTCCGATTATGTGTCATCGTGCCAGAGTTTCGCCGTCCAGCGGGACTTTTTGTCCCAGTCCATGCAAGCCGATGTCGCGAGATGCCGGCAAGGCCCAACCCTTGACCAGACCATAAATTGCCGGGATCACGATCAGCGTCAGCGCGGTCGATGAGATCATGCCGCCGATCATCGGCACCGCTATCCGCTGCATCACTTCCGAGCCTGTTCCGGTGCTCCACATGATTGGCAACAGCCCGGCCATGATCGCGACCACCGTCATCATCTTCGGCCGCACGCGCTCGACGGCGCCGTACATGATGGCTTCATGAAGATCGGCGCGCGTGAATTCCGCACCCGAGGCAGCGCACCTCGCCTTGGTGTCGGCCAGAGCGTGATTGAGATAGATCAGCATCACCACGCCGGTTTCGGCGGCGACGCCGGCCAGCGCGATGAATCCGACCGCGACGGCCACCGATAAATTGAAACCAAGCCACCATAGCAGCCACAAGCCCCCCACCAATGAGAAGGGCAACGACAACATGACAATCAGCGTTTCAGTGAGCGTCCGGAAATTCAGGTACAGCAGCAGGAAGATGATGAGGAGCGTAACTGGCACAACCATTCTTAGTCGCGCTTGCGCGCGCTGCAGGTATTCAAATTGACCGCTCCACGTCACGTAATAACCGGGCGGAAACTTGACGCTCGCCGCGACCGCTTTTTGTGCATCGGCGACATAGCCGCCAAGGTCGCGCTCCCGAATGTCAACGAACACGTAGGCGGCAAGCTGGCCGTTTTCAGTGCGGATCGTGGTCGGTCCGCGCGCCAGTTTGACCGACGCCACGTCGCCTAAGGGAACCGTGCCGCCGCCCGGCAGCGGCACCAGTACGTCGCTGCCGATCGCCTGCGGACTGTCGCGCAGATTGCGGGGATAGCGGACATTGACCGTGTACCGCTCGCGGCCCTCGACGGTGGTGGTGACGGCTTCGCCGCCCAACGCGGTGGCGATGACATTTTGCACGTCGCCGACCATCAGGCCGTAGCGCGCCAGACTGTCGCGGTCGGGCGTAATATCAAGATAGTAGCCGCCGATGATTCGTTCCGCGTAGGCGCTCGACGTGCCGGGAACGGTCTTCAGCACATGCTCAATGTCCCGGGCCAGCCGCTCGATTTCGGCAAGATCGGTGCCGAACACTTTGACGCCGACCGGCGTGCGGATGCCGGTCGACAACATGTCGATCCGGGCTTTGATCGGCATGGTCCAGGCATTCGAGACGCCGGGAAATTGCAGCGCCTTGTCCATCTGCGAAATCAGCGAATCGACCGTGACGCCTGCCGGCCATTCGCTCTTGGGTCTCAAGTTGATGACGGTTTCGAACATTTCCGGGGGAGCGGGATCGGTTGCCGTCGAAGCGCGGCCGGCTTTGCCGTACACCGAATCCACCTCCGGAAACGATTTGATGATGCGATCCTGGGTTTGCAGCAGCTCCGCGGCCTTGGTGATCGAAATCCCCGGCAGCGTGGTCGGCATGTAGAATAATGTGCCCTCATTGAGATTGGGCATGAACTCGGACCCGAGTTGCGTCGCCGGCCAGACGGTGACCGCCAGCGCGGCGAGCGCCAACGCAACGGTGAGGGTCTTGGCGCTTAACACGGCCCGGATCACCGGGCGGTAGAGCCAGATAAGGAAATGATTCAGCGGATTCTTGTGCTCCGGAATGATCCGGCCGCGCACAAAAATCACCATGAGCGCGGGAACGAACGTCACCGACAACAGCGCCGCCGACGCCATCGCGAACGTCTTGGTGTAAGCGAGCGGGCTGAACAGCCGCCCTTCCTGGGCTTCGAGGGTAAAAATCGGCAGAAAAGAAACGGTGATGATCAGCAAACTGAAAAACAGCGCCGGTCCAACTTCGCTCGCCGCCTCGATCAGAATCTGCAATCGCGGTTTATCCGGAGCGGCACGTTCAAGATGCTTGTGCGCGTTCTCGATCATGACGATGGCCGCATCCACCATCGCGCCGATGGCAATGGCGATGCCGCCGAGACTCATGATGTTTGAGCCAAGGCCCAGCGATTTCATCGCCGCGAAGGCCATCAGCACGCCGACCGGCAGCATCAATATCGCCACCAGCGCACTGCGGACGTGCAGCAGGAACACAAGGCACACCAGGGCAACGATGGCGCTTTCCTCAAACAGCGTGCGCCGCAACGTATCGATGGCCGCATAGATCAAGGTCGAACGGTCATAGACCGCCCTTATTTCCGTGCCCTTCGGCAGGCTGCCGGCAATTTCCGCAATGCGCTTTTTGACGTTCTCAATCACATCGAGGGCATTGACGCCGAACCGCTGCAGGACGATCCCGCTCGCCGCTTCGCCGTCGCCGTTAAATTCGGTGAGGCCGCGCCGCTCGTCCGGCCCCAGCTCGACGCGCGCAACATCGCGGAGCAAGACCGGCGTGCCGTTTTGATTTTTCAGGACGATATTTTGCAGATCGGGAATTCCCCGCAGATAGCCGTGCCCGCGCACGACGTATTCAAACTCGGAGAGCTCGACGGTGCGCCCGCCCACATCCATGTTGCTGGCGCGGATCACTTCCCGGACCTTTGCCAGCGGGATGCCGAAGCTTCGCAGCCGCTCCGGGTCGACGACGACATTGTATTGCTTGACGAAGCCGCCGACGCTGGCAATTTCCGCGACGCCTTCCGCCTTGGCCAGCGCGTAGCGAATGGTCCAGTCCTGCAGGCTGCGCAGCTCCGCCAGCGTGCGATCCTTGGACAGCAACGCGTACTGATAGACCCAACCCACCCCGGTTGCGTCGGGCCCTAAGGTCGGGGTGACTCCGGAAGGCAAGGTCCGGGTCGCGGCGTTGAGGTATTCCAAGACCCGCGAGCGCGCCCAGTAGATGTCGGTGCCGTCTTCAAAGATTATGCAGACAAAAGAGACGCCAAAATACGAGAAGCCGCGCACCACGCGCGACCGCGGCACGGTCAACATCGCGGTCGCGAGCGGGTAGGTCACTTGATCTTCGATGACCTGCGGCGCCTGACCCGGATATTCCGTGTACACGATCACTTGGGTATCCGAGAGGTCGGGGATCGCGTCGAGCGGCATGTGAAACAGCGCATAGAGGCCGGCGGCTGCGGCAAACACGATGCCGATCAGCACCAGCAGGACGTTGCGCGCCGAGGCGGCGATAAGGGCGGCGATCATTGGGCCGCCCCACCGCTGGTCAGGCTCTTTAATGCGGATTTCAGATTGCTTTCGGCGTCGATCAGAAAGTTGGCGGAGGTGACGACGTTCTCGCTCTCGGCAACGCCGTCGCGGATTTCAACATAGCCGGCGCCACGCCGGCCGATCTTGACCGGGCGCGGCTCAAACCGGCCTTCACCTTTGTCGACGATGACGAGCTGCCGATCGCCGTCGTCGATGACCGCATTATCCGGAACGCTGAGCACGGGTTGTCCGCTGCCGGTATCGATTTCGGCCTGCGCGTACATATCGGGGCGCAGCAACAGCTCGTGATTGGGAAGCTCGATCCGCACACGCACTGTTCTGGTTGCCGGATCGAGATGCGGATAGACCAGGGCGACCTTTCCCGGAAAGCTCATGTTGGGATAACTTCGCGTCCGCACTATCACCGATTGATTTTCAACGACGGCCGCAAGGTCGCGTTCCGGGACATCGACCACGGCCCAGATGACGGAGTGATCGGCGATGCGAAACAGCACATCACCGGGCATGACACGCATACCCTCGACCACATTCCGCTCCAGCACGATGCCGTCGCGCGGAGCGGTCCAGGTGATGGTGGTCGGCACCTGTTTTGTGCGGTCGATATCGGTAAGGACTTGTTGCGGAACGGCGTAATTCAAAAGGCGTTGCGCGGATCCTGGCGCGCCGAATCCGGACAGATATTGCGCGCCGGCAGCGGCGATCGCCGGGCTGTAGAACCGGAACAGCGGCTGACCCTTGCGCACCTCGCTTCCGGTCGTGACGTCTTCAACCGACTCGATGAAAGACTCGGCGCGCAAAGAGATCACCGCAACTTGGCGCTCATCGAGCTGAATGGTGCCGGGCGCGCGCACCGGCTCGGCGATGATGCGCTTTGCTGCGGCCTCGGATTTCACCCCGATCCGCTGCAGCCTGCCGGGACTTATCTTGACCGAGGCCCCGTCGTCATCCTCACCCTCATAAACGGGAATGTAATCCATCCCCATCGAGTCTTTCTTTGGGCTGGGCGAAATATCGGGGAGGCCCATCGGATTGCGGTAATAGAGAATCCGCCTGTTCGCCGGCTGCGTTGTGACGGCAACCTTCTGATCAAAGCTCACGTCTTCGCTGGCATGCACCGCGCGCCACCCGCGGCCGTCCGGCGTTTGTTTTGGTTCCAGCGAATAGAGCGGCTTGCCGTCAGGGTCTTGATAGTAAACGACCGGACCGCCGGCAGCGCGCAGCGAAGCGGACATCGCCGGATCAGGCGCGACCATCGCCGCCGGCTCCAAGCCATGCCGTCCGATCCAAAACCCGCCCGCCCCCGCCGCGGAAAACGCGGCGAGGGTCAGGAGCGTTACAGCCTTGCGGGTCATGGCTGGACCCCGCAACACCAGTTTGGATTCGACCGTGCCTTCCTCGCCCTGGACTTTTGCGCCCAAGGAAAGCTGCCAGCGGCCGGCCATGGAAAGATCGGTCTTGAAGCGGTAAACGCCCGGCTCCGTCGCAGGCAATGGCTCGAGACTTTCCTGCATGGTGTCCATGCCGTCGGGCGCCATATCGATGCGCTTGGCAAAGATCACCGCGCCGGGCACCGTCTTGCCGGTTTTCTTGTTGACGAGGCGCACGGCGACGATCGTCCCCGCCCCTTTCTTTACCTCGCTTTGGACGAGCTGAAACTCGTAGTCCTTCACACCGGCCAACGCCGGCAACGCGAATAAGAGGTACAAAAGTCCGATCACAGCCGCCGGTACGGCGAGCTTTTTGCTCCACGTCTTCATGTTCCTAGTCCCTTAGGTTTCAGGATCGCCCGCGCCAATTGGCGAGCAGGCAAATGCCACGTGCAGTCACCGCCTGCGCGCAGCGGCGCAAGGCGATTTGCCCCGATACGGTTTGCGTATCGGCCTGAAACTACATTTTGGGAGGTCTAGGCGGTGGTCCGTGCGTGAGACCGGCGCGGTCCGGGTCGTTTTCTGCAAAGGCCACGCTGACAGACCGATGCGGAACGACGAGTGCAATGGTGGCCGGGAAGTCGAGAACGCTGCCGGCCATGCACAAGGCCATCAACGGGCAGCCTTTGGCGCAATCCGGAGCGGGCGCCTTGTCGGGGCAGCATGGCATGTCGGCCGCCATCGGCGCCGCGGTCGCATCGCTCATAACGGCGTGCATATCGGCGGCGTGCATGTCGGCAGTGGGAATGTCGGCGTTTGCGGCCATGACCGGACGCCCGAGCGGGACCAGAATGAGGGCCAGCACGGCGAGCAGCGAAAGCAGCTTGCGGATCGCTATCATCGCGTCCGTTCAAATATCACGTCGGCCGTTTTTCGCAAACGAGCAGATGGGCACAGCGAACACGACCCGCACGCTCGCCTCCGCCGTCAGGCCGTCATGATCGCGGGCCAGATTCATAAGCTTCTCAGCACCTTAAAACTTGAGCCTGCGTGGCAGCGAGCTTTCCCGAAGGCGCATTCGACACTAAGATTTGAAGCCTTAACCACGCTCGTCATGCCGCCTTGGGATGGCCACGGTTCTCCTGATATAACAAAGGCATCGGGGAAATTTAGGATGAGCCGCAGGGGAATGCGGGGGACCGGTCAACGGACGGCAAGGCACGGCCGCGCGCTTATCGCGCCCGCGCTTTTGCTCGCACTTTTCGCCGCCGGCTGCTCCAGCGCCGGCGCGCCGACCGCAGCTACTCCGGCCGCTCCCCCGGACGTATCGCACGGCTATTCCGGCTCCAGTTCACTCAGCGAGCTCTTCACCGGATCGACGGCCAAGGGCACGCAAACGGTCGCCGGCGCGCAACCGGACGTCAATTGCCCGGGGGTGGAAATTCGCCGCGGCGCCTCGACGCTGACCATCGCGCCGCCAGGCGACCGGTCGGCGATGACGGTGAAATACCAGGGCAGCTTCGTGCGGGCGGCGCGCGATTGCTCTGTCGTTGACGGCAACATGATGATGAAAGTCGGCGTCGAGGGGCGCGTCGTGGTCGGACCGGCCGGCGGGCCTGGCCAGGTCGATGTACCGCTGCGTTTCGCCGTGGTTCAGGAAACTCCGTCCGGCATGCGGCCGATCGCGACCAAGTTCATTGTCGTGCCGGTCAGCGTCGGCGCCAACGGCAACGCGCTCTTCAGCCATGTCGAGGAGGCGATCATGTTTCCAGTGCCGACCCCGACCGCGCTGCTTGACGATTACGTCGTCTATGTCGGCTTCGATCCGGTCGCGGCCGAAGCGCAGACCAAGCCACCGCCGAAGGTGCGGCCGAAGCCCAAGGGCAAACCGGCCGCCAGCGCGAATTGATTGTTGCCGGTCGAGCCCCCTCACCGGTTTATTGTTGCTGAAAACGCCGAGCCGCCCTCTCCATCCGTGGCAACACGGCGCATGAGACCGCGCCCTCTCCCCTCGCGGGAGAGGGGCTACGCATGCCGATCAACAAACTCCTCTGGGTGAGGGGACCGCGGCGCGGCGTCAATTGAACTTGTTGCGGACGTCTTCGATACCCTTCGCCAGCAAATCCTCGGCGACCTTGCCTTTGGCGGCGGCGGCGAGGATCTTTTCGGCGGCGGCGACGGCCGTGTCGGCCGCGGCGGCGCGCACGTCGGCCAGCGCCTGCGCTTCGGCCTGGGCGATCTTGGCTTCCGCCATCTTGGTCCGGCGCACGACAAAGTCTTCCATTTTCGCCTTCGCTTCGACGGCGAGGCGCTCGGCCTCGGCCTTGGCGCCGGCGATGATGCCGGCCGCTTCGTTCTCGGCCTCGCGGCCCTTACGCTCGAATTCGGCGAGCACGGCCTGGGCCTCTTGGCGCAGCCGCACCGCCTCGTCGAGCTCCGCTTTGATGCGCGTCTGACGGTCGTCGATGGCGGTAATCACCCGGCGATGCGCGCCCATGTAAACGAGCAAGCCGAGAAACAGGACAAAGGCGACGGCGACCCAGGCTTCAGCTTCGAGCATGTGAGCGGCCTCTATCTTTTCGAGACTGCGGCGACGGCCGCCGTCACGTCCGGCTGCGCCGGCGCCGTCCCGATCAGGCGCTCGACGATCGCCGAGGCAGTCTCCGTCGCGATGCTGGCGACATTGCCCATGGCCGCGGTGCGCGTTGCCGCGATCGATTGTTCGGCCGCCGCAAGCTTCTCGTGGAGCTGCGCCTCGAGCTTCTTGTTGGTCGCGGCGGCTTGCGCCGACTGCTCTTCGCGGGTGGCGTTGGCAATACCCTGGGCGCGGGCGCGGGCGTCGGCGAGCGACTTGAGGTAGGCCGCATTGGCGGCTTCCGACTGCTCCTTGAAGCGGTTTGCCGCCGCCAGATCGTCACTGATGCGCTTGCTGCGCTCGGCGAAGATCGAAGCGACGCGCGGCAACGCGATGCGCGACATCAGCACGTAGAGCAGGATGAAGGTCAGCGCCAGCCAGAACAGCTGCGACGGAAAGTGCTGCGACTCGAACGGCGGGAACGGCCGTTTCGCGCCGGGCACTTCGGTATGGGCAGTCGTCTCGGCCATGCGCGGATCAGAGCCCGAACAGGAGCAGGAGCGCGATCAGAAGCGAGAAGATGCCGAGCGCCTCGGTGACGGCGAAGCCGAAAATCAAGTTGCCGAACTGGCCTTGCGCGGCCGACGGATTGCGCAACGCGGCCGATAGGTAACTGCCGAAGATGATACCGACGCCGGCACCGGCGCCGCCCATGCCGATGCAGGCAATGCCGGCACCAATGTATTTCGCGGCGGTCGGATCCATGAGAAAGCTCCTTTTCCAGGTTGTCGCGTTTGGCCGTCAGTGGCCCGGGTGAATCGCATCGTTGAGATAGATGCAGGTGAGAATGGCGAAGACGTAGGCCTGCAGGAAGGCCACCAGGAATTCCAGCGCCGTGAGCATGATCACCAGGATCAGCGGCAGGACGGCGCCGAACCAGCCGGCGATGCCGAAACCGGCGAGCATGATGATGAAGCCGGCAAAGACCTGCAGCGTGATGTGCCCGGCCAGCATGTTGGCGAACAAGCGGACGCTGTGGGAGATCGGCCGCGACAGGAACGACAGGATCTCGATGATCACGATCGCCGGCAGAATGTAGATCGGCACGCCTTTGGGAACGAAAAGATTGAGGAAGCGCAGGCCGTTCCTCCAGAAGCCGTAGCCGACGACGATGACGAAGACGAGAAGCGCCAAGGACGCGGTGATGATCAGCTGGCTGGTCACCGTGAACGAATACGGGATCAGCCCGATCATGTTGGCGAACAGGACGAACATGAACAGCGTGAACACGAAGGGAAAGAACTTCATGCCCTCGTTGCCGGCCGAGCTGCGCAGCATATTGGCGACGAATTCGTAGGACATCTCGGCGACCGACTGCAGCCGGCCCGGTACGATCGCCCGCGGCGCCGTGGCGCCGATCAGCAGCGCCGACACCAGGACGACGACGATCAGCATGAACAGCGCCGAATTGGTGAACGCGATCTCGTGACCATGAATGGTGAAGATCGGCACCAGATTTTCGATCTTGAATTG
>Ga0209006_10006536_pt1 | contig 10535 bp, 9 predicted proteins | sample JacPin_JW_Ref_O2_FD_188567 | JGI IMG/M metagenome (GOLD analysis project Ga0209006, IMG submission 188567) | Forest soil microbial communities from Algoma, Ontario, Canada - Jack Pine, Ontario site 1_JW_Ref_O2 (SPAdes) (version 2) | ecosystem: Environmental > Terrestrial > Soil > Boreal... | reverse complement strand
CGGCGGATGGCAGCGCCACCGTCGCAAACGGGCAGTGCCCACGCCGAATGCACCGTGGTGGCGCCCACTAAGCGACCATGCCACCTCACGCGTCTCGTGAGGGATGACATCGAGGAGTGCGGTCGCAGCAGCAGAAGCCCGATAGCCGAAGCCCGAAGCCCAGCAGCCAGCAGCTATAATCCCTGCATGTCAGGCAGCTCCGCCGTTTATTCTCCGGGATCGATGCGTGCGGAAAAACGCGCGGCTGCGGGGAATTCCGTTCTTGCCGCCGTTGTCATCACCTCGCTCAAAGCCCTCGTCGGCTTGAGCACGGGCAGCCTCGGCATTCTCTCGGAAGCGGCCCACTCCGCGCTTGATCTGCTCGCCGCGCTCATCACTTTTTTCTCCGTCGGAGTCTCCGACAAGCCCGCCGACGCCGATCATCAGTACGGTCACGGCAAAGTGGAAAGTTTCTCCGCGTTCGTCGAAACCACATTACTTCTGCTGACCTGCGCCTGGGTTATTTACGAAGCCGTGTTGCGGCTGTTTTTCCGCCACGTCGAAATCGAACCCTCTTTCGCAGCCTTCGCCGTCATGTTGTTTTCCATGGGCATCGACTGGTGGCGCTCCAGCGTGCTGGGCCGCATCGCAACCAAATACGACAGTCAGGCGCTCGAAGCCGACGCTCTGCATTTCTCCACTGACATCTGGTCGGGCGGTGTAGTTGTGCTCGGACTTCTGTTGGTGCTCGCGGGTCGCGCCTTCCATGTGGGATGGCTGCGCTACGCCGACCCGGTCTCGGCGCTGTTCGTTGCCGGAGTGATCGTCCACGTCAGCTGGCGCCTGGCGCGGCGCACCATCGACGCGCTTCTCGACGCCGCGCCCGCCGGCGTTCGCGCCCAGATTACTGATGCTGTCTCCCACGTGGAGGGCGTGCTCGAAGTGGACCGCGTCCGCATCCGCCGCGCCGGCAACCACTACTTCGCCGATCTTGTCGTTGGCATGGCTCGCACTTTAACTTTTCAGCGTTCCGAGCAATTGGTGGAAGCCGTCACCCGCGCCGTGCAGAGAGTTCTTCCCGACGCCGACGTCACCGTGCAACCCTTGCCCCGCGCGCAGCGTTCCGAAAATACTTTCGACCGCATTCGCGCCGCCGCTACCCGCCACAACCTCAACGTACACGACATCAGCGTGCAGGATCTCGCCGGCCAACTGCACGTGGAGCAGCACGTCGAGCTCGATGAACGTATGACGCTCAAACAGGCCCACGATCAGGTCACTGAACTCGAAGCCGACATGCGCCGCGAGGTTCCGGAGATCGCCGACATTCTCACTCACATCGAAAGCGAACCCGCGACCATCGAAAAGCCCGAGGAAGTAATCAGCGACGCCGAACTCGAGCATCAGCTGAAAGTGGTCGCTTCGCAGTTTCCCGAAATTCTCGACGTGCACGACTTCATCATCAAGCGCGTCCGCGGACGTCTCTACGTTTCCTGCCACTGCACTCTGTCCGAGGATCTCCCGCTCTCCCGCGTGCACGACATTCAAACCGAACTCGAAATCCGTTTCAAACAACACGCCCCAGAATTATTCCGCGTCCTGATCCATCCCGAACCCAACACGGATAACCGGAGGTAGCGTCACGAGGTGACGTAAATATGACCGAAGCCAAAGCCACATGGACTGAGAACGAGCGTTACATCGGCGAGGCAAGCTCACACCACGCCCTCGTAATGGATACGGCCACCGAGAAAACCGCCAATAGTCCCATGGAACTCGTTCTCATCGCTCTCTGCGGATGCACGGCGTCGGATGTCGTCGGCATCCTGCGCAAGAAGCGCGAACCCTTCACGCATCTCGAAGTCCGCGCCCAGGGCGAGCGCGCAACTGGCTACCCCGCCGTTTTCACCGAGATCAAGCTGACCTACCGCGTCAGTGGAAGAGTGTCGCGCAAGGCAGTCGAAGATGCCGTCCGTCTCTCCAAAGAGAAATATTGTTCGGTTTCCGCCATGCTTGAAAGAACCGCAAAGATCACCACCAGCATCGAATACGTAGAAGGGTAGCTAAGGTTGACTTGTCATCCCGACCGAAGCTTCGCATTCCCGAAGGGAATGGGAAGCGCAGTGGAGGGACCTGCTGTTTTCGCCGGCTGCACGGAGCGGCTTCAAGAATTATGACTCTGAAAATCATCCTATTCACGCAACCCGCCTGCCTCTCCTGCGAACTGATGAAGGTCTACCTCGAGGCGCGCGAACTCCCGTTCTCAGAGCGCGACATCACCACCGATCCCGCTGCTCGCCAGGAAATGGTCGACGAACACGACAGCCTCACCACCCCGACCATGGTCGTAATTTCAGGCGAGACCGTAGAAGTGATCGTCGGCTTCGCTCCCGAACGTCTCGACGAACTGCTCGCCTCCGCTGAATCATCGGAGCCCGCGCCTGACCTGTCGTCGCAGCCCCTGATTCGAATCACGAAGTCCGCATAGAATCAGCATGATTGAACTGACCCCTGAACCCTGACCCCTGACCACTGATTTGCATCCGCCGCCGAGGCCTGCTATCGAGAATCCCGCACATCCCAGTCCGCAGCATCCCCTCCGCGGATATTTATTCATCGCCTCCGCTGCATTTCTCTGGGGAGTTTCCGCCGCTCTCGGCCGCGCCGTCTTCACCGGAAAGTTTCCGCTCACCGGCGAAGCAATTCACCCCATCGATCCGCTCATCCTCTCGCAGACCCGCACCACATTTTCGTTGCTTGTCCTGTTGCCCATCCTGCTGGCCCGCCGCGGATGGCAGCGCATCCAGCTCCCCACGCCCGATCTCATGCAATGTCTCGCCATCGGCCTGCTCGGCGTAGCCGCGTCGAATTATTTTTATTACGTCGCCATCCAGCGAACCAGCGTTGCCATCGCCATCATCGTGCAATACACCGCGCCGGTCTGGGTGCTGCTCTACGTAGTCGCGCGCCGCCAGCAAAAACTTTCGCTGCAAAAAGTGGCCGCTGTGGGCACGGCCATCGCCGGAATCGCTCTCACCCTCGGCATCGTCGGAACCAAATCCTCGCCGCTCCGCCTCGATTCCTACGGGCTGCTCGCCGCTCTGATCGCCTCGTTCTCATTCGCCTTCTACAACCTCGCCGGACACCGCATTCTCGCCCGCTACGATCGCTGGCGCGTCCTGGTCTGGACTCTGACCTCCGCCTCAGTTTTCTGGCTCATCGTGAATCCCCCCTGGAAAATTCTCGCCGCCCACTACGCGCCCGCGCAATGGGCATTTCTCTTCGCTTTCTCCATGATCTCCGTCCTGTTCGCGTTCTCGCTCTACTTCCAGGGACTGCAGCATCTCGAACCCACTCGTGCCATCATCACCAGCTGCCTCGAACCAGTCTTCTCCATCCTGCTCGCCGCCGCACTTCTCGGCGAAGTGCTCCGCCCCATCCAGACCGTCGGAATCATTCTGGTGTTGGCCGCCATCGTGCTGGTGCAGAGCCCCGGCCGCGGAACTACGGCATCCGAAACTTCCGTCGGGGCGGAGCCGATCGAGTGAAGATCCGAATATCCGACTGGAAATCGAATATCCCAAAGCTATTGTCCGCCACTCGCGCCCTGTCATCCCGAACCAGGCCGAAGGCCGGGTGAGGGACCCTACGTCAGCCTGCACCTTCAACCGCAGTCAACGGGCCCTACTTCCGAGCCAGCTCCCCAAAAGTAACGTTCCACTCTTGGTACTTTGGTGCTGCTTTTGACAAGGTTTTTACATCCGAATCGCCGATTCTTGGCTACGCTCTACTCATACTGGTTTGGATGATCCGATTGGACGATCCCGATCGACCGATCCTGATTCGAGTGAGGTTTTTTGTGATGAGAGTCCGTTCCGCATTCTGCGTCGTGGCATTTCTTTGCGCTTCGATTGCGCCCTGCTTTGCCCACCACATGGCAGTGGTCGTGAACAAAGACAATCCGGTCGAGAACGTCACCGCCGCGCACCTCGCGAAAATTCTTCGCGCGGAAATCAGGAAGTGGCCCGACGGCAAGAATCTCGTCCTGGTCCTCCACAAAGATTCTCCCGGAGAAACCGAGACCCTGCAGCACCTGAACAAACTCTCCGCCGCAGAGTGGCAGACCGTCCTGGCCACGCACAAAGATTCCATCGTATTCGTGGACACTGACGCGGACGTTCTCAAAGCCGTCCAGTCCGATCCCGGCGCCATCGGCATGGTCGAGGTGCACTCCGTAGACGGCAGCATCAGAGTGGTGCAGGTCGACGGCAAGCGCCCCATGGAATCAGGCTACCTCCCGCATTAGCGTCGTTGAAAAATCGCAAAAACAAAAATCGTAGAGACGTTGCAAGCAACATCTCTACAGACGCTTCGACTTTGCACTCCGTCCCAGCAATCGGAAATATCTCCGCGCCTTCCCCACGTCGCGCCCAATCTGCTCCCGCAACGCTTCCACCGACGGAAACTTAATCTCCTCGCGCAGCCGCTCCAGAAAACAAATTTCCACTTCCGTTTCCGGTGTCAACTCAATAGGATGAAAATTCAGCAGATGCGTCTCCACCGCAAACAACTCCGCCCCAAACGTTGGACGATTCCCCACATTGGTCACCGACTCAAACTGCTCGGCGCCCACACGCGTACAAGTAATGTAAACGCCATCTTTCGGAACCAGTTCTTCATAGCGCGCCAGATTAATCGTCGGCACCGTGTACTTCGATCCGTAACCGCGCCCGCGCCCCGGTGTCCCCAGAATGCAAAACGGACGCGCCAGCAAATGCCGCGCCCGGCTCACCCGCCCTTCACTCATCAGCTTGCGAATCTGGCTGCTCGAAACCGTTTCGCCGCGCAGCTTCATCTCGGGATAAGTCTTCACCTCAAATCCCATCTCGCGCCCAAACTCGGCCAGCATCTGGATGTCGCCTCCTGCCTTGTGGCCGAAGCGAAAGTTGTAGCCTTCATGCACCTCGCGCACGTGCAGCTTCTTTTTCAGAATCCGCTCCGCAAATTGCCGAGGCGTCATCAACGAAAGATCGCGCCCAAACGGCAACAGCAGCACCGCATCCACGCCAGTGCTCTCCAGCAGACGGAGTTTCTCCGCCGTCGGCGTCAACAGCTTTAAAGTAGACTCCGGCCGCAGAATCCGCGCCGGATGCGGCTCAAACGTCACCGCGACGGCCTTCGCCCCGCTCACCCGCGCCCGCGCCACAATCTCCCGCAACACATGCGCATGCGCGCAATGCACCCCATCAAAATTCCCCACGCTGACCAGCGTCGCCCCAAAGTCCGCGGGAAGTTCGTCAAGTGTGTGAAAGATGTGCATGGAAAGTGGGGAAGCGAAGGTTCTTACCGGCCCCTGATTTTACTGGCCCCTGACCACTGACCCCTGGCCACTGCTCTTAAATCTCAAACTCCAGCTTCATCCCATCATGCGCCAGCCGCACATGCGGAGGCAGCGAGGCGTTGGTCGCTTCGTGGCCCAGATCATGACAGATGTGCGTAAAGAACGCGCGCTTGGGTTTCACGCGCTCGACAATCCGCAATGAATTGTGCACCGTCGAGTGTGTCGGATGCGGCTTGTGCCGCAGCGCATCCAGAAACAAAATATCGAGCCCGCGCAGCTGATCGAATGACGATTCCGGAATTTCACTGTGATCGGTGAGATACGCGGCCGATCCGAAACGGTAACCGCAAATCTGGTTCTCCCCGTGAATCAGGATCACCGGCTCGAAACGCGCGCCCAGCACATCGACCGGCCCGTCAATCGGTTTCAGTTCCAGTTGCGGCAAGCTCCCATACTTATAGTCGCCATCAAAAATGTAGGTAAACATCCGCCGCAGAAACGCCGCCGCATCTGGGCGTGCATAAAGCGGCAGCTTGCCCGGCTTGTGCTTGAAGCTGAGTGGCCGCAGATCGTCAATGCCCAGAATATGGTCGGCGTGCGTGTGGGTATAGAGCACCGCATCCACGCGCTTGATATTTTCGCGCAGGGCCTGCGTGTAGAAATCCGGCGCAGTGTCGATCAGCACGACCTTGCCGTCGTATTCGATCATCACCGACGGCCGGGTGCGCTTGTCATGCGGATCGGTCGAGCGGCACACCGCGCACTCGCATCCCAGGGTGGGCACACCCATGGAAGTGCCGCTGCCCAGCACGGTGAGGGTAGCTTTCATGATTTCGCTTTCGTAGTTCTGTTACTTTCCCCGAGCGGTTTCATCCTGAGCTGATTCGCCAGGCGTCTTTCATCTGACGTTATTCATCTCGCGTTTCTTATCTCGCGTACTTTCTCGCGTATTTCATCTCACCCCGGCTCCCGCCGCCGGCCCCGGTTTTGGCGGACGAGCCAGCGCATTCGTGACCTCCACATACGCCATGCGGAGCTCGTAAAGACTGTTCTGCAGAAAGTTTTCTTCGACGACGGTGAGGTTGTTCTTGGTCTTTTCGCCAATCAGACTCAGTGTGTCGATAGTCTGCCGCGCCCCGATCAGGTCCACGCGCGGCTGCTGGTCCCGCTCCCGCATCATCCCCAACTGCAGCATCGCGGTCATATAAAGCGACGCCAGAAAACGCTCAAACGTCATCTCGAAATCTTTGGCCGAGTGCCCGCTGAGTTCCACCTGTGAATCCACGTCGCGCGACGATTGCTTGTAAGCAGCCGCCTGCGCGTCCTGTTCCGCCATGCTGGGCGGAGGCGGAATATCACGCTCGCTCACCGTGTCCGCATCTGCTTCGGGCTTCTGCGCCGCAGATTCCACCACCCTCGCGGATTCCTCGACCACAGGCGCTGGCGGAGCCGGTGGCGGCTGCGGCGCCGATTCCACTTCTTCCACCACCTCACTGCGCAGCGCCCCGTCCGACGTAAACAACCGCCGGTCGGTCACCGTGAAACTAGATTGTTCATGTTTCTTATGAGCCATAAAATTTCATCCTCAAACATTCTGTCGAAAATTCCAGAAGCCAAATCCGCAATCTGGAAAACCAAATCCGCGGAGGGTGCCCCATTTCTCGCGTCCTTTGCGAGAAGTGGGAATTCGTGCTGCGGAAAGCTAGGATTTACTTCACCACTCCCGGCTTATCCCAAGCAGCTTCCTCAAACGGCAACTTTACAACCTTCGCCGCAGACGCACCAATAATCACCTCGCGTCCGGGCGTGCCCGCTTCCCGCCGGATATACCCCAGCGCCACATTCCGACCACGCTCCCCGGGAAGTGAAGCCACGCTAGTCACCTCGCCAACTTCCTTCTCGGCACCAGCGGCATCGCGCGCAACAATCTTCGTCCCGGGTGCGACCGTCGCGCCGTTCTCTACGACAAAGCCGGTAAACATGCGGTGCACGTTGCCGCGCGCGCGAATGCGTTCGACAATTTCCTGCCCGATGTAGCACCCCTTGGTAAAGCTCAGCGCCCGCGCCTGTTCAGTTTCCTGCGGTAGCTCGCGCTCGCGAATATCCACACCATAGAGCGGAACGCCCGAAAGAATGCGATGCATCTCCAGCACCTCAGCTCCCACCGGAGTTGCACCTGCAGCCGTCAACGTGTCCCACAGATTTCTCACTTCACCCGGCGCGAGCCATATCTCGTAGGAATTTTCCCCGCTGCGCACCAGCGTGCAATCCACGCCGCGCCACTTCATTTCATGCAGATGCAGGCCGCCAGGTTGCAGCGCAATCAGATCCGGCAATTCGAATCCGCAAGCCACCAGCACTTCAGGCGCTTTTGGACCGCTGACGCCGAGAGCGGTCAGTTGCTCGCTGAGATCGCTGACTTCGACTTTGTCCATGATGATGTATTTGCGGAAGATAGCGAGAATCTTTTCCGCCTGGCCGCGATCCGTATCGACCAGCAGCGCCTCGCCGCGATTGTAAGCATTGAGGTCGCCGAGGATGTGTCCCTGCGGATTGAGGATGAACGCATATACGCCATGTCCGGCGGCCAGGTCGCGTATGTTGTTGCTCACCATGCCGTTCAGCCAGCGCACGCGGTCTTTGCCGCCCAGAGCAATCTTCGCGCGGAAGCCTAAATCGTAAATACCACAACCCGCGCGTAGCGCGGCAAGCTCGGTGTGGGTGTCAGAGAAAGCGGCGGCGGTGGCCGCTCCGCGGTATTCGCCCCTGCGAGTCGCGCCCAATCCTTCGACGTAAGTCGGCAATGCAGTCGTGCTCATGATGATCTCTCGATTATAACGGAGGCTGCAGTGCGCAGCAGGATTGTGTGGCACGGGCACTCTTGCCCGTGGCCTGCCGACAGCTTATGAGAGGCTGTGGCTAGGGCAGCTTCCGATTCGTTAGGCTCCGGTGGGGAAGTTCTTAGCTCGCAAAGTCCTTGCTGGCAAGTTCTGAATTTGCAATCGCAGATTTGCTTCTGGATAGATTTCGCGGGCAAGAGTGCCCGCGCCACACAATCCCACACTCAACTGGCCGACGCAGAATCAGGCACTTGCACGCAGACTCAATCACTTCCACGAAGATTCAACGAGTTGCACCAAGGCTCAACAACTTCCACGCAGCGTCAACAACTTGCACGAAGATTCAACGACTTAGCTCGAAGATAATCAAGAATGCGATTAGAGGCGATCTTGCCCTGTGGAAATCTTTTGGCGACCCGGAGGCTGGTTCGCCACGTAAAAATCGCACCACGGGATTACTAAGGGCCCTGGCGTCGATCCTGCGGCGCAGGCTGGACGAGCAAACGCTGATTTGCGAAAGCGATTTCTGCGGCTACGTCTATAGCTGGGCGATAACCTCCCTCGTGTCCTGCTTAGCCTGGTGATTGTCCCACTTCTTGTTCTAGATCTTTCCCCGCTCGTTTCTCGTCTCTCTTAGCGGAGGCATCAGAAAAGCTAAAGCCTGGAGATTTTACTTCTGCATTCTGACTTCTAACTTCTGACTTTGCGTCTGACTTCGCACCCCGGCTTATGCTAACGTTTTGCCGTGAATTCCATCGCTCCGTTGCCTACGACAACTTCCCCGAAGCGCATCGCGATCATCCCCGGGGATGGCATTGGCCGGGACGTCATCCCGCAAGCTGTCAAAGTCATCCGGGCCACAGGCGCCGAGGTTGAACTCAGCGAATTCGATTGGGGCGCCGATCGTTACCTGCGCGACGGCATGACTGTTCCTCCCGACGGGTTCGAAATGCTGGGGCGCGACTTCGATGCGATTCTGGTTGGAGCCTTCGGCGACCCGCGGGTTGCGACGAACATTCATGCCAAAGAGATTCTGCTGGGAATGCGCTTCCAGATGGACTTATACGCCAACGTGCGCCCGGTGCGGTTGCTGGATAGCTCGCTGTGTCCGCTGAAGGGAATTGAACCCAAAGACATCGACTTCGTCGTGATCCGCGAAAACACCGAGGGTGTCTACACCGATGCGGGCGGCGTGTTCAAACGCGGTACGCCAGATGAGATCGCGATTCAGGAAGACATCAACACGCGCAAGGGAGTCGAGCGCATTATTCGTTACGCGTTCGAATATTGCGAACGTCATAGCAAGCTTGACGGCTCGCGGCGAAATAAAGTGCTGATGTGCGACAAGTCGAACGCCATGACCCACGCTGGCGGGCTGTGGCAGCGCGTTTTTAAGGAAGTGGGCGGAGAGTATCCGCAGATCACGGCGCAGCACATGTACGTGGACGCGCTGTGCATGCTCATGGTGCGCGATCCGCGGCAGTTTGACGTGATCGTGACCAACAACATGTTTGGGGACATCATCACTGACCTGGCCGCGGGCTTGCAGGGCGGGCTGGGGATGGCGGCGAGCGGAAATATTCATCCTGGGAAGACTTCGATGTTCGAGCCGGTGCACGGATCGGCTCCGCCGATCGCGGGGAAGAACGTGGCGAATCCGCTTGGCGCGATTCTGACTTCGGCGATGATGCTGGCGCATCTGGGGCTGACGCGCGAAGCCGAGAAGATTGAAGCCGCGGTGCTCGAAGCCGTGCGGCAGAAGAAGACTACGCAGGACGTCGGCGGGCCGCTCGGGACGCGGGAAGCGGCGGACTGGGTGGCGGATTTCGTCAGCCGCTCTTAGATACATTGTCATCCTGAGCGGAGTGCGCCGATTCGCGAATGCGAATCTGCGCGCGCAGTCGAAGGATCCCTGCACTCCCGTTCACTGTGTGGGGCGCGTCAGGGAATTTTTTCGGCGGGACTGCAGATCCAAAATGGCGCCTGTGGTGGGAACGCCCCGACGGGCCGAGTTGCGTGAAGACGCTAGGGATCCTTCGACTCCGCATTTGCCTTTGCTTCGCAAAGGCAAATGCTCCGCTCAGGATGACAAAACCGCTCAGGGTTCATGCGCTGGTGCTCAAGGTCGTCTTAGGCCTGATGTCTTAGGCCTTCCTGCCCGCCAGCAGTGCCAGTTCTCGCCACTTCCAGTGACAGTCCACATCGGCGAAGCCGAGTTCGTGCAGCCAGTGCAACTGCGTCTCCAGGTCGAGCAACTTGTTGGAGGGGTCTTCGGTTTCTACGGTGTAGCCAATGCGGTGCAGGAATTCCTTGTGCAGGCGCGGGGTGGGTGAGGACACGTGTTCCAGGTTGCAGAAGACGCCACCGGGGTTGAG
>Ga0209006_10006535_pt1 | contig 10536 bp, 7 predicted proteins | sample JacPin_JW_Ref_O2_FD_188567 | JGI IMG/M metagenome (GOLD analysis project Ga0209006, IMG submission 188567) | Forest soil microbial communities from Algoma, Ontario, Canada - Jack Pine, Ontario site 1_JW_Ref_O2 (SPAdes) (version 2) | ecosystem: Environmental > Terrestrial > Soil > Boreal... | reverse complement strand
CGTCTCGACGAGCTCGTGGTGGCGTCGGCCTTCGGCGGCGACCTGCCGAGCGAGAGCCTAGGCGACGGCGTGCGTGGCAGCGATCTCGAACCGAAACTGCGGGCGCGGATCGAGCAGTCGATCGAGCATCGCGGGGTCGACATCGTGCTCCAGGAAGCGGTGCGGCTCTCCACCATGCCGGTGTGGCGCGACGGCCGGCTGATCCCGCGGCCATTCGTGCTGCGGGTATTCCTGACGCGGCAGGGCGACGGCTGGACGGTGATGCCGGGCGGCTTCGTGCGCATCGGCGCGCATGAGGACGCCTACGCGGTCAGCCTGCAGCGCGGTGCGCTCACCGCCGACGCCTGGATTTCATCCACCGGTCCGACGATCGAGACGACGCTGCTGCCGAGCCCGGACCGCGTCACCATCAAGCGCGCGACCGGCATTCTGCCGAGCCGCGCCGCCGACAACCTGTTCTGGCTCGGCCGCTACATCGAGCGGACCGAAGAGACCGCGAGGCTCGTCCGCGCGCTGCTCAACCGGATGACGGAAAACGATCCGTCCGGCGACATCATCCACTCGGTCGCGTCCCTCATCGTCGCATGGGATGCAGCGCCCGAGGATCTCCCCGCAACGCGCCCCCTTCTGATCGCACGCGCCGCGCTCGCGAACAGCGAAGCCTTCGCCTCGCTACCCTCGCTGGCGAGCTCGACGCGCGGCACCGGATCGGTCATCCGCGACCGCCTCTCTCCCGATGCCTGGCTGACGCTTACCCGCCTCGCCTCGACCTGCGAGGCGGGGCTGCCCGATGGTGCATCCGAAGCCACGATGGCCGAGCGCGTCGAGGCGATCCTGCGCATCCTCTCCGCCTTCTCCGGCCTCGAGCAGGAGAACATGACCCGGCTCGGCGGCTGGCGCTTCCTCGAGCTCGGCCGTCGGATCGAGCGCGCGGTCGCGATCTGCCGATTCATCCGCCAGTTCGGCGGCAAGATCGACCGCGGGCTCGATACCCTGCTCGAGCTGTGCGACAGCCGCATCACCTACCGCCAACGCTACGTCATGGTGCCGGCGCGGGCGCCGGTGATCGACCTCACGCTGCTCGATCCGTCCAATCCGCGATCGGTCGGCTTCCAGCTCGACCAGATCGAGGCGCACCTCGAGGTGCTGCCGCATCGGCGTGCCGACGGCCGGTTGTCGCCGCCGCGCCAGCTCGCAATGGCGGTCGGCACCGCGCTGCGCACGGCCGACGCCGCCGCCGACCTGACCAATCTCATTCTCGAGACCGAGGCGGCGCTGATGAAGCTTTCGGGGGCGATTTCGGAAGCGTATTTCCGCCAGGCCGAGGCGGGCGAGATCCAGGGAGACGCAGCGGAATGATCTACGACGTGCGTCAGGTCACGACCTATGCCTATGCGTCGCCCGCGGCCTATGCCCAGCACATCCTTCGCCTCGTCCCGATCGCACGCGAGCGCCAGCGGGTCACCGCGGCGGCGCTCGACATCGACCCTGCGCCGGTACGTCGCCGCGAAGGGCGTGACTTCTTCGAGAACCGCACCACGACGATAGAGATCGACGCGCCGCACAATACGCTTGTCGTAAAGCTCGCCGCCCGCATCACCGTCGAGCCCGTCGCCGCTGCCGATTTCGACGCGACGCCGCCGTGGGAGAGCGTGCGCGAGATGACGATCGCGAGCCACGATCTCGGGCCCCAGTCGCCGGTGCATTTCATTTATCCGAGCCGACTCATCTCGCTCGATCCGGAAATCCGCGACTATGTGGGCGAGAGCTTTCCGGCCGGGCGGCCGATTCTCGCCGGCGCCGTCGAGGTGATGAAGCGGATCAAGGCCGACTTCACCTACGAGCTCGGCGCCACCACGGTGACCACCGCGCCGTCGATGTCGTTCGCGCTGCGGCGCGGCGTCTGCCAGGATTTCGCGCACATCATGATTTCCGGCCTGCGCGGCCTCGGCCTGCCCGCGGCCTATGTGAGCGGATACCTGCGCACGGTGCCGCGTTCGGGCGCGGCGCGGCTCGAAGGCGCCGACGCCATGCACGCCTGGGTGATGGTGTGGTGCGGCGACGCCGGGTGGTGGGGCCTCGATCCGACCAACGCGCTCATCGCGAGCGACGACCATGTGGTGCTCGCGATCGGCCGCGACTATGCCGACGCGGCGCCGATCGGCGGCGTCATGCTGGGCTCCGGCCAGCAGCGGCTGAGCACCGCGGTCGACGTGATCCCGGTCGCGACGTAGACGGTCCGCGCCGTAAAGGCTCGCGTCGCACGGCCGTTGCTTCCTCTCCGTCGCATCGCGGTGGCGCGAAATATCGACTAGACTGCACGCAGGCTCGAAAGATCGAGGCTCTTCGGCAGAACATTCGTTCGCAATATCTGGCGCTTATGCCATTCGGAAGCGCGAGCGCTCAACCACAAGATTGCAGGCCCAGATGCGGGATGAGGCTTTGGAACTGGACCACCACACGGCCGAGCATGCGCGCCTCATTCTCGGCGAAAGCATGCTGTTCCGCGGCCTCGCTCTGAACGAGAAGAAAGCACTGTTTTCCCACGTGAGCGTCCGCAAATACCCAGCCGGGACCATGATCTTCCCGCGCGGATCGCCGGGCGATAGCATCATGGCGATACTCACCGGCAGCGTCCGGATCAGCGTCCCGACCAACGACGGCCACCCGTTGGTCCTCGCGCTGATGAGCGCCGGCGATATTTTCGGCGAGATCGCCGTGCTCGATGGCAAGGAGCGCACGACCGACGCCATCGCAGTCGCCGAATGCAGCATCGCGACCCTCGCGCGGAGCGACATCATGTCGTTTCTGCAGTCCCATCCAGCCGCATGGACGAACATCGTCGGCATCCTGTGCGAGCGGCTTCGTAAACTGAACGATCATGTCGCCGACCTCGGCCTGCCGCAGCTCTTTCTCGTGCTCGAGCCCGCCGAGATCGAGCGCGTGCGCCGCTTCGCCGAGAGTCGCCACTACGCGGCGGGAGAAGCTCTGTTCCGGCTCGGCGAATCCGGGCACGGCCTGTTCGTCGTGCTGTCCGGCAAGGTCGATCTCGTCCGGCTGGACGAGATGGGCGAACGCAAGCGATATCTCAGCTTCGGCCCCGGCGGGGTGATCGGCGAAATGGCGCAGCTCGCCGGCCGTCCGGTGCTGGTGGACGGCTATGCACAGGGCCCGGTCGACGTCCTGGCAATTCCGCCGGATCGGCTGCGAGCGCTGTTGATCGCGGAAGCTGAGCTCGGCGAGCGGGTGATGGACGCGCTCATCCTGCGCCGCGTCGGCATGATCGAGAAGGGCACCGGCGGCCCGCGGATCATCGGCCGTTCGGAGAGCGGCGACGTACTCCGGCTCAAGGGCTTCCTCACCCGCAACGGCCACCCATATGAGTTCTTGAACTTGGAGAACGATCCGAAGGCGCAACTGCTGATCGATCGTCACGAGCTCGATCCGGCTCAGTTGCCCGTTGTGCTCTGCCCCGGCGGCGAAATCCTCTACAACCCGGGCGAAGCCGAGCTCGCGCATGCGATCGGCCTCGTCAGTCCGATCGATCCCAACCGCGTCTTCGATGTGGCCGTGGTCGGTGCGGGGCCCGCCGGCCTCGCCACGACGGTGTATGGAGGGTCCGAAGGGCTGTCCGTCGTCATGCTCGATTGCCGCGCCTTCGGCGGCCAGGCCGGCGCCTCGGCGCGGATCGAGAACTATCTCGGCTTCCCGACCGGCATTACCGGAATGGCGTTGATGGCGCGCGCCTATGGTCAGGCGCACAAGTTCGGCGTCGAGACCGCGATCCCCGCCGAGGTGACCGACCTTCACCCCGCCGAAGGCGACGGCGACAACCACTTGCTGCTGCTGTCGGACGGCCAGCGCGTCCAGGCTCGGTCGGTGGTGATCGCGAGCGGCGCGCGTTATCGCCGCTTGGCGGTGAAGAACCTCGACGACTTCGAAGCGGCGAGCGTTCACTACTGGGCGTCGCCCCTCGAAGCCAATCTGTGCGCCAAGCAGGAGCTCGTCCTGGTGGGCGGTGGTAATTCCGCCGGCCAGGCAGTGGTCTTCCTCGCCCGCAAGGCGGCCAAGGTCTGGCACCTGGTGCGCGGCCCGAGCCTCGCCGCCAGCATGTCGAGCTATCTCGTCGAACGCATCTCCGGGCTCGCCAATGTGGAAGTGTTGACCGGCACCGAGATCAGCGGCCTCGAAGGCTCGAACGGCATGCTGGAGGCGGTGCGCTGGCGCCGTGTCGGATCGAACGAAGAAGTCCGCCGGCCGATTCGACACCTGTTCCTTTTCATCGGCGCCGATCCCAACACTCACTGGCTCGCCAGCTCGGGCGTCATGCTCGATCCGAGCGACTTCGTTCTCGCCGGCGCTGACGTCGGTCCCGACCGCCGGTCCCTCGAAACGAGCCGCCTCGGCGTCTTCGCCATCGGCGACGTGCGCTCGGGCTCGATCAAGCGGGTCGCAGCGGCCGTCGGCGAAGGCGCACAAGTGGTCGCGGCGCTGCATGCCTACCTCGCGGCACGGCCCGACATGCGCGACGAAGCGGCTGCCCGGGACGTCGCGCGGCAGGCCGGGCTAGCCCTGCCATCGCTATGAGCGCCGCCGCGCGGACCAAGGCGGACGAACTCAGGCAGCCCGCGCGCGCTCTGCGGCGGTGCCGCCATCAGCGCGGACGGCGGTCGTGATCCGACGGCTGCGGCTCATCTCCGGGCTCGTCATGCTCGGCTACGTGGCGACCCATCTGCTCAACCAGAGTCTCGGCCTGTTCTCGGTCGAGATCATGGACCGGGTCCTGGAGGTCATCTACGAGACCTGGTCCACTTCGGTCGGCGGGTTCATCCTCTATTCCGCGTTCACGGTGCACTACTGCTTGGCGCTGTGGGCGCTGTGGCTGCGCCGGTCGCTGAAAATGCCGTTCTCGGAAGCGGCACAGCTTGTTCTCGGATTCTCGATCCCGTTCTTCCTCGTCGACCACGTGCTCAACACGCATGTCGCCGACGCCTTCTACGGCGGCAACTACGGCTACTACCAGAGCCTGTTGTACCGCTACTTCGTGACCGCACCCTTGCGTGGTGGCCAACAGCTCGCCGTGCTGGTGATCGCCTGGGTCCACGCCATGATCGGCATGTGGTTCTGGCTGCGGCTCAAGCCATGGTACCCGCGCTGGCAGCCGCTACTTTACGCGGTCGCGCTGCTGGTACCGACATTGGCGTTCGTCGGCGTTCTCGAAGGCGCACGCGAAGTGGTGGCGCAGAGCGCGGATCCGGCGTGGGTCGCCGAGATGAGGCGAGTGCATCCGCAACCAGGTCCCGCGGACATGGCGACCATCGATCTGATGATCGTGTGGCTGCGCCGCTTCTTCCTGTTTGCGCTCGTGGCGGTGCTCGTCGCACGGGTCCTGCGCTCGTACTGGGAGCGCCGGCACGGCGTGATCCGGCTGAGCTATCCGAGCGGCCGCGTCCTTTCGATCCTGCATGGTGTCTCGGTGCTGGAGGCGAGCCGGATGGCCGGAATTCCGCATGCGTCGGTATGCGGGGGACGCGGCCGCTGCTCGACCTGCCGCATCAAGGTCGAGGGACCGACGGATGCGGTGCCGCCGCCCTCCAGCGAAGAGACGAAGGTCCTGCACCGCGTGGGCGCCGGGCCGGACGTGCGGCTCGCCTGCCAACTGCGCCCGCTCGGCGACCTGCGCGTCACCCCGCTGCTCCCGGCCACCGCCCAGGCGCCCGACGGATTTCGCCGGCCCGGCTACCTCCAAGGCGCCGAGCGCGAGATCGCGATCCTGTTCGGCGACATCAGGGCCTTCACCCAGCTCTCCGAGCACAAGCTGCCCTACGATCTCGTGTTCCTGCTCAACCGGTATTTTGCCGAGATGGGCCATGCGGTCGAGGCGGCGGGCGGGCACATCGACAAGTTCATCGGCGACGGCGTGATGGCGCTGTTCGGCCTCGACAGCGGCGTCGAGGCCGGTTGCCGCGAGGCGCTCGCCGCCGCGAAAAACATGTCGGAGCGCATGGAAGCGCTCAACCACGCCCTCGCCCACGACATCCCCGAGCCGCTGCGGATCGGCATCGGCATCCATACCGGCCCCGCGATCGTCGGCGAAATGGGGTATGGCAGCGCCGTCACCGTCACCGCGGTCGGTGACAGCGTCAACACCGCGAGCCGCATGGAGGCGCTCACCAAGACCTATGGCTGCGAGCTGGTCATCTCCGAGGACGTCGCGACACGGTCCGGCCTCGCGTTCGGGCCGTTGACGCACCACGACATCGAGATCCGCGGCCGGGTCGGACGGCTCGTGGTGCACACCTTCGCGAGCGCGCGCGATCTCCCGCTCGACGGTCCGGTGGAGAAGAGTCCGCGGGTGCGGCAGGGGGCCGCGTGACTGCGGCATTGGTACTTTCCCTCCCCGAAGACGGGGAGGGAAAGATTTCGCTGTCCTACTTCAGCTGGTCCGCGACCTTGGCGACGCCGGCCTTGCCGCATGCCTCTTCCTGCGGGCCGCCGTTGGGGGCGCCGCTGAGGCCGACGCCACCGATGGTGTCTTCGCCGACTTTGATCGGGACGCCGCCCTGCAGCGGAATGACCTCGCCGAGCTGCCGCTGGCCCTGGAGCTGGGTTTCGGTGCGCTGCATCCATTCCGCCGTCGGGCGCCCGAAGGTCCGCGCGGTGTAGGCCTTGCGGCGGGCAAGCTCGAGGTTATGCGGCGCCGCGCCGTCGCCCTGCACGAAAACCCGCAGCCGTCCGGCGCGATCGACCACGGCGACCGAGACGCGCGAACCGCATTCGGCCATGGCCGTTTCCGCGATGGCCAGCGCCATCTTCGCGGAAACATTGGGCTCCATCAGGACCTGGGCGCCTGCGGCACCAGGAAGCGCAATCAACGCCGCGACCGCCGCGGCCAACCGGATCGACATCGGATATTCCTCCCTTATCATCGCACTTGTATTGCTTGCCGAAACCGGGACCGGCTGCGGCGATTTGCGGCGCGCATGTTATCAGCACGCCGCGGGGATGCCACCTTGCGCGGGCGAACTTGCGCGCGGCCGGACAACCCCTCGCTGCAGCGCTTCAATCCCGCCGCCGCCTGGGCTATGAGCCAATGGAATTCCACGGGAATCGCAAATGTTGCGCACGCTTGGCAGGTTGGTGTTGGGATGGTGCGCGGCCGCAGCGCTCGCCGGTTGTCTGACCGACCAGGCCCATGAAGGCGGCGAGGCGCGCGGGGCCGTCCTTCCGGACAACTACAAGGCGGAGATCATCGCCTTCATGAGGACGTACCTCAACGATCCCGCCAATGTGCGCGACGCCTTCATCACCGAGCCGGTGATGAAGCCCGTCGGCGGGCGCAACCAGTACGCCGTGTGCCTGCGCTACAACGCCAAGAACACCGACGGCAAGTACATGGGCAGCAAGGACACGCTCGCGGTGTTCGACCGCGGCCGCTTCGACCGCATGATCGATCAGTTTCCGAAGGACACTCCCCATCCCTGCGCCGACGCCGACTACAAGCACTTTCCGGAGCTCGAAGCGCTCAAGCGCTGAAGGTGCGGGCGTGCACCGCGGCATAGGCTGCAGCGGGCCCATTTCCGTCGGGCCGACATAGGAATCTCATGGGCCCGGCGTAGAAGGGACCGGAGGCTTATCGCGGCACCGTGCGATCCGGACGGATCATTCGGCGCGGGTTTATATGAGATTCTTATAAGAAATGCGGACACCCGCCCTCGAATTCCTACGCCGGCAAAGACCACCTAGGTGCAGGGCACAAAAACCGATGAACCCGCGTTCAACGGTTTATTCTGGATCAAGGCCGGCGATCGGCCGCGGTATCGTGTTGGCCCGTCTCTTTCAGGGGCAAATCTATCCGAGGGTGGTTCCATGCTGGACGTTCTGATGGTCGCGCTCGCGCTCGGCTTCTTCGCGTTATCGGTGGGCTATGCCTACGCCTGCGATCGGTTGTGAGGAGGCTTTCCTATGCTGTTCGACTATTCGCTGGCCGCCGCCGTGACCGCCGGCCTGCTCGTCTACCTCACCTACGCGCTGCTGCGGCCCGAACGCTTCTGACGGCGCGAGCGACTGGCCACGACTCTACAAGGTTCGAACCATGACCCTCATCGGCTGGATCCAAATCGTGCTGTTCTGCGCCGTCGTCGTCGCGCTGGTGCGGCCGCTCGGCGGCTACATGACGCGCGTATTCAACGGCGAGTGGACCTTCCTGTCCCCCGTGCTGCGCCCGGTCGAGGCCGCACTGTATTGGGCGGCCGGCGTCGATCCCCGGCGCGAGCAGCACTGGGTCACCTACACCGTCGCGATGCTGTTCTTCCACATCGGCGGATTCGCAATCCTCTACGCGCTGCTCCGCTTCCAGTCCGTGCTGCCGTTCAACCCGGCCGACCAGTCGGCGGTGGGCGAGGACCTCTCGTTCAACACCGCGGTGAGCTTCATCACCAACACCAACTGGCAGAACTACGGCGGCGAGAGCACGATGTCCTACCTCTCGCAGATGCTCGGCCTCACCCATCAGAACTTCCTCTCCGCGGCGACCGGCATCGTGCTGGCGATTGCGCTGATCCGCGGCTTTGCGCGGGCCTCGGTGAAGACCGTCGGCAATTTCTGGGTCGACGTCACCCGCTGCACCCTCTACATCCTGCTGCCGCTATGCATCCCCTATGCGCTGTTCCTGGTGTGGCAGGGTATTCCCCAGACGCTCGGCCCCTATGTCGAGGCGTCGACCATCGAGGGCGGCAAGCAGTTGATCGCGGTCGGCCCGGTTGCCTCGCAGATCGCGATCAAGATGCTCGGCACCAATGGCGGCGGCTTCTTCAATGCCAACGCCGCCCATCCCTTTGAAAATCCGACGGCGCTTTCCAATTTCGTGCAGATGGTCTCGATCTTCGCGATCGGCGCCACGCTCACCAACGTGTTCGGCCGCATGGTCGGCAACGAGCGCCAGGGCTGGGCGGTGTTCGCCGCCATGGGCGTGCTCTTCCTCGCCGGCATCCTCATCACCTACTGGGCGGAAGCGGCCGGAACCACCGGCCTCAATGCGCTCGGCCTCACCGGCGGCAACATGGAGGGCAAGGAGGTGCGCTTCGGCATCACCGCCTCCTCGCTGTTCGCGGTGGTGACGACGGCCGCCTCATGCGGCGCCGTCAACGCCATGCACGATTCCTTCACCGCGCTCGGCGGCATGATCCCGCTGATCAACATGCAGCTCGGCGAGATCATCGTCGGCGGCGTCGGCGCCGGACTCTACGGCATGCTGCTGTTCGTCATCCTCTCGATCTTCGTCGCCGGGCTGATGGTCGGCCGCACGCCGGAATATGTCGGCAAGAAGATCGAGGCCAAGGAGGTGAAGATGGCGATGCTCGCGATCCTCATCCTGCCGCTGATGTATCTCGGCTGGACGGCGGTCGCCGTGGTGCTGCCTTCCGCGGTCGCCTCGATGAACAATCCGGGGCCGCATGGCTTCACCGAGGTGCTCTACGCCTATACGTCCGCGACCGGCAACAACGGCTCGGCGTTCGCCGGCCTCAACGGCGCGACCTTCTTCTACAACCTGACCCTCGCCTCGGCGATGCTGGTCGGCCGGTTCTGGATGATCATTCCGGCGATGGCGATCGCGGGATCACTGGCCGCCAAGAAATCTATCCCCGTGTCGTCCGGCACCTTCCCGACGACGGGCGGCCTGTTCGTCGGCCTCGTCGTCGGCGTCATCCTGATCGTCGGCGGCCTCACCTTCTTCCCGGCGCTCGCGCTCGGCCCCGTGGTCGAGCAACTCGCCATGACCGCCCACACCCTGTTCTGAAAGCTTCGGAGTAGATCCGATGGATACCGCAAATCCGCGCAAGCCGGCAAAATCCACCACCATGTGGGACCCGAAGATTCTCGGGCCCGCAGCGTGGTCCGCCTTCGCCAAGCTCGATCCCCGGCTGATGGTGAAGAACCCGGTGATGTTCGTCGTCGAGGTGGTGGCGGCGCTCACCACCGTGATCTTCCTGCGCGACCTCGTCGCCGGCGGCGCGAACCAGTTGTTTACGCTGCAGATCATCATCTGGCTGTGGTTCACCGTGCTGTTCGCGAACTTCGCCGAAGCCGTGGCGGAAGGCCGCGGCAAGGCGCAGGCCGACTCGCTGCGACGCACCCGTACCGAGACCCAGGCGAAGCTCCTTGGCGACGGCGATGCCCGCGCCTTTCGGATGGTTCCGGGGACCAGCCTCAAGGTCGGTGACGTCGTGCTGGTCGAGGCCGGCGACATCATTCCCTCCGACGGCGAGGTGATCGAAGGCATCGCCTCGGTCAACGAGGCGGCGATCACCGGCGAGTCCGCGCCGGTGATCCGCGAGTCCGGCGGCGACCGCTCCGCCGTCACCGGCGGCACGCAGGTGCTGTCGGACTGGATCCGCGTGCGGATCACCGCAGCGGCGGGCTCGACCTTCATCGACCGCATGATCAAGCTCGTCGAAGGCGCCGAGCGGCAGAAGACGCCCAACGAGATCGCGCTCAACATCCTCCTCGTCGGCCTCACCATCATCTTCGTGTTCG
>Ga0209006_10006534_pt1 | contig 10538 bp, 9 predicted proteins | sample JacPin_JW_Ref_O2_FD_188567 | JGI IMG/M metagenome (GOLD analysis project Ga0209006, IMG submission 188567) | Forest soil microbial communities from Algoma, Ontario, Canada - Jack Pine, Ontario site 1_JW_Ref_O2 (SPAdes) (version 2) | ecosystem: Environmental > Terrestrial > Soil > Boreal... | reverse complement strand
CCCGCGCCCGAGCCGATGCCGGGCGGGCTCATATTAGCTCCAGCACTCGGGCGCTTCTGGCGGCTCTTTCGTCTTTCCATCTGGCGTGCCTTCGAACACGATGCCTTCGGAACCGCAAAAGCTTCCGCCTACTCTTCGATCTTCACTTTCTTCCCTGCCTTACTGGTTTTGGGATCGGTTCTCGCCACACTCAATCGCGGTGAATCCTATCTTCGCGAAATCTCCTACGCTTTGGGCACCATACTGCCGGCAGGCACCTCCACCGTTCTTTCCTACCTCAGAGCAAGTGCCAATCGCCCCGTCGGACTGCTCATCTCCACCTCGATACTTACTATCTGGAGCGCTTCCGGCGTCATCATCTCCTGGATGGATGGCTTTCGTCGCGCCTACCAACTGCCTAAGACTTGGGGCCTGTTTCAAGAGCGCATGATCGCGATTTCGCTGGTCGTCATGGCAGGTATTCCCATGACTTTTTCCACCATCCTCGTAGCGTTTGGCAGCCGCATCGAAACGCGAATCCTATTTCATATCGGCCATGAGTTCGGCCCCTTGATCTTGTTGTTATGGGGTGCAACGCGTTGGGTCATCGCGATTCTTACCAGCATTTCCGTGATCCAGCTCATCTATCACAATGCCGTGCCTCGCACCCAGCCCTGGCATTCCGTCTTGCCAGGCGCGGTTCTGGCGACCGCCATGTGGTTGATTTCCACCGCATTATTTGGATGGTACCTGCAGCACTACGCCGATTACAGCGTCATCTACGGGTCGCTGGGCGTAGGTATCGCACTCCTCCTCTGGATGTACCTGATCTCGCTGGTCGTGCTGATTGGCGCTGAGTTTAATGCCATGCTCTTCCCGCGTTGCCCTACCAAGATTGTGCGTCCCCGGGTTAGCACCTAAAGTCGCTGACCTGTCACCATAAGACCCTCCGTGTACTCGTTGTAGAACCAACTCCAGTAAACTGAAACAGTGAACCAAATCTACTAACTAAGCTGGATAACGAAATCAGCGGAGCACGGTTTCTCGCACCTACCGAAGAAAGGATCCGCGGCTTGAAAGAACGCAAACTGAATCTGGTTGAAGGAAATTCGCCAGCTTTTGCCGCTACTCCAGAACATGCGGTCGAGCGCGTGCGTCGTGCGAAAATCATTTGCACCATTGGGCCTGCCAGCGATTCGGAAGAAATGATTCGCGATCTGATGCTCACCGGAATGGATGTGGCACGCCTGAATTTCTCCCACGGCACCCATACCGAACACGCCAAGAGAATCCAGCGCTTGCGCCGCGCTGCAACTCATCTCCAGCGCACAATTTGCATCCTGCAAGATCTGCAAGGCCCGAAGATTCGGACCGGTCGCCTCAAAGACGGAAAGCCCGTGCTGCTTAAGTCGGGTTCTCGTTTGACGATTACTGCCCGTAAAGTTACGGGAACTGCCGAGCTGATTGGCACCGATTTTGCCGGCTTGGCCGGCGAGGTTGAACCCGGCTCGCGCATCCTGCTATCCGACGGCCGCATTGAACTCACCGTGCGCGCGATTCACGGCGATGATGTCGAATGTGAGGTTCTGAACGGAGGAGCCGTCGGAGAGCACCAGGGAATCAACCTTCCTGGAACTGCCGTGTCGATCCCGGTCCTTACCGATAAAGATAAGCGCGACCTGCAATTCGGACTGAAGCAGGGCGTCGATGCGGTCGCGCTTTCTTTCGTTCGTTCGGCGGATGACATCCTTACCGCCAAGAGCTTGATGCGTGAATTCGGCAAATCCGTCCCGATCGTTGCCAAGCTTGAAAAACCGCAGGCCATCGAACGACTGGAAGAGATTCTGGAAGCGGCCAATGGCGTCATGATCGCCCGCGGCGATCTGGGTGTGGAAATGCCCCCAGAGCGCGTCCCTATCATCCAGAAGCTGGTCATTCAACGCGCCGGAGTGTGGCGCAAACCGGTGATTACCGCAACCCAAATGCTCGAATCGATGACCGAGAACCCGCGCCCAACAAGGGCGGAGGCGAGCGACGTGGCGAATGCGATTTTCGACGGCAGCGACGTGGTAATGCTCTCGGGAGAAACCGCCACGGGACGGTATCCGCGTGAAACCGTCGCCATGATGGCTCGAATCGTGATGGAGGCGGAAGCCAGCATCGCGCAATTGCCTCCCGCGCCGCGTCGCCGCCGCGAAGAGCATCTTTATTCTGTTGCTGAAACCATTTGTGAATCCATCGCACATGCTGCCGAAGATTTGCCCATGCGCGCCATCGCGGTTTTCACCGAGAGTGGCAACACCGCTCGCATGTTGTCCAAGCACCGTCCCAGGGTTTGCATTTACGCTTTCAGCCGCAAGCGGGAAGTCTGCAACCGCATGAACTCGTTGTGGGGCGTGCATCCGGTTTACAAAGACAAGTGGGAGTCTGCGGAATCGATGCTGCGAACCGCCGAGGAAGAGCTGCTGCCAAGGGGTCTGCTTCGTCCCGGCGACGTGCTCGGCCTGGTGGCCGGCACCAAGCTGACTTCGGGCGCAACGAACTTCATGCGTCTTCACACTGTCGGAGAACGCGACGGCATGCGCTCGACTGGACGCAAGCCACAACGCAAGACGATACCGAAGAAGAAATAGAAAGTTTATTGCGATGCAATCGACTGCGGCATTTTCCAACACCTCACTGAATCCCGCTGTCCGTGGGTTCCTACACTCGCCCGCAGATCCCAACGGCGAGGCGCTTATCCTTACTCACGGCGCTGGCGCGAATTGTTCCGCGCCCTTGTTGGTGGCGCTTGCTGAAACTTTCGCTGAACACGGCTACATGGTTCTGCGCTGCGATCTGCCTTTCCGTCAGGAGCGTCCAACCGGTCCGCCATTTCCGGGAAAGGCGGAGCGTGAGCGCGCGGGATTGCGCAATGCTGTCGCCGTTTTGCGGAAAAGCATTACCGGCCGCATCTTTCTCGGCGGCCATTCCTATGGAGGACGTCAGGCCACAATGCTCTGTGCCGAGGAACCAGAAATCGTTTCTGGCCTCTTGTTACTTTCCTATCCACTGCACCCGCCACGCAAGCCCGAGCAACTCCGAATTCAACATTTACCAAATCTGCGAACGCCAAGCCTGTTCGTCCATGGCACCCGCGATCCGTTCGGAAGCGTTGAAGAAATGAAGCATGCCCTGCATTTAATCCCGGCCAAAATCGAATTAATAGAAGTACAGGGCGCAGGCCACGACCTGGGATTCAAAGGAAAAGCACAGAAAAAAGAACTCCCCCCAAGAATCGTCGCCAAGTTCGAACAAATGTTCGCCTAATATCCATCACCAGACAGCCGTCATTCAGAAGCGAAGCGATTTGGCTGACGGCTGATGGCTGAAGGCTGACCGCTAATTCACCCAGCCAGATTTCGATCCGCCGTTAGTCTTATCGTCGTCGGGAGGCACATAATTGCCATGCTCGTCGAAGGTTACTTTGCGGTCGTGATCTTTCATGTAGACTTCGAATTTCCTGGCTGCGCGGCGGCGCTTCCAGCGGTAGTAAGAATTGCGCAGACTGAAATAGCGTTCCGAGGCAGCATAACTGACGCCGCGAGTGGGCATCAATTTCACCCACAGGAACCCGAAAAGCAATCCGCCGATATGCGCAAACACCGCGACTCCGCCTTGCGCCGGCTCAAACACCGCTACGATGGCGACAATCACCCAGATGCCAACCAGGTATTTGGCTTTTATTCGCAACGGAAGAGGGAAAAGATACATTTCCTGGTCCGCGTAAAGGATGCCGAAAGCCATTAGCAGGCCGAAGATCCCACCCGACGCGCCCATCGTTAAAGTTCTCGGGCTTGCGCCGAGAAAATGCGTGTAGGCAACTACGATCGTCACCAGCGCTGCACCTGCGACGCAAAAGACGTAGCACTCTATAAATCGCCGCGCTCCCCAATCGCCCTCCAGATAAGCGCCGATGAACCACAGCGTCAGCATGTTGAAAAATACGTGACCGAAACTGACATGAAGGAAAGAATAGGTGACTAACTGCCACACCTTGCCATGAAGAACGGAAACGGGGATTAACCCGAACCACTCCTGCATGAGAGTGACTACATCGGGCGCGAAGACTTTCATCACCGCCTGGAACAGATAAATAACGGTGCAGGCGATAATGATGCGCTTCACCCATCCAGCAAAGGGAGGGAAGCTAAACGAGATGGTTTGTCCGCGGGGCACTTTATTTTTCTGGCTCGGGCACAACCGGCAGGCTCCGATGTCCCGCAGCATCCACGGCGCGCACAGCGAATATCACATTATCCTTCGAAACCTTCAGAGTTGCACGCGTACCGTTACTAATCGGTTGGACATACTCCCAATCGGCTGCATTCGTCGAGCGCCAGATCACCTCGTAGACCGTAGCTCCCGCTGTAGGACCCGATGAAGCGTCCCACGTCAAAGTGGTGTCGTTATCGAGGTTTTTGGTCACCATTTTGACATTCGCCGGCGGCGCTGGAGCTGATGCCAGCGACGCCAGGGTCGCGGCATTCAATCGCGCCACGTGGCTTACGTATTCGAAATCCACATACTTCGATAAATCGCCGTATTCGATTCCATTTTCCGTCCGAATAGTCTGATGCTGACGATTGAAGTCCTCGCGAAATTCGGTGAATCGCACCGCGGTGAAGCCCTCTTTGTTGAAAGAATAATGATCGCCGCCGCGCAGAAACCGATCAAGACGGAAGATGAGCAGCGGTTTAACCCCAGCATCGTACGATCTACCCACATCCGCAACGTAACGGGCCAGTTCGCGCGAAGGCGAATCGCTCTCTCCGCCCAGGCTCCGAATCCGCTTGACCTCAGCCTCGGTCGCAGCCGCGGGCAATCCTTCGGAAAAAACGCGCACCAGGCTCGCATCCTGCCCCGCGCCAAGGTTCCCTCCCACAATGTCGTTGTTCAGAACCGCTTCGATTTTCCAGGACTGTTGCTTGGCCATCTGGGCGAAATGTTTGCTCCCGTTCAGTCCCTGTTCTTCGCCTGCTACGGTAAGAAAAATAATGGTCGCAGGAAATTTCAGTTTGCCGCTCGATACTGCCTTGCTCAAAACACGAGCGCATTCCAGACTTACCGCAGTGCCGCTGGCATCGTCATTCGCCCCGGGGGCGGCATCGGTCACATTAAACGTATCGCTGTTGCGGGAATCGTAGTGCCCAGTCACCAGCACAATGCGGCTCGCCTGCTGCGGATCAGATCCGCGCAATACCGCGTAAACATTGCTGATTTCCGTCGCTTTCGGGATGCGGTCGGCGGTCTGTTCGGTAAACGTGTCGGTCTTTACTTCCAGACAGCCGCCGCACTCCTTGGAATAACGCTCGAATTCAGCTTTAATCCATTCGCGGGCCGCGCCAATGCCCTTGCCCGCCTTTATAGATTCGTCATCCTGCGCGGAAATTGTGGAGCGATTGCCAAACGTTACCAGTTTTTCGATGGTTTGCTTGATATGCTCCGCAGAAACCTGGCGGATCTCTTCGCCAATCCGCGCGTCGGTATGCCGGTCGGATGCGACTCGTGGAGGGTCCAGCGGCGCATCCTGCGCGACGCACTGCGCCGTGTAGCCCATGACAATAAGACTAAGAATCGAGGTTGCCACGAAGAGGGCTCTACGCCCAGAAAGTTTCGAAGCCGGAACGATTGCAGAATTTTGTTGGTAAGCCACTTGACCTTTTCCTCTCGAAGAAACTAAATATAACAGGGTACCCTGAACGCGGAGGAAAACATGGTGTACTGTCCCGATTGCGAGACGGACCTCGACATCGACGAAGAAGAGGTCGATGAAGGCGCGGTCGTCTCCTGCCCGGAGTGCGGCGCTGACTTCGAGGTCATCACAGTGAATCCAGTCGAACTGAAAAAGGTTGGCGAAGACGAAGTCGAAGAAGACGACGACGAAGAAGCCGCCAAAGAAGAGGATGACGACGAAGACTAGGATAAAAGACTAGGCTTGGGACAAAGACTTCTGACAAATTCCCCACAAACTCGAGCGTTCCGTCGTTTGATCGCCGCCGCCTCAGCCTTGTTGCTGGCGTCGTTACTGCCCGCCCTGAGCAGCGGTGGAGAGAAGCCTGCGCCCTACGCGTTGATCTTCGGTACGGTTTGGGATCCCGACGGCCTGCCGCTCTACGGGGTCAAGGTTAAGATTCGCCGCGCCGACGAGAAGAAGGTCCGGTGGGAGCTATATTCCAACCACACGGGAGAATTTGCCCAACGAGTGCCCGTCGGCAAAGCGGATTATGTCGTTTGGGCGGATACAAAAGATTACAAACTGCGGTCGGGGAAAAAATTGAAACCCGGTTCCGAAGTACCGGTGCATATCGACAATGACGAACGTTCCGATATTGGTCTTCATTTAGACTGGTAACGGTTGCCGCGGCTGGATAACGCGGCGAGGGATCCCGAATTGAAGAAGACCATCATCACGCGGAGCTTTCCGGCAGTAGAGTTGCTCATTGTCTTGTCTGCGTCGATCTTAGGATCGTTTTTTCTGCCTATGATCTTCCCGACGATGACTCCCTCAAGCTCAGTCCTGGCCGCTCCGGCGCAACTCTTTGGCCGGGAGCCAACGAAGCAGGATAAAACGCGGCTGCTATCGGGCAAGGTCCTCGATGGCGGAGACAATCCGGTCGCCAACTCCGTCGTGTACCTCACCAATACTCACACTCGATCGGTGAAAACTTACATTGTTGGTCCGGACGGCACTTACCGCTTTCCAGCGCTGCAGCCCAGCGTCGATTACGAAGTGTATGCGCAGTCTAATAGCAGCAAGAGCCGTACCAAGACGGTCAGCCAATTTGACGATCGCCAGCAGGTTTACATCGATTTGAAAATCGAGAACAAATCCAAATAGCCCCGTCGTAGCGCCCACTTGCCATGCCGAACCGCCGCCGCTTCCTTCAGTTATCGATTGCAGCTGCTGCGGGAGGCCTCGCTGCCAAAAAACTGGTTGCAGCCGAGCGCCCAGGCCGCCGCCCGTTTGGCGTGCAGCTGTACAGCGTTCGTGACCAGGCCGCGCACGACCTCGCCAGCGTCCTCGAATCGATTCGCAAGATCGGATACACCGAGGTTGAGACCTACTGGGATATTTATGGCCATCCGGCGGCGGAACTGCGTCGAATGATGACTGACCACGGCCTCACGGTTCCCAGTGGACACTTCAATTACGACGGTCTCGAGTCGAAGATCGATTACGCAAAAACGCTCGGCATGCAATTCATGATCTGTCCAATTCTGCCTGAAAGCATGTGGTTCGCATTAGACGATTACAAGCGGGCCGCTGATAAGTTCAATGTCTGCGGAGAGAAAATTCGCCAGGCCGGCATGCAGTTTGGATTTCACAATCACAACTACGAATTCCGCCGCTTCGGCGACACTACCGGGTTTGAAACCATCATGACGCGGTGCGATCCGAAACTCGTTTGCATTGAGATGGATTGCTACTGGATCGCGCAGGCCGGTGAGAACACTCTACAGATGTTTCAAAAATATGGAGACCGGATCAAGCTGCTCCATCTTAAAGACCGCAAATCTGGATTCCCCACCACCCAGGTCAAGGACGCGGCTGCGGAACACTTCACTGAAATCGGAGCCGGAACCATTCACTGGGAAGAAATTCTTGCTGCGGCGGAAAAGAATGACGTTCAACATTATTTCGTTGAGCGCGATTCTGGCGATCTGCCAGTCCTGGAAAGCCTTCGAATCAGCTTCCAGAACCTGCAGAAGATGTCGTGAGTTAGATGCTCGAAAGCCCTTTGACTGTGTGGTGGCGGGGCAACGCCCCGTCACCACGTGACCATTTTAGTTGCTGTCGCCGCCAGCCCGCTTCCACGAAATCAAGTCGCCAATGGTCGTGCTCTTCGACGATGACGACGAAGGTTGTTTGTACGACTCCACTTCCTGACGTGACGCTTCTTCGCCGACCGCCCGGATGCTCAGGCCAACCTTCTTTTCTTCCTGATTCATCTTAATGATCTTGAAGTCGAATTCAGCGCCTGGTTCGAGGTGCATCGGTTGTCCATTGCCGTCTACCGCTTCGGAGTTGTGGCACAGACCTTCGATGCCTTCCGCAATCTCAACAAATGCGCCGAAGTTCGCCACGCGCAAGACCTTGCCATGCACGATGTCTCCGACACGATGCTGCGCGAAGAAGGAATCCCAGACATCGGGCTGCATCTGTTTCACGCCCAGAGAAAGCCGCCGCTTGTCCGGTTCAATGGCCAGGATTATGGCCTTCACCTTGTCGCCCTTCTTTAAAACCTCCGAAGGATGCTTCACCCGGGTCGTCCAGCTCAGGTTGCTGACATGCACCAGCCCGTCGATGCCATCCTCGATCTCAATGAAGGCGCCGAACTCCGTCAGATTGCGCACCCGGCCCTCGACTGTCGCCCCGACCGGATATTTATCATGCAGCGTGTCCCAGGGATTCGAGGCCAGTTGACGCATGCCCAGCGAAATCCGGCGTTCCGTCGGATTTACGCTGATCACTACGCAGTCGACTTCATCCCCTACGTTGACCAGTTTTGACGGATGCTTCATCCGTTTCGACCAGGTCATTTCGCTGACGTGAACCAGTCCTTCAATTCCCTGTTCGAGTTCCACGAAAGCTCCGTAATCGGTAACGCTGATTACACGGCCGTGAACGTGGGCGCCAACCGGATAACGATGCTCGGCATCCAGCCATGGATCGGGTGTCAGCTGTTTGAAGCCCAGCGAGACGCGTTTCTTGTCTTTGTCGTACTTCAGAACCTTTACCTGGATCTGATCGCCGACGTTCACCAGATCGCGCGGGTGCGTGAGACGTCCCCATGACATGTCGGTAATGTGCAACAGTCCGTCGATGCCGCCCATATCGACAAACGCGCCATACTCAGTGAGATTCTTGACGATGCCGGTGAGGACGCTGCCTTCTTCCAGGTGTTCAAGCGTCTTGTCGCGCTTCTCCGACTGCTCTTCTTCCAGAAGCTGTTTGCGCGAGACCACGATGTTGCCGCGCTTTTTGTTCAGCTTGATGATGGCAACTTCCATCGTCTGGCCCTTCATCCCGTCGAGGTTCCGCACCGGACGAAGGTCTACCTGCGAGCCTGGCAGGAAGGCGCGCGCCCCTTGAATGTCAATAGTCAGCCCACCTTTAATGCGCTCGACAACGATGCCCTTGATCGGTTTCTTTTCGTTGTACGCCCGTTCGATTTCATCCCATGACCGCAGGCGTTGAGCTTTAAGGTGCGAGAGGTTGATGTAACCCTCTTCGGTTTCGCCTTTGTCCCGCATCACGTCGATCTCGTCGCCGGCTTTGAACCGGGGATTGCCCTCATGATCGAGAATCTCGGCAATCGGCGCCATGCCTTCAGACTTTGCGCCGATGTCGACGACGACATGGGTTGCGGTCAACTTGATGACCGTTCCCTTGATTACATGGTCGTCGCTGACTGCTTCCTCAGTCTGGTTCTCGAAGTTGTGCAGGGCCGCGGCGAAATCGTCGCTGGCGGCTGCAGAAGCGTCCGAACCGCTTTCGAAAGAGTCATCCGCAGACGCGCTAATCTGATGAGTTGCGGTGTCATGCGAGTCGTCTTTATGCAATTCTTTATGCGACTCGGTGTCGTGCGATTCGGCGGAAATCACATGGTCCGCGGGGGAGGGTTGTGCGTGCTCGGGAGCGTCTACTACGGCCGAGCCGCCGGTGTGGTTGTCGTGTGCAGGTGTCATGGTTTCAAGACTGGATTCAAGATTGCGGGCGGTGCTGTCGTCGAACAAATTCATAGCCTCGATGTCGACGCGCGTTTTGGCGCGGCTTGCGGGACGTGGTCGAGCGGACTGCTGGTGTGGTCTTTAGGTTGCGTTGAGGCCGACCTGGCGGACGACCCTAGGACAATTCCAGCTGGTTCGAAACCGCGTTCCAATAGGGACTCTTCGACTATAACAACCGCTTCGGAACAGTGTCAAACGCGATTCTGGCCAATGTCCGAATTATTTACCGCCCCGTCACACTAGGCCGCTTCGGGGGTCAACAGCCGTTGGAAAATAGACTCTTGTTGCGCCCAATTTTGGCTGCCGCAGCGGTGCGGCAAAGGTGGAAGGCCCCCGCTCCCGCTCGGCAACGGCCTTTCCCGCAAATAAGTCGCCCGCAGACGGCGTTTGTCGGCCTGCAAGACACGCTCTAATCATGTTCGCGACCTCCTCGCTCCACTTTGCCTGTTTCTGCTACTCTCCCCCCATGGACCATCTCTGGACCCCTTGGCGCTACGCCTATGTCACCGGCGCCGATATGATCTCGGGCTGCATCTTTTGCGAAGCTCCCAAACAAACCGACCAGCAAGCCCGCATCGTTCACCGCGGAGAGCATTGCTACGTCATCCTTAACACCTTCCCTTACACCAACGGCCACGTTATGGTGGTGCCTTACCAGCATGTGGACCAGTTAGACAAACTTCCCGTCGACGCCGCGAACGAGTTGATCGCCTTAACCCAGCGGATGGAGAAAGTTCTACGATCTCTCTACCAACCGGACGGCATCAATCTAGGCATGAACATCG
>Ga0209006_10006533_pt1 | contig 10539 bp, 4 predicted proteins | sample JacPin_JW_Ref_O2_FD_188567 | JGI IMG/M metagenome (GOLD analysis project Ga0209006, IMG submission 188567) | Forest soil microbial communities from Algoma, Ontario, Canada - Jack Pine, Ontario site 1_JW_Ref_O2 (SPAdes) (version 2) | ecosystem: Environmental > Terrestrial > Soil > Boreal... | reverse complement strand
TTCGACTTCAGTCTCGTCGGCCTCGCTGAATTTCAACAGCCGCTCCGCCAGTTGCTCCATCTCCGCCACCGTGAATCGCCCCGGCTCGTGATGTTTCGCGGAAGCGGCAGCGCCGCGCTTTCCCCGCGTTTGCTTTTTCGCGGCGGCGGTCATTTTGCGAAGGCCACTCCTACTTTTACATTTCGAAAACGCGAAGGCGAAGCCCCATGCCCGGTGCCCATGGTCTGCATCGGCTGGCCTTTGCCGCAATTCGGCGTGCCCCACAGCGTCCAATATTCGCGCGAACAAATCGCGTCGCAACTGTTCCAGAATTCGGTAGTGATTCCGCTGTAGCTCGGATTTTTGATCATCCGTCTTTTTTTCCCGCCTTTGATTTCCCAGCCGATTTCCGTGGAAAACTGAAAATGGTAGCGGCGGTCGTCGATGGACCACGAACGATTCGTTTCCATCAGGATGGCGTCGTCGGTATCGGCGATCAGATCGTCGTATTTCCAGTCGCCGGGATTGATGCTGATGTTAGTCATGCGCACCATCGGCAAACGGTTCCAGCTTTCGGTGCGCATCGTCCCATTCGAACGATTCTCGCCAATCGATGAAGCCAGTTCGCGATTGCTCAAATATCCGGTAAACAATCCGTTGGTGATAATTGGAATGCACTGCGCCGGTACGCCCTCGTCGTCGTAGGCAAAAGTACCCAGCCCAGAGCCGTGTTCGAGCCGTGCATCGGCCACGATGTTCACAATGTCCGAGCCATATTTCAATTTGCGTAATTTTTCAGTCGTCAGAAAACTCATGCCTGCAAAATTCGCTTCCTGCCCCAGCACCCGATCGAGTTCGATCGGATGCCCAACTGATTCGTGAATTTGCAGGCCAAGCTGTGATCCACCAAGAACAATCGTCGTGGTGCCTTCCGGACACTGCAGCGCATGATGCAGTTCGACGGCCTCTTCGGCGGTCCGCTGAGCATTCGCCACCAGATCCAGTGATTCGACCAGCTCGTAACCCTGCAGCGCGTGCTGTCCGCCAAAACTATTCGGATACGAACGCTTCTGAATTTCGCTTTCCGCGAATGTGGTCGCCACAATTCCCGCGCCCGAATGCATCTTGACCTGATGAATCTGCGAGCCAATGCTGGAAACGAAAAGCTGCTCGATACGCTTGAAGGACATCGATCCTTCCGCGATGGTCACGCCTTTCACCCGGCGCATTTCCTTGTCGGCGGCCAGCAGCAAATCGATCTGGCGCTCCACCGGAATTTTGAACGGATCCTTCAGAAAAGGATTCTGCCAGGTATCGACGTACGCCTTTTCCGGCGCCAGCGAAACGTTTTCGCGCTTGGCCAGCGCGGAAGCTTTGGCGATCGCCACTGCTTCGGCAGCGCACGCCTGCACGCCCTCGCGCGTCAGCCGGTCGGTCGAGGCGAAGCCCCACGCGCCATTCGCAATCACCCGAATCCCGATGCCCAGCGTCTCGGTTTCGAGGATGGTGCCTACTTCGCCGTTCTTCGTACTCAGGTCACGCTGGCGAATATCCATCACGCGGACGTCGGCGTAGGTCGCGCCGCGCCGGCTGGCAGTATCGAGGGCCCAATCCGCCCAGGTTTGCATCATGCGCGGGGGTTCCTGAAAGAGCGCAAACCACTGATTATTATGCTAGTTAAGAAGATACCCGCATGCGCAGCCGCTGCGATTTGAAGCCGGCAGCGGGCCACCGGACGGGCGTCTGTAGTGGAGGTTTCGGCGGCCTGAGCAGCTAAAAACATCCGCGCATTTTAGCACACGCAGTCGATCGAAGCGTAAGCGGCACACGAGCTGCCGCTCGCAGAGAAATTTTGCGACACGAACCTATCCTCCCGAATTGAACTACGTCTATACCGTGCATCCGGGGGTGTCGTTTTGCGTTCGAACCAAACAGCGAGCCAAGGTACAATCAGCCGAACGCAGCTTTCATCCAGAGTCCATGTTGCCGGTAAGCCGCCCTTGGCCCGACCCAATCAAAATCCGATGCCGTCGTCCCGTCCCGCCGGAAGTCGCCCAACCGCGTCTGGGCTAGCGGCAATTCTGCTATGCGCCGGTGTGTTCGCCGCCGGCTGCGAGCAAAAACAAGCCGCCGGGAACGAGCAGCAACCCGCCACTCCCGTAAAAACGGCGGTCATCGCGCCCACCGCTATTCCCGAATCTTCCGAATATCTCGGCACCCTAAAATCTCGCCACTCGACCGTGCTGAACCCTCAGGTCGAAGGCCAGGTGACCGCGATCCTAGTGAAATCCGGCGATCGCGTGAAAGCCGGAACGCCGCTGATGCAGATCGATCCGCTAAAGCAGCAGGCCACCGTAGGCACTCAGGAAGCTTCGCGCGCCGCGCAGGAAGCAAACGTTCGCTTCGCCCAGATTCAATGGGATCGCGCCCAGAAATTGTACGAAGCCGGCGTGTCCAGCAAGCAGGATTACGATCAGGCCAAAGTAAATCTGGACACCGCGCAGCACCAGCTGAAATCGCTCGAATCCCAGGTGCAGGAACAACAGGTGCAATTGAAATATTACCGAGTGCTCGCGCCGACCGCCGGAATCGTCGGCGATATTCCGGTGCGTGTCGGAGACCGGGTCACCAACACGACCACGCTGACCACCGTCGACGAACCGGGCCCGCTCGAGATCTATATTAATGTTCCGGTCGAACGCTCCAAGGATTTGAAAATGGGTCAGAAGGTCCAGCTGATCGATACTCAGGGCAACGTAATCGCCGAGAGCCAGATCGACTTTATTTCCTCGCAAGTCGACAACAGCACCCAGTCCATTTTGGCCAAAGCGACCATCAAGAACAGCACCGACACTCTCCGCACTTCGCAATTTGCGCGCGCGCGAATCATCTGGCGCGTCCATGAAGGCCCGGTCATCCCGGTGCTGGCCGTGCAGCGCATCAACGGCCAATTTTTCGCGTTCGTTATTGAAGGCAGCGGTAAATCCGAAGTCGTGCGCCAAAAAGTCGTCCGCCTCGGCGAAATGACCGGCAACAACTACACCGTGCTGGACGGGCTGAAGAACGGCGACCGCGTGGTGGTGGAAGGCGGGCAGGATTTGATCGACGGCGCCCCGGTTACCGAAATTGCTGCAATCGCAAACGGAAAGACTCCGTCTTGATCGCTCCTGAATCTGAATTCCTTCGCGCCGCAAAAAGGCTAGCGTAGATATGTTTGTCGATTTTTTCATCCGCCGCCCGATCTTCGCCACCGTCTGCGCGCTGCTGATTATTCTGGCCGGCGCTGTCACCATTCCCACGCTTCCGGTCGCGCAGTTCCCCGACCTGGCCCCGCCGCAGGTCAGCGTCGGGGCGTTTTACAACGGGGCGAACGCCCGCGCGGTGGAAACTTCGGTCACCACGCCCCTCGAACAGCAAATCAACGGCGTCGAAGGCATGAAGTACATGACCTCCTCGAGCGGCAACGACGGCTCGAGCGGCATCAGCATCACCTTCGACATCAGCCGTAACATCGACCTGGCCGCGGTGGACGTGCAAAATCGAGTCAACCAGGCCCTCGGCCGCATGCCCAATGAAGTAAAAACCACCGGCATCACCATCGCGAAATCTTCCAGCAATTTCGTTTTTGGCGCCGGCGTCTACGCCGAGCACGGCGAGTACGACAGCCTGTTCCTGAGCAACTATTTGGATTTGTACGTACGCGACGCGCTGAAGCGCGTGCCCGGCGTCGCCGACGTGCAGAATTTCGGCGAACGCAAATATTCCATGCGCCTGTGGCTGGACCCGCTGCGCATGGCCGCGCGCAACTTGACCGCGACGGACATCCTCAGCGCGTTGGCCGAGCAGAACGTGCAGGTCAGCGCCGGACAAGTCGGTCAACCTCCTTCGCAAACCGGGCAAAGTTACCAGATCAGCGTCCGCGCCGTGGGCCGCCTGGCCGAGCCTTCCGAATTCGAAAGTATTATTTTGAAGACGGGCACCGACGGCAGCCTGGTGCGCCTGCGTGACGTGGGCCGCGCCGAATTGGGAGCCGAAGATTACGGCAGCAATCTACGCTTTAATGGTCATGACGCCGTGGGCTTCGGCGTCACCCAATTGCCCGGCGCCAACGCCCTCACCGTCGACAAAGCCGCGAAAGCCGAGCTGCTGCGATTGTCCAAACGCTTCCCGCCCGGAATCAAATACGCAGTGGCCTTCGACACCACCAGCGTCGTCGGCGAATCGATCAAAGACGTGCTGTACACGCTGCTCGAAGCCATCGCCCTCGTGGTGCTGGTCATCTTTATTTTTCTCCAGGATTGGCGCAGCACTTTCATTCCGGCCATCACCATTCCGGTTTCGCTGATTGGAACTTTAGCGTTTGTGAAAATCCTGGGCTTTTCGATCAATACACTTACTCTGTTTGGCCTCACTCTCGCCACCGGCCTGGTCGTCGACGACGCCATCGTCGTCATCGAAAACGTCCAGCGTCACATCACCGAGGGAATTTCCGAACCGCACAACGCCGCATCAATCGCCATGAAAGAAGTGGCCGGCGCTGTGGTCGCCACTTCGCTGGTGCTGGTCGCCGTATTCGTTCCGGTCGCCTTCTTCCCTGGCACCACCGGCATTTTGTTCCGCCAGTTCGCGCTGACCATCGCCTTCTCGGTTTCAATTTCGGCTTTCAACGCGCTGACCCTGACGCCCGCGCTTTCCGCGATTTTTCTGGGCCACGAACACATCATTCGCAACAAACTTTTCGTCGCGTTCAACCGCATGCTCGCGGCGTTTACTAGCGGCTACCGGCAGATGCTGCGATTCATTTTGCGCTTCGAATTCGCCGCGGTGATTTTGTTCTTCTGCGTCTTGGGCCTGACCTACTACGTCTACGAGCATGTTCCGAAGGGCTTCATCCCGGCAGAAGACGGCGGCTATCTGATTATCGCGGTCCAAGCGCCAGCCGGCGCTTCGCTCGAATACACCACGAATATCTGCGGACAGGCCGAAGCAATCCTGGCCAAAGTTCCGGAAATGGATAGCGCGTTTTCCGTAGCCGGATTCAGCTTTGGCGGCAGCGCTTCGAACCGTGCGCTGATTTTCGCCGGCCTCAAAGATTTCGATCAGCGTAAAGGCGAAGAACATTCCGGCAACGCCGTCCTCGAACGCCTGCGTGGACCGCTCTCCGCAATTTCCGGCGCCCAGGTAGTTCCCTTCGCGCCACCCGCCGTCAACGGCTTAGGGCAGTTCGGAGGATTTCAATTCGTGCTGGAAGATCAGCGCGGCTCTACGATTCAGGCGCTTTCCGACGTCACCCAAAAAGTGATTCAGCAAGGAAACACGAACCCCAGCCTCACCGGACTCTTCACCAGTTTCAGCGCCAACGACCCGCAGTATGTGCTGACTTTCGATCGCGACAAAGCCAAAGCCCTCGGCGTTTCCCTGAGCCAGATTACCGACGCCCTGCAGGTCTACATGGGCTCGGTTTATGTAAACGATTTCGAATTCAACAATCGCGCCTACCGCGTCTACGTGCAGGCCGATAAGCAATTCCGCTCCGAAGCGCGCGACATCAAGGAATATTACGTGCGCTCGGACAAGGGCATCATGGTGCCGCTGGAAAATCTGGTGGTGCTGAAGCAGGACGCTTCGCCGCAGGTCATCAGCCACTACAATCTTTTCCGTTACGCCGAAATCGATGGCTCCGCCGCGCCGGGAAAAAGTTCAGGCCAGGCGATCGCCGCGATGGACGCGGTTGCGGACAAAGCGCTGCCGCCGGGTTTCGCCTACGAATGGACCGGACTGTCGCTGGAAGAAATTCAGTCCGGCAGCCAGGCCATCGTGCTGTTCGGCCTCGGCATTTTGGTTGTGTATCTGACGCTCGCCGCGCAATACGAAAGTTTTTCGCTGCCCTTCATCGTCCTACTGGCGGTCCCCACCGCATTGCTCGGCGCAATCGGCGCGCAGGCACTGCGCGGGCAAGATAACGACGTCTACTGCCAGATCGGCCTGGTCATGCTGATCGGCCTTTCCAGCAAGAACGCGATTCTGATCGTCGAATTTGCCGAGCAATTGCGCGAAAAAGGACGCAGCATCCTCGACGCCGCCATCGAATCGGCCAGCATCCGCCTGCGGCCGATTCTGATGACTTCGCTCGCGTTCATTCTCGGCGTGCTGCCGCTGGTGCTGGCCGAGGGCGCCGGGCGCATCAGCCGGCGCTCGGTAGGAACCACCGTATTCGGAGGGATGATTGCCTCAACGTTCCTCAACCTGATTTTCATCCCAGTTTTGTACGTGCTGGTCCGACGCCTGCAATCCGGATTCAAGAAAGAAGAAACGCATCACGCGGACCCCTTCCCCGCCGAAACCTAACCCACCCCAGAAAATCCCTTGAAGATTAATTGCTGGGTTTATCGACCGGAGTGCTCGGCGTGCTGTCAGCCGCTCCCGCCGTACTGGCTGCGCCACTGGTCGGGTTATCCGCACTGCTGTCCGCCGCCGGTTCCGGAGCAATCGCCGGCGGATAAATATTCGAGAGCGACGTCAGCAGCAGACAATCCTCGTTGTCGACTCCATTCCGGGCGGCGTTGGCGCTCATCGCCACATACGCGATGCCGTCATCGGCGATCCACGCACGCGCCGTCGAAACCCTGCTCGAATCCTGATACCACCTCGCATTCGTGCTCAGGTTGTCCAGCGGATACTCGCCGCAAGGTTCCGCCACCCGCGCGAACGACAAATCGCGCGGCAGGCCGTGCTCTTGCATAATTTTGGCAGCGCGTCCAACCGCGTGCTCCAGGATCGTTGAATCCTGGTACGGAATTCTCGGATAAAAAAAAGTAAACAAATAGACGCCGCGCTTGCGGTCCGGACTGGTCGATCCGCGCACCAGCTCGGGCCCGGTGATGTCCGTCGGACGGTAGGTCCAGTCTGACCAGGTCGACGGATAGCACGCTTCGAAATTGAGGTCGTGCAGCCCGACCGCTTTGAATTCGTGATCCAGCGCCAAAGACTTGGATTCTTCCGCCACCATTTTTCCATTCAGATAAAATTCCGCGCGAAAATCTCCGCCCGGCAGGCAGCGATGGTCCCAGGTATCGTCCAGGTAAGAAAGCGTCAGCGATTTGCGGTTGCCGCCTTCGTCGACCAGCCGCTCCAAACGAACTTTGCGGGAAACCGAACTGATTACTCGCCACGCTCCCCAATCCGGATCCTTCCAATACCAGATCACCAGCAGCACGTCTTTGTCTTCAGCCGCGTCCACCACCGCGCTCCACTTCACCACCGCCGGAGAAATCGAAATTTGCGGAGCGGAAAGCGAGGGGTGGCGGTCTTCCCAGTGCGCGTCTTTGGGCTGTGGGCCGGCGGCCGCCGCAAAACGCGGTTTCAGCTTGTTGATTTCAGCGGTAATCGTAGCGCAGTCGGCGTGCGGAAAAGAATTGCAGTACCGCCGCGCGATTTCCAAATCGCCCATCGCCGCGATGGCCAGCTCGGGGGAAACGTCGTCGGCGAAAACGCTATCGTAAGCTTTTCTGGCGTCGTCTATTTGCCCGGAAATTAGCAGCGCGACGGCCAAATTTGCTTGCAGCCACGCGTCGCCCCGGTACGCTTTGATCCCTTCCCGCAGCGTTGCCGTACCTTTCTTCAGCAGCGCCGGATCCGGCGGCGAAAGCGATTGCAGCAGCGTGAAGAAACCGTAGCGCCCCACCAGTTCCTCCGGCGGCGACACTCCTTCCCGGTTGAAGTCATCCAGGCTGATCGCCATCTCCCGCACCGTCTGGGCTAGCACTCCCGACTTTCGGGAAGGCAGCGAATCCTGTTCGTCCGGATGCACGCGGGCGGAATTAAATAGCGATTCGCCGCGGTAGTAGTGCGCCAGCGCGAACGTCGGCCGGATCTTCAGCGCCGCGTCAAATTTTTCGGCGGCTTGCGCATAATCGTCGGAGTCGTGCGCCACCACGTACATTTCCCGCCCCTCGCCGTAGGCTTCGGCCGCGGCATCCAGTTTGGAAGCGTCCCGCGGCAAATAGTGCACCGCCGTCTTCACGGCGGAGAATGCACCCACTCCGGCGATCAGCGATCCGCCCAGCACCAGAATAAATGCGCCGCGTCCCAGCCCCATGCCCATCGATTGTCCCAGCAGATACAAAGCGATCGCGAACATGGTCAGCGTCAGCAGATACTGCGCGGCCTTTAGGTGCCAGGATTGGCGCAATTCATTTTCAGCATCCCATTTGGCGAACGCGGTTTCAGAAACTCGCCTGCCGCCCAGCTCCGCTTGCTTTTGCGGATAGTACGGATCGGCCTCCGGCCCCGAATCGCCGTCCAGTTCCTCCACCGCGCGTTTGTTCTGGGTCAGCAGCGCCTTCTGCCATTCCATCTGTGCCGGCTCGCGATCGGCGGTCACACCCATCGCTTTATCGCGGCCCAGCTCGGCGCGCTGTTCCGCCGCTTTGTAACGCATGCGCGCTTCGTGCATCCGCGCGTCGATGCCCCAGATGTAATGAATCGCGGTCTGGCTGCGTTCGAAATTTTTGAACGCTGCCACTTGCTGCTCCATGGCGCGCGCCGCGCAGCCATTGGCAAACGCCGTGGCGCAATCGTAGCGCCAGCCGCAGACCGCAGCCAGCAGCGCCGTCACTGCGATCAACGAAAGCGCGAACCGGTTCATCGTGCTGGTGCAATCCCAAGCCAGCAAATGCGCGCCGATAAACGCAACGCGTGGTCCCACTTCGTGCGGATGCGAAGGTTCTTCCTCTTTTTCTTCGTGCCCTGCTTCGCCTCCGCTGTGATTTTCGCCAGCCGCTACGGTTGGATTGGCCGGGCCCGGGACACTGTTCGCCGCCACGAAGCTTTCCACCGCGGACCTGTCTCGAATTATCGCCTCGCGGATCTTTTCAACTTCGCCGGGCTTCGCCGCTTCAATCGGGGTCGCGGCGCCACTCTGGACAGTTTCAACTGGCTCCGCCGCTTCTTTCTGGGTCAGTTCTGGAATCGGAAGCGGAGCTTGCGCCAGTGCGTCGGTCGTCGCCGCCACCACAGCCGGTTTAGCGACTGTATCCGGTACAGCAATAGCGACGGGAATCGTAACGTCGCCTTTCGCAGCTTCGGTGATCGCCTTGGCCACCGCCTTCCGTTCCTTCTCCGGAATCACTACTTCCTTCGGCCCGTTCAGCCACTGCTGCACAGCCGGTCGCTCGTACAGCAGGTGCCCCAGCAGCGCGACCACTCCGATCCCCAGCCCCGCCAGTAGAAATGGCAACCACGAATGTCCGTCGATCACGAAACATGCGATCGACGCTCCGACCGCAATGAAAATCGCCAGCCGCTCCAGCCATCGTTGCACCGGCGAGCCGTCTCGCGGAAGCTGCGTGAACGTGAGAAACGCCAGCGCCAGAACGAAAATCGCCACCAACCCCGAGAGGCATACGGTTTTTAGTCGGCTGCGAGCGATATCCTCTTTTAGGTCGCTCCAGATATCCGGCGCCTTGTCACCAACCGGCTCTTTCCACACCGCGCCGTAGCCCGCTTCGGACAACTCCGTCGCCACGTTTTTTTCGATTCCGCTTTCAATGGTGGCAGAAGCGCTCATCCCGCTGACGTAGTTAAAATCTTCCGTTCGCCGGTACATGCGCGCGATCGCGAATTGCTCTTCGGCTTGCAGGTCGAGCTGGTTGGCGGTGGTGAAATTTGTCGGAAAAGTTTGTCGCGCCTTGCGGGCTTGTTCCTGCAGGTAGAAGCCCCGCTCCCGCGCCAGGTTTTCGCTGTCTTCGAACACAGCCGATTCGCGGTAGGTATCCAGCAGGTCGGCGCGGCGATTCAATTCCAGAATTTGTCCTTGCTCCAGCCGCCGCTCGCCGCTGGAGGTCTCCTCTTCGGCGATAACCGCGCGGTAAGCCACCACCGCGCCAAACGTGGCAATCACAGCCATCAAAATTGCTATACGGGTTCGCATCGGAATTGCGCCTCAACCAGAAAAGCGGAAGCAATCTTGTACCATCAAACTTCGACCAAGGGAACGTCTGCCACGCGCTAGGCCAAAAAAAAGGGCCGGTCAGTGACCGGCCCTCATCGAACGCATTCCGCAACAGCTCCAGCGCCTACGTTCCCTCGTTCCAGCTGGCCAAATAATGTTCCTGATCTGCAGTCAGCTTGTCCACGTGCACGTTCATCGATTCCAGCTTCAATTTGGCAATCTGGCGATCGATCGGCTCGGGAACCGAATAGACCTGAGCCTTCAGGTCCTTCGCGTTCTTCACCATGTATTCCGAGGCTAGCGCCTGGTTCGCGAAGCTCATATCCATCACCACCGCAGGATGGCCTTCGGCGGCGGCCAGATTGATCAAACGGCCTTCGCCCAGCAAATAAATCTTGCGGCCGTCTTTCATCGCGTATTCGTCGACGAAAGGCCGCGCCACTTTCTTGCTGCTGGCCAGCTTTTCTAGCGCCGGGATATCGATTTCTACGTTGAAGTGGCCGGAATTACAGATCACCGCGCCGTCGTTCATCTTTTCGAAATGTTCATGCGCCAGCACCGACTTGTTACCGGTCACAGTGATAAAGATTTCGCCGATCCTGGCCGCA
>Ga0209006_10006532_pt1 | contig 10539 bp, 8 predicted proteins | sample JacPin_JW_Ref_O2_FD_188567 | JGI IMG/M metagenome (GOLD analysis project Ga0209006, IMG submission 188567) | Forest soil microbial communities from Algoma, Ontario, Canada - Jack Pine, Ontario site 1_JW_Ref_O2 (SPAdes) (version 2) | ecosystem: Environmental > Terrestrial > Soil > Boreal... | reverse complement strand
GGGCGGCGGCTGCAGGATGAGCAGGAACTAAGTGATGTCTACGGGAGTTGGATCGCGCTGGTGGAAACGCACGAGCGCGCGGCGCTGCACAACCTGCTCGAATGTCTGTTGTGGATCCTCGTGGTGATGTTGCTGGTGTATTTGGCGCACCGGCTCATTGAACATTTGTTTACGGGGATGACGGCGGAGAACAAACGCATCGACACGCTGCGGGCGGTGGTGAAATTTGCGGCGCAAGCGGTGGGCGCGATCGCGATTGTGTTCATCGTATTTGGCATGCCTACGCAGACTACGACCGTGCTGGGCCTGGCGGGCGCAGGGTTGACGGTGGCGATGAAGGATTTCATTGTCGCGTTTTTTGGCTGGTTTGTGCTGATGGGTCGAAACGGGGTTCGGGTGGGCGACTGGGTTGAGATCAACGGCGTGGCGGGCGAAGTGATTGAGATCGGATTGCTGAAAACGATTCTGCTCGAGACCGGGAACTGGACCGATGCGGGGCATCCCACGGGCCGCCGGGTTTCGTTCGTCAATAGTTTCGCCATTGAAGGGCACTACTTCAACTTCACGACCTCGGGGCAGTTTATGTGGGACGAATTGAAGTTGACGATTCCGGGCGATCAGGATCCGTATGGAGTGGTCGACGGCCTACAACAACTGGCGACCAAAGAGACGGAAGAGAATGCGCGCAAGGCCGAAGAGGAGTGGTCGCAGTCGACCACGAAGTATAAAGTGCAATCGTTCTCGGCGACTCCTGCGATCAATGTACGGCCCAGCGGATCGGGCGTAGAAGTAAGCGTGCGCTATATCACGCGCGCCTACGACCGGCACGAGACCCGCAAACGGTTGTATGCGGCGGTGGTGGAGTTGATGCATGGCAAGCGGGAAGCGGTGAAGGCGTGAGAGAAGCTCTTGGCTCTTGGCTCTTGGCTCTTAGCTATTAGCCTTTAGCTTCTGGCTTTTCACAAGTCAAAATCCTGGTGTAGCCCCGGACGACCTCGTCCGGGGGACAGCGCTAGGACGCTCACCTGGAAGCATGCGCTGCAAACCGGGCGGACGAGGCGTCCACCGCTCCACGAGCGTTGTTGAATACCTGTCGGGATTTATGAACTCCAAGGAACCTTTGGGCACACTCATCGTGACGGGAGCCAGTCGCGGGATTGGCGCGGCGATCGCGCTGCTTGCGGGCGAGCGCGGGTATGCAGTTGCGGTGAACTTCGCCACAGGTTCCGCCGAGGCGGCGCGGGTGGTGGATGAAATTGTCGCTGTTGGCGGCAGGGCGACGGCGGTTCAGGCTGACGTCTCGGATGAGGCTCAGATTGTTCGCATGTTCGAGACGGCGGAACGGGAGTTGGGTCCGATCACGGGATTAGTTAACAATGCAGGCATCACTGGAGGGTTTGCGCGGGTCGAAGACGTATCGAGCTCGGCGCTCGCAAAAGTATTCGCGCTCAATGTCAGTGGGACAATTATTTGCGCTCGTGAGGCGGTGCGACGAATGTCGACTCGACGCGGCGCGAAGGGTGGCGCGATCGTGAACATTTCTTCGCGGGCGGCGCATACGGGTGCGGCGGGGGAATGGGTACACTACGCAGCTTCAAAAGGTGCGATTGACAGTTTCACGATTGGACTAGCACGGGAAGTTGCGACCGAAGGGATTCGCGTGAATGCGGTCGCGCCGGGGTTGATTGAAACTGGGCTGCACGCCGCCAATGGCGAGCCGGGGAGATTGCAGCGGCTCATGCCGACAATCCCGATGCAGCGAGCGGGCACGCCGCAGGAAGTTGCGGAAGGCGTGCTGTGGCTGCTGTCTCCGGCGGCTTCGTACACGACTGGCGCGATTTTGGAGATTGGCGGGGGGCGGTGAGCGAGGAGCGGGAAAGATTCCTGGCTGAGAGTTCCGGTGGCCGGGGGAAAGCTCTTAACCGCAAAGGTCCTAAAGGAAAGCAAGACCAAGCTAAGCAAGGCCAAGCTAAGCAAGGCCAAGCTAAGCAAGGGAAAGCAGAGCTGTCGTTCTTCTTTGCGACCTTTGCGGCCCTTTCTTTGCGACCCTTGCGGTTAAGAGTTTTCCCCCGGCAGCCTTGAGTAACCCTAGTTTCTGGTCTTCAATTCTTTCCGCAGGTACTGCTTAATTTTTTCCGGCAGACGCGAAGCGTGCAACACATCGCGTAACTGTGCGGGAGGGAGCAGGCGGGCGAAGTCGATGGCGCGGGCGAGCGGAGTATGCGGGTTGCGCAGGAGGGCCAGTCTAATCTCAGGTCGCAGTGACCATTTCGCATGACGGCAGACGCCTTCGACAAAGGCTGGCGTCGCTCCCGCTTTCTGCAACGCTTTGACGACTGCGCCTTCGGTGAGGCGGGGATTTTCCATGGCGGTCTGCCAAACGCGGGCTTCTTTGTCGTGCAGCAAGGCAGCGGCAACCAGGGTAGAGCAACGACGCGCAAGCGAGATTCGTTCACCCAGGCTGACGGAGGTCAGGCGTGCGATCAGCAACTCGTCGGCGGCGCGCTTGAGGTCGGCCGCAGTTGCGGGTGTCTGCGAAAAGTGCATCAGGTCGAAGGTATAAAGTTCGCGGATCAGGCGCAGGGCGATGCGGCGCGGGGTACGGGGATGGGAGGCGAGTGCGAGGCGTACCTTGCGCGATTTAAGCAGCGCCGAGCTCTTCGCCAGTTTTTCGACATCGTGCGTGGGCAGGTCCATGCGTTTCAGGAGTGCGAGCGCGAGATCTTCGGTAAGCGGGTCCGAGTCGGTGGGGGATGGCGATGCCGTTTTCGTTTCCGGTGGAATCGAAAGGAGGTCGGCTTCGGATTGGGATTGTTCCGGACTCATCGGGCTACCCTGCACAAGCAGCCGGGCTGCGGCCCGGCGGACAGCCGAGGGCGGCTGTCGACAAAAAAATCCAAGTCAAGATCTAGGCCAAAGCGGCGGCTCGGCGGGCCAGACGCAGGGCACCTTCGACCGGGTCGACTACCTGCGCGGAAATTTCCGTGCGCGGATCGAGGCGGCGAAGTTCATTGTAGAAATCTCCGCGCACCTGTTGCGAATGACGAAAGACACCTCCGATCATGGCCACTGGAATGGTTGTGTCATTCCCGACTGGGAACAGATGGCGGGTCACAACGGCAGCGATTTCGGCGAGTTCTCTTCCCGCGCTCGATAAAACCTGCACGGCAATAGCATCTTCAGTGGCGGCGACGGCGGGAAGCAGGGCCGCGAAATCCGGTGTCGGGATCGAGTTCGCAGCGCGGGCGAGATCGTCGAGCGAGGTTACGCCCCACGCTTTGCCAAGGGCTGCGGCCAAGCTGGGATCCCGGAGCGGAATGCTGTGGGACGGAGGGCGGCCCGGCGGATTTCCGCTGCGCGGATCGGCGGCGCGAAGGACAGCGCTGACAGCGGCACGGCCAATCCAGTGGGCCGAGCCTTCGTCGCCGATAGCGAATCCCCAACCTCCGGCACGGGCAGTGCGTCCGGCCTGATCGCGGCCGTAGGCGATGGATCCGGTGCCGGCAATCACGATCACACCGGGGCCGGCATCAAACGCGGCTTCAAGAGCGATTTGTATATCGCCGACCACGTCGATCGGCGGCGGGAGAAGCTCAGATAGAATATGGCGGACGACGGCGGCTAACTCGGGGCGCGCGGCGCCAGAACCTCCGACGCAGGTGTGCGCGATTTGTGCGGGGGTGATGCCGGCTGCGGCACAGGCCTGCCGCACCGACTGTTGCAAGGACTCGCGGGCTCGCGCTTCGCCGACCCGGACGATGTTGCAGGGCCCGGCGCTCGCGGTGGCTAGGATCTGGGACTCGTCGCCGATGGCGCTCGTGGTCTTGGTTCCTCCGCCGTCGATGCCGAGGTAGTAGGGCACGGGTTATTTTTAACATAGAGCGGTTGTCAGTTGCCCCTGGCCCGTTGCCAGCGGAGAAAGCAGACAGGCATGAAAATCGAGATTACGGAACTGAGCAATCTTGGAGACGGGCGCGGGTTCAGTTTTACGGCTCCAGTGGAGGCGCTTGCATTCGTCGGGCGCATGGCGGACGTTCACCTGTCTTCGACCAAGCCGGGGGCGGTGCGCGGAAATCATTATCACTTGCGGCGGCGGGAGGCGATTCTGGTGTTGCCGGGGGCGAAGTGGTCTTTGCACTGGGATGAAGGCGAGGGATCAGCGGCGGAGCATCGCGCATTCGGCGGGGAGAGTTCCGTGCTGGTGCTGGTGTCGCCGGGCACGTCGCACGCGGTGCGTAACGATGGGGATAGTTTGCTATGGTTGGTGGCGATTTCCTCGGAGAGCTACGATCCGGCGGAGAGCGTGACGCGCAGAGTTGTGTGAGGCTGGACAAATCCTGATTTAGTAATTTGGCAATTTAGGCCTTCGAGACTGTTTCCGGTTTTAAATTACTCAATTACCAGATTACTCAATTTCCTCAATGGGCCTGAATCACCTGGATTTCGCGATCATCGGGCTCTACCTGGCGGGGATCACACTGTTTGGCCTTCGTTTCCGCAAGAAGCAGCGGACGCTGCGCGACTATTTTCTGGCGGGGCGGGATATTCCCTGGTGGGCGATCGCGCTGTCGATTGTCGCCGCCGAGACCAGCACACTCACCATCATCAGTATTCCGGGACTCGCCTACGATACCAATCTCACTTTTCTGCAAGTTGTGATGGGGTACGTGGTGGGGCGGGTGGTGATTAGTTTTGTCCTGCTGCCGCATTATTTTCGCGGTGATCTCTACACAGCTTACGAATTGATCGAGCGGCGCTTCGGGCCGGGGCTGCGTTCGCTGACCGCAGGATTGTTTCTGTTGACGAGGGCGGCGGCGGAGGGCGTACGCGTTTACGCGGTGGCGATTGTGGTATCGATTGCGCTGGGTACGGGCGAGGTATCGTCGATTGCGATTATTACAGCATTGACGCTGGTCTATACGTTTGAGGGCGGCCTGGCGGCGGTGATTTGGACCGATGTGGTGCAGACCGCGATCTACGTGGGTGGAACGCTGGTGGGGCTGGTCACCATCGCACACTTGGTGCCCGGCGGGTGGTCGGCGATTCATGCGGCGGCAGCGAGCGCGGGGAAGCTGCAGCTGTTTGATTTCAGAGGGAGCGTCTGGATTCCGTATACGTTCTGGGCCGGATTGATCGGTGGAACGTTTTTGACTACTGCGAGTCACGGGACCGATCAGCTCATTGTCCAACGGCTTCTGGCGGCGCGGGGGCAGAAGCAGTCGGTAACGGCTCTGCTTTCGAGCGGTGTGGCGGTTTTGTTTCAGTTTGCGCTGTTCCTGACTGTGGGCATCATGCTGTGGGCCTATTACCGGGTGCCGTCGAGCGTGTTTGGGAAGCCGGACAGGATTTATCCGACATTTATTGTGACCCGGATGCCGCATGGGATTTCAGGGTTGCTGATTGCGGCAATCCTGGCAGCGGCGATGTCGAACTTGAGCGCAGCTCTGAATTCGTTGTCGTCGAGCTCCATCATGGACTTCTATGCGCGGCTGCGGCCCGCGGCCAGCGAGAAGACCAAGATGCGGCTGTCGCGGGTAGCGACGTTGATCTGGGCGACAGTGCTATTTGTGCTGGCGTTGATTGCGCTGCATAAAGTGGGGCGGGTAGTCGAGGTTGGATTGCAGATTGCGTCAGTGGCGTACGGAGCGCTGCTGGGAGTATTTCTGCTGGGGGTGCTGACGCGGCGGGCGAATCAAGTTGGCGCGATGGTTGGGATGCTGTTCGGGTTCGCCATGGAATTGTACTTGTGGCGCTGGACGCACGTGCCGTGGACCTGGTGGGTCGCCATTGGGACGAGCGTGACGTATGGGGTAGGCTACGCCGCAAGCGTACCGCCCAGGAAGAAATCTTTACCGTTGCCGACGAAGGGCCTTTAACCGCAAAGTTCGCAAAGGAAAGTCCGCAAAGATCGCAAAGAAACGCAAAACCTCTGAATCCGGCCGACTCAAGACAAGAATATTTTTGCAGCAAGATCACTCTCTGGCCTGCCGAAAGGGGCAAGACTTCCCGGCGAGCAAACCTGTCTTGCCTTGCGGTGAACCTTTCCCCTCACTTGCTGAAATGTTCGCGGATGGCCTCCGCCTGCACTCGCGTGACGACCGCCGACAGAGCTGCCGGGTCCGCCTGCTTCACTGCTTGCACGCTGCCGAAATGTTCCAGCAGCCGCCGCGTCGTGCTCGCGCCCACTCCTGGGATCTCCAGCAATTCAGTCGAGCGGTCGCGCATCTGCCGCCGTTTGCGATGGAAGGTGACCGCAAAGCGGTGAGCCTCGTCGCGAATCATCTGAATCAGGTGCAGCACCGGCGAGTGATGGTCGAGCACTACCGGATCTTTCTCCTGTCCGTAGACGTAGAGAATCTCTTCACGCTTGGCGATGGCGGCGAGCGGCTGGTTGATGATCTCGAGTTTGTCGAGCGCTTCGGCTGCCGCGTGCAGTTGTCCCAGCCCACCGTCGATCAGCACCAGACTGGGCATAACTTTGTTTCCTTCCTGCAGACGCTTGTAGCGCCGCGTGACCACTTCGCGCATGGAAGCGAAATCATCCACGCCCGCGACAGTGCGGATGATAAATTTACGGTAATCCGATTTTTTCATCGTGCCGTCTTCCCATACGACCATCGAGGCCACGGTCTCCGCGCCCTGAATGTGCGAGATGTCGAAGCACTCGATGCGCTTGGGCAATTCGGGAAGACTGAGCACTTCCTGCAACTCCTCCTGAATTCTACGCGCGTTGGGCTTCAGCACGCGGAAGCGCTGGTCGTAGGACTGCTTGGCATTGTTCCCGGCGAGATCGATGAGCGAACGCTTGTCGCCGCGCAGCGGCACTAGGATGTGCACTCGCGTGGGGCGGGCACTCTTGTCCGCCGCCTGCTCTGACAGCAAATCCTCCAACTCTTCGCGATCCTCGAAATCAACGGGGATGTAGAGGTTGCGGGGCACGTAAGGCTGCCCGATGTAAAGCTGCTTGAGCAAAGCGGAGAAAAATTCGCCGGGGTGAAAAGTGCTCTGACACTGATCCTGCTCACGCGGGGGAAGGTTTTGTGAGGACAGCCGCCCTCGGCTGTCCAGGCCGAGCGAAGCTAGGCTGCTCTGTGCTTCAATCTCACTGGTGCTGCCAGCCAAAGGCGTTGGCGAGCTTTGCTCGCCCGGACCGCCGGGGGCGGCTGTCCCCACATGTTCATGGGCGGCAACTTCAGCCGTCTCGACGCCGAACTCCGGCAGGTCTTCCCAGAAGAATTCCCGGCGATCGACCATTTTTCCGGCGCGCATGTGGAACAGGTTCACGGCGACCATGCCGTTTTCGCAGTGGTAGCCGAAGACATCGGCGTCGTCGCCCTCGGCGGCGGCCATGCGCTGGCGCTCCTGCAACTGCTCGACAGTTGAAATCAAATCGCGATAGCGAGCGGCTCGTTCGTATTCCTGTGCGGCGGCGGCCTGCTCCATGCGTTCGTGCAACGACTTGCTTAAATCCGTGGGGCGGCCTTCGAGGAACAGTTTCACGTCGCGCACGGCCTCCTGATAGGTCTCCGGCGTGGTCAGGTCTTTCACACAAGGGCCCAGGCAGCGCTTGATGTAGTACTGCAAACACGGACGCGGATGAAAACGCGTGAGATCGACCTTGCATGATGGAATCAGAAAATTCCGGTGGATCAGATCGACAATGCGATAGGCAAGATTGCCGGGAAAGTAGGGGCCGTAGTAGTTGCTTCCGTCCTTGCGCAGACGGCGCGTCACGTAGACCCGCGGCCAGCGTTCGCCCAGCGTGAGTTTGACGTAAGGATAAGTCTTGTCGTCGCGCAGGAGTATGTTGAAGCGCGGCTTGCGCTGCTTGATCAGATTATTTTCGAGAGCCAGTGCTTCTTTGTTGTTGGCGACGACGATGTAGTCGACGTCGACCGCCTCGCGCACCAGAGTTCCGGTCTTCGCGTCCTCCCAGCGGCCCTCGTGAAAGTAGCTGGCCACGCGGCTGCGCAGGTTCTTGGCCTTGCCCACGTAGATGACCTCGCCCTCGGCGTTCTTGTAGAGATACACGCCAGGCTCGGTGGGAATGGTGCGGATTTTGGCCAGAAGATCCAAGGGGATATTCTATTGGATGAAAATGATGATCATCCTGTCACAAAAAGGCGAAAAGCGATGGAGCTCTGGCTTCTCGCTGTCAGCCAGGCGGGGATGGCTTAGCTAGAGGCTAGGGTCTAGGGGCCAACTGCGCCGAGCTTTGTGCGCAAGCCCACTTCTCGCAAAAGGAGAAATCGGGCACTGACAGCGCTTTATGGCCTTCGGTCGCGGTATAAAGAGTTGTGTTACAAAAAGTGAAGATGAGTTTCCGTTTCTTACTGGCTGGACTTCTCGCCTCCTGCTTGACATACACCTCACCCCTCTCGTGGGCCCAGTCCGCTCACGCGGGCCAAGCTGAAATGACCAAGTCGGCAGAGGGCAAGAAGGAAGAAGCTGAGCGCGCCGCGGCCCGCTCCAAGGCCCGTCATTTTGACCATGTTGTGATCATCGTGCTGGAAAATGCGGATTACGAAGAGGCGCTCCGCAACAAAGATCTCGTAGATCTGGCCCAGCAGGGGGCCAGCTTCAGCAACTTTCATGCTTTGTTTCATCCCTCGTACCCCAACTATCTCGCCATGGTTGCGGGAAGCGATTTCGGGGTTCACAAGGGCGGATCGTTTCTGGGCGACCGGCAGAAAGATTTCCCCAGCGACGCGCAACACCAGACGATCGCCGACCGCCTGCTGGCGGCCGGGCTGGATTTCAAACAGTACGCCGAGGAGTTGCCGCAGGGTAATTGTCCCTGGAATGTGGTGAGCCAGCGCGTGCCGGACAATCGAGGGAACTATGCGCGGCGGCACGTTCCCTTCTTGAGCTTTCGCGAGGTGCAGGAAAAATTGTGCGACCGGGTGATCCGCGTCGACTCCGGCCGCTCTGACAACTACTTTGTACAGGACGCGCAAAAGGGACTGGTAGCGTACTCGTTTTACACTCCCAACATGAATCACGACGGGCACGATACTACGCTGCAGGTTGCAGGGGCGTGGGTAAAGAAGTTTCTCGACGATACCTTCCCGGATAAACTACGCCACGGAACACTGGTGGTTATCACCTTGGACGAGTCCGGCGGGAACGAGGACAATCGCATCTTCACGTTATTTCTGGGCGACATGGTGAAGCCGGCGAACCAGCAGGATCCCGCAGCCCTGGGACGCTACTATACGCACTACAGCGTGCTGCGGACCATCGAAGATAACTTCGGGTTGGAGCCGCTGACCGCGAATGATCGCGCGGCCGCGCCAATCACGGATATATGGAAGTGACAGGTCCAGATAGGCTGATCCCGGAAATATGAGCGGGACTGTATAAAATTTCCACTCCGTGTGTGTGCTTTGCGTTCGACGCCGGCTGGGAGGCTCCCAGAGGCCACCCTTTCACTTCCGTAAGGCATTGAAAACCTATATACTTAGACGGGATACAGGGAGTGGCGAAAAACGGCATTTGCCGTGCAAAAGTAGAGACGGCATTGGTAAACTACAACGTCTTTCCAGGCCTTGAATTTGGATACTTGGTGACGAGGGGCAACCCTAGGCGCGCCAATCGGCTACATACAAGATTGAAATTAAGGAGCTCAACCCTATGAATCGCACTTCGTTAATCATTTGTCTGGCAGTCAGCATGGCCGCAACCGTCGGCTGCTCCAGCAAGAATTATGTGAAACAGCAGACCACGCCGCTGATCAACAAGACCAACGAACTGGACGACATGACGGCGAAGAATAGCAAGGACATTAAAGACGTTGACGCGCGCGCACAGGCCGGAATCGCTGCGGTGGACGCGAAGACTGCCGATGTCGAACAAAAGGCGCAAAGCGCCGGGCAGAACGCCTCGCAGGCGCAACAGATAGCCGATGCTGCGAATGCGCGAGTGGGCGTGCTGACCAATACCGTTGCCAATCTGGATAACTACCACGCCGTGGCCGAGACCTCAGTAAAGTTCGGGTTCAACCGGGACAATCTGACACCGAAGTCGAAAGAGGCGCTGGATCAGTTGGCGGCAACCATTTCTTCGACCAAGGGCTACATCATTGCGCTTGAAGGTGGGACGGACTCGGTGGGATCGGCAGATTACAACTACGACCTGAGCCAGCGCCGCGCCAACGCGGTGATTCAGTATCTGGCATCGAAGTATAGCGTTCCGGCGCACAAGATTTATGTCATTGGCTTGGGCAAGGACAAGCCGGTGGAAACCAACAAGACTTCAACGGGCCGCGCCGACAACCGCCGCGTGGATGTGCGCTTGATGACCAATACCCTGGGCGACAGCAATCAGCCGGCATCCACGCCGGCTGCGGGAACGAGTAATCCGTCGTCTATGTAGGTTGGGACAAGATTTCGGCGCGGCTGGGACGCCGCGACCTCAAGTTTACCCTCCTCCCCGGAGGACTTCGCCAACCAGGCCGCTCGATTCGCCTCCCCCTGAGCGGCCTGCTTTTTTTCTTCAGAACACTCACGTAGCGGCGGACGCATTCGTCCGCCCGGGGTT
>Ga0209006_10006531_pt1 | contig 10540 bp, 10 predicted proteins | sample JacPin_JW_Ref_O2_FD_188567 | JGI IMG/M metagenome (GOLD analysis project Ga0209006, IMG submission 188567) | Forest soil microbial communities from Algoma, Ontario, Canada - Jack Pine, Ontario site 1_JW_Ref_O2 (SPAdes) (version 2) | ecosystem: Environmental > Terrestrial > Soil > Boreal... | reverse complement strand
GGGAACCAATTCCGGCAGAATTGCACGCCACGTCGGCGTTTCAAACGCATCCCCGGCCGAGAGCGCAAACGTCAGCACCAGAAGCAGCCAGGGCGACATAAAACCGGCGATGGTCACGATCGAAAGCAGCAGGGCCACACCCATCATCCACGACTCGGTGAATAAAACCAGTTTGCGGCGGTCGAAGATGTCGCCCGCGGAACCGGCAGGCAGAGCCAGTAGAAAGTAGGGGAGCGATGCGGCCGTTTGCGTGAGCGCGACATAAATCGGCCCCGCACCGAGTGACACCATCAACCATGCAGCACCAACGTTCTGCATGAAAGTGCCAATATCGGAGATCACATCAGCAATCAGCAGATTGCGGAATGTGGGTACGCGCAGCGGCCGCCACAGGCTCGCCGAGCCCTGCGTCTTTAAGTTTGTGTCAGCGCTGTCCGTCAATCGACCGTCCGGCTCCCTGGTCGTGTGGAGCGGGCACTCTTGCCCGCTTGCCGGCGGCTCCGCAAATCCAGCGGCCAAGAGTACCGGCTCCACAAAACGCAGGCGGCCTTCTACATTAAATGAGTCTGGCAAGAAAGGGCTAGGCTTTAGCGGAGAAGTAGCTACGCGATGATTCTCCTGGAGGGCTCGAGCATCTCCCGCTCGATCAGAGACGATGGTCTCGAGACGATGGTCCCAAGATTGGAACCCGCCAATTTAAGGCTGGCAAAGCGGCGGCTGAGTGGAACAAAAAAAGGCCGAACCCGTTAAGTCCAGCCCTGAAACGTGCACGTCTGAGTAAGAATAGGCTGCAAGTTGCGGTCGTCAGGGCCCGAAGGCCGATACTCGACACTAGCCCATGACCGCCTGTTCGAGCTTTTAACTTAAGACAAAGTACCTTGTTCACGGCTTCAGGGAATGGTCAATTCGGTACACTTTCCGAAACGGAATTAGGCAATACTAATCCTGAAGCAGTGTTTGTCATTCTTCGTCCACAAAGGCAGCACATGAGCACATCCCCAATCGAACATCCCGTTTCGCACCGAGTCCTGCTGGTGGATGACGACGATGCGGTTCGCGCCATGATGACCGCGATGCTGGAACGCAAAGGATTTGAAGTCGTCTCCGCCGCCTGTGTCACGGAGGCTCTAACGCATATCGCAACCGAGAAGTTTGACGTGCTCATCACCGACCTGCACATGCCGCATGCCGGAGATGGATTTACGGTGGTTTCGGCCATGCGCCATTCCCAACCGGCAGCTCTTACGCTGCTGGTCAGCGGCTATCCCGACGTGCAGAGCGCCATGGCTACAATTCTTCTGGAAGCGGACGAAATTATAGTGAAACCGTTCGATGTCGGGACACTCGCCGAACTTGTTCACGCGAAACTCGATCATCGCAAACCTGCTGCCCGGACGGATAAGCAGCGCGTTGGCGTCATCCTGCAGCGCTGTCTTTCCAGCATCGTGGAAGCCTGGCTGGTGCGCGCGAAAGAGAGCGAGGAACTGAACTGGCTTCGTCTCAGCGACGACGAGCGCACTGGACATCTCCCTAAACTCGTTGAAGATCTGGCCCGTCGCCTGAGCAAGCCCGCCGGTTCCACCTCGAAAGAGAAGGACGCCTGCGCTTCTCCATCTGCTCTGGCCCACGGTGAGTTGCGCTATCGGCAGGGTTACACTCCCGCCATGCTAGTACACGAATCGAGAATACTGCAGGTGACCATATTTGGAACTCTGCAGAACAATATGAACCATCTGGATTTCAGCCTGCTGCTGCCCGACGTGATGACGATCGCGGACGAAGTGGATTCTCAGTTGACCCAGTCGATGGAGAGCTACATGAAGCTCATGCACAAGGTGGCGGCGTAGCTGATTTGTCGCCGATTTCTGCGATTGAGGACAAGCTGCGACGGGGCTACGGTCTTTCTTCTCCCATCGCTAAACTGACCCACCACCCAAAAGATTCGCCCTCTCACTGAGCAATCGGGAACAGTTTTCCAGACAGTGCACTGCCATAGTTCGGAGTGCGACTTCACTTGTTGAAGAATCACGGCGAGGCGCCGGGAAGCCTGTAAGTCGCGCAGACCGGAAAAGGAACAATACATGGCAAAGACGTGGGAGCACTACCATCACGCTGCTCGTAATCATGAAAAGGCGGCCTACCATTTCAACGAGGCGGCAAAATTTAACCAGGCCGAGGAGCGCGAAAAAGCTGCGCACCATGCCTACCTGGCTCACGGACACAGTCAACAGGCAATTCATCACGCAGCCGAAGCCGCCCAACTGCACGTCGAGCACTATGGCAGCCAGCCAGCAGCTGCTGCCGAGCAGGAAGTCAAGAACCAGGACGTTAAGAAGCTAGACGTCAAGAAGAAGAACGCCGCTTCCTCCCATGATGAAACATCAGCCAAGACGGCGGAAAGATGCTGACCAAAATGGATTCCCCCAGATATCGCTCGGTTGCCCCACTCTTGTTGCTGGCCGCGCTCCTATTACTGGTTGCGCTAATGGGCTGCACTCAGCAACAAAGCTCGCCTGACCTGAAGACACAAACCGCGCAAGCCACGGCAGAAGTAAAGCACGACGCCCAGGAGGTGGTGGCAGGCATCCGCGAGGGCTGGAACCACGACAAGCCACTCGATTTGAACACCGCCACAAAAGACCAACTGCTGAGTCTGCCGGGCGTTACCGCGGCTCAAGCCCACCGGGTGATTGTGGGACGTCCCTATAACGACCCCGGCGACCTGGTGACGCGGCACATCATGCCGAAGCCCGAGTATGACAAAATTTCAGACCGGGTCACGGCCAAAAGATAGTGCGGGTGGCCCATCGTAACGTCGCGTTCTTGTGACGTTAGAGTGGGGATCAGGCTGGTGAATTTCCCGGAACTAAGCTGAACTTAATTCTCAGAGCGAAGCGGATTTTCGGGGCCGAGCGGACGAACTCGCCGCACACTTTTTCGATCTGCCCGGTTTCTTATCAACTTTGCCGGTTTTCCTGAGAGAAGGCTGACGCACTCTCACACAACCGTCATCATCCCATTTCACTTCCGCATCATCTTCGTTCGATCGCTGAACGGTACCGAATTCTCCGCTCGGCTTGCCGAAGTCCCCTAAGCCTTCCACGCGATCTCCGCGAGTCAATTCCTCGCCGCTGGCAGGGGCCTGGGCAAGTGGAGGCCTCCTGGCACGGTCCGAATCAGGAGTCGCTCCGCGATGAGACAACGGTGGTTGAGAAGCCCTGCGCAGCTTCGGCATCGATTTGCGTGTGATACGAGGCATATTCCGCCGTTTCTTTCCGGGGGCTCATAACCTGCTCCAAACATGCCCCAAAAACGAGGCCTGCGCGGAGCTTAAAGCAGGCCCCTTGGCCGCGACTGTTCATCTCTTCAGTAGATACAACATAGGGCTTCGACAGCATGCTTGACTGCTCCAAACTGCACAGTTCTGAGAATTAATAAGCTTCATGGAGTGCATGTGCGGCAAGGCAACCCAGGGTCGCCCTATCTCATCGAAACCGCGCCTCGAAATAGAAACCCTGATAGTCGAAAGGCTCGCAGTCGAAAGGCCCGCAGTCGAAATCATGCGCCGTCTAATGTTCAGGTCCCGAAGCTGTGCCGTTTGCTGCCTGGGTTTGATATGCCTTGTTCTTTCAAGTTGTGGCGGAGGGGCGAGCAGCCCGCCGCCGCCGGCTTCCTTTCAACTTAGCGTCCAGGCCACCGGAACTGGTGGAGGAACGGTCAGCAGCAACCCTGCAGGCATCAATTGCGCCCCGTCCTGCAGCGCCAGCTTCACCAGCGGGACCCAGGTAACTCTCACTGAGGCACCCGCCGCAGGCTCTTCTTTCGCCGGATGGACCGGGACCTGCAGCGGCAGCACCCCAACTTGCAGCGTGACGCTTAGTGCAAGCCAGCAGGTAAGCGCAAACTTTAGCGCGATCCAAAGCGCAGTTGTGCTCACCGTAAGCCTCGCAGGAACCGGCACGGGCAGCGTCGCAAGCGTCCCTGCCGGAATTGCTTGCGCCCCAACCTGCACCGACAGCCTTACTCCCGGAACTTCAGTAACACTCACGGAGACTCCTGCAGCAAGCTCAACGTTCGCCGGTTGGTCGGGTGGCGGCTGCAGCGGCAGCAGCTCAACCTGCACCCTGACGCTCAACGCGAGTCAGCAGGTAACTGCAACCTTTAACACGATCCCAAATACCGTTGCGCTAACCGTAACAATCGCCGGAACCGGCACCGGTACTGTCGCAAGCGTGCCTTCCGGAATTGCCTGTGCCCCAACCTGCAGCGCCAGCTTTACCACCGGAACCTCAGTCACACTCACGGAGACTCCCGCCGCAAACTCAACGTTCGCGGGTTGGACCGGAGGCAGCTGCACTGGAACCACTACAACTTGCGGGCTCACTTTGAACACGAGTCAGCAGGTGACTGCAACCTTCAACACCAATCCAAGCATCACCTCGCTCAATCACATCATTTTTCTGGCGCAGGAGAATCGTTCGTTCGACCACTACTTTGGCGCAATGCGGGAATATTGGGCCCAGAACGGCTATCCCGACCAACAGTTCGACGGCCTGCCCCAGTTCAATCCAGTCTCCGGAATATTGCCGCTTGTAGGGCCAGCCCCAGCCATTCCCGGTTGCGATCCCACAATGGGTCCGCCCAGCGATTGCATCTTCGATACCAATAACCTGATCACTTCCTATCCCCTAATCACTCAGTGCATCGAAAATCCCAGTCCTTCCTGGAATGAGAGTCACGTGGATTGGGACTACAACGACCAGGTTGGCCTGTCGCCCGCCACTCTGAACGGCTTCGTCTGGACTGCCGCGCACGACGCCAGGAACAACGTGCCGCCCTTCAACGACGTCGATGGCATTCGCGCGATGGGTTACTACGATGGCAGCAGTCTCAACTACTACTACTTCATGGCATCGAATTTCGCGACCTCGGACCGCTGGTTCAACCCTGTGTTAGCGCGCACTCAACCGAATCGCGCCGAACTGATCGCAGCTACAACCCAGGGATATGCCTATCCCATCGGCACCGACCCCCAAGACACAGCGCTGATGACGGCACCCACAATTTTTCAGGAACTCCAGGCCGCGGGCGTCACCTGGAAGATTTATGTGAATCCCGTGGGCAGCGCCTGCACCGGTCCACCTTTTGATTCAGCCTGCCTGCTCACTCTGAGCTATGTGCAGAATTTTGTATGGGGCCAGACGATCCCGACTGCGTTTCCGCAAAACATCGCGCCGATATCTCAGTACTTCACCGACCTGGCCAACGGAACGCTGCCGCAAGTCGCTCAGATCGAGCCAGCAACCGACGCCGGCTTCGATGAGCATCCCTCGAACACCGATGGGTCGCCGAGCAATATCCAACTCGGCGCGAATTATGTCTCGTCACTCATCAATGGGCTGATGACCAGCACCTCCTGGACGAATTCTGCCTTCATTCTCACCTACGACGAATTCGGAGGCCTCTACGACCACGTTTCTCCGCAGCCCGCCGTCAGTCCCGATGGCATTGCGCCGGTAGATTTGCTACCCGACGATGTTTGCACCGGAGTCGACACCGGCCCGACTTGCGACTTCGTCTACACCGGTTACCGCATCCCCCTGATCGTGGTCTCGCCCTACACCAAGAAGAACTACGTTTCGCACACCGTGGCCGATACCACTGCGATTCTGAAGTTCATTGAAACTCGCTTCAGCCTGCTGCCCTTAACCGCGCGGGACGCCACCCAAATCGATATGACCGAGTTCTTCGATTTCACCAACCCGGTGTGGATGACTCCACCCACCCCGCCCGCCCAGACGACTACCGGTGACTGCTACGTGAATATGTTGCCTTAACGTCAACAGATGAAGTCAAACAACGAAGTCCAAAAAAATGAAAACCAACGACGCCGACCACCGTAGTAACCGTGACGAAAAGAAGTCTCGCCCATCGTCCCCCGCATTCCAACGGTGGCGAGTCAGCATGATGCTGCTTGTCACGTGCTTCCTTACCACTCTCATAACCCTGAACGTCGAAGGTCAGACCACGCTTTCATTTCCCCCACCCGCCAGCGCCCCCGGCGTTGCGCAGCCAGCAGCGCCCAACGCCGCGCCTGCACCAAAGAGCAGCGCCACGCCGCCGGAGCAAGCCGGCCAGCCGCCAGCAGACGACAGCGCTCTCTTCGTATTCAAGAAGCAAGTGCAGGAAGTGGTCTTGCACGCCATCGTCGTCGACGACCGGCGCCGCCTGGTCACCACTCTCGACCGCCCCGCCTTCACCGCATTCGAAGATGGAGTGCCCCAGACCACCACCGCATTTCATCGCGACGACGTTCCCGTGGCGCTCGGCATCGTCATCGACAACTCCGGCTCCATGCGAGAAAAGCGCGACAAGGTGAATCAGGCCGTGCTCAATCTGATTCGCGCCAGCAATCCCCGCGACGAAACTTTCGTCGTTAACTTCAGTCAGGATTCCTACCTCGACCAGGACTTCACCTCTAACATCGACCTGCTGCAGCAAGCCTTACAGAGAGTCTCCAACAAAGGCAGCACGGCACTCTACGACGCCATCGTCGCGTCCGCAATCCATTTGAAAAACGACAACCGCGTGGAGAGAAGAATTCTGCTGGTCATTACCGACGGCCGCGACAACGCCAGTCAGCAAACCTTAGCCGAAGCCATGCGCCACCTGCAGGGAGAAAACGGTCCCACGCTCTACGCCATCGGCCTGCTCGGCGACGAACTTCAGCCCTCCGATAGCGGAGCCCTGAAGAGTCTCGCCGAAGCCACCGGCGGCGCTGCCTATTTTCCCAAAAGCCTCAACGAAGTCGACGACATCGCCCGCACCATAGCCCGCGACATCCACAGCCAGTACACCATCGCCTACACGCCCACCAACCACAGCCACAACGCCAAATACCGCACCATCGAAGTCAAAGCCCAGGCCCGCGGCTACAAGAACCTAACCGTCCGCACCAGAGCGGGATACTACCCCGGCCAGGCTCTCCGCTAAGTTGTTGTCGGAAGAAAGAAGTAAAAAAGCCCGTGTGGACGCGCGCGACTCGCCCGCGTCTTCTGACTTTAGCAAGTGTGGTGACTTTGCAGGTGTGGAGATTTTGCAAAGTGTGGAAACTTTGCAAGTGTGGAGCGGGCACTCTTGCCCGCTGCCTTTGACCTTGACTTTGACGACACACAAATCTGCAAGACAAGTCTGAAAGAATCTTAGAAAAAAAGCAGGGTGCCCCATCCTTTGCGTCCTTTGCAAAGGGTGGGATTCCCGCATTCTATCTACTAATTCTTGGAGCCTGTCTTTTGTTGAGATGCGATATCTGCAGGTTCGGCCGAACCGACTAAAGGTATGATTTTGCCCTCGCCGTGATCGAGCGAGAGAAATTTCTGGTCGTGGATGCAAGCGATCTGTGATGGTCTTCGTCCGTCAGCGAGCTCAAAGCGCCTCAGTACGTTCCCATCCTCCCGGCTCACCTCATAGATTGTTTCTTTGGAGGCGGAATCCGCGCCCGGCTGTGCAACGATCGCATACAGGTTCCGGTCGCTTGGAATCAGCGCTTTAATGCTGGAATTCCGTGACAGCTTGGGATGGATCGCTTCAAGTGCTCCGCCCTCGCTGACCTCGAGGAGTGGGAAGGTGCTTTCTTTCTGAACGATGATAATCGAACGGCCATCCGGTACGAACTGCGCAGGAGCAATCACGCCAGGACGCGCTCCACCGGCTTTCCCAATCATGGATTCTGGCACGTCACCTTTTTTGAACTCCAAAGGCATCAACAGCGTACCGTCCTCCTTCAGCGTCGCCAGTCTCGGCGATTCGTCCTTCGCGTCATAGCCGAAGGCAAGAAACGTGCCTGATGGAAAAACGCCGAGATTCTCTATGCGAAGCGGGAGATCCTCGGCTTCGATCGTCTTCCGGTACGTGCCATCGCGGCCATAGATCAGGATATACTGGCGCTGTTCGACGGCGTTGCTGGTGTATTCACCCTGGCCGCCGCCCTTGATCCGGTAGGTCTTTTTTTGCGGCTTGTACTCGCGTGCGGCCCTCACCAGAAAGACCACCTCGGACTCGCCTACATAGTGATCGAGCTCACTGGAAATATAAAGATCATTGACCTGAGCGAGGTCGAAGGTCTGCCCCTTACCTGTTGTGGAGAATGAGACCAGGCGCAGAGGCGGGAGCACAGGCGGAGGCCCCGGAAGGCCGACGCCTGCTGGCACCGTATCATTGAGAAAGCTGACGAAAACAGTTCCGTCGGTCGTGCACACGAATGGTAGTTTGATGGCGCCCGAAGCGGTGACTCCAGGGACGGGGTCCCGACGCTCGAAGGTGACGCGATACGCCGGCACCTCAGTCGAGATCGATCCGGCTGCGGCCTCGGAGCCTGCCTGGCCTTCCGCTCTGAACGATAGAGCAGTCGCAAACAGAAGTGTCAGGACGGCGGTTCTCTTGTCCATTCGTCACCTCAGGATGCGATCCGCTGCGAGAACCCGATCGAGATTGATCGTTCTTCCGATCCGCGGCAAATATGGCGCATATCGACCATTGCAATCCGCCACGAGAACCCGCGAGGTTTTCGCAACGTCGTCTATCCGGGCCCGCACTTCGGGGTTATGCAGAGCGTCTTCGCAAGCCCCATCGTCTTCGCATGTTGTCTTCAATTCTCCGCAGCAATCGAACGACGTGCACGAATATTTGATATCCGCCGGGCCAGCGTCGTCATTCAAGTGTATTGTTACGTTTTCGGAGCACGTTGAAGACTGACAAGTAAGTTCGATTTCCTTCAAATGGTTTGTGCAAGTCTGTGAGCCGCAAAAGGCGCTGTACAAGAAAACGAAGGCTAGAGCCATCAGATGTTTGCTCATGGAGTATCCTCCCATATTCTCAGCAGTGGCTGAGACTTATTCGGGCATGCGCTCTGAGTTGATCGTCTGGTTAGACGAAGCTCGTACGGCTCTGACATACCACGAACTCAGGAGAGAGGTACGGCCCGGCAGGCGGTTGTTACGCAATCGGAACACATCTTGTTCTATCCTCACGATTCCTTTCCAGATCGGCGCATCGTCCAAAAACATGAAACTACGTGCAAGTCGCGCCGTGTGTTACGAAATCCGTACGCTATCGTGACGAGATTTACCGAGAGACGACCCGCCGGGTGCCCCAAGTCGAGATGGACGATCGCTTTTCTTTTTTTTTGCAAAAGGTGGGCATTTCGAATTGTGAGGCGTTTGACTTTGACTTGGCTCGTGCCTCAAAGCGGCGGAATTACTGCCTCGAAGTTTAGAGGTGCGTTGTGCCTGCTGCGAGGGATAGGCCCGCCAGAAAGAAAATTGGGCATCCAACGGCTGTGCATCTGGACTCGGAATTCGCGAAGTCCCACCCTCCAAAATGGCAAAAGGCTGGCGAGCCCGCGAGGCGAGATCCGTCACCCTACCAGATCCCCTTATCGCTCCCAGTAATCTTCTGTCCCACCGCCGCCGCCGTAGCCAGGCATGGCAACAAGCTAAGCCGCACGCTGTTTCGCAGCTCACGGTTCAGCAGCAAAGTAGTCAGTTGCGAGCCATAGAGCTTGGCGGACTGCGGCATAATCGGGATTCGCAGGAAGCCTCGGTTGAAGTGAATTTCACTGCCGCCGAATCTCGCGGCAATGGTCACGAATGCCGGCAGGTCGAGACCTTTGTCCCGGTAGCATTTCACGTAGTCCGAAACGATCGCGAGATAAGTGCTCACACCTTTCCAGATGCCGGCGGATTTCGCGGCAAAGCGCAGGTCTTCGTAGTCGATGGCGCCGGTCGCCGCCAGCGTGGCCGTGTCGACAATGTCGCACAGCCGGAAATAGAAATGCCGGTACATCCGTTGCAGCGAAGAAATCATCAGGCGGTCCGCGGCCACCGGCACGCGAAACGTGTGCGTTCCGAAAGGCGCGACCTGGGAACGTCCGGCTAGCGAGCTCGCGATCGCCACCTGCTCTCCGGTTTGCCCCAACCGCCCCATGTGAATCTCAACCGACTCCGGCAATCCAGGAATCTCGAAGTTCCATTTGCGGGCCAGCCGATCTCCCCAACTGCGCGACGAAACTTTTGCGTCGAAACGTTCCTTCATCAGGCGCAGCACGTCCACCGACGGAGCGTTGGTGTAGAGATCCAGATCGCTGCCCAGATCCGGCCAGTGATCCAGAGACTTGATTACTGCAACGTTCAATCCCTTCGCTTCGAACGCGGCGCAAACTGCGGTTAGGAACGTCATCGCGTTTTCGATGCGCGCGTGCTCCGCCGCGAGCGCGGTTGCAGCCCACTCAGTGCGGGTCTCGTCTTTGGCCTGGAACATGACCTGGAGAAAAACTTTCAGCCCGCGCATCACCACGTGATGCGAGCTGGCCAATGCCACCATCTCGTCAAACTCTTCGCGACTGATGTCAGCGATGCCCAGTTCCGCAGCCGTGGGCAGAAACGCGGCGGTGCTTTGGCTCGGCGGCAACAGAAGTCGAGAAAGAAGAATCAGGGATTTGCTTCAACCGAAAGGGGAAACGATTACAGGAGAAGCAGCGGTT
>Ga0209006_10006530_pt1 | contig 10540 bp, 7 predicted proteins | sample JacPin_JW_Ref_O2_FD_188567 | JGI IMG/M metagenome (GOLD analysis project Ga0209006, IMG submission 188567) | Forest soil microbial communities from Algoma, Ontario, Canada - Jack Pine, Ontario site 1_JW_Ref_O2 (SPAdes) (version 2) | ecosystem: Environmental > Terrestrial > Soil > Boreal... | reverse complement strand
GAGGTGATCAACGCCTTCAACAAGCGCTTCCCCGAGATCAAGGTCGAGATGGTGCGCGCGCCGGGCGGCCAGCTCATCACGCGGGTGAAAACCGAAGCCGCCGCGAATAAGCTTTCCGCTGACGTGATCGATCATTCCGACCGCGCGCTGATGAGCGATCTCGTCGACCTGTTCCAGGACTACGCGCCGCCCAACGCCGCCGATTACCGCACCGACGTGATGATCTCGCCCAAGCTGTGGCCGCGCGTCACCCTGGTGTGGTCGATCGCCTACAATTCGGCGCTGGTGCAGAACCCGCCGAAGAGCTGGATGGAGCTCACCAGGCCCGAATACGGCAAGAAGCAGATTGGCCAGGTGATCGCGGCCTCGGGCGGCACCACCTGGACCCGGATCATGTTCGAGCGCCAGGTGCTGGGCGAGGATTACTGGGCGAAGCAGGCCGCGACCGATCCCATCCTCTACCCCTCGGGCGCGCCGCTGGCGGACGCGATCGTGCGCGGCGAAGTGAACATGGGCCCGATCCTCTACAACGCGATCTTCCCCAAGCAGCGCGACGGCGCGCCGGTCGAGATGATCTTCGCGCCGGAAGGCGCGCCCGTGAACCCCTATGCGAGCGGCATCCCGAAGACCGCCGCGCATCCGAACGCGGCCAAGCTCTTCCTCAACTGGTGCATGTCGGTCGAGGGGCAGACCTTCATGATCAGGCAGCAGGGCAATCTCACCTCGCTCAAGAAGGCGCCGTTCTATCCGAAGGGCTTCGATCCCACGAAGGTCAAGCTGTGGGTGCCCGACTTCAAGCAATACGTCGCCTTGCACCAGCAATGGGTCGACGACTGGAACAAGACGTATAACTATCGGCAGTGAGGCAAGACCGCGCCACAACACTTGCGTCATCGCCCGCGCAAGCGGGCGATCCAGAGCCACAGGCACTGGATCGCCCGGTCCATCGCTTCGCGATGGCCGGATGATGACGGCGGAGTAAACGGAAACGCATCGTAATGGCGGCGACGCTCGAAGTTCGCGATCTGGTCAAGGCGTTCGCCACCGGGCATCGGGCGGTGGACGGCGTCACCTTCACGGTGCCGGCGGGCGAGATCGTGGTGCTGCTCGGCCCCTCGGGCTGCGGCAAGACCACGACGCTGCGCTGCGTCGCCGGCCTCGAGCATCCGACCTCCGGTGCGATTGCGATCGGCGGGCGGACCGTCTCGTCGCCGACGGACGGCGTCATGGTGCCGGCGCGCCAGCGCGGCATCGGCATGGTGTTTCAGTCCTACGCGGTGTGGCCGCACATGACGGTGGCGCAGAACGTGCGCTATCCGCTGAAAGCGCGCGGCGTGCGCCGCGCCGACGCCGACCGGCAGGTGGCGGAGGCGCTCGATCTCGTCGGCCTGCACGAATATGCCAACCGGCCAGTGGTGTCGCTCTCGGGCGGGCAGATGCAGCGCGTCGCGCTCGCGCGCAGCATGGTCTATCGCCCGCATCTCCTGCTGCTCGACGAGCCGCTGTCGAACCTCGACGCCAAGCTGCGCGTGCGGCTGCGCGACGACCTGCGCCGCATCCTCAAAGCCACCGGCATGACGGCGCTCTACGTCACGCACGACCAGTCGGAGGCCGTGGTGCTGGGCGATCGCGTCGGCGTCATGCGCGACGGCAAGCTGTTGCAGATGGCGCCGCCGAACGAGATCTACAATCGCCCCGCCGATCTTTTCGTCGCCAGCTTCACCGGCGCCTCGAACGAGCTCGCCGGCACGCTGATCGCCCGCAATGGCGAGTTCGGCACGGTCGATCTCGGCGGTGGCCAGCGCGCCGAGGCGGCGCTGCTGCATCCGCTCGCCCCGGGCGACGCGGTGCGCATCGCGCTGCGGCCGGAAAATATCGCGCTCGGCGCGCGCAACAGCACCAACAGCTTCGAGGCGCGCGTGATCGAGCGGCGCTACCTCGGCATCCAGACCGCCTATGACATCGACCTGTTCGGCCGCCGCCTCGAGGTGCTGGAGCTCGGCACCGCCGCGCGCCACGAGGTCGGCGCCATCGCGCCGGTGACGCTGCCGCGCGAAGCGCTGTGGGCCTTTCGCGACACGGGCAAGGTGGAGGTGGAGTAGCGCGGTAGCACGCGGGGTTAGGCGAGCACGATGCCTGCGCTCCTTCTCCCCCTTTGGGGGGAGAAGGTCGGGAGGGGGCGCTTCCGCAAGCTCCAACGTAGCGACTCGCGGAGAGGCCCCCTCACCCGCTGAAGGGGGAGAGGGAGCAGCCCGCACCGCGCAAGCGGCCGCGACGGAACGCCGCCGCGCTCTTACGCGTTTTCATCTATTATTCACCCCATGTCGTCCGACGCACCGAGCTTCACCGACTACCCGCTGCGCAACGTGCGGCTCGACACCCTCATCCGCCTGCGCTGGCTCGCGGTGTTCGGCCAGACCGCGGCGGTGCTGATCGTCAACGACGGCTTCGACTACGTCGTGCCGGTGTGGCCGTGCCTTGCGGTGATCGGCCTCTATGCCTGGCTCAACATCGCGCTGCGCCTGCGCTTTCGCGGCAACGCGCGGCTCGAGCCCGACCGCTCCGCCTGGCTGCTCGCGGTCGACATCGCCGAGCTCGCGGTGCTGCTGTTTCTCACCGGCGGGCTGGAGAATCCGTTCGCGTTCCTGTTTCTCGGGCCGGTGCTGATCTCGGCGACCGCGCTGCCGGCGCGCATGACGCTGATGCTCGCCGGCTTCGCCATCGGGTGCGCGACCCTGCTGATGTTCTGGCACAACGCGCTGCCGTGGGCGCCGAGCGAGGAGGCGCAGGAGCTGCCGCAGCACTACATGGTCGGCGTCTGGGTCGCGCTGCTCCTGTGCATCGGCTACATCAGCGTCTATGCGTGGCAGATCCTCGAGGAGTCGCGCCGGCTCGCCGAGGCGCTGGCGGCGACCGAGATCGTGCTCTCGCGCGAGCAGCACCTGATCCAGCTCGACGGGCTCGCGGCGGCGGCCGCGCACGAGCTCGGCACGCCGCTCTCGACCATCGCGTTGGTGTCGCGCGAGCTGCAGAAGGCGCTCGGCGAGAACTCGCCGCATGCCGAGGACGTCAAGCTGCTGCGCGAGCAGGTGCAGCGCTGCGGCGACATTCTCGGCAAGCTCAGCCAGCTGCCCGGCGCCGGCGAGCCGTTCGAGCGCATGAAGCTGTCCTCCCTGCTCGAGGAGGTGGTGGCGCCGCATCGCAACTTCGGCGTCGCCATCGCGGTGACAATGCCGAAGGACGGCGGCGACGAGCCGGAGGTCGCGCGCAATCCGGCGATCATGTACGGGCTCGGCAACCTGGTCGAGAACGCGATCGATTTCGCGCGCGAGCGGGTGGAGATCGAGGCCGACTGGAGCAGCGACGAGGTCAGGGTCACGATCAACGATGACGGTCCGGGCTTTCCGCCGGATATCATGGACCGCATGGGCGAGCCGTTCGTCACCGGCGGCCGCCGGCGCCAGCGCGCCGCCAACGAGAACCCCGGGCTCGGGCTCGGCTTTTTCATCGCCAAGACGCTGCTCGAGCGCTCGGGCGCGCGGCTCGCGCTGGAGAACCGTCAGTTCCCCCAGCGCGGCGCGATCGTGAAGGTGCGCTGGGATCGTGCCGATTTCGAGCGGCGATTGGTGGGCGCTGCAGCATAGTCGCGCGCGCGACCACCGGTCCATATCCCGGCGAAAGCCTGCCCCCGACTTGATCGGTGGGATACCGGTTCGCCGATAAGGATATGCGCAAGCGCGCAAGCTAATGATCGGGCTCGCCCGTCTCGCGGGGTCTGGCATTCACCATGCTTTCGCTCCATATGAACATTGGGCGGCGATGCAATTGGCGGGAGCATCCCCAATGGCTATCATGGATTTTGGCACGTCCACGAAGGCACCCCCGATGACGGAACTCGCCGCGCTTGCGCCCCAGGGCGACCGCTCGCTGCTCATCGTCGAGGACGATAAATCATTCTTGCAGCGGCTCGCCCGCGCCATGGAAGGCCGCGGCTTTGCGGTCACCATCGCCGAGACGGTGGCCGAAGGCTTGAGCCAGGTCGACCAGATCTCGCCGGCGTTCGCGGTCGTCGACATGCGGCTCGGCGACGGCAGCGGGCTCGACGTGATCTCGGCGCTCAAGAAGCGTCGGCCCGACGCGCGCGGCATCGTGCTCACCGGCTACGGCAATATCGCAACCGCCGTCACGGCCGTGAAAATGGGCGCTTTCGACTATCTCTCCAAGCCCGCCGACGCCGACGAGGTCGCCGCCGCCCTGCTCGCCCTCGAAGGCCGCAAGCCCGAGCCGCCGGAAAATCCGATGTCGGCCGACCGCGTGCGCTGGGAGCACATCCAGCGCATCTACGAGCTGTGCAGCCGCAATGTGTCGGAGACGGCGCGGCGGCTCAACATGCACCGCCGCACGCTGCAGCGGATCCTGGCAAAGCGCGCGCCGAAGTAACGGGAAACATCGTAGCCCGGATGAAGGCGCGAAGCGCCGTAATCCGGGAGCGACGTCCCCGCATTACGCTTCGCTCCATGCGGGCTACGAGGCCACCTCCCCATACGGACCCGTTGGATCATTAAGCGCCTGCAATCGGCGCGCGGCGGCGTGCGCGAAGGCGAGCATCATGCTGCGGCGTGTCGCCGCATGCAGGCGGTGCGCGGGCGCCTCGCGCATGAGCTCGGCGCCGTAGGCGTCGGCGACGATCAGGCCGGCGTCCGGCGGGAAGATGTCGAGCGGCACATGCGCGGCGGTGGCGAAAAAGAGGCGATCGCAGTGCAGCCGGTAGTCCGGCCATTTCTGGTCGACGCGGAAATCTTCGACCGAGGATTTGATCTCGACGATCCAGAATTCGCCGTCATGGCGCAGCGCGACGAGATCGGCGCGCCGGCCGGAGGCGAGCGCCAGCTCGGCGAGGCAGGCCATCCCGTGCGCGACGAGCAGCCGCTGCGTGCCGCGCGCGACCGCGAGCGCGGTCGGCGACTGGCGGCCATCGGCCAAAACGGTCGGCGGATCGCCGGCGAGGCTCATTCCGCGGCTCTCCGCGCCGGTGGCGCGGCGCGGTCGGGAAACGCGCGCGCGAGCGCTTCGCGCGACGGCGCGATGACGCCGCGCTCGGTGATGAGGCCGGTGACGAGCCGGGCCGGCGTCACGTCGAAGGCGTAGTTGGCGACGGGCGAGCCTTTCGGGATCACGCGCACGGTCTCGATGCGGCCATCGGCGGTCTCGCCCGACATCGTCGCGACCTCATCCGGGGAACGCTCCTCGATCGGAATGTCGCGCCCTTCGCGAAGCGTAAAGTCGATCGTCGGCGACGGCAGGCCGATATAGAACGGCACGCCGTTGTCGTGCGCGGCGAGCGCTTTGAGGTAGGTGCCGATCTTGTTGCAAACGTCGCCGTTCGCGGTGACGCGGTCGGCGCCGACGATCGCGATGTCGACAAGCCCATGCTGCATCAGGTGGCCGCCGGTGTTGTCGGCGATGACGCGATGCGGCACGCCGTGATGGTTGAGCTCCCAGGCGGTGAGCGAGGCGCCCTGGTTGCGCGGCCGCGTCTCGTCGACCCACACATGGATCGGGAGCCCAGCGTCATGCGCCGTATAGACCGGCGCGAGCGCGGTGCCGACATCGACGGCGGCGAGCCAGCCGGCGTTGCAATGGGTCAGCACGTTGACCGGCTCGCCCGCTTTCTTGCCGGCCGCGATCGCCGCGATCAGCTCGGCGCCGTGGCGGCCGAGCGCGCGATTGATCGCGATGTCCTCCTCGGCAATCGCGGCGGCGCGCGCGTAGGCGGCGCCGACGCGCTCGTCGCGCGGCCGGTTGCGCACCGCCGCCATCATCTCGTCGAGCGCCCAGCGCAGGTTGACGGCGGTCGGCCGCGTCGCCAGCAGCACCGCGTGGGCGCGCTCGAGGCCCTCGTCGGAGGCATCCGCGCGCAGCGCGAGGCACATGCCATAGGCCGCGGTCGCGCCGATCAGCGGGGCGCCGCGGATCACCATGGTCGCGATGGCGGCGGCGGCATCGGCAAGCGAGACGAGACGTTTAGTCGCGAAGCGATGCGGCAGCCGGGTCTGGTCGATCACGCCGACCGACCAGCCGTCCGCCTCGAGCCAGATGGTGCGCCAGGACTTGCCGTCGACTTTCATGCCACCGCAATACGACGTGGTGGCGGGCGCGCACAACCCCTCCTCACACTCCGCCGTCATCACCCGCGCAAGCGGGTGATCCAGTACACACCGCGCCGTCCGTGATTACTGGATGGCCCGCTTTCGCGGGCCATGACTCGGAGTATATGGCGGCGCTGTGCTTCAGAAGAACGCCTGGATCCCGGTCTGCGCGCGGCCGAGGATCAGCGCGTGGATGTCGTGCGTGCCCTCGTAGGTGTTGACCGTCTCGAGGTTCGACAGCACGCGCATCACATGGAACTCGTCGGCGATGCCGTTGCCGCCATGCATGTCGCGCGCGACCCGCGCGATGTCGAGCGCCTTGCCGCAGTTGTTGCGCTTCATCAGCGACACCGAGGGCGGCGCCGCCTTGCCTTGCTCCAGCATGCGGCCGAGCGCGAGCGCTCCGGCCAAGCCCAGCGCAATCTCGGTCTGCATGTCGGCGAGCTTCTTCTGGATCAGCTGGTTCGCGGCGAGCGGCCGGCCGAACTGCTTGCGGTCGAGCACGTATTGCCGCGCCCGGTGCCAGCAGAACTCCGCCGCCCCCATCGCGCCCCAGGCGATGCCGTAGCGCGCATTGTTGAGGCAGCCGAACGGACCCGCGAGGCCCTTGGCGTTGGGCAGCAGGTTCTCCTCCGGCACGAACGCATTATCGAGCACGACCTCACCCGTGGTCGAGGCGCGCAGCGACAGCTTGCCCTCGATCTTCGGGGTGGAGAGCCCGTCGGTCCCGCGCTCGACGATGAAGCCGCGGATCACACCGTCGAGCTTCGCCCAGACGATCGCGACATCGGCGACCGGCGCGTTGGTGATCCACGTCTTGGCGCCGGTGAGCCGGAAGCCGCCCGGCGCCTTCTCGGCCCGCGTCACCATTGAGCCCGGATCGGAGCCGTGATCGGGCTCGGTCAAGCCGAAGCAGCCGACGAGCTCGCCGGTCGCGAGCTTGGGCAGGTATTTTCGCCGCTGCGCCTCGGTGCCGTAGGCATAGATCGGATACATCACCAGCGACGACTGCACCGACATGGCGGAGCGGTAGCCGGAATCGACCCGCTCGATCTCGCGCGCGATCAGGCCGTAGGCGACGTAACCAAGCCCGGCACCGCCGTACTCCTCGGGGATGGTGGACCCGATGAGGCCGAGCGCGCCCATCTCGTTGAAGATCTCGCGGTCGAAGCGCTCCTCGCGGTAGGCGGTGAGCACGCGCGGCATCAGCTTGTCCTGCGCATAGCCGCGCGCGGTGTCGCGCACCATACGCTCTTCTTCCGTGAGCTGGCCCTCGAGGCCGAGCGGATCCTCCCAGTCGAACTCGGCGGACGGCTTGGCGCGCACCGGCTGATCGGGACGCTTCTCGGCGACTTGCGACATGGCTGACTCCCGGGGAAAGCACATCAATCAGTGCGCATTATAGACGGTCGCAGCATCCCACAAGAGCACAGATTTACACGCCTCGCTTGCATCATGTATTAGAGGCATTGAGCGCGATCCTTTTCCTACGCAAAGAGAGTCCAGGTCCTACTCGCAATCACGGACCCTTCGGAAGCTCGCAGGATAGGCCATGGGACTGGACATCTATCATTTCCGCGCATCGCACCAACCGGATCCGCTCAGATTCTTCCGTGTCGAGGGCTTCGTGCGCGAAATGCAGCCGCTGGCGCCGTATTTCCAGCAGCACGAGAACGAGCACCTCGATTGGGAGAGGATGTTCTCCTCCCACCGGCTGGATTTCAAACGCCACCGCCTCCTGACCCGAACCACGGACGGAAAGTATACGTGCTATGTGTTCACAGACGCGGAAAGCGCCGGCCTCAACGGACCCATCAGGGCCATTTTCAGCAACGAGCGGCGGGCGATCTTCCCCTTCCTGCAACGGTCGAGATTTCGACTTCCTCTTCAGAAAACTGCCTACAAAAATGCCCTTTGGGTGTTCGGCCCATTTGAGACGATCATGAAAAAAGAGACCGTCATCTTCTTCGAAAATGTAGGATATCAGAGAAATTCGGTATCGAAGACGTTCTATCAGGCGTTCGCGCCCGACGACGCGACCTGCTCGATGGAACGGGTCAACACGATTTATGAAGCCACGCTCCCGGAAGCTCGCGAGCATTTCAAGCGAAACTTCATCGACGCCTGGGAGGACGGCCGGAGCTTTGTTCTGATCTCGTATTGAGACCTGCGCGCGCCGCTTCTCGAACAGGCCTTCCTGCCCTGGCCGTTCAGATGCGCTATCATCGCGCACGCGTGCAATGGAGATGCGGCATGAAATTCGGAATCGGCCAGCCCGTGCGACGCCACGAGGACTTGCGTCTCATCACCGGCGCCGGCCGCTATACGGACGACATCGTCCTGCCACGCATGGTACACGCCTTCGTGCTGCGCTCGCCGATGGCGCATGCGCAGATCAAGCGCATCGATGCGGCGGCGGCGCGGCAAATGCCCGGGGTGCTGCTGGTCGCGAGCGGCGAGGATCTGCGCGCAGACGGCCTCGGCGACATCCCGTGCCAGACGCCGCTCAATAACAGCGACGGGACGCCGCGGCACGACACGCCCCGCCCGGTGCTGGCGGTCGGCAAGGTGCGGCACGTCGGCGAGCCGGTCGCCCTCGTCGTCGCCGAGACGCTCGCGGCGGCGCGCGACGCCGCCGAGGCGATCGGGGTCGAGTACGAAGGCCTGCCGGCCATCACCGACGCCAAGGGCGCGATCGCGCCGGGCGCGCCGCAGCTGTTCGCGCACATTTCCGGCAACACGGTGTTCGACTGGGACAACGACATGGGCGACGCCAAGGCGGCGGATGCCGCCTTCGCGACGGCCGCGCGCACCGTCACGCTGGAGCTCGTCAACAACCGCGTCGTCGCCAACTCGATGGAGCCGCGCAATGCGATCGGCGACTATGACGAGGCCGGCGACCGCTCGGTTCTCTATACCGCGACGCAAGGCCCGCACTTCGTGCGCGATCCGCTTGCCGAGGCCGTGCTCAAGCTGCCGAAGGACAAGCTGCGCCTGATCACGTCCAACGTCGGCGGCGGCTTCGGCATGAAGGCGTTCGTCTATCCCGAGCATGCGCTCGTCGTGTGGGCGAGCCGCAGGCTCAAGCGGCCGGTGAAGTGGCAGGAGGACCGCTCCGAGGGCTTCGTGTCCGACAATCAGGGGCGCGACCACGTCACCCGCGCCGAGCTCGCGCTCGATGCCAAGGGGCGCTTTCTCGGCCTGCGGGTCTCGATCCTCGCCAATCTCGGCGCCTATCTCTCGCCGTTCGGCAGCTTCGTTCCGACGCGCTCGACCGACCTCGTCAGCGGCCTCTATCGGATCGGTGCGATCCACGTGAACGTCAAAGGCGTGTGCACCAACACAGTGCCGGTCTGCGCCTATCGCGGCGCCGGCCGGCCCGAAGCCGCCTATCTGCTCGAGCGTCTGGTCGACCTCGCGGCGCGCGAGCTCGGGATGAGCCCCGACCGGATCCGCCGCGTCAACTTCGTGCCGCCGTCGGCGATGCCCTACGTGTCGGCGACTAGGCTGCGGATCGATTCCGGTGAGTTCGAGAAGGTGATGGATCTGTGCATGGGCGCGGCCGAATGGCCGTCGTTCAAGCAGCGGCGCCGGCAAAGCGAGCGCGCCGGCAAGCTGCGCGGCATCGGCATGGCGACCTACACGGAGCGGTGCGGCGGCGGCTTTCCCGAGACCGCGTCGATCGAGTTCAAGGACGACGATCGCGTCGAGCTGGTGATGGGCAACCAGGAATACGGCACCGGCCTCATCACCGCGTACAAGCAGGTCGTGTCGGACCAGCTCGGCATCGACGCGGATCGCATCGACGTGATCATGGGCGACACCGATCGCACGCCGTCCGGCCTGACCGGCGGCTCGCGCGCGCTCGCGGTCGCGGGCTCCGCCCTCTACGAAGCCGGCAAGACCATCGTCGCCAAGGGCCGGGATCTCGCCGCCCATCTGCTCGAGGTGTCCGCGCAGGACGTCGCCTTTGCGGACGGCGTCTTTTCCGTCGCCGGCACCGATCTGCGCCTCGACCTTCTCGAGGTCGCCAAGGCGGCGCGCGATCCCAAGCGGCTTCCGCCCGGGATGACGGCCGGACTGGACACCACGCAACACCAGGTCCCGGCGGCGCAGACCTTTCCCAACGGCTGCCACATCGCCGAGGTAGAGATCGATCCCGATACGGGCACGGTCGCGATCACGCGCTACACCATCGTCGACGACTTCGGCCGCACCATCAATCCGCTGATGCTCGAAGGGCAGGTGCACGGCGGGGTGGCGCAAGGCATCGGCCAGGCGCTGCTCGAGCAGGCGGTCTACGATCCCGACAGCGGCCAGCTGCTGACGGGCTCGTTCATGGACTATGCCATGCCGCGCGCGGGCGACCTGCCGACCTTCGCGGTCTCGAC
>Ga0209006_10006529_pt1 | contig 10541 bp, 7 predicted proteins | sample JacPin_JW_Ref_O2_FD_188567 | JGI IMG/M metagenome (GOLD analysis project Ga0209006, IMG submission 188567) | Forest soil microbial communities from Algoma, Ontario, Canada - Jack Pine, Ontario site 1_JW_Ref_O2 (SPAdes) (version 2) | ecosystem: Environmental > Terrestrial > Soil > Boreal... | reverse complement strand
TGCGTGCCTTGCATTGGCTCGGACACAAGGGTCTGCGCGGAGGCAAACTCCTCGAGCGGCTGCAGCACAACCTGAACGTTGACTTGGCGTTGCCGCGCGGCGTCCGGCGTTCCACCCTCGGATGGCGGGGGCTCGTCGCCGAAACTACTTTGGCCGGATTTGAATTCTTCGCGGACGGTGACAGCCACCGATGCGTTGGGGACGAGGTTGATCGGGGAGGCCTCGCGGGGTCCTCCTTGCACAGAAAAATTTAGCAAACCGGTTGAGCCCGAGGGACCTCGCGTGGCGACCTGTAGGGTGTAGTTGCCATCGGGCAGCGTGCCCTGAATCATCTGCTCGGCAGGATTGTATCCGAGAGAGAATCCGGGGCCGGGACGTCCCATGGGAAAGATGTTGATGGCCGTGGAGCGGCCGTCACCGGCATTCGCGACGGGAATTTTGACGGGGTAATATTCGTGGCGACGGGGAGCAAGCGTGATTTGGATCGTGACTCCGGCGGCGAGTTGAATCGGCGTTGCCGACGCAAAATCGGGGACGCCGGGATAAAAGACCGGCGGAAATCCGAAGAGTTGGCCGTCGGGAGCGAAAACCGTTGGATTCCTGTCGAGCAGTTCGTCGGTGCCGACTTTGTAGGTTCCAGCCTGGAGTTCGCTGAAACGAAATTCGCCATCCGCCCAACTGGTAAATGTTTTTAACTGCTGCCAATGCTCCCGCCCTTCTCTTATTTCGCGGCGGTAAAGTGCGACTCGGATTCGCATGTCAGCTTCCGAACCGGGGAGGTTGACGTTGCCAACGATAAGCGACTCTGGCTCCAGATAGATGACGAGGTCAGGTTGGTTGGCGGTCAGGCTGGCGGGATTACTGTTGTTCTGCAGAAATCCGGGCTTGCGGGCGTAGAAGAATGTGGGCCTAGCGTTCTGGATCATTCTCAGCTGGCGGGTACGGAATACGTTGGCGTCCGGAGTGGGGGGTTGTTCTCTTGGCTCGGGTATGAGCGGGGGAAACTTAAACTCGAAGCGACCGCGATCATCGGTGAGGGTGGCGTAGCGTTGGTCGGGGGAAATGACGAGGGCGCGGCTGATTGGCTCGTGTGAGAGGCGGTTGAGGACTTGGCCGCGAATGGAAGTGGGAGGATCGGTCTGGTTATTTGGCGCTTGCGCGAACTGTGCTTCGGCGGGACTGGAGGGCCATGAAAGGAGCCCGATTAAGGAGACCGCCGCGCTCAGCGAAAATACCTGGCGTAGATGGACATCCGCCAAGAAACGCTTGACGGGGGAAGCGGTAGCCACGGTTATATCCTTGCTACTTATTCTATCTTATATGAAGAACGGCTCTTCTCGACGATTTAGTTGCGCCCTCGTCGCCGGGGGCTGCCCCGGTTGAGTTTTTCGGTCGGGAAAATACTAAGCCGGTGTGTGCATGCCTGTCCAGGATTCAGCGTTGGAGCGGAAGAGCCGGGTGACGTCGCGCTGAATGTCGGCGCGCGTTACGCCGCGGCCGTCCTGAGAGAGAAGACGATAGGAGTCGGCCAGGATGCGCGACATGGTTCGGCGCGTGTTGTTCCATTTGTAGATGACTTGTTCGAGGACGCGGGCGTCGGAATGTTGCGGAATGAAGCTGGTGCCGAGCATCTCGAGGCGCTCGCGCGTGATTTCTTCAACGATCGACGGGTTGTTCAGGAACCACCAGCAACCGAAGGGCATCAGGCTGGCGAATTTGCGGGCGTAGACGCAGAGTTCGTGCTGGTTCTCGCGGCTGAGGACGCTGACGAGGAAGCGATTGTCTGGAAACTCGCGGCAGAGGTTTTCGAGCGAGCGCAAGTCCGCTCGCCCCGCGGCGTCGCCGGCCAGGCGCAGCGCGGGATTTGCCTGTCTTCGAACGCCGATCATGAGCGAGAGCGGTATGTTTAGCTCGCGGCAAGCGGGCAGGATCGCATCTCTCAGCAAGCGATTGCCGGGCGTTTCCTGGGGATAGGCGAAAGTGTCTGGCAGAGAGACAGCCAGGTAGACGGGCTGCATGCGCTTGTGCCAATCCATCAAGAAACGGCGTACTTCGGTAGCGGACTTTCCAGCTGCGTCCTCCTCTACCTTGTAGCCTTGATTGGCCAACACTTGCCAGTGCGCGGACCAGGCGCACAGAATCCGATCCAGGCGCAACGCGGCGCGAAATTGATTGTCGGTTGCGACTCCGTTCAACCAGACCGCGGATTCCTCGGGATCGAGGGGGTCGTTGGTCATAACCACAGTGTTGACGCCAGCCAGTTTGAGCACCCTTCGAGTGTGCGCTTCGATGGTTTGCGCTTTGAAGAACGCCCTTGCCTCGGTCAGGTCCGGACGATCTGTGAGCAAGTCGAAAGCCTTGAGAACCGCGATGACGCCTCGAGTGGCTTCCGAAACGGGAGAGTTTTCAACGAAAAGAGCCTGCCAGACGGCGTCGGCTTGCTCGCGCTTCGGCAGAGACCAGTATTGCTCAGGCTCGAGATGGGAAGATCGGAAGAGTTCGGCTTCGAGATAGTGATAGGTGAGGAGCTCGTCGATGCCCCACAAGACGAGCTTGCCAAATGCCGGGGGATACAAATGGGTGTGAATATCGATAAACGGGGTGGCGGCGAGGACATCTTGCACAACCGAAGGGATTTGTGCATCCATGAGGCGCTCCCGGTCGCTCGAGGCAGTGGCTTGGGTCGGTGAATGGGGAGAAGCGGTTCTCATGCGTTTCGCGCGTTTTCGGCACCGCTATCTTGCCATGCGACTCCGCCCTCGCACAAATGCAGCTGGGTTGCTGGGGAGAGCGCGTTCAGCGTCGGTGACGTAAGCACAAAGCAAATTCAGGGGTGCCGTTCTTCCTGGCGGTGGGATAAACTTGGTGCGGCAAGATTGCAGCAAGTTCGGAAATTTACTGAAACAACCAATTCGGCGGATTCGAGTTCCAACATTCCAGCTTGACGGGCTAACACCGGAACGCTTTCAGAGTCATATAGAGGTTATGGGTCCAATAACCCAACACCGCAGCAAGCTCAAGACTCTTCTTCATCGTATCGGTACGGTATTGCTTCTCGTAGCTATCCCCTTTCTTTTTTTGCATTTCCGGCAAGGACGCTCCTCGGCGGACCGCGCAGAACCGGTCGTCAAAGTGGAGAGAAAGAGTCTTTCGCAGACGCTGCGGTTGAATGGAACGACGCAGGCTTCGCGGTCGTTTGTGGTGCTGGCGCCTAGGCTGGAGGGGGCGCAGGTCGGGTCGATGGTCATTACCAAGCTGGCTCCAGCGGGAACGCACGTGACGAAGGACGACGTGCTGGTGGAGTTCGATCCGCAGGCGCAGACGAAAGACTACCTCGATAAAAAGAGCACGTACGACAACCTGGTGAGCCAGGTAGCTCAGAAGCAGACGGATGAAGAAATCGCGCGCGCCAAAGACGATACCGCGATGAAACAGGCGGAAGACGAATTGAAGCGGGCGCAGCTGGAGATTCAGAGGAATGAAGTTGTGTCGCGGATCGACGCGGAAAAGAATCAGGAAGCTGTCGATGAAGGGCAAGCGACGCTGAAGCAGCTTAAGGAAACTTACCAGCTGAAGCGTGCGGCGGCGGCAGCGGCGATAAAGATTCTGGAGATTCAGCGGGATCGCGCGAAGGAAGCGATGCGCTACGCGCTGGCCAACGCGGCAAAGATGACGGTCCACTCGCCCATGGCAGGAGTGGTCGTTTACAACACGATCTGGCTCGGTGGGCGGATGGGTACGGTGCAACAAGGAGACCAGGTGCGGCCGGGTGTGCCGTTTCTGCAGGTGGTCGATCCGTCGCGAATGGAAGTGCGCGTGGAACTGAACCAAGTGGATCTTCTGAAAATTCATCCGGGGCAGCAGGCGCAGATGCGTCTGGATGCGTATCCGGGGATGATGCTTCCGGCGGTCCTCGATGAACTCTCACCGCTGGGACACACGGGGCAATTTACGGAAATGGTGCGGTCGTTTACGGCGCGCTTTCTGGTGCAAGGAAATGACCCGAGGCTCTTGCCAGACCTTTCGGCAGCGATGGACCTGGATCTTGGAACGGAAAATAACGTGCTGGTGGTTCCGTACCAGAGTATTGGGACGGAATCGGGGCATTCGTTTGTGTGGCTGCAGAATTCGAGTGGTTTTGAGAAACGCACGGTGAAAATGGGGCGGCGGAACGACCTCAACGCCGTGGTGGAGTCCGGACTGGCAGAAGGGGATGTGATTCGGCGGGATGCTTCGGAAGATCCGGCAGCGGCGGAGAGGCTATGAGCGGCGGAAGTCAGAAGTGGAAATCGCGGAAAAAGGCGGTCGTTTGGGGCGCGCTCGTGATTGTTGGCGTGCTGGTGTTCGGCGCTTTCCGGTTGGCAAAGTCGGCTGTGAATTTGCCAACGGCGGATGTGAAGCGGAAAGAGTTCGTGGATTATTTGGAAATTAAGGGCGAAGTGAAAGCGATTCGGTCGGCGGTGATAGCGGCTCCCTACGGCGCGGGGGACATGCAGATATTGAGGCTCGTCGACAATGCAACGAAGGTGAAAAAGGGCGATTTTTTGGTGGAGTTTGACGCGACCGCAGTGAAACAGAAGCTGGCGGAGGATAAGTCCGCGGTGACGTCCGCGGAAGCGGAGATTCAGCAGTCGCGAGCGGCGGCGCGATTGAAGGAAGAGCAGGACGTAACCGACGTGATGACCGCGAAGTATGACACCGAGAAAGCCCGAATGGATGCCGGCAAGCAGGAAATTCTTTCGGTTATTGAGGGCGAGCAGGCCAAATTGAAACTCGCGGATGCGGAGCAGAAACACAAAGAGACGGAAGCCAAGCTAAAAGCAGATCGCGCGGCGGCGGTTTCCGATCTCGCAAGCAAGCAGCAGAAGCACGACCAAGCCGCTTTTCAAGTGCAATTGGACGAGCGCGCTCTGGATTCGCTCACTTTACGCGCTCCTCTTGATGGCGTGGTGGCGCTGCAGAATCATTGGCAGCCACAGGGCAGCCCGACGACCTTCAAACCGGGCGACCGCGCGTGGCCAGGCGCGGCTATCGCGGAGCTTCCCGACGGTTCGGCGCTCAAGATCTCGGCTCGTGTGGAAGAAGCGGAAAGAGGGCAGCTGAAATTGGGGCAGACCGCCAGCGTGCGGCTTGATGCACTGCCGGATCGTAATTTCGATGGGCACGTGGACACGATCAGCCCTACGGCCAGTTTGGACTTCGGCGCGGGATGGCCGGTGCCGCGAAATTTTGCGGTGGACCTGGGCTTGACGGGCACCGATGCGCGGCTGACGCCTGGAATGGGAGCAACGGTTCGCATCGCGGTGGCTCGCGTGCCTGACGGAATTGTTATTCCGACGAATGCTCTTTTTAGGAAGGCGGGACGAACCGTGGCGTACGTGCGGCGGGGACCGAAATTCGAAGAAACTCCCGTGGAAGTATCGCGGCAGAGCGGCGATGAAGCTCTGATCGCCAAGGGGTTGCAACCAGGCGAGCGGCTCGCTCTGAAGGATCCGACGCTTGCAAAGTAGGAGCTTCATGTTGAGCAAGGGAAGAGCGGCGGCATTTCTACTGGCTTTGACGCTGGGAGGGAGCGGTGTTGCTTGCAGGCAAACCACGGTGATAGCCAGCGATGCCGAGATTCCGACGGCCAAAGTCATGGAAGTGGATCTGCAACTGAAGGTGTTCACCAAGGGCGCGTTGCACACCGAGCAATCGAGAGTCATTTCGGCGCCGCCGATTGCCGGCGGTACCTTGCAAATTATTAAGTTGGCGGCCGCCGGGACCCAGGTACACACGGGGGACGTAGTGCTGGAATTTGACCCGAGCCAGCAGGAATACAACCTGGCGCAAAATCGCAGCGACCTCGAACAAGCCGACCAAGAGATCGTGAAAGCCAAGGCAGATGCGGCGGTGCAGACGGCGGAAGACCAGACGGCGCTTTTGAAAGCAAAATACGCGGTGCGCAAGGCGGAGCTCGAAGTCAGCAAGAATGAACTGTTGAGCCAGATCGACGCCCAGAAAAACATTCTCGCGCTGGAAGAGGCCAAGCGCGCTTTGACGCAGCTCGAACAAGACACGAAGTCGCACGGAGCGTCCAATGACGCGGCGCTGGCGATCAGCCAGGAGAAGCATCACAAGGCGCAGTTGGCGATGGATCGCGCGGAGCTGAACATCAAGAACATGCGGATTACTTCGCCCATCGACGGACTGATGGTCGTCCACGGCAACCGGGATTCGACCGGAGGCTTTTTCATGGATGGCATGACGCTGCCGGATTACCACGTTGGGGATCAGGTGAACCCGGGCAGTTCGATTGCGGAAGTGATTGATAGTTCCAAGCTCGAAATCTCGGCGCAGGTTGGTGAGACGGATCGCACGAATCTCAAGACCGGCCAGTCTGTGGACATAAAGGTAGATGCGCTCCCCGGGGAGACTTTCACAGGGAAAGTACGCACAGTCGGCGGTGCCACGGCGCGTGAGTTTTGGGACGACAATGCGAAGCACAAGTTCGATGTGGCCATCCAATTGGACCGCGCCGATCCGCGTCTGCGCCCGGGCTTCGAGGCGCAGCTGAGCATTCTGGGCGACCACCTTGCGAAGGCTGTGTCGCTTCCCGCCGAAGCGGTGTTTGAGCATGACGGGAAGAAAATTGTGTATTGCGAGCGTGGACGAGGATTCGAGATGCAAGAAGTGAAAGTGCGCGCGTTGAGCGAAGGGCGAGCGATCCTTGAAGGAGTGCCGGTCGGAACGGTTGTGGCGCTGGTGAATCCGGACAAGAGGCGCTCCGGGAAACCCAAAGAAAGCGGCGGCGCAACTCCCAGTCTGGGCGCGAGTTCCAATTAGAGCGAATGGGGCGGGGATGAAACCTGGTTCGATGGCTCAGCCGAGATCCCTGGAACAGTGGCTGCCTGATCTTGTTTTTGGTTTTGAGAATTTGGCCAGCCATAAGCTGCGCTCTTTGCTGACCATGCTGGGAATGATTTTTGGCGTAGCGGCGGTGGTGGCGATGCTCTCGATCGGCGCGGGCGCTCAGCAGAAGGTGATGGCCTTCATTGAGCAGTTGGGCGTGCGCAACCTGATCGTGGAAGCCAAAGAAGCACGCAACGAACAGGAACTTCAGAAGGTCCGGAAAAATTCGCCGGGGCTCACGCTCAAGGACTATCAGATCATCCGGCAGAATCTGGCGGACATCCAGGAAGCAACTCCGCGCAAGCGCTTCACGCCGACGAAAATTCTTCCGAGGCCGCAGCAGGATACGCCAGTCGTTTACGGGGTTGAGCCGAGCTATTTGGAAATTGGACATCTGCGTGTGACCGAGGGAAGGTTCTTCGACGCTTCCGACAATGCGGCATCCGCGCCAGTGTGCGTCTTGGGGGCGGCTGCGAAAGACAGTTTGTTTGGCGCATCTCAGGCAGTTGGAGAATATATAAAACTAAACGAGATGTGGTGCCATGTGATCGGGATCGCCGGGCCGCAACTCGCTCCTGAATCCGACGTGTCCGGCGTCCGCACCGAGGATATGAACAACCTGGTGTATGCGCCGTTGAATTCGGTGCTGTTCCGTCTGGAAGATTCGCAAAGCTGGCTCAAGGATGAGATCGACGGTATGTACCTGCATCTGGCGTCGGTCGATACCAGCGTCACGGATGCGGAAGTGGTGCGTGGGATTCTTAATTCTTCGCATCACGATGCGGGTGACTTCAGCGTCATCGTGCCTGCCGAACTGCTGGCGCAACAGAAGCGCACGGAGCAACTCTTTAATACGGTGATGGTGGCCATTGCATCGATTTCGCTTTTGGTGGGCGGAATCGGAATCATGAACATCATGCTCGCCGCGATTCTGGAACGCACACGCGAAATTGGCGTTCGCCGGGCGATTGGCGCCAGGCGCTGGGACATTATTCGGCAATTTGTGATCGAAGCGACGCTCATTTCTTTCGCCGGCGGTTTGCTCGGCGTGGTGCTCGGATTCGCGATGTCGCAATTGATTGCATGGCTCGCGGGCTGGTCGACGGTGGTTACGCTCAGTTCGATCCTTCTGGCTTTTGTGGTTTCTATTTCCGTAGGGTTAATTTTCGGGATTTATCCGGCGGTGAAGGCAGCGCGGCTCGACCCTGTCGAGGCCATTAGGTACGAATAGCCGCGGCTGCTGAACAGACGATCCAATGGAGGGTGATCGATGAGAGTGGTGCGCTCGTTCGTCGTAACAATCTTCTTCCTTGCGTTATATGGAGGTTCCTCGGTGGCGCAGAACGCATCGCGTCTGGAAACGGTCCTCGGAATCAGCGGCAGGCAGAAGCCAGCGGCGCCGCTGCTTCCGCCGCAAGGTTTGCAGGATCACGTCGTGAACGGGAAACTTGTACTTTCCTTGGACGACGCAATTCGCCTGGCTCTTTCCAACAACACGGACATCCATCTGGACCACTACCAGATTGAAGCCGCGGAGGACAATCTTCAGCGTGTTCTGGCGCCGTTCGACCCACTGCTGACCTCGAGTTTCAGCGATCAGCGAGCCAAGGCGCCGACGTCAACGCAACTTCAAGGAGCGCCCGTTCTAAACAGTTTGACCCAGCAAACCCAGATTGGGTACTCGCAGACGTTTCAAACAGGAACGAATTTCCAGGGTTCGCTTATCGCGGACAAGAGTTCGACGAATAGTACTTTCAATTTTCTGAATCCTTCGACCTCGACGACGCTGGAGTTCACCGTGACGCAGCCGCTTTTGCGAAACCGCGGAATCTTTCCAAACCGCGCGCCAATTTTGATCGCGCAGTGCAACCTGAAACAGGCTCGCGCGTCGTTTGTGGCGGAAGTAAGCAATATCATTCAGCAGATTGTGGGCAATTACTGGAATGTCGTGCTGGCGCGGGAAGTTCTTTCGGTACAGCAAAAATCGCTGGATGAGGCGCAGAAGAGTTACGACCACGACAAAAAGGCGCTGAGCCTGGGGGCGTTGCCGCCCTTGGATATCTACCGCTCTGAATCGCAAGTTGCCTCGCGGCGTGTGGGAGTGATTCAAGCGGAGTATGCCGTCAAGCAAGCCGAGGATCAGTTCCGCCAGGGCATCGCGGCGGATCTCGACCCAGCGACACGCGTGCTTGACCTTGATCTGACCGATCGCCCTGAGCCGGTGGGCGAACTGCTCAACATAGACATCCCGACGGCCCTTGCGCGCGCCATTGCGAACCGGCCGGAGCTGGAAGCGGCGCACCAGCAGCTTGCGGCGGACGAACTCAGCGTTCGGCTGGCGCACAATGGCCTCAAGCCGGACCTCGAACTCTCTGGGTTCTATTGGGGGAACGGACTGAATGGCTTCGAAGCCGGCGTTGTGAATACAGGAATAGGCACAAGCTTGAGTCAGTCTTTCCGTTTTGCCTTCCCAGCCTACGGCGCAACGCTTTCATTGTCACTGCCGATAAGGAATCACAACGCGGAAGCAAATCTAGCTGATTCTCTGGTGAGCCGCCGTCGCGACCAATATCAGGAAAGAGAATCGAATCAGAACATCTCACTCGACGTTACGACAGCGGTGCACGCGCTGGAAGCAGCCAAGCTCGGGATGGAAGCGGCGAAAGTGGCGGTGGATCTTGCAAAGGAAACGCTTCATGCCGACGAACGAAAGTACGAATTGGGGACCGAACAGATCTTCTTCGTTTTGGACGCGCAAACACAACTCGCGCAAGCGGAGCTGAATCTGATTCAATCTCAGGTGAATTTTCAACTGGCCGTCACGCAAGTGGATCATGCAACGGGGGATTTGCTGGAGCACCACCACGTGCAGATCGTGGAACCGCCAAAGTGAGAAGCAGAACTCCTCCACCTCTTTCCAAATTGGACCGAAGAAGCGGCCAACATAGAGGAGCGTCTTGTCTTTCTCCGCCTTAATTCTCTGTCGCACATCGAGGTTCTGCTGAAGGTAAGAGAGAAACTCTCCACGATCTCAAGATGCCGCTGACCATTAGAGCGAATCATGCTCCGCCTAGAATCAGGATGCCGTAAGAGACCCAAAGGCTCCTTCTCATTGTAATTTCAGGAAGAAAATTGGAGGCCGCGGTGGGAGTCGAACCCACTAAGACCAGTTTTACAGACCATCAATTCATCGAGTATCCCGCAGCCTTCCACGCCTCGACTCCGCCTTTCAGCACCTTGACGTTCGTAAAGCCCTGCTCCCTATATTTCGCTGCCTGACCGACAGCGCTGGCTTCGCCGGGTCAAGCTCAATAGAAAATGATTTCCTGTGTCTTCGGCAGCGACGCCGCCTGGGCCTGCAAGCTGGTGAAGGATATCGACCCGTCCAGATTTAGCATCCGACATTTAGCCTCGTCCTCATAGGCGCAAACTAGCAGGGCTTGGTTTGCTTTTGTCTTTGCGTGCGCTTGTTGCGCGCTGATTCGCTGGATGTCCGCCATGTGACCTCCTCCTCTTTAGACAGGTCTCCTCACGAGTGAATCTCTGTATCACTACGACGATATCCGCGAGGACCTGATTCGGAAATTATTGGAGGCGCGGGTCGGAGTCGAACCGACGAATGATGGTTTTGCAGACCATTCCCTTAGGCC
>Ga0209006_10006528_pt1 | contig 10542 bp, 8 predicted proteins | sample JacPin_JW_Ref_O2_FD_188567 | JGI IMG/M metagenome (GOLD analysis project Ga0209006, IMG submission 188567) | Forest soil microbial communities from Algoma, Ontario, Canada - Jack Pine, Ontario site 1_JW_Ref_O2 (SPAdes) (version 2) | ecosystem: Environmental > Terrestrial > Soil > Boreal... | reverse complement strand
CGGCTATCTCGGCAAAGAAATGGCAAACAAAATTGACCGTCAGTTTCCCTAAGTAATTGATTTCGTTAGATCGCGGGCGTAGTTCAATGGTAGAACGGCAGCTTCCCAATCAAATCGGCTGAATTTTTACCACGTTGCGAGAAACCCCCGCGACCGTTGAAAAAAGCCCATGTTTCGCAGGCTTCTGTTGTTATCGTGATGCCTCGGCGGCTGAAAAATCCAGCATCCGAAACGGTCAAATGGCATCACAATGACATCACGATGGCACAACGATTTTAAAAGCACCCATAACGGAAAAGCTCCAGTTCAGACTCAGCTAAACGCGAGGCGCAAGCCGCGCTTGCTTAGCGATGACCACATCGAAGCGTTGCGCGAATTCGCCGACGATCAGCCGAGCCTTCTGGGTTATTATCCCGATAGCAAGGTCTTCGGCCTGAACATTTTCCTTGGGGCTAAGTCAACCGTCTGGCGTTTCCGACAACAGAGCCGGATCAAGGGTAAGCGGTCGTCGGTCTTCAAGACGCTCGGCAACTGGCCTGCGATGGACGTTGATGAGGCGCGCAAACAAGCCCTCATATATTCCGGCTCCGTCGCCGCTGGCACCGCTGCCCCGGGCAAGCGTCAAGCGATGCCGTTCAAAACGGCTTTTGAAAATTACCTCGTGCATCTCAAGGTACAAGCCGAGGCGAAGGGGAAGCCGCCGCGCTGGTGGCTCACCGCCTCCAAGCTTTCCGAGGCGCACATCATGCCACAATGGGAAGGATGGACACTCGCTGAGATGTCGCAGAACCCACGAGCCATGAAGACGTGGCATGCGAGGCTCTCGAAGACCGTCCCAACAACCGCCGACCATTGCGCCCGGCTGATCAGGGCCTGCTACCGCGAAGAAGCGCGGCTTGATCGCACGCTCAACCCCGCGGCGTTGCCGACGTCGGGCATAAGGCTCGGAAAGATTAAGGTCTCGAAGGCCGTGCTGGATTTCCCTGACTTCTCGGCTTGGCGCAAGTCATGGGACAAGATCGAAAACCCGGTTCATAAGGGCTACCATCTCGCCGCTTTATTGACCGGCTGTCGACCAACTGAGCTTGCCCTGATCCGCGAGAGTGATATCGATCTCGCCGCGCGGCGCTTGGTCATTCGAAACGCGAAAGCCGGAAATGATATATCGCTTCCGATTACTGGCGAGATCGCTTTCGCGCTGGCGATGGCCATTAACGCGCCTCCGCAAACCATCACGATGAAGGGTCTTCGCGGAATGAAGCCCGGCGAAGTCCGCGTGGTCGAACGAAAGAAACTGCATCACGAGATCGCCGCTCCCGATCTTGTCTTCCCGGGCGTTCGGCAAGCTGGCCATCGCTCGGGTCTCCCGGTCTCGGGCAACGCGCTTCGGCATACGTTCCGGAGCATCGCGGTTTCGCTGGAGATTTCAGAAATGCTCATCAGCTTCTTAATGGGCCATTCGCTGCAGGGCGTCTCGGCAAAGTACACCAACGAGTTGATGATCGCCAATTCGGAGGCGCTGCGCACGGCTCAAGAGAAAATTAGCCGCCGGATTTTCGAATTGCTTGCGCTCGCGTCCGGCGCTCATGATGCTCCGCTTGTGCCTGACGGGCCGAGCCGGGTTGCTCCGATCCGAGAAAAGAGCAAGGCAGCCGAGCCGGGTTGAGGTCGGCGCGACGGCTTCACAGGTTGGATGTGATGCGCATTCCTGTGGCCTGCCTGTTTCTCAAATGTCGGCGTGATATTGGGCAGTTCGTCCACGTGGTCGCATCTTATCGTTGATCCGCTTAGTACGTAACGTCGGGTCCGATTTATTGGAGGCTGTTCCTCTCAAACGCGCGTTTGATCGGCCCAATGTAGTCATCGCCTGCGGTATAGGCGCCGCGCAGCCTATGAAAAGGACAACCGCTTTCTTTGCCTAAGCCACGGCAAGATACGAGTTTTCGTGGGCCCTTGCGCTAATCTGAGTTGCGAGGAAAGTTGGACCGGCCTGGATACTTGCTCTCGGTTAATGTAGGCCCGCCGCGCCAAGTGACTTGGCAAGCCAGCACCCATAGCGCTATTTGGAAGGCGTCGGTTGAGGGGCCGCGAAGGATGAATGCGATGAACCGGATCGTCTTCCTGGTCGATGTCGACAATACTCTGCTCGACAATGATAACATACAGGCTGAGCTCAAGAGCCACCTGGCGCGACAGTACGGGCCCGCTTGCCGCGATCGCTACTGGGCAATTCTCGAGGACTTGTTTACGGAACTTGGCTATCGGGACTATCTCGGTGCGCTTCAGCGGTACCGCGTCGAACACCCGCAAGACATGGACCTGTTGTCGATGTCATCATTCCTGGTCGACTTTCCTTTCGCCAAAAGCCTGTACCCGCACGCGCTGGATGTGCTCGCAAAGTTCCGTGGATGGGGTCCGACCGTGCTCCTCACCGATGGTGATGTCGTCTTTCAGCCTCGCAAAGTCGAGCGATCCGGCCTTTCGGAAGCCGTCGGCTCACAAGTGCTGATTTACATCCACAAGGAATTGGCGCTGGACGATGTCGCGCGGCGCTATCCGGCGCAGCATTACGTTCTGGTGGACGACAAGCCACGGATTCTCGCCGCTGTGAAAAAAGCGTGGGGCCATCGCGTGACCACCGTCCTTCCCCGACAAGGACAATACGCACTTGATGCCAAGGCTCTTGCCTCCTTCACGGCACCTGATGTGACCGTGGACCGGATTCCTATGATCTGAGCGCCTTTCTTGCGGGACAACAAACCTCGACACAGGAGAGAAAGCGATGAAAGCAACTCAAAAGCTTCATGAACTGGGCCAGAGCATCTGGCTCGACAATATTACGCGCGACCTACTGACGGGCGGCACCCTCAAGCGTTACATTAGCGAGCTGTCGTTGACTGGACTTACGTCGAACCCGACAATCTTCGACCAGGCCATCAAAAACAGTTCGGCCTACGACTCCGCTATCCGAGCAAAACTCAAGGAGGGAAAGTCGGGCGAAAAACTATTCTTCGAGTTGGCGATCGAAGACCTCTCACAGGCCGCCGATATGTTTCGACTGGTGTGGGATCGGACCAACGGGGTCGATGGGTGGGTATCGCTCGAGGTTTCCCCACTGCTGGCTTACGACGCTGCGAGCACCAGCACTGCAGCCAGGGAGTTGCATGCGAGGGCGCAACGCTCAAATCTATTCATTAAAATACCCGGGACCGAGGAGGGTTTGCCCGCGATAGAAGAGTCAATTTTTGCCGGCGTGCCCGTGAACGTCACGTTACTCTTCAGCCGCGAGCATTATGTCGCCGCCGCGGAGGCATATCTGCGCGGCATCGAACGACGCATCGCCGCTGGCCTCAATCCCGATGTTGGTTCCGTCGCTTCACTGTTCGTCAGCCGCTGGGACGCCGCTGTCGCAAGCAAGGTCCCAGAGCCCCTGCGCAACCGGCTCGGCATTGCCATCGCGAAGCGGGCTTACAAGGCATACCACGAACTGCTCGGCTCGGCGCGTTCGCAGCGAATTTATAACGAAGGCGCCCGGCCGCAACGTCTGTTGTGGGCGAGCACGGGCACCAAGGACCCGGCCGCCTCCGACATCCTTTACATCAAGGCATTGGCGGCGCCGTTCACGGTCAACACCATGCCCGAAGGCACCGTAAAGGCCTTTGCCGACCACGGCGATATCGGAGATATCCTTCCGGCCGATGGTGGCGACTGTGAGGACGTACTGGCGCAATTCGGGAAAGCCGGCGTTGACATCGATGCGCTGGCGGCGAAATTGCAGAACGAGGGCGCCAAGTCGTTCGTCAAATCATGGGACGAACTGATGAAGGTGATTTCGGCCAAGAGCGAAGTAATTGCCAAGGCAAGCTAGAACTCGATCGAAAAATAGGCCTTCCCATGAATATCCTGGTCATCGACATCGGCGGTACCCACGTCAAGATCCTCGCCAACAGCGAGCAGGAGAAGCGTGAAATCGAGTCCGGACCGACGATGACGGCGCAACAGATGATCTCGAGCGTCAAGGAACTCGCCGGCGACTGGAAATACGATGTCCTGTCGATCGGCTATCCTGGCCCGGTCGTGCATCACCGGCCCGTCGCCGAACCGCGCAATTTGGGCAGCGGTTGGATGGGGCTCGACTTCGCCGCGGCGTTCAAGCGACCGGCGAAGGTCATCAATGATGCAGCAATGCAGGCGCTCGGCGGCTATCGGGGTGGCCGAATGTTGTTTCTCGGCTTAGGGACCGGGCTCGGTTCGACCATGATTGTAGATGGCATCGTGCAGCCGATGGAGCTTGGGCATCTTCCCTACAAGAAACGAACGTATGAGGACTATGTCGGGCTCCGCGGATTGGAGGAGCTCGGCAAGAAGGCCTGGCGCAAGCACGTCGAAGAAGTGGTCAAATCTTTGGCGGCAGCGCTCGAACCCGACGATGTCGTGCTTGGAGGCGGAAACGCCAAGAAGCTGAAAGAAATGCCGCCATTGTGCCGACCGGGCGACAACGCGGATGCATTCAAAGGCGGGTTTCGTATGTGGACGAGCACGCTTTCCGCACGTACGCCCCGCCCGCGCCAACAGACGGAGCCGTCTCCGATCAAACTTTAGAAAGCGTACAGATATGGCTACAACGACAACGCCCCTGCCGCAACGAGCAGCCTGGAATGCTCTTGCCGCGCACCACCGGCAGATCAAGGGCCTGCACTTGCGCGAGCTCTTTGCGAAGGACCCCAAGCGAGGCGAACGTTTGGCCGCCGAGGCCGCGGGGGTGTACCTCGATTACTCGAAAAACCGCATCACCGATGAGACACTGAATCTACTATTGCAACTCGCCGAAGAAGCGGGACTGCGGGCGCGGACCGATGCGATGTTTAGCGGCGAGAAGATCAACGCATCCGAAAAACGCGCCGTTCTGCACATCGCCCTGCGGACGCCAAAGGGACAATCGATCCAGGTCGACGGCGAAAATGTGGTACCGGGTGTCCATGCTGTGCTCGAGCGGATGGCGGATTTCTCCAATCGGGTGCGTGGCGGTACATGGCTTGGCCATACCGGCAGACGGATCCGGAACGTGATCAACATCGGCATCGGCGGCTCCGATCTCGGCCCGGTGATGGCATATGAGGCGCTGAAGTACTACAGCGACCGCGCGATGACCTTTCGTTTCGTGTCAAACGTCGATGCCACTGATTTCGCGGAGGCGACGCGCGATCTCGACCCGGCGGAGACGCTGTTCATTGTATCGTCTAAAACCTTTACCACGCTCGAGACCATGACCAACGCACATAGCGCGCGTAGATGGTCGCTGGCGGGGCTTGGCGGCGATGAGAAGTCGGTCGCGAAGCATTTCGTCGCGGTGTCGACAAACGCGAAGGATGTGACGAAGTTCGGCATCGATACCGCCAACATGTTCGGCTTCTGGGATTGGGTCGGCGGCCGCTATTCCATGGACTCGGCGATCGGGCTTTCAACGATGCTCGCCATCGGCCCGGATAATTTTCGCGCCATGCTCGGCGGATTTCATGAGATGGACGAACACTTCCGTACTGCCCCGTATGCGCGTAACCTGCCGGTACTGATGGGCCTGCTCGCAGTCTGGTACAATAATTTCTTCGGCGCGCAGACGGCGGCGGTTCTGCCATACGAGCAATACCTGAAACGGTTTCCGGCCTATCTGCAGCAACTGACGATGGAGAGCAACGGCAAGCGGGTCACGCTTGAGGGCACGCCCGTGACCTACGACACCGGTCCGATCTATTGGGGCGAGCCGGGAACCAACGGTCAGCATTCGTTCTATCAACTTATCCATCAGGGCACCCGGCTCATTCCCTGCGACTTCATCGGTTTTCACAAGACGCTCAACCAGCTTGGCGAGCAGCACGACATGTTGCTCGCCAATGTCCTGGCGCAAGGCGAAGCGCTTGCGTTCGGCAAGACTGCCGATGAAGTGAAGGCAGAAGGATCAGCTGATTGGCTTGTTCCGCACCGCGTGTTCGAGGGAAATCGTTCCTCCAACACCCTCCCGCTGTCGCAACTGACGCCCGCGGCGCTTGGCAAACTTGTCGCGCTTTACGAGCACAGCGTCTTCACCCAAGGTACCATCTGGGGCATCGATTCATTCGATCAGTGGGGTGTCGAGCTTGGCAAGGTACTGGCGCAACGAATCATCCCGGAGCTCAGCGGCGAAAGCGAACCCAAGCTCGGCCACGACAGTTCGACCAACGCGCTGATCCGCCGATATCGCGAATTCAGGGCGAAGACGGAATAACGGCCGATTTCGATGCGCTTCGAGAACGGCGTACCGCAAGGCCAAGACGTCGCAATGATCAGACACTTCAGGGAGAAGGCACGATGCAATTGGGAATGATCGGCCTCGGCAGAATGGGCGCCAATATGGTACGACGGTTGGTCGGGAATGGGCACCAATGCGTGGTGTTTGACATGTCGCCAACCGCGGTCGCGGAGCTGGTAAAGGACAAGGCGACAGGCAGTGCCTCGCTGGCAGATTTGGTCAAAAAGCTGGAAAAGCCCCGGGCGATTTGGCTGATGGTGCCGGCCGCCGTCGTGGACAACTCGATCCGCGATTTGTTGCCGCTACTGGAATCCGGCGACATCCTGATTGATGGAGGCAATTCCTATTACATCGATGACATAAGGCGCGCCAAGGAAACGGCGCCGAAGGGAATACATTACGTCGATGTCGGCACCAGCGGCGGCGTCTGGGGTCTCGAGCGCGGGTATTGCATGATGATCGGAGGACCGGACCAGGCGGTGCAGCACCTGGATCCGATCTTCAAAACTCTCGCTCCCGGGATCGGCGACATCCCGCGTACGCCCGGGAGAGAGAAGTCCGCCACCGGCACCTCAGAATCCGGCTACTTGCATTGCGGGCCCAGCGGCGCGGGTCATTTCGTCAAGATGGTCCATAACGGCATCGAGTATGGGCTGATGGCCGCTTATGCCGAGGGACTCGGTATTTTGCGTGCGGCGAATGTCGGGAAAAGAGCCCATGCGGCCGACGCCGAGACGACGCCCCTGCGCGTCCCCGAACATTACCAGTACGATCTCAATCTGCCTGACATCACCGAGGTATGGCGACGCGGCAGCGTGGTGGCCTCGTGGCTTCTTGATCTGACCGCAACCGCGCTGTTGGAGGACCCTGCGCTCGCCAAGTTCGCAGGCCGCGTCTCCGATTCTGGCGAAGGACGCTGGACTATTGCGGCAGCCATCGACGAGGCGGTCCCTGCTCCCGTGCTGACCACAGCGCTTTACGAGCGCTTCAGCTCGCGCGGCGAAGCCGATTTTCAGAACAAGCTGCTTTCGGCGATGCGCTACGAATTCGGCGGGCACCTGGAAAAGCCCGGCGGCAGCAACACGGGGGCTGCATGAGCGAACTTCGGTCGGACGCGTTGGTGTTTTTCGGCGCAACGGGTGATCTCGCCTATAAAAAGATCTTTCCCGCGCTGCAGGCGATGCTGAGGCGCGGCCACCTCGACATTCCCGTGATCGGCGTCGCCAAAGCAGGTTGGACACTCGAACAGCTCAAGGCCCGGGCCAGGGACAGTCTCGAAAAGCACGGCGGACTGGACGCCGCGGCATTCGAGAAATTATGCGGCCTGCTGCGTTACGTCGATGGCGACTATGCCGACCAGGCGACGTTCGACGCCATTCGCAAGCAACTCGGGTCGGCTCAAAGGCCCGCTCACTATCTGGCCATTCCGCCAGTATTGTTTGCAACGGTGGTCGAACAACTCGGGAATACCGGCTCGACCAGCGGCGCGCGCGTGATCGTCGAAAAGCCGTTCGGGCGCGATCTTATATCGGCACACGAACTAAACAGGATATTGCTCGCCAGATTCGACGAAGATCATATCTTCCGGATCGACCACTACCTTGGCAAGCGACCGGTAAATAACATGGTGTTCTTCCGCTTCGCAAATGCGTTCCTGGAATCGTTTTGGAACCGTCAATTCGTGAGTAGTGTTCAGATCACCATGGCGGAGGATTTCGGCGTCCAGGGCCGCGGCGCATTTTACGACCAGACCGGCGCCATTCGCGACGTGATTCAAAACCACCTGTTTCAAGTGCTGGCCAATCTGGCGATGGAGCCGCCGGCACGATCCGACAGCGAGTCGCTGCGTGACGAAAAGGTCAAGGTCCTCAAATCGATTCCACCAATCGAGGAGAAGAACCTGGTGCGCGGGCAGTTTCGCGGGTACCGGCAAGAGCCGGGCGTCGCCTTGGACTCGCAGGTCGAAACCTTCGCCGCACTGCGGCTCGAGATCGATTCCTGGCGCTGGCAGGGCGTGCCGTTTTATATCCGCGCCGGAAAGTCGCTGCCCGTCACCGCTACCGAGGTTATCGTACGCCTGCGTCAGGCGCCACATATCTTTCCCCATTGCGTCGGCGTAGCTAATCATGTGCGATTTCGCGTAAGTCCTGAGATGACGATTGCACTAGGCGCCACCGTGATGGACGTCGGCGACAGAGGCGTTGGCGAGCAGGCGGAGCTGACCGCGAGCCACCATCCGGACGCCAACGAGATGGATGCCTATGAACGGGTGCTCGGTGACGCCATAAGCGGCGACCGCACGTTGTTTGCGCGGCAGGACTATGTCGAAGAAGCGTGGCGAATCGTGGACCCGGTATTGAAGAAAGCGACGCCGGTCTACGATTATGAGCCTGGCAGCTGGGGTCCGCGCGAAGTAGACAAGAATGTTACTCCGCCGGGCGGCTGGCAAAACCCGACGGTGCAGTAGTTCGGAGCGACGCATGCTTGCACTTGCACTAAGAATTGACCGCGTTCAGCCGCTTCCAGGGTGACGGCGACGTCGCCAATCAGGAACACACGGCGCTGGCCGAGCCTTAGGAACACCGCCTGCTGCCCCCGGGGTGTGGCCGGGAAGGGGCACGACGGCGATCGTCCCATCACCATAGATGTCCTCGCTCTCGCCGAAGCCCAGAGTCGTAGGCCAGTATCTTCAAGCCGGGCTTGATTGTTGCCACGAGCGGTGGCGGTGTAATGGTCGGTGCGGTTTGCCTGCAATCCATGTCGCCTCGACGGAGGCGACGTAAACTGGCGCTGCCATTTCGGTCGCACCGCCAAGGTGTTCGCAGTGGGATGAGGATTCGTATAACCCGAGCTGGCGGCTCGCCCACGGTCGCGAGCGCATGATCCTAACACACCGATGTAGTCGGCTTCCACTTGACAAGAGGGACGGCGAAATCTTTTGTAACCTCGATGCGAAAAGAACCAGCCAACGATCTACGAACCTCACCGAGGCGGATCGAAGACTATGCCCTGATCGGCGACTGCGAGACAGCAGCGCTAGTCAGTCGAGATGGCTCGATCGATTGGCTGTGTTGGCCTAGGTTCGACTCGGGCGCCTGCTTCGCAGCGATCCTCGGGCGTCCGGAGCACGGAAGATGGCTCATCGCGCCGAAAGACTCGATTGTTCGGGTCGGGCGAAAATACCTTAACGGATCTCTCATTCTTGTGACGGCTTTCGAGACCGAACAGGGAACAGTCGAGTTGATCGACTTCATGCGGCCGCGCAACGATACCGCGGATTTGATCCGCGTGGTTCGCGGCGTGAGCGGTCGTGTCGATTTGCGCACCGAGTTCATCTTACGGTTCGACTATGGCTCCGTTGTGCCTTGGATGGAACGTCTCAAAGGCGGCGGAGGCCTTCGTGCGATCGCTGGACCCGAAATGGCTGTGTTGCGCACACCGGTGCACCTTCACGGCCGGAATTTCACCACGGTAGGCGAGTTTACGGTGGGGGCCGGACAAGTGGTACCATTTGTATTGAGCTACGGCGCATCGCAATCGCCACCGCCGCCAGAGTTCGATCCTCTGGCGGCGTTGCAGGAAACAGAAACGTTTTGGCAGGAATGGTCCGAGCGCTGCGCGCCCGCGGGTGACTGGACCGAGGATGTCAGGCGATCGCTTGTGGTTTTAAAGGGACTGACCTACGCGCCCACCGGCGGCATGGTCGCTGCGCCCACTACGTCGCTTCCGGAGCAAGCCGGTGGTGTGCGCAACTGGGACTACCGCTACTGTTGGTTACGGGATGCGACATTTACGCTGCAGGCGCTCGGAAGCGCCGGCTACACGGAAGAAGCGCGGGAATGGCGTGATTGGTTATTGCGCGCGGTCGCAGGCCGCCCGGATCAACTGCAGATCATGTACGGTCTGGGTGGAGAACGACGCCTTCCCGAATGGGAAGTGCCGTGGCTACCGGGTTTCGAGGACGCACGTCCGGTTCGCGTCGGCAATGCTGCAGCTGCCCAGCTTCAACTCGATGTTTACGGAGAGATCGCCGATGCAATGTTCCAGGCTCGCTTGCATGGCCTGCCGCCGGCCGAGCGATGGTCGGCGATTATCCGTGCGTTTCTCGATCATCTTGAAATCATCTGGCGCGAGCCGGACGAGGGCATTTGGGAGGTGCGCGGTCCCCGACAACACTTCACGCATTCCAAAGTGATGGCGTGGGTCGCATTTGATCGAGCGGTGAAGGCTGTCGAACAGCTCGCCGTCGATGGCCC
>Ga0209006_10006526_pt1 | contig 10544 bp, 11 predicted proteins | sample JacPin_JW_Ref_O2_FD_188567 | JGI IMG/M metagenome (GOLD analysis project Ga0209006, IMG submission 188567) | Forest soil microbial communities from Algoma, Ontario, Canada - Jack Pine, Ontario site 1_JW_Ref_O2 (SPAdes) (version 2) | ecosystem: Environmental > Terrestrial > Soil > Boreal... | reverse complement strand
CAATCCGGAAGTGATCCGCGAACCGCCTGTAAAGTCGGATTTTCAGTAAATTCCCCGGCCCGGGGGCTCCGGCCGACGCAAGTTACCGACAATCCCGTTTCCCAGGAACTCGTATTTGGTGTTGAGCCTGCGCGCATGTCTGCTCCCCCGCAACAAAGTACCTGGCCAATGAAGGGCTGCGTGTGAGCGATACTCCCAGGTCATCGAGGCAGCCCTCCAGCTGGCTCAGCCGAATAAAGCGGTTGCTGAAAAGCGTAACCTGAAAGTTAGAGGAGCCGGCTCGAAGATACAAGCAGGGGCCGGAGGGCTAGCAGGTGCACGATTAAATTATGAGTATTCCTCCTGTGATTGCGTCGCTCTCAGGGGGTATCAAAAGATTCGTTCCGAGCGTTTGAAATATTGACTACCCGCAGCTCCTACGCCGGCCAGGGTGAATCTAACCGTGCAGCATTCATTTTCGTTACGCGCCGAACCGAGTGCCAGGCGGCGATATTCGATACTCAGGCCACAGCAATCCCAGTTGTAGGTGGCCTGAATACCGCCATACTGCAGAGCACTCTGGACGAAATCATAGCCGGCGTTGACGTCGGCGCTGAACCCGCGTCTTATAGGGTCTCCATAACCGAAGAGTAGACGCAGTAGGTTGTATTTCGTAACCTGGCTGCCAAGCGCAGCCGAAAAAGCGGGATTCAGCGCCTGAAGGGTCGAATAAGCAATGCTTCCGAAGAAGTTTTCTCGCCGGTAGTTGGCGATGATATTGCTGGCGTCCATCCGCTTGGTCTTAAAGTCGTAGTCCGCATCCCATTCCAGGTCCATGTGGTCAGTGGTGCGGACCTTCAGGCGCGAAACCAGAGGGGAGTAGTTGCGCGGCCCATTCAGGAAAGCTACGCCGGTAAGATCGAGCGTCGAGGCGAGCACGTTGCGCCGGAACGGAGTCGCCGCGCCACCGAAATATGGGTCGAAGAAATACTTTGCGGCCAGCTTCCAGGTAATCCACGCGTTCGTGTCTCCGCCACATTCGGTGTAGGTCGCCGGCACATAAACGGTTCCGCTAGAGGGTGGCGGGAGATCACCGCTGGCGCAGGGCTTAGGATGGAGATGCTTGAGGAAGAGCCTCTGCGTCACCGAGTCTTCCACTTCATTCGTATCGCTCACGATATCGGTGGAATCGAAACGCGGAATCGAAGAGAAGTTATTGACTCCGGCAACGTAGCGATATTGCAAATCAGGCTCGATCGTGTGGCGCACGTCGCTGCCGAAGAGCCGTTCCAGTGCGGGCACCTTGAAATCGCGAACAAGCGCCGGCGGCCGCAGCTCAAAGCTGGCCTCCAGATCAGACCGATTGACCGTGGCGTTGTCTATCAGGGGCGTTGTGCTGCTGGGAATCTGGCTCTGAGTATAAAACGTCTCGCGAGCGCCCATTTCCGGCAGCAGGGTCCAGCCATCCAGGTGTAGCGGCAGCGAGACGTGAGGGTATATATCGAAGCGCCCAACCTCGCCAGTCTGGAAGCCCGGCTCGCTGCGGCTCAGCCCGGCTGCCGAAGCATGGACTCCCCAGCGCACGGGTGTAGCCTGGAGCGGCTGATCGATGGTGTCAAAGTCGAGGCTGGGGATATGGAGTATGCGAATCTGCGGCGTGTCGTACGTGTTGCCCACCTGGGTGATGCCTTCGAAGTTCTGGTAACGTTCAAAATGAATGCTTTCCGAAAGTCCGTTGTTATTGTGGGTGACGAATGCCGAAGACGTCACCTGGGAAGCGACCGCGAGGTCGAAGCTTTCGGCAATTGCATTACGATAGACATAGGAACTGAGATACTCCCCGCTGGCCACGGCACGAGTTTCCTCGTCCAGGTCAAAATCGTGGCGGCCGCTGAAGAGGATGTCCTGGCCACCCTGGTTGATATAGGTGGGTGCCAATCCTCGGTCGAAGAGAGCCACGAAGTGGCCGGTGGCAAAATCTTCTCCGCGCCCGCGGAAGCGGACTTCGCCATTGGGCGACCAGCCCCGCTTGGAGAAGTACTCGGTGCCGAAGGTGGCGTCGGCGCTGCGGCTGATGACCCAGTAAATGGAGTCGCCGACAATGATGCCTTTGGTCGAAGAGTTGCTCCCGACGGGGATCAGCAAGCCGCTCGTCCGGCTGTTCGTATCTACCGGGTGGGTGACGTAGGGCAAGAAAAGAATAGGCACGCCAAGCAGGGTGAAGTAACTGTTCTTCGCCCGCGCCTCGCCGTAGTTCACGCGGATTAGGGAAGAATGGATCTGCCAATCTGGGTCAGGCAGGAGGCATGAGGTCATTGTGCCCCGGATTATCCGGTAGCGCTCTGGTCCTTCCTTGATGAGCCAACGGCCAGTAAAGAGAAACGGGTTTGAGGTGGTGTAGACCTGCTTACGATTAGGTGAGAATGGCTTGCTCACGGGGGGTTGGCGACCGACGCTGCCCGTCACGTTGTCGAAACGGCCGGTATCCAACTCAAAATTGAGCTTGCCGTGATCCGCGAGAATGAGTTCGTTGTTCCGTTTGCCCTCGAGCCGCACATGTCCGTCAGCCTCGGCGTCCTTAGTTTCGTCATCGTAGGAAACCTTGTCCGCGGTGAGCGTGTAGTCCTGGTAGTCGATTTTGACGTCGCCAGTCAGCATATACACGCTGCCATGCTTTTCCTGTAGCTTGGATTCGAGACGCACTGGAACACCTGAGGGTGGCACGGGAATCACTTCAGCAACCGGATAACCAGGCGCATCGGGGAGCGACGATGGTCCGGAAACCGAGGGAAACTGTCTGGTCAACGTCTGCGGCCAAAGCTTGAGATGGCACAGCATTAACGCTGTGATCAACAAAAACGAGCGGATTCTCATCACCAGTGGCGAGGCCAGGATAGCAAATGGCCCACACCCAAGGTACCTGATCGCGTCGCTGCTCTGGTTAATTCAGGCTCGTCCTCTCGACTTCATTGCGCTTGCCAATGAAGAAAGAAGCGTGTTTCTGTCGCCTCCGTTCCCCGCATTTCCTGTCAGGCTCGGTGGGTCATTAAGGGACGGGGACCTGGTGAAGAAATGGCCCTTGGTTCTTTCGTTGAGCACTGCAGACGCTAGGACTCCCCTCCTCGCGGTAAGGCGAGGTCCCTGTTTCGCCGGCTGCCCGAAAAGTCGCATTTTTGATAAATTGCCTTTGCCCGGAGGGGGCTGGCTGGGCAAGTTACTCAAAATCCCGTTTCGCAGGAGCGTCACTACCGCTAATTCTCTGAAGGCCTCTCGACATGATCTATGACGAGAACTTCCTCGAAGCCTTTTTGCGACTCAAGTCGAAGTCCCAGCTGCTCCTCGAGGGCGGTGAATATGGAAGGTTTGGTGTTGTCGGTTTCGCCGCCGAGGGTTACAGGAGCGAATTCCAGATTAACCTTAAAGGAACCTGTGAATCCCGTTCTGTCAAGCACTGGTCGGTCGAGCAAGCCCGCAAGAACTGATGCGAACCACTCCATTGAGACCTTTTCATTGGTGATTGACTCGGGGCTCACTCCCATTCCAGCGCAGCTAGCTTGTGGGTCGGCATCCCGAGGCTTTAGGCCATGGAAACACGGCTCAGATTTCGCATTCGGTAGCTTCAGTCCATTCCTCGCCGGAAGCAGGACGTAAACCCGAGCTTCGCGTGTTTCAGCGTGAACCTTCAGGCGGAATCTGTCTCTCAGCAGGTTCTGCATCATCAGCGAAAACTCATCACGGCTTAAGTTGGGGTCCGAGGCCACTGCCGAGACATCATAACCGTCTGTAACAACCCATGACGGAGCGCCGGATAATTTTTGGTGCCAACCGTTTCTAATGAGCAGCTCCAGCGGGACGTTGGTTGCCGTAAATCGTCCTCCCACTGGCGGCACCAACCATGGGCGGCTACCTGAAAGATTTCTTTTGACGGATGCGACTTCGAATTCTGGCCGCAATGCGGGTGCTTGCGCAAGGGCCGTCGCCAAGGAAAAAAGAAGACCGGTGATCGCGATGAGTGTGCGCATAGCTCGCTACGTTCGGGTCCAATTGGGTATGATCGAACCCGAACACTCACTCCCCATTTTAAAGTCATCGTTCTTTGCGATTATGCCTGTGAAGTCGGATTTTCGGTAAAATCCCCGCTACCAGCGGGGACGGCGTCGGGGAAGTTACCGAAATTCCCGTTTCCCGGGAGTGCCAGCAGTTACTGAATTGCTGAGGCTTAGAGAGCAGTCGCCACCGGCAGCATTAATCTTGTTTCGTGTGAGAGATTGAATACATGTCGACTGGTCTTTTCATGGGCGTACGCCAATCGTATATCGAAGAGGCGTAGCCTCTCGCTCAGCAATTTATTCACGCGATGAACCGCGCGCTTGAAAGTAATGGGATATCAGTCTATGTCGAGCCCGATACTCCGCCCAATATCTACAACGGTAATCTGTTTGGCCGCTCAGAACTCGATCACCACACATCCCGAGTTCTCGCAGAGGTTGCTGGAATCGCAGCAAGCTTGAGTCCAAGTCCGCATCTTGCTCTGATTCGCGACAATCCTTACAGGGTATCGTTCGTCCCAGTAGATTTTGATCTTCCGCTTCAGACTGACTACTCGGAGCAAATCTCTGGAACAGCAATTCCGATCCACGTAGGCTCTCTTCCTCAATTGCTCGTGGAGTTGGAAACACTAGCGAAGGTACTGGGAATTCCACTTAACGAGAGTGGCCTTAGCGATAGGGATGCCGCTGCGGTCAACGCATGGCAGCAGTTCCACGATGGAGATGCCGCAGAATTGATCGAAGATAAGCGGACTGCATGGCTGCTGCTGTATGAGGGGACCCGCTTAGCAATTCACCACAATATTGCGCTCACTCTCGCAGGTTGAAGTGCACTGGTACCGGGCCGCTTCTGAATTGAAGTTGCTCAAAATCCCGTTTTCGAGGAATAGTGATCTAGTCTGTATCCATGCCGCTGACCAAAATAGAGGAAGCTCTGTCTTCCGCCGCCGGATCTTCCGCCCTCTCCTTGATTCAGTTTCGGTTCGTGGGCGGTCTGATCTTTCTGCGTGTGAGGCAATTCGCCGACAATCGACAGGCATCGGCGGGAGTTGTTCAGGCTTCCTTTTCGGACGCGGTGATCGAAAGTATTGAGGAGGATGACCAAGAGCGGGATACCTGGCCGCTAGACATCATTGGTTTTGATTGCTATGCGAAAGGTGATCGATGGAGATTCGTCCTGAACTGCGGGAACGTGGAGTGGAGTTGGAACTCCGAATGGCCCTCCATCGTGACAGAACCGCCTTAGTGTAGGGCTGGAAGTTGCTCATAACCCCGTTTTGCATGCACGGCGCGGAGTTTAAGCTGAATTGTCTAAGCTGTTTAGGATTTGCCATTGACCAATCATGCCGAGGAGATGTTGCAGCGCGGGTCCGCACTACTCGCCCCCTTGTTACTGAGGCACGGCTTCTCCTTCGAGATTCTCGACGCAGGTAGCAGCAGCGGGGGGCACTTTGCCTCTGGCGAGTTCAAGAGGGGACCTCGCAGGCTAGGGTTCCATTTTCGTCACAGTTTGGGCATTGTCACGTACTCCCTTGCTGATCGCTCGATGACCCACCAGCAGTACATGCGTTTCGTACACGGCGGCCTTGGCGCAAGCCACTACCCGGGATTCTCAGACGATCCACTCGATGCTTTTCGGCATCTGCTTCTTGATCTGGAGCAGCACGGTGGTGATTTTCTCGGCGGAACAGATGAATCCCTTCTTCGTTGCATTGGCGAAGCACTAGCCATGCCTAACACGAAATCCGGACCACCAGATTGATAGCGCGAAGTTTGGCCTTTAAGTCGCTCCGCTGTCATGATGTGCCTGAAAAGTCGGGTTTTCGGTTCTCGGGTGATCGGCTGGTAAACAGATGAAGTTACTGAAAATCCCGTTTCACGGGAACTCAAATGGAGCAGCAAACGACCGCGTTTATCCAATCTGACTACGCGTGACTTGAACCTCGTCTATTTCGCATGGATGAAAGAGCGAGGGGACTAGTTTGTATGTTTTTAGCCTTTGATGGGTAGCCTGTCCTCTTGGACTCCACTTTGGACATTTAAGGGAGATCCGCGTCCTCAACCGTGGCGGTTGTGGCAATGACCGCGTCCATCTTGGTGAGCTTCAACAATGCCAGTACCCGTGGGCTCACCCCAGCGGCGATCATCCGGACGCCTTTGCCCTGGCAGCGGACATAATGCCTAACGATCATGCCCAAGCCGGTGGAATCCATGTAGGGGACTTCGGTCAGGTCGAGGATGCTAATGGCCGGCAGCTGCTCGCTCGGTGCTGATTGGAAATCGAGCATGTTGTGCAGGTCGACGGGTGTTAAAGAGCCGTACATGTCGCGCGCAGTGAAGGGTCCGCAGAGACGGGAGATCACGGTGCCCGGGGCTTTACCTTGCTTTCGTTCGATGGTGAAAGGAGAACTTTTCCAGATCTGAACTTGAGTCATCGGCACACACTCCCTATCTCGCGGCCTGGGACGCCGCCTGACCTGCCGGCGTTTTGCAAGCTTTGAAACATTCAAACATTCTACAGATCCTGTGTTTGCTCAGCATCTGGTTTGGAGATCTGTCCCGCACGCAAGGCCTGAACCGGCTTGATAGAAGCGGCGCGCCGTGCCGGAATATCACGAGTCGGGTACGGATTCTTCGACTCGCCTGATCGGATTGCCAACCGTGAAGTAGTCATAATATTCGTGGTTCGCGCCTGTCATTGCTAGAAATACCCGGTGAAATCGGACTCGAAGGAGCTTGAGGTCTCGTATCCATTCGACGTCCACTTCGTCGTCCTTCCCGTGTGCTGCTAAGTGTCTCGCATCATGCGCTTGCTTTTCTCGGTTACTGAGTACAAGCCCCAACTCGTCGACGAGGTCTTTATCCGTTGAATGTTGCGATCGGTTGTTCAGGTTTTTTATCTTGTTCTTGAATGTCTCGCGAGTTTCGCCCGGAAGATCTGAGTTATCTAAGGCGGACTCAAGCGAGATCCGAATTTTGTCCCAGGTTTGATCGTCCACGACCTTGGAGGATGCCGGCGCTGCCGTGCTGCTGAAATAGGCCCGTTGTAGAGATTCAAGTGCAGCCCCGAAATGCACCGCCGCAATATGCGGTGTTGCGGTCACGGCGTGCCAATAAGCCCAACTCACAACTCCAAAGTTGAGAGCATCGTACTTTGCGTAGATGGCGTTTACCATGCGGGAGAGTTTCACCGCGTCTATGTCCCAGAAGGAGCGAGGTCCCAGCGGACTTGGTGGTGTTGGCGGAAGAGCAATTGCACATCCACGCATGCTGTACGGTGAAACGACTTCAAAGTCCGTCAGGTTCCATTCTTCATCGAAGCGCGACACTCCCAAATTAACCAAATAGGTACCCAATGAAAAGGAGAGGCAACGACGAATACGATCCCGAAACTCGTCCGTGGGGACGCCGTCGTAGACGATAAAGCCGGGCTTCTTCGCGTCTATACCGCTCAGTCCTTGCGATTGGCAGAGATATAAACGGCTGCCCTCGACTTCTAATTGCGCGGCTGCCCACGAGCCACCACCCGAAGATGAACTGCCATTGATGACCAGCTTCGGACGTGTGGGCAGGATGCCACCGAGGATCACTGTAAAGGTGACGAAACTCGTGTTTGTGATGTTGTCGGGCCAGGAAAATTCCGTAGGAACATTCTCCAGCCAATCAATGGTGTAGCGTGGCCTCTCAGACTGAGAAAACTTGCCAACGAGCCGGTTAATCTTGACTTTTTGTGTTGTGATTCCGGGTGCAATACCTTCAAAGTGTCTGTTTAGATGAGTAGAGCTAGCCCCGATGGCCTCAAGTTCAAGTCCCATGGTAGTTCGGAACGTGACACGGTCATCATTGATCCGGACCGTACCCGGCGGGTGATGTGATTGTGGTTCTGTGGCGGACTCAGATGCTTCAGTCTCCATCCAGAGGCGCAAGTGAGCATCACGCCGTATGGTGAAGCGGCGGATGGGCCCCGCAAGCGGCCCATGGTCGTCTACCGTCGGTGCATAGGTCTGGATGATTTCCTTGAAGCTTTCCCATTGCCAACTGAACACAGTTGTCTCCCATCGCAGTAGGTTCTTCGGGCCTGGTTGGTTGTATTGAAAGCGATAACGGTTCCTGGCGTTATCGCAACAAACGAATCACCGGCTGAACCCCAAGGCAATTCTAGCTTCGACCTCCAAGTCGGTAACGGCAAATCGGAAGTGATCTGAGCCCACACGCCCCAGGCGGCGAAGGCGAATCCACTTGTCACAATGCCGCCTGCCGGGGCATCACGGTGCTGCCCAGTTCCAGACCTCAGGACAAAAGACCCGTTGCTCAAGCAGCGCAACGGGTCGCTTTCATCTCCCGCGCGGGCCGGCACGCCAACTGTCCGATTGTCCGATTTGCCGACTATACGTCCAGATAGAAACTCACCCATTGATCAAGAAACGCTACGGCGTTTCGGTATCTATCTTGGAGGGGGGCGGCCGTCTCGGTCTCAAGTGTTTACTCTTGAGTTATTTCCGGGTGGGCGACCACTCGCCCGGAATCTTGTGTAAATCGTTCCAACTTAGGAAGCGTCGCATCCCAGGCAATTCAGCGTTCGTCACAACGATGGTCTGGTAAACCCGCCAGCTATCCGCAGGGGCTCAATATTTTCACCGCCCAGATAGGGCTATGGCCCATTATTCTTATCCCATGTTTGGTCGATTGGTTTCAGCGATTCTGTGCGTGTTGATCTTCCCCTCACTTCTAGCGCAAACGAAGTCGACTCGTGAACAAGAGGAGGTTCGAGAAGCCCTTGCGAACTTCGTGGTGGCATTCGACAACCTCAACTGGGAGACCTTCCGCCTGTCGTTCTCTGATGATGCCACCGTGTTTTATCCTCGCGCGTTCCCCGAGCGCGCCAACGGCCGCGCCGAGTTCGAGAAGACTTTCAAGGTCGTCTTCGATCAGATTCGTGGTAACAAAGCGAAACCTCCATACATGGATATCCAGCCGAAAGACATGAGGATTCAAACGTTTGGAGATGTTGCCATCGCTACCTTCCATCTGGATGACAGACCCGGATTTTTGAACCGACGAACGATCGTTCTCAATAAGACCGACGATGCCTGGAAGATTGTGCACCTGCATGCCTCAGAGGTTTCAGTGGCACATGTAAAACCATGATTGAGTTGCCACCGATGTCCTGGGATTTGAAATCCATCAGCACCACGAAGCTATCCACCTGCATCCTGGATATTTCCGCTGCCCATTTTCCATCTGGACGATCTTAAGATGCGGTTGGGGTCACAGCTCTCAGAGTATTCAAGTGGGTGGCCGCCCACCCGGAAGTTACCCCAAAACGGGTGTAATGTCCGGGTTGCCGACCTTCCACCCGGAACTCCAAAGACCCGGGCGAGTGGGAGCTGGAAACGTGCATTGGCCTGTAAGCACCAGTCGAGAATTACTTCCGGTTGCCGTTTCTCGTCCACGTGGGTCATCTGAGCCCTAAACGACTACGATGTTGCGTCCGCTACCGTTTTCGCCGCTGCGTCAGCGTCAGGGCTCGGTGCGCAGCAGAGGCTTTTTGATGTATTGCGTAGGCACGGACAGGATTCGGTCTGGCAGTATTGCGTTGGTGCGGCGGCGACCTACGAGGCGAACGTAGCTGAGATACTCACCACGGTCAGCTTCGAGAGCTTTGATCTCCGCTTCATTGTCGGGGGCTATGAGCCTGTGCCAGTTCAGCCAGAGCTGGCAACCGTCCGGCATCGTATCCGCGATCTCGATGTCCATAATTTGTGTTCGCTCCCAGTGGCGGCGCCACCAGGGTGCAGAGTGCAGGCACCACAGATCGTTCGTCCACCAACCGCGAAGATGTTTCGGAATAAAGCTGTCGATTTCTTGCATGAGGCCAGCCCCGGCGATGCCGATAGCTCCGCCAGGCCTCACGAATCGGGCGAGGTAGTTGAGGTACAGATCGTCGGTCCCGTAGTAATAGAAGGAATCAAGCGACACGATGACGTCGAAGAATTCGTCGCTGAAGGGTAGCGACCGGGCGTCAGCATGCACGGGAAAAACGCTGTCTTCGACTCCCGCATCGCGGATTCTCTGGCCGTTCTCCGCGGCACTGAACCACAGATCGGTGGCCCAGACCTGAACGCCGAATTCGCGGTGGAGGAAGATCGAGGAGGTGGCGCGTCCGCAGCCAAGGTCGAGTACCCTCATTCCAGGTCGCAGATCAAGCGCGGACGTGAGCCACTCGGCCATCCAGAGTGGATTCGCGGCCCCGCTGATGCTGGCAAGGAGCCATTCCGGGTTGTAGTGCGAAGAGCGGGGAAATCGCTCTGAAATGGTGGGATGGGCTGAGATCGTATGGGTCTCCGTTCTCGAACTTTACCCTGTGCTGCGACGAGGGCGCGACAGACTCAGACGACAACTGCGTGTCCGCAGCATTCTAGCAGGGTGCTGAAAAAGTCACTTTCCGAATGCGATATGAGTCGTTTAAGAAAAGAGCATGCGTGGAACCGATCATGACCAGTGCGCTATGTACAG
>Ga0209006_10006525_pt1 | contig 10545 bp, 11 predicted proteins | sample JacPin_JW_Ref_O2_FD_188567 | JGI IMG/M metagenome (GOLD analysis project Ga0209006, IMG submission 188567) | Forest soil microbial communities from Algoma, Ontario, Canada - Jack Pine, Ontario site 1_JW_Ref_O2 (SPAdes) (version 2) | ecosystem: Environmental > Terrestrial > Soil > Boreal... | reverse complement strand
GCTCGGCATCGCCCGTCGACAGGTTGATGCAGCCGTTGGTGACGTTGGTGTTGCCCTGCGCACCGGCGCTCGACGGGTTGGCGTGGATGAACTCGCCGTTGTTGGAGATCCGCACGGCCCAGCGTTCGTGGATGTGGTTATAACCGGCGGCCGGGTTGGACATGTAGAAGTCGGAGTACTTCTCGCTGACCACGTGGATGCCGTTGCGGGTGACGTTGCGCGGCTTGTCGGCTTCGCCGTAGCTGCACGGGAAGTCCATGATGACGCCCTCGTCGCGGACCACCTGGATGCGGTGCGACGAGACTTCGGCCTTGACCACCTGACGGCGACCGATGTCGAAGCTCAGGCTCATGTCCTGCTTGCCGTAGGCGCCGTCGCCGAAAGCCAGCCCGTAGAGCTTGGCGTCAACGTTCACCTTGGTGCCGGCCGGGTAGTACTCGCGGCTGCGCCAGTGCACGCGGGCGCCGCCGACCTCGTCGGGCAGCCAAGCCCAACTGCCCTCGACGGGCGGCTGGGTGGTGACCTTCAGCGCCCGCTCGACGGCGGCCTTGTCGGCGATCGGCGCATCGAACTGGATGATGATCGGTGCCGCGACGCCGACGGTCTGGCCGTCCGCGAGCTGAAATCCGCCGTCGATCACCTTGGTGGGTGCGATGGTGGTGAGCTCGGCTTTCACCGGGTGGGTTTTACCGTCATGGCCGACCGCCGCCCCGCTCCAGGTGTAGGTCCCGTCGTAGCCCAGCGGCTCGGTCACGGTGTACAGGGTGCGGTCCCGGTTGAGGGAGCCCGCGATGACCTTGCCGTCCGCGTTGGTCAGTGCGACGTGCTGAAACCAGCCATCGCGAACCTCGACGCTGATCGGCGTGGTCGGCAAGACCTTGGCCGTCTTGTCGGCAGGCCGGAAGGTGATGGCGGCTTCGGCCGGGGGCTTGGCCTTCTCGGCCTGCTTGGTCGATCCACCGAAGCACGCGGCTAACACGTTGGGCGCGAAGACTCCGACCGCCAGGGTCGCCAGGGCCCGGCGCCGGGTGACCGGCGAAGGGTCGCGCGCAGTGCTCACGACATCAAGATACCGGCGGAAACGGCGCACTTCTTCCGCGCGCGACTCACAGGGAGCAGCCGACCAGCACCGGTTCGGGTACCAATGTGACACCAAACACATCGCGCACCCCGTCGCGCACGGCACGCGCCAAGGCCACCACGTCGGCGGCGCCGGCTCCGCCGCGGTTGGTCAACGCCAGCGCGTGCTTGGTGGAAAGTCGGCAGCGGGCGCCGTCGACGTCCGGGTAACCCTTGTCGAAGCCGGCCTGCTCGACGAGCCAGCCCGCGGCGAGCTTGACGCCGTCCGGCGCCGGGTAGTGCGGCACCGGACGATCAGCACCATCGGCCAACTCCTGGTAATGCTGCTGTGTGACAACGGGATTGGTGAAGAACGACCCGACGCTCCAGGTGTCGTGGTCTTGCGCGTCCAGCACCATGCCCTTGCGCGTGCGCAGGGCGAGCACCGCGTCGCGCACCGCCGCGGGATCGACCCGCTCGTCGGCCGTCGCGCCCAAGGCGGCCACCAGCTCGCCGTAGCGCAGCGGCGCGCTTCGACCCGAGGCGTCCAGCGCGAACTCCACCTCCAACACGACGGCGGCTTCGGAGTGTTTGAGCACGCTGGTCCGGTATCCGAAGCCGAGCTCGCCGGCCGGCGCCCAGCGCACCGCACCGGTGCTCCGGTCCAGCAGCCGGACGCGGGTGATGGTGTCGGCCACCTCGACGCCGTAGGCCCCGACGTTTTGCACCGGGGTGGCACCCGCCGAGCCGGGAATGCCCGACAAGCACTCCAGCCCGCCCAGGCCGGCGTCGATGGCCGCGACGACCACGTCGTCCCATACCGCACCGGCCTCGGCCCGCACGATGTTCCCATCGACACGAATGTTGTTGTTGGCCAACCGAATTACCGTGAGATCGGTCAGCGTTTCCGCGATCACCACATTCGACCCACCGGCCAACACGAGTAGCGGCTGAAGACCCTGGCCGTCGAGATGACGCAGCGTCGCGACCACCTGCTCGGCGCTGGTGCAGGTGATCACCCGCGAGGCGACCGGGCCGACCCGCAGCGTGGTCAACGGCGCCAGTGGCACCCTCTCGTCGACGCGCGCACCGGCGAAAACCGTTCCCACGTCACCCGGTTTCATGAGTCTTGACGGTAGCCTGACCTGCTATGCCGCGTTCGTTCGACATGTCCACCGACTACGTGGTCACCGTCGACGAGGTTTTCCGGGCCTTCAGCGACGAGCAGTACTGGCTGGCCCGGCTGGCCGACTCGGGCGCTGACGACACCACGCTGGATTCGATGCAACTCGGCGGCCCGTCCGGAGACGACGGCACTATCGACGTCGTCACCACCCAGGTGCTGGGCGCGGATCGGCTGCCGGGCGTCGTCACTCAGTTCCATCGCGGCGATCTGCGCATCCGCCGCGAGGAGCGATGGGAGCCGATCATCGACGGCTCCGCCACGGGGACCGTCACCGGCTCGATCCTGGACTCGCCGGCGTCATTGACCGGCACCGCGACGCTGGAACCGGTGGCCGAATCGGGCGGCGCCCGGTTGCAACTCCGGGCCACCGTCGAGGTGCGCATCCCGCTGGTCGGCGGCAAGCTGGAGAACTTCATCGGCAGCCAACTGGTCGAGTTGCTGATCCGCGAGCAACACTTCACCACAACGTGGATCGGCGAAATCACCTAGCCTGAACGCGTTTCAGGCGTCCCGCTCGGCGGTCGCGATCGCGCCCTTGAACAGGTCGCCGATGACCTTCTTCAGCACCGGCCCCAACAGCAGACCAAGACCGGGAATCTTGGGCGTCGACCGCAGGTGCCAGGTGGCCTCGGTTCCGGTTCCCGCTTCACGCAGCGAAACCGTGCCGACGTGATCGCGGACCGGCGCGCCGGAGATCAACTTGTATGCGTACCCGGAGGGTCGCTGATAGGAGATGATCTCCTCGACGATCGCGGGTCCGAGCGCCTCGAGGCGCCGGACCGCGCCGACACCGTTCGGTGCGGGAGTGCCCTCGCGATCGAGCGTGCTGCTACGGAGCATCGGCATGTAGTCCGCGATCCCGCGGTGGTTGGTGAGGACGTCGAACACTTTCTCGATCGGCGCCGTCGTGGTCTGCGTCAGAGTGAACTCAACCATGGCCATGATTCTGGCATCCGCGGCGACCCGCCCGAGCCGCCGGGCGTAGCGGTGGCATTCCGGAGGTCACAGCAAAGGCACGTCAAAACCGGGCGGGATGACGTCGAGCGGGCTGAGGGGCACGGCGGCGTCGAGTGACGGGATGATGAAATTCACGAGCGGCCCGAACGCCGTCCACAGGGTGTCGGTGACGGTGCCGTCCGGGGTGCCCTCGTAGACGTTTTCGATACCGCCGCCCAGGTTGAACACGTCGAAGACCGTTCCGTTTGCCGGAGCGTCCGTACAGATCAAGCTCGCACAGCCGGTGACGGTGAACGACGCGTTGCTAAAGGACAAGATGTTCAACGCCGTCATGCTGGTGGCGAGTTCCCCTTCCTCGTGGGCGCTGGCTCCCGTGCCGCTGTAGTAAAAGAAATCTTGCGGAGCGAGACTGATGCCCTCGGCCGAGCCGCCGAAGGCGGCGATCAGCGGCGCTGCGCCCAATGTTTGAGCCATGTTGTTGTAGCCCTCCGAGAGTAAAGAGGTCTCGGGGTAGAACGTGATTCCGTTGATCGTGAAAGCGTCCGTAGCGGGGGCGCCTAAGAGAGGGGGCGGAATGCTGGCGTCTTGGGACGCCTGCTCGGCTACCAGATTGGCGAAGATGCTGGCCGGGTTTATCTCCGCGTTGCCGGCCGCGTCGAGGTTGAAGGGGGCCGCAGTGGTGGAGTTGCCAAGTGACGTAACCGTGGTGTCGGTGGCGGATGTTGTCGGGGTGGCGAGGTAAATCTCGTCCTTCGCCGGGGTACCCCACGGGGCCACGTTGGTGACGCTGAGGACCGTTCCCACTGCCGGCAGGTCCGCGCTGGTAAACCCGAGTTGCGGGAGCGCGCTGGCGACCACTTCCTCCGTGCTGGTCAGACCCAAGAAGTTGACCACAAACTCGTCGGCGTTGACGCTGCCGACCTCGGTGCCGCCGGTGTCGTAGACATTGAAACCTTGGGTATCGACGGATATGCCAACGAAGTCGGCACCGCCCGCGGCGAACAGCGGCGGAAAGCCGGCGAGCGGGGTGACCGCGTTGTAGGTGTCCGGGGCGAGGAGTGTGCTAACGGGGTCGAGGGTGTAGTCGAAGCCGGGCACGTTGATCGTGAAGGCGTCTGGGCCGATGCTGCTGTCGGCCGCGGTCGCCAGATTGCTGAACGCGTCGCCGGGCTGCAGGTCCTGGGCGAAGTTCTGAGTCAACAGCCCCGATAGGTTGAGTGTGGCGAAGTCTTGCGGCACCGGAATGTCGTTGGCCAGGCTGTACTGGCCGGACGGCAGCACCACGTAGTCCGAGACGGTACCGCCCGGGGTACCTTCGTAGACATTTTGGAACTGGAAGAAGCCCTCGGGGATCCCGGCGGAGTAACCGTTGAAGATGTCATACACCGTTCCTACTGCCGGCAGGTTTGCGGCGCTTCCTAACAACACGGGAGTTGAGCTGGTGACGGTTAACTCGTAACTGTCCATGCCCAAGACTTGCAATATGGTCCCGGCGGTGCCGATGGTCCCGACTTCCTGCCCGCCGGAGTTGAACACCTCGAAGTCTTGAGACGCAAGAGCAAGGCCGTCCAGGTTTCCGCCGGAGATATTGAACACAGGCGGACCAGGGAAGACCGGGGCGGGGAAAGTAGTCCAGCCTTCTGAGGGGAGGAGGCCGAGGCCGAGGGGGGAAGTGTAGGGATCGAACGTGTAGGGGCCGAGGGTAAATGCGTCGGCACCGGTGTCGCTAGGACCGGACAGCAGGTGCACGAAGGCGGTTACCGGGTGCGCCAGGGCGGATCCATCGATTTGGGTGACGCCGATCCCGATCCCTGCTGCAGTGGCCAACGTCGCACCCGCGAGCCCTGCGACGTCCCCAAACTGGGGGTTTCGACGAGTGGCGCGATGTTTGGACATCCCGGCGCTCCCAAGGTTCCTCGAAGACCGACCAAAGCCCCAGTTAGCAGTCTGTTGGATGCGTGTCGAACAAGATACCGGCTGCCGTGCGAGGTAACCACGGTTTTCGGGAAAGTCATCCGTCAACGGCACGCTGATCCCTCCGCCTAGGCTGGCAGGCATGCGGATCGCGGTGGCACAGATTCTCAGTGGCACCGACCCGGCCGACAACCTGCAGCTCGTGGGGGACTACACCGGGCGGGCGGCCGAATCCGGCGCGTCGCTCGTGGTGTTCCCGGAAGCGACCATGTGCCGCTTCGGGGTTCCGTTGGCCCCGATCGCCGAGCCGGTCGACGGACCATGGGCGGACGGCGTTCGCCGGATCGCGGCCGATGCCGGCATCACGGTGGTGGCGGGGATGTTCTCCCCGGCCGACGACGGCCGGGTCCACAACACGTTGTTGGCCGTGGGTCCCGCGGGCTCCGGCACCGACGCCCACTACGACAAGATCCATCTCTACGACGCCTTCGGGTTTACCGAGTCGACCACGGTCGCACCTGGGCGCGAGCCGGTCGTGGTCGACGTCGACGGCGTCGGGGTTGGGCTGACCACCTGCTACGACCTCCGCTTTCCCGAGCTCTTCAGCACGCTGGCCCGCCGCGGGGCTCAGCTGGTCGTGGTCAGCGCGTCGTGGGCCGCCGGTCCCGGAAAGCTCGAGCAGTGGACGTTGTTGGCCCGTGCCCGGGCGCTGGATTCCACCAGCTACATCGTCGCGGCCGGGCAAGCCGACCCCGGCGAGCCGCTGGCCTCCAGCGCCCCCACCGGGGTGGGCGGCAGCCTGGTGGTTTCGCCGTTCGGCGACGTGGTGGCCGCAGCGGGCGCCGAACCGCAACTACTGGTCGCCGATGTCGCCCTCGAGCGGGTGTCGAAAGCCCGCGAGACTATTGCGGTGCTACGCAACTACTCAGCGTTCGCTAATCCCGATAAGGCAGAATCGCCCAGGTGACGAATCCGCAGGGACCGCCCCACCCGGACCCGTCCTCGATGTGGGCGCGACCGGGCGATCAGAGTTCGCCCACCCAGCCGACACCGCAGGCCGGCCACCCGCATCAGCCAACGGCTCCGCCGACGTATCCGCCACCGCCCGCCCAGGAATATCCGGCCACCGCGCCGTTTGAGCACCAGCCCCCGTTGCAGGACGCCGCAGAGCCCGGGAAACCCAAACGCCGCTTCCGCTTCCGCGGCGACCCCGTGTCGATCATCCTGGTTCTGGTCATCGTGGCGGCGCTGAGCATCGCCGGTCTGGTCGGCGGCGAACTCTACGCCCGCCACCGCGCCAACGACATCGTGGCCACGGCGACCCAGTGCGTCATCCAGGACGGCGCCACCGCATCGTTCGGCTCAAGCCCATTCCTGTTGCAGCACTTGACCGGTCACTATAAGGACATCACGATCCACACCGCTGGCCACAACATCCGCAACGCCAAGGGTATGAAGGCCGACATCGAGATCGACGACGTCGATTTGCACGGCAACGCCGATTCCAAGGGGACGATCGGCAAGCTGGATGCCAACATCACCTGGACGTCGGAAGGCATCCAGGAGACCATTCAGAATTCCTTGCCGTTCATCGGCGGCCTGGTCAACGGCGTCAGCACCAACCCCGGTGACGGCACCATCGAGCTCACCGGGGCGATGGGCCTGGGCGGCGTCACCGTCAAGCCGCAGGTTTCCGACGGGCAGCTGACGCTGCAGGTCTACAAGGTCAACGCGCTCGGCGTCCTCATCCCCCACGAGACCGCGCAGACCGCGCTGAACACGTTCACCGCGGCGCTGCTCAAGCAATATCCGCTGGGCATCAAGGCCGACAGCGTGCAGGTCACCAATGACGGTGTGGTTGCCCACTTTTCGACGCAGAACGCATCGATACCGGCCGCCCAGAGCGACCCCTGCTTCGCCCATGTCTAGCGCAGGCCGCCGATGACGAATCCACCACCAGACCCCGGAAGCGGCGGTCCGCCGGAACGAGGCCGCCCGCCGAAGCCGCCCGGGCCGCCCAACCGCGGCTTCTTCCCGCGCCGTCAGCCCCCGCCGCCGTCGGAGTCACCGACGCGCCACATCCCCCAGCCGGGGCGCCCGCAGCCACCGTCCGGTCGCGACGTGCCGCGGCCACAGCAGCCCGGGCGTCCGCCGGGCCGGCCGCCGCAGCAACCGCCGCCGCCGACACGCCAACCGCAGCAGGCCGGCCTGCCGCCCAACCCGCGGCCGCAGCAGCCGGGTCCCCCGGCCCAGCCGCACGAAAGCCTGACGACCCGGATATCGATACCGACCCCGCCGCCTCCGCCGCCCGCGGAATCTGAGGAGTCGGGCGGACGTAAGTTCTTCGCCAATCGGATGTCGCTGCTGTTGATCCTGTTGATCGTGGCGCTGGTGGTCATCGCGATACCGATTGGCGGTGAGTTGTACGCCCGCCACGTCGCCAGCACCAAGGTGGCGAACGCGGTGCAGTGCGAGGTGCAGGACAGCTCGAACGTGTCGTTCTCCCCTGCTCCACCGGTGTTGTGGCAGTACCTCACCAAGGACTACAGCGATATCTCGGTGCAGACGGCCGGTAACCAGGTGCGCCAGGCCAAAGGCATGAAGGTCAGCTTCGACATCCGCGACATTAAGTTGAACAACAGCAACAACTCTCAGGGCACGATCGGGTCGGTCAACGGCACGGTCACCTGGTCATCGGATGGCATCAAACAGTCGATCCAGAACGCCGTTCCGGTGCTCGGCGCCTTCGTCAGCAGTGGCGTCACCACCAACCCTGGCGACGGAACCATCCAGATGAAAGGCCTGCTGAACAGTGCCACCGTCAAGCCGCAAATCGTCAACAACGGGCTGTCGCTTCAGGTGGTCGACGTGAGCGCGCTCGGTGCCAAGGTGTCGACAGACACGGCGCAGAAATACCTGGACGACCTGATGGCCAAGGCCACCAAGAATTACCCGCTGGGTCTGCACGCCGACAGCATCAAGGTCACCGACAGCGGGGTGGAGGCGACGTTCTCCAGCAGCAACGCGACCATCCCGGCCGGCGGCAGCACTGATCCCTGCCTGGCCAACCTCTAGCCGAGGCCGTCCAGCACCGCGCGGGTGCCCGACAGCCCTAGCCGGGTGGCGCCCGCGTCGAGCATCGCCACAGCCGCGTCGGCCGTTCGAATACCGCCGCTGGCTTTGACTCCCAACCGTCCGCCGACGGCGTCGGCCATCAACTCCACGGCGGCCACCGACGCGCCGCCGGCAGGATGAAAACCCGTGGAGGTCTTGACGAAATCCGCGCCCGCCTCTTCGGCGGCACGGCACACCGCGGTCAGGGTGCGCTCGTCGGCAAGCGTCAACAGCGCAGCCGACTCGACGATCACTTTGAGCACGGCGCCGGGCACCGCGGCGCGTACCGCCGCGATGTCCGACCGCACGGCGTCGATGTCACCGGCGACCGCCGACCCAACGTCGATGACCATGTCGATCTCGCCGGCGCCGGATGCGATGGCCTGTGCGGCTTCTCGCGCCTTCAGCTCAGATAGATGCTTGCCAGACGGGAAACCCGCGACCGCCGCGACCAACACCCCCGCATGGGTCGCGTTGGGCACCATCGACGGCGAGACGCAGACCGCGCAGACGCCCAGTGCCGCGGCTTCGTCGGCGACCGCGGCCACCTCAGCGGCGGTGGCCTCGGGCTTGAGCAGGGTGTGGTCGACGAGAGCGGCCACCTGCTCGCGGGTCCATCGGCCGGGCATCAGAAGGGCTCTCGCTCGCCGCCGGGATTGCAGCCTGAGCCGACCATCGTCGGGTCGTCGACAACCGGACGCCACGGCTCCAGATTCCAGCTGACCTTGCCGGGTTCCACAACCTCGGCCAGTTCCCAGTGGCATTGGAATTGCTGACGCATGCCAGGCGTGCCGGCGTTCGGAGCCAGCGCCAGCACCTCGGCCCACGCCTCGTCGGCGGCCGGAGTCGACGATCCGAGCTGGCGCGCCGCATCGCGCCCGGACCGCGTCGGATAGACCCGCAGGCTGGGCAGCTGATGCCACTGCGTCCACTCGGCGTGGTCTATGAAGGGCGGCGGGTAAGCCAGCGCGCTGGGACCCGGTTCGGCGAACGCCGGAGCGACACCCGACAGCACGCCGATCGCGGTCACCGCGACGATCAGAACTCGCATACCGCTATCGCGACTTACCCTGAATCTCAAGAAGTTTGGGGCGCACATCGATGAGGTAGACACCGGCTGCGCAGGCGCCGATTACTGGGCCCATGACCGAGGCCCCGGCCGTCAGCAGGAAAGTAAGCGCAGTAGCGGCCCCCAGGATCAACAGCCATACCGGCTTGGTCATCTTGTCGGCCGCCGTGTAGGCGTCGGGCCGTTGCATCGCCGCGTGCACGAACGCGTACAGCGCCGTCAAGGCCGCCGCGATTCCCAGGTACGCAATGACGCTATTCACAAGGCTCACCCAATAAGCGTAAGCGGGAGGCGCCAGAAACGTCGACTCCGAGTCATCCGTACGGGCGACTCGGAGTCGAGTGGTTGGCCGGTCCGCGCCACCCGAGTGGGCAACGCGGACCGCCGGATTACTTCTGAGTGACCTTCTTGGCCGGAGCCTTCTTGGCCGGAGCCTTCTTGGCGGGCACCTTCTTGGCCGGGGCCTTCTTGGCGACAGCCTTCTGGGCCTTCTTGGCGGCCCCGTCGGCCTTCTTCGGCAGCTCGATGCCGACCAGCTTGGCGGCACGCTCGCCGACCGCGCGGGTCTGCGATGCAACGGTGCCCAGCGCCTCCTGGGTCAGCTCGACAGCCTGGTCGACGTAGCCTTCGGCACGTGCCGAGGCGTCGTCCAGACCGGACTGGCTGCGCAGGCGCTCGAGAGCGGCCTCGCCACGCTCGACCAGCTCGTTGTAGCGAGAGGTCGCGGCCTCGACGTAGCCCTCAGCGGCGCTGCGGAGCTCGTCGGCGGTGAAGCGTTCGCGCAGATCACGCAGCTGCTCGGGCAGGTCCTCCTGCAGCTTGTTCAGGCGAGCACGGCTCTCCTCGACCCGGCTGCGGGTGTCGGTGCGAGTCTCCTCGGCGCGATCACGGAGCTCGCCGAGCAGGTCGTTGACCGTTGCCAGGGCCAAGTCAGCGGCGCCCAGTGCGGCGAGCAGCGGGGCCTTGAGGTCTTCGATGGACGGGTTGTTGTTGTCCGCCATTGTGTTTCCTTTCGTCATTCTTGTTGTGCGTCAGTCGATTAGCGTTGGGTTTCCGGGTTTATGCAGTGGTGGTCTCCTCCCGGGCAGCGTCGTTTTGCTGCACGAAAGATGTGTAGATATCCAGCAGAACCTGCTTCTGCCCCTCAGTGATCGTCGTGTCGGTGACGATCGCGTCGCGGACCTCGTTTTTCGGGCCGGGCTCGAGCATCCCGGCCTGGATGTAGAGAACCTCGGCGGAGACCCGC
>Ga0209006_10006524_pt1 | contig 10547 bp, 19 predicted proteins | sample JacPin_JW_Ref_O2_FD_188567 | JGI IMG/M metagenome (GOLD analysis project Ga0209006, IMG submission 188567) | Forest soil microbial communities from Algoma, Ontario, Canada - Jack Pine, Ontario site 1_JW_Ref_O2 (SPAdes) (version 2) | ecosystem: Environmental > Terrestrial > Soil > Boreal... | reverse complement strand
GTCAAACTACCGGAACTGTGGTCAATTCATCGGGCTCGAGTCAGACCCTAACGACCGTAATCTCGGTGGTGTATCTTGTAACCACTGGAGCCGGATCCGGCACCGTGACTCCATCGACCAGTGGCTTCACCTCACTCAGTAACGGCGTATTCAGTGTCAAACGCGTTGCATAATCTTTTTGATTCTGGGATGATAGTTTAGGTAAACTATAAATGGGCTACTTCTTTTATGAACCGATTCCGATATATCTAGAGCTGATCGCCATCGCGATGCGGATCGGGATCCTTTTCCTCGGAGGGTATCTCGGTTGTGCTCTAGTTCAAGTCTGGGGTGTAGAGTACACTATGGGTTGTTTATTAGGGATGGGCTTAGCTACCCTCTGGACCTGGAATTGGACTCATGGTCTAATTAAAGACTGGTCAACCCCACCGATCGAGAAGGATAAACGACATTGATTAAATCTCGCTCCAACTCCAAATCTCAAGAAAATCCTGAGTATATACTCACACTCAGGTAAATCCGATGGTTTTAGTCTATCATTAGCCCTCTAATTATTACTCCTTGGAGTGATAATTTTGAAAAGAGAAAGAGGTAGATCTACAGAGACCTTAAATTGCAACCATGAGTTCTAAGCCGACATGTCAAAGATGCTCGAATGAGATTCCTTGGTTTATTCATAATACAGCTAAATACTGTCCGCCATGTCATAAAATCGTAGTAGTAGAACCACGTCGGTGTCGAGATTGTCAAACGATCCTCAATGATCCAAGGGCTCCATCGTACGCGACTCGATGTCGCGAATGTTATGATAAATCTCGTTATCCCACATTAATATCGACGCCACCCTCGTACCCTAAGAGATGTAAAGAGTGTCTAGCCGAGATCCCAGAGCATTTTCGACAGTTAATCTGTTATGCTTGTATGACTAAGGATGTTCCATCTCCCGCTAAATCCCCAGTTCCCGTCATACAATGTGATCAATGTGAGCAAGAATTACAAGATGCGGATCACCCTCCAACTCTAAATACCTGTTATACATGTATGGGTCGAAAAGCCTGTCAAAGAATCTGTCAAGATTGTGAGCAACTGATCGAACTAGATGTCCCTTCTAAAAGTACTCGCTGTTATGCCTGCATTGGCCGTTCCCACTATACCAAGGTGGGTACTCAACTCTAAATTTTATCTCTCTCCAACTCAAATTTAAAGAATTTTGTGAGGTTATACTCACACTCAGGGTAAGCAGATGGGTTTAGGTCTATGATAGTCGAACCAATAATCACTAGAATTAGTGATTATTTCAGAGTCTCCCACAGATCTGGAGCCAAAACTCTCGCTGTGATGATCTTCTTATCTGATGGTCTTTGGGTATTGTATGCGGTGATCGCCATCATCTTGATAGCGATGATCCTATTTGGGATCCCTTGCCTTCTAAGAACAGAGTATGTGGATGCTCAAATGCCGGATATCTCCACCATCCATTCTCGAAGGTACCATAGGGACCTCCCACCCTTATACGAGAGTATTAGTGTCAATCCCTTAACCGTCAGTGGCTCTCGAGCTCGAAGTCCTCGAAGAAGTGAATTACAGAGTCCCCGAACTCCCGCTACACAAGGCGGGAGTCAAAGCAGTCGAGTCACTTGGGGCATGGAGCCCTCCTATTATGTTCCAACTCGTCGAGGTCGACCTCGACGGATCGAAGACTATCCTTCATTGAGAACTGATTCCACCTCCGTAGTGTATTTGGAGGATTAAATGACCACCGCCGCGACACAGCTCTTTCGGAGTAATGATGCCGTTCTCAATTCCGATGGCACCTATACTTGGCAGCTTCAGGCCCAACTCGATGGCGCCTATCGTCTAGTCGAAGTCAGTCTCCCTAATACGGCCTTCCCAATCAACTCCAATAATAATACCTTAACATATATTGATTCCACTGGGACTCATACGATTACGGTACCTCCGGGGTATTATACGACATCGACTTTGGCGACGGAGGTCGTGACCTTAATGACCGCTGCCAGTACGAGTGGTCCGATCACGTATACGACCTCCAGTAACACTAACTCTACGGTCCTGTCGATCGCGGGAACGGCGGCTTTTACTTTAAAGTTCGGGACTCTAGCTTCAACAGTCACACCCTCCACCAGTCTAGCTACGATTCTGGGTTTCCCTAATGTGGATCAAGTTGCCAATTCTAGCTTTATCGTGACCGGAGTCTTTCCACCTAATTTGGCGTGGAATCAAGCTAACTATCTGACTCTAAGTGGACCCGGAATTAGTGCAGATCCGATCTACTTTGGGACCACAGCCTGCACCTTCATTGTCCCTGTGACGGTGACGGAGAATAATGTGACCCAATATTGGCCCCCGTGGGAACAGGTTGTGACCTTTAAGAGCACCATGACACTGACCCTGAAGATCGCGGATGATAGTGGACAGACCCAGAACTTCCAAGGCGGTCAATTCTATTTTATCCTAACTAAACGTCTAACTAAAGAACAGATCGTCCTACCTAATCCGGTACAAGAGGAACGGAAAGGTCCTCCATCACGAAGCCAAGGCTATTATTAAATCGAATCTCCAGGGGAGATTCGATCGTGTTCCTCTTACTTCGCGAAGCGAAGGAGGAACTAATAAAATCACATTAATCTTTAGGATTGATGTATTACATGTATATTCTTCTTCTTCCGGTCTGCGATCTTGTGAATGTGATTTCCTGGGTACCGGTTGTATCTTTCAATGAGTTCATTGCTCTCGATATTGTAACATGATGATATGAGGCCTTGGATCGATTAGCATCATGATCTTTGAGTTCACTGGGTTTAACTAATTGATACTTTCTTTGGGGAAAGCACAGACTATATATCATCACATTGATGTTTTGTTTTCCGTTTAAAGTATTGAAGGAAGGATATGTTCTGTAAATAGTCTTGAACTGTTCAATAACCTCTTGAGTATAATACTCCTTATAGTCCCCATAGACACGGTACTTACCACCCAACTCTTGGAGCCAGGGTCTCTGTGTCGGCTGTAGGTACCACATGATATCCCAAAAGACCTCTAAAGGCACATTCCGTTTAGAGATTAAGATCTCTCTCGCATCATAATATGAGAATCTTCTATTACTCATTTGTTATTAAACAAATAAATGTTTCTTTAGTCAATTATTACTCCTCCTTGAAATGACTACATTGGACTTCATGAGGGCTCCGGAATCTCGATTTCCCCTGAGTGTCTTTGAGGCCCGATGGTCTAAGGTCCAGTTTATGCCTCAGAAGGATGGCTCTAATTTCAATACCGTAGTCTTAGACTACCTTAATGTTGAGTGGTTCAATTGGACTCAACGGGAGCTCCCGTATATCCCTAATGGAGTCGCTAATCTGATTGTAGACTATGTGGATCACAATGAACGACTCCATCGTCTCTTGATGTTTGAACTCCAATATCGAGTTAAAGTGATCTATTATCGTGGAAGGAATCGACGCCATCAAGCCATTATATGCCGGAACTTCTATGCTTCGTCCCAGAACCCTCGAGATGGTCAACCGTACCCATTATTACGACGTCATATCTGTGGTCATATGATTAAACATTGTCATGTCCCCAATAAGAGTCGACCCAAAGATAATCCATGTCGATACGATGATCATCAGACTTGCCATCGGTTTGCGATGTGGTTATAGTCAATTCTTACTCTTCTTCATCACTGGTATCTTCTCTGTTGTCATGTAAGAACTCTTCAATGCTGTTATAGCAATGAGGTTCGGAGCCGGGATGATACGACCAAGGATCTTTTGCGGCTTTAGGGTACTTCTTATTATGCTCTTTGTTCAGAATAGTGACCAGTTTTTTAATCTGGATCTCCGTCACATGAAATAGCGGCGGCTCACTATCATGATCCATACTATACGAGGACCATAGAGTAAAATACTCCCTCTTATACAGGTAGCTATGAAGTTGCGACATTTCTCTCCTAATTGAGAAATGTTTTAAGATTCATTTTGTTTTAATAGTGTTATATATATCACTGATCTCTCGACCCGTAGGAGCGGACTGTACCACTCTCTTACTCTCGGGTGAATAGGTGAATTTGACTAAGATTACACATCCGATCGGGAACTCTGGTAGACTCGGTGGACACGATCTAATTAAGATATGCGTATTAGGATCCACATAGATCCCAACATATTCACTAGTCATAATAGCTTTGAATTTAAGTGTTTTGTGTAGATCTAATGCCGTCCCATCACCATTATTAAGAGAATAATTAATATCTTTGAGATGCTTGGTTACCCATGTACCTTGTGTTTTGTGAATTGGGTTGTCCGGATCAACGATCCTAATATTCGGATTAAAGAGTGCCATTTTTAAAATTCTGAAGTGATGTTTTAGTTAATCAATTTGGATACGCTGGTGGAGGTCGTTCAAATCCTCTGACATTGTGTACATCATCTATTAACTTTATATTGCGATTCACGGCATCAATGAGAGCTCGAGCACCACGAAAGTGTCGAGGTGGTTGATATCTATGTCCAATATACAGATCCTCGATCTCAGCATCTCTCATCTGTACAACTTTTCGAAAAGTTGCGCCGGTGAAAGTTACTTTATGTCGGCCAAATCCACATCGATCACATTGCTTTTCTACTTGGAAACTCTCCCAAAAGCCACTAGATTTGAGATCGTAACTTAGACTCTGACCCATTTTTAAAATTCTGAAGTGATGTTTTATTAATCAATTATCAAAAACGAATCGGACCTGGTCTGGAGGGCGGTTTCTTTAGGAACATGAGGACTAACTTCCAGAGATCGGGTGAGAGTTTTGTCCATCGTTGAACATAGATCTCACCTAAGGGCGTGATCGCCGGAATCTGTCGGATCTTTAGACCGTAATAGGTCACGGTGTCACCTTTTCTTGCGGTTTCATCATGATCATCATCTAAAAGATTGGTTGTGTATGGATAGGTGTGGACACTATACCGGCAATTATTCCATGTTATAAAATTATAATCATATTTATACCATTCTAGATTATAATCATACTTATACTTGAGATTGTCGGTCCATGTTCGGAGTGTGAACATGGACCAATCCTCTGGAATGATGATCCCAGACTTATGTAGAACTCCCACGGGATACAGTAATAGGGATTGAAGGTCAGGAAAGATTGTCCTGTTTTTGAAAGTGGGGTTTGATAACTCCATGGATAAACGATGTCGATCCAGACGACCTCCGGGTCGTCGATGAACAATCTCCAGATTGTAACACACAGGCCTCAACCTCCACTCCCATGAGAAATTGGAGTGAGTTGATCTTGGAGGTTGATGGTCGATACTTTCGATATCTTGCTGTGTGATCCACTGCTCCAAACTCTCTTTCCGTTTGATACCGAACATCTCCCATGAACCCCAATCCGAGAGCTTGGTCCACTTAATCGATGTCATTTATATCATTAGATATAAATGTTTTAAATTTCAATCTTGGAAACCGTACTTCTGGTTTAATTGATCAACAGAGTCCATAAGTTGTTCCCATTGTCGCTGTTCCTCCATTTTCTTTTCCATATGAACCAAATATGCTTGACCTATCATTATAGCCACCAACTTATCCGGCGCCTGACTTTGTTTTGCCTGGTGTATTAAATCCAAAATTCGACGCCGATCCGTCTGATACTGCGTCTCCGAGATCTTCTTGCTTGACATTTATATCATTATAAAAAATTATTGGAGCGTCAATTTCGTCTGTTAAACTGGATACGGTGAGGCCGAGATAAAGCCTTGACTTCGAGTGATCTGTGGCGTGGAGTAATTATATCCCGGATTGGGTATATGTGGAGGAGCCGATGGGGCTCTTATCGGTGTACTCTGTGGTTCCGAATTGGCTTTCTCATCTATGAGTGAGACTTCGGCATTGGTGACCTGTTTAACAGAGAAGGTGGCCTCTTCAATGGCGTAATCAACCTGTTCAGTTAAATCCTCAGCCTCAGTTTGATCGATATCTAATTCGATCTCACCAACATTAAGCATTCCATTCTCTTGCATGATCTCTCGCACTCGACTCGGCCACCATTTCTTAGCTTTACGACATGGGACCTTAAGATCATTTAAGAATTTAGCCATTTGACTGAATCCGATATTAGGGGAATCTCGTTTCTTTTGTCTCATGGTTGCTAGACCATTCTGTTCTTCTGGATCTGGGACATGATCTTTACCATCATGAAGACTTTTCCAACCATATTTAGGTCGGCCTCGCTGTCGACCTTGAGCCTTAAGAGTAATCATATTTTCTGTGACACGTTCACTAGTTTGGTTACTCTCGAACTCCTGTAAGGCGGCTAAAATATGGAAAATCAGTTGACCGATTGCTGTGTTAGTATTAATATCGAAATCCAAACTGATAAAATAGGCTCTCTTGCTTCTAATTAGATTATAGATCTCCATTGTTTCCTTTAGATTACGAGCTAGTCGACTTAGACTCTGAACCACAAGATACTCATTGGGTTGGAGCTCGGCTATTAAATCTTGAAGCTTAGGACGATTTTCATAACTTCGACCACTGATCCCAGCATCCACGACAAACTTTCTAACAGTATAGTTTCTATATTCAGCGAAACGACTAATTGCAGTTGTCTGAGTCTCGAGACTTACACCGTAAGTGGCCTGTCTGGAGGTGCTAACTCGACAATAACCAACAATGACAGGAGTGCAAGCTCGGATCCTAAGTTTTTTGACTTCAGGGACCGTTAGAGACATGGAGAAGACGGAGCTGAAGATTGATTGAAAAATAAAGTTTTAACAAGAGAGATTAAAGTTTTGCCCCCGAACTTGCTTGAGCTCTTTAAATCTCCATCAACTTGTTAAATTTCAATCAATCTCCCCAATCCTATGAATCAACTTATCACGTTTATTGACGACTATATCGAGCTGTGTCGACTTAACTGGCGTCTTATTATCGGTTCGATTTTACTTCTGACTCTCTACTTTGGCATTGTTGGACACTGTAGAATCTCGAATTTTATATCTGTCCTTCTTGGCTGCCTAATTATCGGTCCAATTTGGTATCGACTCTTTTCCTGGGAAATTGAGATTCAAATAAGTTGTTAACTGATAATTAAAATGAATATCTCGTTGGATACTAGTCAATTGGAAGCACTCCGAGTTGCACTCGCTCAGTCTAAGTTGGAGGATAAACAATGGGCATTACGACGATTTGAACTGTGTATAAAATCTCTACTGAGTGGCGGTGGCGAGATTGCACTTGAAGGAATATGGTTTACAGTCAATCGACGAGAAAATATAATTCGATGTTACAAAGACATGCGAATTCTTATAGACAGTCCGAATCTCCGAAACAAGGAGATATGGGTTTCTCGATTAGAAGATGGGAAATTTGCATCCGCTTTTGAGCTTAACATTCCAAATTGAGATTCAAATAAGTTGTTAACTGATAATTAAAATGAGTCAACACTTCGTGCACCTTCTGCCGTCTCCAGCCACCCGTCTCGGGTCCCAAGTATCTTGTCCATCACCCAATACTGATGAACCTAAACTTCAGGCTAAAGACTTGAACTTTAAATCCAAATTACTAGAGTTAGTTACGTGGATCGATCAAATCACAGGTCGATGATTACTGTTATAAAATGTCTGTGGAGGAAAAATCAGAACATATAGTATACCACCCCCATCCGGAGATTGAAGTGGCATTTCGATTCCGATATTACCCGTGGTCTCACATTCAACATGGGAATCACCGTTATATTGAAGATCAAGTTGAGGTGATTCCATTATCCAATGGACACTATGAGGACTCATATACCCAGACTCGATTCATGGGGACCAAGACTCAAGAAGTTATGAGGAATGCATCTAACGATTTAATTGCACACTGTGTTCGAGTTTGGATACAGAAAGGGGGAAACTAACATCTCCTTTCGTCTAAAATTGAGATTTAAACACATTTTTATTTACGAACAAAAATGGCAACATATGAAGAGCTTCAACGCAGTCCATGGTGGACTATGTTACAATTTATGAGTGATATGACGGAGACGCGATTAAGGGAGACAGCTACGAGGACTCAGAGTACAAAAGAATGCTTACTCAATGCAGAGCACTCCTATGGCGTCCCAAGACCTCGAATCTATCTCCGATATCACCCTAACGATGAGTGTCGTCGGGTTTGGACATTCTCGACCCATCCTCTTGGAGGATGGAGAAATGATTTAACCGATCATCTATATCTGGAGATTAAAGATGATGATCTCTTTCTAGGTTGGCATCGATTCCGAGAACAGTATGAGCAACAAGTTCGAGAGCTGATTCGGTGTCAACGAGAGACGACGCGGTACCAGCATCTACAGAACATGTTGGCTGACATTCGTTATCACACAAGTCTGACAACCATCGGGAGCTTTCGGGATCTGATCCATAAAGAGGAAGAAAAGAAAAAGTCGACTTCGACTCCACAATACGAAGAATTTATATCATTACCCAGATGCTTCACATCTTACTCTCCCGATGTGCTTTGCGAGGCCAAGATGATTGATAATGATATCAAGAGAGCCATAAACAAAGGTCTAAAGGAGGTTCGTCATACAATTATCGAATCCAAGCTAACCGAAGACGATCTGGTGGTCCTGTTTGGTATTTTTGGATATAATGGTTATAAGATGTGGAAAGAGAATAAGGAAGGAGGTGGTCGAGATCTATTGTTCGAGTGGGATGATAGTAATGTGGATGTGATTAAGAAAAAGTCGGCCAATGAATCGAAGATCCCGTTTGAATATAAGGAATTTAAACTGAAGCCGGACACACCTTTCTCTAAATTTATCATTACCGAGGCAGAGAAGATTGATGAAAAGATCAAGACTGCCTTCCAGCAAGGTCGGAGTGAGATTCAGCATAAGATTAGCACATCCGAGGTGGCCACCGGAGATGAGATCCAGACCGTAGTTAATATCTTTCGAGATAATGGGTATAGAGTGTCGGAATCTCGCCGGGTCATATCGATTCATTGGGGAAAGGAGGCGCAAAGTGATACATGGTCTCAGGATCTTGTCGCAAGAGAACAAAAATACTTAGAGTATATTAAAACTCACCCAGAAGTTAAAGAAGGTCAATACGTTGTAGTTATTGGCAACGGAGATGAAATTTTTGTTCGTGATACATATGAACAGGCGGTTGCTGAGACAGTCATTAAGGCTCAGGGTCGATCTCGATCCTATATTCAACATTGGAATCACTCACCGGATTATAGAAAGTGATTTTTAAAGACATTATTACTCATAACTAAAATGACAACAGTACCCGACGATATTCGACTAGGCCAGGATATTTTTATTATAACGGAGGGTGAGCACATGAATCTAGCTATCGTTATATATAAGCAGGAAAAATTCCCATGGGGCATTGAGACGGAATTTCAATTCTGTGCTCATCATCCATCGTTAGGCTATTTTGTACTTCCATCCAGGCCCCCTTATGCGCGTCAGACTAACCTTAAGTTCCAGAAACTACTGATCAATGAAACTTCTAAATCTTAAAAACTTAATTCGAAATTGAATTTTAAACACATTTTTATCTACGAATAAAAATGAGCAGTGAACTCCTTCATGAGATCTTGATTAATGGACTGTATAGTCGATTGGAGGCGATCGATCGGATTATTAGTCGTGAGGGCAATCTGCATACTCTAATCTTAGATTGTGAATTGAAATGTAGTATGCGTACAAATGAGGATCCCTATGAGATCCACGTTAAGAAGATTATTTTTAAGTATGTTCCCGGAGCCGGGGCATATAAACTGATCTTCGATCTAATGCACGGGGAGATACTGCTGTATAATGAAGATAGTATGAGGAAGGCTTTCGATAAGGCAATTACCGATTTTGGCTTTGGGAAATTTAAATATCTAATCCCACCCACCATTCCCGAAGAGCCTGATGATAATGAATTTGTTTGTTATACATGCAATAAAACAATTCGAAATCAAAGTCGTGTAGCTGAAACATATAATAATGAACTTAACAAGTTTTATTGTATGGATTGTGCTCATACTTGGGATGCAGGAGAGATGAATAAAAAGATTGCTAATATAGTCAATCAAGATGCCAAAGATGAGATACATCGGTTGATGTTTGGACGTGTCAATATCAACCTTTTTGGATACTTTAGGAAATATGACATGATTATACTTACGGCATTTACGATTGCCGGATTCATGATAGGCCGATGGTCAACTCGCTAATAATTGAATTTTTTAAAACATTATTGTAGAATAAAAATGTCCGCTATTGATACTCCCGATCGTCTTAAACTCTATGGTTCTCGAGCCGCCATCAATAAAGCCAGACAATGTGCATATTTTGAAAAGGATGTAATATTCTGTGATCCCACGGGGAGATTTGCTAAATGTCCCAAGTGTCATAAACTATGTTGCCAATCTCATTTAGCCAGGTATCAACCACAAATATGTGCATCATGCTTCTCTATAAGAGAAGAAGCAGCGTATTGGAATTCCAAGCGCAAATAAAATCAATATTACTTCAT
>Ga0209006_10006523_pt1 | contig 10547 bp, 3 predicted proteins | sample JacPin_JW_Ref_O2_FD_188567 | JGI IMG/M metagenome (GOLD analysis project Ga0209006, IMG submission 188567) | Forest soil microbial communities from Algoma, Ontario, Canada - Jack Pine, Ontario site 1_JW_Ref_O2 (SPAdes) (version 2) | ecosystem: Environmental > Terrestrial > Soil > Boreal... | reverse complement strand
CATACACGGGCACAACGACAGCCGCGGCGCGTTCCACGGCATGGTCAAACGTCGCCAACAGGCACGCCTCGCGATCCGCGAAGATCTCATAGAACGTGCGGCGCGAGACACCTGAACGCGCAACGACATGCGCAACTGTCACCCCGCCAACACCTCGCTCACGCACGAGCTCGCTCATCGCGACCACGATCCGCGCGCGCTGCAGTTCCGCGACCCGCTCACGGCCCACAACCTCCTCGACCACACCCAACCCATCCACACCGGCGCGCTGCTCGACTCGCGCCGACCCACCGGCTGCTGGCGACCCACCAACGGCGGCCGATACCGAGACACCGAGCCTGCGGGCACCCATACGCCGCGGCGTACTTGCGCTGTCAGAACCCTCACGACCACGACCACGTGGAGACATCACCGCGCCGCTCACCGGGGCCTTCTTACCCCTGCTTTCCACGACGCCCGCCACCACCACCGTTGCCGTTGCCCTTGGCGTTGCCTTTCCTCCGCGTCGTCCTTTTCCTGTGGGTCTTCTGCTTGTGAATGGCCTTCTTGGCTTTGGGGCAGCCGGTGGCCTGGATCTTGGTGGTGGTCTTGATCTGCGCACCGTTTTGGCCGATGAATTCGGTGGGCATCGCGAGTTTCGCTTTGCAGAGGCTGCCGTTCGCGGCGAGTGCCGAGTAGGGCCCCTCGGGGAGGGTGAGTTCGAACGTGCCGACCGGAACATCCGGGACGGTCTTGAACGTGCTGCTCGTGATCCCCTGCTTGCTGATGAACGTCGAGCCGACCAAATGGACCGTGACGCCGTAGCCCTGGAGCACGATGATCAGGCTGGGGAACGATTCGTTGCCGTGGGAGACGAAGTACGCCGGGCCCGAGAGCGGGACCGGGAGGACCGGTGTGGTAGCAGTGGCGTGCCCGATGATCGACGCTACCGGACAATCCGCCGGATTCGCTTCGAAGACCGCGGCGGTGCACGCTTTCTGTAGCGTCGTTAGGCGGGAGGGGAGCTTCTTGGGGAGTTCGACTTTGACGCGGGCGATGTTCGCGTCATACGGTCCCGCGGGATAGCCGAGTTTGACGGTCAGGCTCGCACCACCCGCCCGCGAGGTCTTCCCCACCGTGCTGGCGGTCAGCTTCGGCTTGAACGCTAGGACCGCGCAGTTCGTGACCTGGTAGGGCACCGAGAGCGCGGAGGATGCGCCTTCGCTGCTGGTCAGGCTTCCCGTGATCTGCAGCGGGCTGCAGTTCGTCGCGTTGAACGTGAACCCCGGCCGGTTGACATCCACGTTGACGTGCCGGATCTGCAACGGGATGCCGTCGATGATCGTTGGGATCTTGTAAGGACCCGTTTCATCGGTCGTGATCGTCAGCGCCGCGGTTTCGGGGTTCACGTCGATCTTCGCGCGGACGATGACTTTCCCGAGGTCAAACGGCCCGGCCTTCGCGGGGTTCACGATCGACAACCCAAACGGGGCGCCCTTGTAAGGGCCGGTGATGTAGACCTTCCCGCCCGTCACGGTGTAGGGGTCCCCGCCGAGGCCGACGCTGACGATCGTTTCCCCGATCTGCGTTTCCGGGCCACACGTCCCCGCGTTGGCCTGTTCTTCGCCGCACAGCTTCACCGTCGAGAGGGTCCCCGACATCCCCAGCGGCATCTTCAGCTGGATGCCCTGCAGGTTCTGCTGGCCGTCTTCGCGGCTCATCGTCATCGTGAACGGCGTGAACCCACCGGCCTGGATACTCGTCGTACCCGCCGACAGGCTCGGCGCGAACGGCAACGGCGACCGGCACGGGCTGCCATCCGGACCAGAGATCACATCGAATTCCGAGGAAGATTCCGTCGTCGCGGATTCAGACCACGGCGTGAACGTCCCCGTCGTCTTATAGGAGCCGCACAGCGCCGGGGTACCCAGCGGTGCGCGGTCCCCGCCGAAGAAGTGCAGTTCGACGTCTTCGAAGGGCACCTCGGGCAGGAACTGCGCTTCGGGCTCCCCCGCAAACCTGGGGTCACCCGCGAACACCGGGTCCCTTTCAAAATGCGCCGTCAACTGCCCGGTCACGGGGTTCTCGAGCACTTCCCCGGCGGCCTTCGCGCTCACACCCGAAACGGGGTCGTTGGCGTAGATATACATCGCGACGAGCGACCCGAACGGGTTGGAATCCTGCGTCGCCAAATACGCCGCGCCTTCAAGGGGATCCTTCAACAGCGGCGTCCGAATCGTCGCGGTCGCGATCTTCGCCGCTTCCGGACACGACGGCGGCGCACCACTCTGCAACGCGATCCCTTCCTCCGAGCACGCCTGCAACCCATCCGCACCGGCCGGGTTCAACACCACACCCGCAGGCAACGTCACCGAGAGGCCCTTCACCGAGGACTCCGCCAACCCCGTCGGATTCAAACTCGTTTCCTGCGGCACATACTCATCGACCGTCAACCCCGTCGGCGTACTCCCCGCCTGCCCATCCGGCGTCACCTTCACACTCGGCGTAAACGGCAACTGATTGCAACCATCCATACCCACCGGCCGACCCAAATTATCCCGAAACGTATACTCCGTCGGCGACGTGAAGACACCCTCTTCTTCCCACGAGTCGCCTTCCACGGTCGTATGCACCGGCCCCGTGCAAGCCGTCGGCATCGTCAACAACGGCGGCGGCGTTTCCTGCCCAAAAGCCGCACACGGGGGACGGCTGTTCACCCCCGGGTGGAGGCAGTTCCATCCCCGGACCGAGTCGTGCCGTAGGTCGCCCGGCACGCCCCAGAACATCACGCGGCTCGAGACGAAGCCCTCGACCTCGCTGATGTTGTCCACGTCCACCGTCACGCCGTAGTCACCGCCTGTGCGAATCGACGTATCGAGGAACACTGGGACGTTGAGCGCCACGAACCCAAAGCGCGCCGGTTCGCCGACCGACGGCACCAGTGCGAACAGCGGCACTTCAAACGTTGTCTGCGACGCTCCGGAGCCTTCCCGCTTGACGACTGTCACCGACACGGCTCCGATCGCGGTGTTGTCCGGGCAGAAGTTCTGTCCTTCCTGCGCGTTGCCGGTGAACTTCACCAAGGTGCACTGCGGGAAGGGCGTCGGATTGCCGATCAGGCCGGGCGGCAAATTGAAATGCAGGTCCTTCAACGGGGCGATGGGGAGACCCGCGGCGGTCATGTTGAGGCCGATATCGGTCGTCAGCTGGAAGGGATGTGAGCCTGCCTGGGTATCCGGCGAGCCATCGGCGTTTTCCGCCCTCAGCGCGTAGCGTTCGATCCCAAACGGCGTCGGCGCGCCGCTCACCGTGATCGGGCTACCGGCCGACACGCCTGGCGCTCCACCCGAAACGCTCGCTCTGGTTTCTTCGCCCGACTGAGCGGTTTTGGCAACCTTGACCTTGATCACGGCTTCGAGATAGCTGTACGACGTGTGAATGAGTTCCACAACCCGTTCTTCATCCAGGGTGCACGTGACTTCTCCCGGCTGGACTTTGCAGTAGGCCGTACCAAGGATTTCTTCCAGGAGTTTCCCTCCCCCGGTTTGGGTCGCTCGAAATCTGACGCTCTGTGCCGTCAGCCCAGCGGGCAGCCGTGCGGTCAAGACCACCGGCGAGGAGGTGCTGAGGCTGGCGTCGCCGAAGTTCTCCGCGACCACCGAGATCTCGCCTTCTCCCCCGGGGGGCAGATTCGCCGGGAGCGACTGGAAGCTGATCTGCCACCACGGTGCGCACGAGGCGCACCCCACTTCGGCGGAAGCTGCGCTCGCGCCCACCACGGCCGCGAACAGCATGGCAGCTGCGATCGCGCCGGTGAGGAGCGCGGTGCTCTTGAGCTTGTCCTTGATCATGGTTTCTCTCTCCTCCGCTTGCTCTTAGCGCCTGGTCCTGGCGGCCACGCTCTTCCCCACCCGGGACCGTTTCGCCCCGTGCTTACTCCTGGCCTGCCCTTCACACCGAGCCCGCTTACGCGTGGGCTTCTTGCGACACGCCTTCAACGCCCTCACGAGCTTCTGCGTCTGCGGTTTTGACTTCGACTTCGTCGCGACGGCGGCTTCGGACGTCGAGGGGGTGACGTTCCCCGCGCCGGAGAACGTCTCGCTCGAGGGCGCCCCGAACAACGTCGGCTGTGGTGTCGGCCCGGGCTTGCACGCATCGCCCGTCGTGCACGGCGGCGGCACCAGCGGCGGCGCGGGCGCGCACGGCTCGGACGCTGTGCATTCATGCGCGTCGTACAGGTCGATGCTCGTGTCGTAGTCGCTCGGCGAGAGCCGGGAGAGCGTCAGGAAGAACACATCGCCACCCGTTTCGCTCGCGTCCATGAACGACGATTCTTCAGAGGACGTCCCAGCCGAGATCAGAGCGACGCAGCCACCGACGTCTTCGCTGAAGACATCGCTCGCGCTCTGCCCGTATCCCGGGGCCTGACAGCTGCCGACCCCGGCGGGCTCGTACTCGTAGACGTCCTCTTTGCCGTTCACATCCGCCGGCACGAGCGCGTCGTTGCTGTTGAAGAACAGCCGGCCGCTGTCCGCAAGGTACCGTGACTGATACAGGGCGCTGCCGAGGTCTTTCGTCGTCCACCCGGGAATGTTCCCCGCCAGCCAGCGATTCCTCCAGATCGCTGCGTAGTCGACGAGCCGTTCGTTGAACAGGCTGCCCTCCAGCAGCCCCACCGGCCGCCCGCCGCTCGGGTTGCACGACGCGCACACCACCCGGCCTGTCTCGGCGTCGTAGAGGAAGACCTCCTCGTCGGGCACGTCGCTGTTCGCGTCGCGGTTTTCATATCCCGTCAGGCTCCGTTCCGACATGAACGCCAGATAGCGGCCGTCCGGCGAGACCCGCGAGGTCATGGTCTTGAGATTTTGAACTTCCCCATTGCCCCAGGTCGGGGCGTCGCCTTCTGAGAGAGCGGCGATGAACTGCGGCGCCGCCCACGCCTTGGTGTCCGAGTCGTAATGCTCCTCGTAGAGGTAGTGCCCGCCTTCGGCGCCGCGCGCGGCGGCGTCGCCAAGCAGGCCGCCGGCGACGAAGTAGACGTAGGAGCCGTCTTTGCTCGTCCCGATCACTCCCTGCACGCCGGCGTCTTCATGAGCGTTGGCGTCGACTGTGAGGTCGGTCAATTTGCCGGCCAGCGGTTCGCGGCTGCCGCTGGTCACTTCGAACACATAGAGGTCTTCCGGTCCCGCTTCCGCGCTGGAGTCGCCAGTCAGATGCCTGGCGCTGGTGAAGAACACCCGCGTGTCTTCGCTGTTCGCGTCCCTGTAATGCGCCGCCCCACCCGTTTCCGGAAGCCCTTCCTGAGCAGCGTCGATTTGCACTGTTTCGGCTCTCGCCATATCGCGCAAGTAGTAATTTTCACCTTCGCCTTCCCACACAACGCGCGAACCATCATCGGAGATCGCATGCCTGGCGACTCCTTCTATGCTCTCTCCACGATCACCAAGAGCAGCGTGTGGGGTGGCTTCCCCTTTCGGAAGCACGCTGATGAGCTGCAGCTGCCCTCCCGCCCACTCGTAGAGCCCGCCTTCCGACGGCGCCCCGTGCAATAGCGCCACGGAGGAGTGGATTACGACATGGCCGAGGTCGGGCGAGGCGGAGACGATGCTGACTTCGCTTCCGAACTTGGCCCCCGAGGACACATTTCCCGACGTGACGAGAGCTTTGTACGCTCCGTCGGCTTCGCGTAGGTAGATCGTTTTTTCCGAGCCCGCCGGCAACGGCGGCAGCGCCGCTTCTCCCACCGGCTGGACGAGCCCCAGCGAGAGATTGCTCGAGAAGAGCTTGTACTCCGCCTCCTGCCCCGCCAAGAGCCCCGCGGGCGGTTCGTTGTGAGCCGTCGTGATATCTGCCGTTTCCCAGCTCCCGGGCGCGCGCCGGGTGGAGATGACCTGCGTGAGTTCCAAGGACCGGCTGCCCGCGGGATTGGCAACGAATGGCGAATCCGCCGTGTATGTGATCCCGCCGCCTTCCGCGGCGGCCTGGATATCGGATCCCTGTTCGTTGCCGACCGCGTAGAGCCCCGAGCCCTGCTTGTCCGGCGGGGAGGCCATTTCCCAGCCTCGGCCGTCGGGCTGGGTGATCTCGGTGCCCGTCGCCTGCGTCGTGAAGGTCTCGTCGGAGCCTTCGACCGTCACCGGTTCCCCGCCCGGTGCCCCAAGCGCGACCACACGGTAGTGGTAGGTCGTACCGGACTCGAGGCCCTGCAGATGCACGCTCACCGCCAGAGCGCCCTTGCCGGCGCCCAGGCCGAGGCCGGGCGGCGCGGGCACGCTGGCGCCATAGGCGGCACTCGTTCCGTACTGGAAGTAGTAGCTCGTGACGGCGTTGTTGGGATCGATCCTGGCGCCGAGCGTCGCGGAGACGGATGTCACCACCGAGGCGGACTCCTCGCGGATGCCCGGACCGGGCGTCGTGAGTTCCTGATCCTGGGAAGCTTCACCGGGATTCGTGCCGTTGCCGTTACTCGCCTGCAGGCGGTAGTGGTAGGTCGTGTCGGGCGCGAGGCCGCTCAGCACCGCATGCACTGCGACCCGACCGCCGCCATCCGCGACCCCTTCCGGTGCGCACGGCGCGACATGGCCGAATGCGGTGCTCGTTCCCCATTCGAAGCGACACGTCGCGGCGCCCGCTTCGTCGGGGTCGACCGTGCCGTTGAGCGTCGCGCTCCTCGCCCTCACATTCGAGCTGGGTGTGGTCGCGACGTCGGGGACCACAAGGCTCGACCCAAAGACCGCAATGGCGCCATTCTCACCGAAGGCGCTTGCGTCGCTGGCATAGATCCTGTGGCTTTCCGGGTCGACGGCGATGCTCGTAAGCGCGACGAAAGGGTGGCCCGGCGTGCCCGTCAGATGACCCAGGTAGTCGCCTGCGGAGTTGAACTGATCGACGACCTCTCCCGCTTCGCTACGGTCAGCCACATATATGTCGCCGTCGTCGCCCGCCACGCCGCCGATTTCGCGAAATGCGCCCGCGGGCAGGCCTGCCCCGGTCAGCTTCAGCTTGAGCGTGTACTGGCCTACCACCACGGACGGTTCATAGACGTAGACAACCGGTTCGGGGGTCGACTCGCCTTCTCCGACCAGCACGTCGCCATTTGATTGATCGACGGTCAGGTAGCGCTGGAACCCTTCAGGGAAGAGGCTCCCCGGCTCCGGACCGGGCAGCCGCCCGACGTACTGCTCTTTGCCGCCGGCTTCCGGTTTGAAGATATCGACGACATTGTTGTTACGTTCATCCGCTTTATATGAGGCGGTCGCGACGTACACGTCGCCCGTCGCCCAATCGCCGAGGCTCTGGGAGCTGTCCACCGCCACACCTCTTATGAGGCAACTGCTCCCGTCTTCGAAGCAGAAGCTCTCCAGCGCGTCCGCTCCCGTCCAGGTGCCCTGCAGGTTCCCCGCGGGACCGAAGACCGCGACCACCCGTCGTTCCTGTGCCTTTTCTGTGATGGGAACGTACAACTCGGTTTCGGCGGTCGCGTGCCCAACCGCCACACCTCCTTCCGGTCGCCAGACCGACGTTGGCCAGCCCTGCTGGAATTCGAATTGTCCGCTGGACGCGCTGAACTCATTCACCCTTTCGTCGGCTTCGCCCCCTTCGTGTTCCACCGTCCACAGATGGCCGTCGTCAACGGTCATACCGTTTGCGCCGCGGAGCGGCCCGTGGGATGCGACTGCTTCTTTGTGCGGTCCCACGGCCGGAATTTCGGTGATCTGCGAGAGATATTCGTGGATGACCGCGGCCTGCGCGCAAACGCCACCGAGCGCGAGCATCCCCACGACCGCGCACATCGAAGCCAGCACCGTCGAGATCAGCCTACGAGTACCCATCGAAACATCCCCTCCTCGAGATCCGAGGGGTCGGCCCCCCCGCTTGTTGCATGACGACCGCGCACTCGCAAGCGCGAAGTCTCAGAGCGAAACGACTGCGACGGGGATAAATGCCATCCCCTGGGAGCCGCGGCAGGCACACGCGCTGGATCGGGCATGCGCATGCGATCCGCCCCGCGTGCGGGACTCCATCGCGGTGTGTTACATGCGTGCGCTACCCGCCCCCATGCGGGAGCTACCGCGCGACGGCGCGAACGCGCCGGACCGCCAGCCTCAGCGGCTAGCGCACAAGCCGAAGAGAGAGAGAGAGAGAGAGAGATGCATCAGCAAGCTGCTGAGGCATCTGGTTACGGCCCCTTGACGAGGCGCACGGGTTCGTGACACGTATGTCCCTCTTGAACTCACGCTGAAGACAGCTCCCTCATCGATCCTCTGACCCGGTCCCTCTCCTGAAAGCGAACCCGCCAGTGCTGAAAAGGTCGACCACGGAAGGCGGACCCCAAACCGGACCCTATGTTTACTCACCCATAAAGCCACACGGCCCTGGGGCAAAGACCACTATACGCAGATTGGCAACTACTTGTCAAGCCCCCTGAGCGGCAGACGTCAGGAGCAACCTGAAGATCTCCAGCGTCACCTAGGGCTTGTGCGCGTGGGCGCGGCGGTACAGCAGCGCGATCAGTCGCCGCTCCAGCGGCAGCGCCAGCGGCTTCGGACCCTTGGCCTCGTTGCGTGGCCCGGCGATGTAAACGAGCGCCACGACGTAGCGTCCGGCCGCGAACCAGAGTCGATCCGTGAAGCTCCGCAGGGGACTGCTCTTGCAAGTCGGTGCGCTGGGGAGACAGCGCCAGACGCGTACCCCGGATACCGGCGCGCCGGCCAAGGGCTGGCGGAGCGCGACGACTTCGCTCTTTCTCTGTACCCGCGCGGCGTCCCGCTTTCGAATTTCTTCGCGTTGAATGCAGCGCAGCCCGGAGCGGCTATCGGCGGCGGCGATGTACGCCGCTGCGCTGGACGCGTCGCGCATGGGGTAAACCGCGGACACGACGGTCTGTATCGGAAAGGTAGGTTTCTGGAGGAGCGACGAGGCGAAGCCGCGGCTGGTCCCATTTGCGCGAGGTCCACCATCGCACTCTTCAGCCTCCCGGGGCAGGGGACCGGGCGGCGCCCCCTGTTCGCCCGGAGTCCCCGCGACCATCTTGAAGCCCGGGAGATCGGAGGCACGCAGATTGACCTCGCCGGCGAACGCGCGAGCTTGCGTCTGCTTGCTCGCGGCGTCGCTGGCGGACGCGGTGTTGCTCGCGGACGCGGTGTTGCCGGCGCATCCGGCGGCCAGAGTGGCGGCCGCGCCGAGCGCGAGCCAGATGGCAGGAGCCCGTGGCACGCGGCGGCGCGGAGGCACTAAGCGACCTCGACCAGCTCGCGCTCGGCCTCGACCTCCGCTTGCGCGACGGCGTGCTCGGTGGGGCGCGCCTCGACGCGCAGCGCGGTCGCGGCGACGACGATCGCGAGCGTGGTGAAGCCGGCGCCGATCAGGAACGCGAGGTGGTAGCCGCCGGTGAGCGCGGCGGTGTGCGAGCTGCCGCCGGCGAGCAGGTGCGTGGTGCGCGTGGCGGAGAGCGTGGCGAGCACGGCGAGGCCGAGCGCGCCGCCGACCTGCGCGGCGGTGTTGACAAGGCCGGAGGCGAGACCGGCGTCCTCGCGCGTGGCACCGGACATCGCGAGCGTCATCAGCGCGGGGAACGAGCCACCGACGCCGAGGCCGAGCAGGATCATGACCGGGAAGACGTCGGCGAAGTAGCTGCCGTGGACGGGCGCGCGCGCGAACAGCAGCAGCCCGATCGTGATCAGCACGAGGCCGGGCAGCAGCGTGGTCTTGGGGCCGAAGCTCATGATCAACCGCTCGGAGAAGCGCAGCGAGAGCGTGCCCATCACGATCGTCGCGGGCAGGAACGCGAAGCCGATCTTCAGCGCGTTGTAGCCGAGCACGCGCTGCAGGTAGAGGGCGCCGAGGAAGAACATCCCGAACATCCCGGCGACGAGCAGCGCCTGCACGGCGTTGGCGCCGGAGACGTTGCGCGAGCGGAAGATCCGCAGCGGCATCAGCGGATGGCGCGCGGTGGCCTCGCGCGCGATGAAGGCGAGCAGCAGCGCGAGCGAGACGGCGCCGAAGGCGAGCGTGCGACCGGCTCCCCAGCCGTCTTCGGCGGCGGGCTTGACGATCGTGTAGACGCCGAGCATCAGCGCGCCGGTGATCAGCACGGCGCCGGGGATGTCGGCGCCGCTGGCGAAGCCGATGCCGGCGTCGCGGGGCAGCAGCCGCGCGGCGAGGAACCCGGTGGCGATCCCGATGGGGACGTTGACGAAGAAGATCCAGTGCCAGTCGATCGCCTGCGTGATGATGCCGCCGGCGAGCAGCCCGACGGAGCCGCCGGCGGAGGCGACGAAGCCGTAGACGCCGATCGCCTTGGCCTGCTCGCGCGGCTCGGGGAACATCGTGACGATCATGCCGAGGATCACCGCGGAGGTGAGCGCGCCACCGATGCCCTGCACGAAGCGCGCGATCACGAGCACCTCCTGACTCTGAGCCAATCCGCAGATCAGCGAGGCGGTGGTGAAGACGACGAGGCCGATCATCATCACGAGCTTGCGTCCGGCGAGGTCGCCGAGGCGCCCGGCGAGCAGCAGCAGGCCGCCGAAGGCGATCAGGTACGCGTTGACGACCCACGCGAGACT
>Ga0209006_10006522_pt1 | contig 10547 bp, 9 predicted proteins | sample JacPin_JW_Ref_O2_FD_188567 | JGI IMG/M metagenome (GOLD analysis project Ga0209006, IMG submission 188567) | Forest soil microbial communities from Algoma, Ontario, Canada - Jack Pine, Ontario site 1_JW_Ref_O2 (SPAdes) (version 2) | ecosystem: Environmental > Terrestrial > Soil > Boreal... | reverse complement strand
CCCGGAATGGTCCAAATACAGCGTCATGACCACCACCGTCGCGGAAACCATCAAATACGCGATCGCCCGCGGCCTCAAGACCATCAACCTATCGCCGGGAAATGACGTCTCCAAGACCCGCTGGAGTCCCCGCGAGGTACCGCATCAAATCGCCTACGAGCACAGCGGCCGCCTCAGGTCCCGGCTGGTGCGCTATGCATATGTCAAAGCGCGATCGCGTTCCGGGCTTCAGGGCTGGCTGTTGAGTCGGGTGATTCCGGGGCGGCGGCACTGGGACTGACGTGGCCGTCGTCGGACGCCCGGCCCGCGCGCTGCCGTTCGAGTCCCGCAAAATCGAACGACGCCGGATCCGCGAGCTGCGACGCCGAAGTGTTGCAGATGCTCGAAAAAATGGACTCGACGCGCCCCGGAAACTGGACGTCCCACTCTTGCAGCATCTTTTTCACCATCAGCCGCTGCATGTTCGTCTGCGAACCGCAGAGCGTGCAGGGAATGATGGGAAATTCGCGAGCCGCGGCGTAGCGCGCAATCGCCCGTTCGGGAACGTAGGCGAGCGGCCGGATGACGATGTGCCGTTTATCCTCGCTCAGAAGCTTCGGCGGCATCGCCTTGAGCCGGCCGCCGAAAAACATGTTGAGGAACAGCGTCTCGACGATATCGTCGCGATGATGACCCAGGGCGATCTTGGTGATGCCGTTTTCCGCCGCATACCGGTACAAGGCGCCGCGGCGCAGTCGCGAGCACAGTCCGCACATCGTCTTGCCCTCGGGGATCACGCGCTTGACCACCGAATAGGTGTTTTGTTCGATGACCTGGAACCGGACGCCAAGCGCCGTCAGATAACGCGGCAGGACGTCGGCCGGAAACCCCGGTTGCTTCTGGTCCAGATTGACGGCGATCAGCTCGAAGCTGATGGGCGCGCTGCGCTGCAGGCTCAGCAGGATGTCGAGCAGCGTGTACGAGTCCTTGCCGCCCGACAAGCACACCATGACGCGATCGCCGTCGGCGATCATGCCGAAATCGCCGATCGCCTTGCCCACCAATCCGCGCAGCTGCGCCTGCAGCTTCTTGAAATTGTTCGAATGGCGAGGCGCGTCCGCGGTCACGGCGCCTCCAGATACTTGGTTTCCAAATATCGCAGGTAGGCCGATGCGGTCAGCGGTTTCCCGGTCGCCTGCTGTATCAACTCCTGCACCGGCAGACGGGCGCCCACGCCGTGCACGTTGTCGCGCAACCAATCCATGACACCGCCGAACTGCCCGGCCGCGATCTCCGCATCGAGCGACGGCCGTTCGGCGCGCAAGGCCTCGTTCAATTGTCCGGCGATGACGGCACCCAGCGCGTAAGAGGGGAAGTAGCCGAAATGCCCCACGGCCCAATGGATGTCCTGCAAGCAGCCCTCCACATCGTTGCCGGGCCTGATATTGAGCCGCTGCTCGAGATTGGCATTCCAGGCTTCCGGCAGGTCGGCCACCGGCAGCACGCCGTCGAGAATCTTCTTCTCGAGTTCGTAGCGCAGCATGATGTGCACGGGATAGGTGAGTTCATCCGCGTCCATGCGAATCAGACTGCGCTTCACGCGCGTGAGATGGCGGTAGAGATTGTCTTCGCTCCATTCCGGACCGCTCACCTGCAAATATTTCTCCAGCAGCGGCTTCAGATACTTCACGAAGGAACGGCTGCGGCACAGGTTCATTTCGAACAGCAGCGACTGGCTTTCCTCCAGCGCGAGACCACGGTCGCGCCCCACCGGCTGATCGCGCCACTTCAGCGGCAGGCCCAAGTCGTACATGGCATGGCCGGTCTCGTGCACCGCGCCCAGCAAACCGGAAAAGAGGTCGTTTGCGTCGAAGCGCGTGGTCACGCGGATGTCGCCCGGAACGCCCTCGGTGAACGGATGTTCGCTCTCGTCGAGACGCCCCCGATCGAAGGGAAACCCTAAGGCCTTGAGCACGTCCACCGCGAGCGACCGCTGGCGCGAGACGCTGAACTTTCCGACCAGCGGAATCGGAGCGCGGTCGGCCTGCACTTCAATGGCCTGATTGATGAGACCGGGAAGCTTGCGCGACAGCGCCTTGAAGATGGTGTCGATATCGGCCGTCGAAATACCCGGCGTAAAGGCGTCCACCAGGGCATCGTAGGGAGCCAGCCCCCGCGCCTGGCCCAGCAGTGCCGCCTTGTCGCGCACCAGGTGGACGACCTCTTCCAGGTGCGGAGCGAATATTTTGAAGTCGTTGGCCTTGCGGGCCTCGACCCAGAAGACTTCGGCGCGGGCCGTCGCCTTCGCCAGGCGCGCGATCAACGACGGCGGAGTCGCGATGGCATGGTCGCGCTGGCGCCGCATCTCGCGCAGGTTCGCGAGCGGCCAGTCCTGCAACTGCGAGGAACCCGCTTCCGCGCGTTCGATCAGGCGCGCCACCTTCGGCGTCGTGAGCAGAGCGTGATGCTCGGTCTCGAGCGCTGCCAATTGCTCCCCGCGCACATCGGCGCTGCCGCGGGGCATCATCACCGCCGCATCCCAGCGCAGTAAGGACAGCGCGCCGCGAAACGCGTGCAGTCGTCGAAACTCCTGTTCTAATTGTTCGTAGGGTGAGAGGGCCATCAGCAGTGCCTTGTAGTGCGGCTCGCCAGCTTACCACGGGAGGCCCTATTTGGCCCGCTTGTGTGACGTAAATTCTTTTTATTTCAACGGGTTAGGGAATACGCCGCGCTGACGGAACGGCACTTCGCGCAGGAACGGAAGATCGATGCTCGCCGCGCCGGTCAATTCGTAGTCGAGATCGTCGGAGCCCTTGTCCCTGCTTGTTTTCAGGTTAAAGAGGACCATCGCCAAGTTGGCGCTGATGGTCATGTCGAATTCCGAGGATCCATGCGCCGGAACCACGAAGGCGCGGTCGACGACCCCGCTGGCCACCCGCTCCCCCAGAACGTTCAATTCGGCATGCAGGCCGGCAACCGGCAGCGCGCGATCGTTGGGATTCTGGACGTTGAATTTGACCAGGAAGTTCTGTTGCAGCAAGTTGCCGCCGACCAACTGGATGCCGACCACCGACAGGATCGGCTGCTCGAAGCGCGGCGCCACGAGAGAACACGCTGCTGTCCACGCCGTGAAGAGCGACAGCAATAACCATTTTGAAATCCGTGGCACCATGCCCAAATGATACCGGTAATATCCCTCGGACCGTCCGCAGCGCGCCCCGGTCGGGTGCCGATCGCTGCGCTCACCGCCCTGGTATTGACGCTCTGGCAGCCGGGCCCCGGTGCGGCGAGCCCGCCGGGCTCCTCGCCGGCAGCCGATTGCCTCGAATCCGGCGACGGCTATTTTCGCGCCCGCGTCGCCGGCGCCATCGAGGCCAAGATCGATTGGCCGAACAGCGGCACGAAGTGCCAGGGCGAAACCAAGAGTGCACCTCCCGGCGTGCGCCTGAGCTTTCAACGCAGCACTAAAACCAAGCCGGATTTATTGTTTGTCTTCGGTCTCACCGGCGTTCGCGAGGGTCAGCCGGCGCACGCGGCAGGCGCCAACCTCACGCTCATCATTCAAGGCACCCCGAAAATCTTCGGCACGCTCGGCGACTCCCGCTGCACGGTGGATTCACTGACTCAGCGTCGCCTGCCGACCCCGGGCGCCTACCGCGTCGAGGCCCGCGGCTTTTGCACCCAGCCCGCCCATGCGGTGCGGGGCACTGACGCCGTGCTCGTGAGCACTTTCGAGTTTGCGGGCCTGGTCAACTACGGAACCGCGGCTGGCGACGGCATGGCGGAGCAGGTCATCAATCACTAACTCGGCAGGAGGCCGAGTACTACATTCGGCCGTCCGCACTAACGGCTCGCCTCGTCGCGTCTCTTCAAGCGGATCTCAAACAGCTTCGGCCAATTCTTGCCGGTGACGAATAGGCGGTCGCCCTTGGCGTCATACGCAATGCCGTTGAGTACCGAGTCCGGGCCGGAGACTTGGTCGGAGGGCTTTAGCAGACCCGCAAGATTGATGACGCCCACGACATGGCCGTCCCTCGGATCGATACGCGCGATCCAGTTGGTCTCCCACACGTTGGCATAGATCTCGCCTTTCACCCACTCCAGCTCATTCACATTGCGGACGGGCTTGCCGTCGAGAGTCACTTGAATCCGGTTGGTTTCATGCAGCGTTTGGGGATTCAAGAATCGCAACTCCGGCGTGCCGTCGCTCATGATGAGCTGCTTCCCGTCTTGGGTCAGCGCCCAACCCTCGCCCTCGTAATGGAATTCCCGCTGCACCTTGAGGCTCGCGAGGTCGTAGACGAAACCCACCTGAGTCTTCCAGGTGAGGCTGACGAGGTGGTGGCCCCAATTGACGATGCCCTCACCGAAGTATTGCGCCGGAACGTCGATCTTCTTCACCACGGCGCCGGTCTCGATGCGCACCTTGCGGATGGTCGAGTGCCCCTCCAAGCCGGTGCTCTCGTACAAGAAGCCGTCCAAATAGAACAATCCTTCGGTGTAGGCCGACACATCGTGAGGATAGGTGTGAACGACGTCCACGTCGTAGATCGGAACGGACGCCCGCGCAGCGCACGCCACCAGCACGAGTAGGGACAGGGCCAGGCTCTGCGTGCTCACGACGTTCTTACATCCGCTCAGGGTGATCTTACATATTCTCAGGATGCCCACCTACAGACAATCTTTCTGCTTGTTGCTGAAATGCTACAACAATGAAAACGCCACCGCCAAATTGTCGCCGTTCACCGTTAATGACAGTTCTTGACAGTTTTTGTCTTTTAATCAATTTGTTGCTCTTTTGCAAAAGTGGAGTATCAGCATGCAGCGTGTGATCTTAGGTAGTTTGATGGCGGCGCTCGGCGCAGCCTCGGGCAGCGCCGTCGCGGCCGACGACTCTGGGGCATGGTACGTCAGCCCGATGTTGCAATATGACCTGTTGGACCAGGGGCGCATCTCCAAGGACAACTTCGGCGGGCAAATCGGCTTAGGTTACAACCTGCTCCACGGTTTCGCCGTGGAAGCCGACGTCAACCGCGCGAATTTCAGCATCAGCGGACTGAATGCCGAGCAGCGCCTGACGGGCTATTCGCTCGACGTCATCAAAAAGTTCTTCCCCGATTCCGTCGTACGCCCGTACGTGTTGGCGGGAGCGGGCGAGATGGACGACACGCTGACGAAATCTCCGGGCACCTTCCACACGTATCTGGCCGAGGCCGGCGTCGGTTTGTTGACGGGGCTGGGAGATCAGACCGGATCGACGCGGGTGCAATTGCGCACGGAGGCCAAGTACCGTCTGGAGTGGGCCAGCCCCGGTCTCTACGGCCCGAAAGATCCTTCCGATCTCATCTTCGGGGTCGGCGTGCAGATGGAGTTCGGTGCTCCCGTGCCGCCTCCGCCGCCACCTCCCCCGCCCAAGATCGTCGAGGTGCAGGCCCCGCCGCCTCCGCCACCGCCTCCCCCTCCCGGTCCGATCGACAGCGACGGGGATGGCGTGCCCGACGACATCGATCAATGTCCGAACACGCCCAGAGGGACTCCGGTCGACTCGGTGGGGTGTCCCATCAAGGACGAGATCAAGCTGCAAGGTGTGAACTTCGCGACCGGTTCCGCGGACCTCATCCCGACCTCCGACTTCGTGCTGAGCTACGCGGTGTCGAGCCTGAAGAAGAATCCTTCGCTGGTCATCGAGGTCGACGGGCATACCGACAGTGTGGGCAGCGCGCAGAAGAATCTGGCGTTGTCGCAGGCCCGAGCCGAGTCCGTGATGCAGTACTTGAAGCAGCACGGCGTGACGAACTCCATGACCGCGAAGGGCTTCGGCAAGGATCGGCCCATCGCCGACAACAAGACTTCCGACGGGCGCCTGCAGAACCGGCGTGTCAGTTTGAAGATCGTCGGAGGGCAGACAAGCGGCGCACAGTAAGGTGTGATCGATCGGCGCCCCCGAGTAGGAAAGCTCGGGGGGCCATTTTTTGGGCGAATTACAGGGAGTGGATCAAGTGGCCGAATAGCCCCAGCGCTCGAGCCACGGCGTCAGAATCGGCAACACCACGCTGAAGTGGCGCTCGTAATGCCGCCATCGGCCCACGGATCGGCTGTTGACCGGCTCGATCACCTGGGAGTAGCTCGGCGTGCTGATGAATCCCTTGGCACGGGCGTGTTCCCCGGGAGCCAGCATGGCCTCGTGCCAGGGCAGTTGCAAAAATGCGCAGAGCTTGCGGACCTCGGTCTCGAAGTCGGAGGTGAGCTGTTCATATCGCAGCTCATAGCTGGACGGGCGCAGCAAGGACCATTGTGCATACCAGTATCCAAAGATGCGGGAGTAAGCCGCGGCCAACGTATCGAGGTCACGGCACAAGAGCGCCAGCTCCGGCGCGCGGAAGTTCTGCAAGAAGCAGCTCAAAAGCGTGTCGCAGGGATGACGAATGGCGAGAATGATGCGCGCGTTGGGAAACAGCCGTCGAATCAACGGCAGCAGGGTCATGTTCATCGGGAACTTGTCCACGAGCCGCTGGCCCGGAAGAAGGGCCGCCTTGTTCCGGGCAAGGTCCCAATACCGGGCGCGGACGTCGCCTAACGCCTGCGCAGTCAACTTGCCGAGCTCGGATGGATAGCGGATGCCGCTACCTGCGACGGTCTCCAGGGCTTTCGACATGATTGGCTGCTCGTCCATGGACACGAGTTGCGGGTGCGCATCGAGCACCTGCTCGAGCAGAGTCGTCCCCGAGCGCGGGAATCCCACGATAAAGACCGGAGAGTCCTCCATTGCGGGTCCGGCCTCCTCCCAGGCCGAGACATCGCCCGGGTCGCATCCATTCGAAGTGCGCGCCAATAACGGAGACTCCTCCGGCGACGCCGCGCCCGTCGCCAGTTCGAGGAATGCCCGCCGGGATCTGTGGGCTTCTTCGGCAGCGCTGTACGCCTCGTCGTATCGCCCCAGCGAATCGCAGGTCTTTGCAAACGGGAAGAGCACATGATGCCGGCGCACGAATTCCTGGTGGTTTTGCAGCGCCAGCGACAGGTATCGGTAAGCCTCCTCATGCTCACCGGCTCGGTCGGCCAGGATGCCCGATAGCATCAGCCTCTCGGGATCATCGTCGTGGCTGCGGTCGGTGAGCTCGATCCGCTTCGTAATTGCGCGCGCCTCATCGAGGCGCTGCAGACGCTCCAGGGTGGACACCAACACGAGCGCCGTGCGACCGCCGCGAGGAAGATTCGTCAGCAGCCGCTCGATTAGCGGCGAGGCCTCCCGCGCAGCTCCCAGCATCACCAGGAGAAGGGCGATCCGCGCGCTGATCTCCACGCTGAGTCCCTCGAGCCTTTGCCAGTCCTTGAGCGCAGCGCGGGCTTCGTCGAGCTGCACGATATCATAGCAGCACTGCGCGAAGGCCCATCGGGTCGTGGCATCCGCCGGCGCAAGACGCACGGCGTCACGCAGCGCGAGGTGGGCCGCTCTGTAGTCACAACGGTCCATCTGCAGCACGCCCAGGTTGTACAGCAGGGCCGCCGATGGCGGAGCGAGCTGCATCGCCTTTTCGAACGCCGCAAGGGCTTGTGAGTATCGCTTGGTCGGGCGAAGGGCGGTCGCGAGATTCTGCCAATGTCCGGCGACCGTCGGCTCCTGCAACGCGAGTCCATTGAACACACGCACCGCATCCTCGTGCCGTCCTTGAGAATAGAGGACCTGCCCGAGCACTTGCAGCGCGCCCGGATGATGGTGGCGTGTTCCAAGCACCTGCAGGCACTTCCCCTCGGCGGCTGCAAGCTGGCCGCTTGCCAGGTCCTGCCGTGCGAGTTCCAACAGCAATTCGGGATCGGAAGCGGGCGGCATTTGTAACGAAACTCGAATCACCCGGACCGGGCGTTTCCATCTAGTATAAGCGAGGTCTCTACTTCCTTTGAGCCGAGTCCCCGTTCATCCCGCGCATCACCGACAATATGTCGCCCTTGGCCGGGAGACTGCCGACATACACGTCCTGATTTTTGAAATCGATGGAGAGCGAGGCCACCGTCCCCAGCACATCCATGCCGATGATCATGGCCGGCTGGTCCTGCATTCTCCAGACGTTGAAAATGTGGAATTCCCCAAACACGATTGCGACGTCGTTGATGCGCAGCGAATCGATGACGATCGGCGGCGCGATCAGGATCTCGCCCACTTCGACTTCCTTGGTGGCCCCATAGACCGACGTCATCTGGGCCATGACCCCGTGCATTCGCCGCTTCCGGAGCGCATCACGCAGGGCAAGATTACCCAAGGTCCGCTCGGCGCCGGTATCGATGACCGCAAGCACCGGCACCCCACCGACCCGGGTAGCCAGGGTGATCAAACCGGGCACTGAATGCAGCCCATGAATCCTGGTCGAGTTGGCACGCAGCTCAGCCTTGACTCCACGGGCGATGGTCACTTGATTGCGCTGGAAATCGATGAGTAAGCTCTTTTCCGTAAGCCCGCCTGCGCCCAGGATGCCGTCGGCTCCAGCCATCACCGGAGCCCACACTACCGGCAAGTCGGTGCTGCCGATCGTCAGATCGCCGGCTTGCAGCCGGTTGATCGTAACGAAAGTAACCTGCGCCGTCCCTGTGATGCCGTCGAGGACGATCGAGGCCTCTTCGGAGGGTTTGAGACCGAGTTCCCGCGCGAGTCGCGGTGAAATGGTCGAATGGTTTGCGCCGGTATCGACGATGAATCGGAAGGGTCCTCGACCATTGACCATCACCGGCACGACCACCCGTCCGACGTGGTCACGCGTGGTCGGCGAGGCGAACAGCAGAGCGTCGCTCGCGAGGGGCGCGATCGATCCCGGATCCACCGCTTCGGGCAGCACCGTGTCCAGAGGTGCTGCGCGCGGCGCGGCACCGGCCGGGGAGCCCCCTAACAGCGCACCCAGCAGGCACACGCCGCACCATAAGTGGCGGGGTGAAGGTGCCATCATATGCGATATCATACACCCCCCTAGCCCCCACCACGGACCCGCGGTACCGAGAAGCCCACACACCGTGAATGCCACATCGATCACCGAGCCCGCGGCGTGCTGGAGGTAGTCCCCTATTTCGCCGTCCCGTTCGGATTTGCGAAGCTGGAAAACTGCGACGCCATGAACGGACAGCTGCGCGAGCTGTTTCTGCGGCGGGCGGCGGAAGGCTCGACGTACGCGAATCCCAACCCGCTTACGCAGCGCAATCGCCGGGTATTCGAAAGCGAATTTCAACTATTCCGCTGGCCGGATCGCTGCGTGCAGCAGCTCAAGGAGTTATGCTGGCACCAGATGATGCAGATGATCGGCCAGCTGAACGGCTACGATACGGCGGCCCTGGGACGCATGCTCATCTCTTCCGACTCATGGTTCCATGTTACTCGACGCGGCGGATTCTTCGCGCTCCACAACCATCCGAATGCGTCCTGGTCCGGCGTCTACTGTGTCGACCCCGGGACGCACGATCCGGACAAACCGGAGAGCGGGCTCCTCAGCTTCGTCAATCCGTCGGTGACATCCGCGATGCACATGGACGCGGCCAACTTGAATTTGCGGGGAGGGTTCGCCTACCACATTCGGCACGTGCAACTCGAGCCGGGACAACTCGTGCTGTTCCCGTCGTGGGTCCTGCACGATGTCAAGCCGTTCGAGGGCGAAGGCGAGCGCGTCACCGTTGCGTTCAATTGCTGGTTTGCTTTTAACGATGCCGCGGCCGCGCCCGGCGTCGCGCCATAGGAAGTCCACAGACCGTGAACGCAACATCGATCACCGAACCCGAGGCGCGCGCCTTGGCGGACGCCATTCTCCAGGTCTCCGCGAGCCAGCCCCCCGCCGAATCCGCGAAGCTGGTGGATGCCGCCCTGGCGCGCGCACCCAACCAACCCATTGTGCTCAATGCCGCCGGCAGTCACATGATGCAGAGCGGCGACGCGCTCCGCGCAAGGGAATTGTACGAACGCGCAATCGCAGCGGACGGCGCCTCGAAAGTCCTCTGGTTGAACCTGGCGACCGCGTGCCGCAGCCTGGGGGACCAAAAAGCGGAAGGCGCGGCGCTCGAGCGGGCTTTGGCGATCGAGCCTCGCTACGTGCCGGCTCTGCTGCAGAAGGCGGAGCTCATGGAGCGGCTCGATAACCGGAAAGCGGCGGCGACGGTCTATCAAGCGGCGCTCGATTGCGTGGCGTCGGGCACGCCGGTCACGCAACAAATGGCGGCAGCCCTGACCCACGCACAGCAACTGGTGACCGCCAACTCGCGGGAATTGGAAACCTTCCTCGAGCGGGAACTCGCCTCGGTGCGACAGCGCCACGCCGGTGCGGACCAGCAGCGGTATGATGCTTGTCGCGACGTGTTCCTGCGCAAGCGGCGCGTGTACGCGCATGACCCGAAGGGAATTCTATTTCCCTACCTGCCGGCAATCGAGTTCTTCCGGCGCGAAGATTTCCCCTGGCTCGACACGCTCGAGGCCGCCACCGAGGACATTGCCGCCGAGGCTCTGGCGGCGCTGGCGGGCGATCGAGCCGGCTTCAAACCCTACGTCGACTTTCCGGCATCCGCCCCCATCGACCAGTGGGCGCCGCTCAATCACTCGT
>Ga0209006_10006521_pt1 | contig 10547 bp, 8 predicted proteins | sample JacPin_JW_Ref_O2_FD_188567 | JGI IMG/M metagenome (GOLD analysis project Ga0209006, IMG submission 188567) | Forest soil microbial communities from Algoma, Ontario, Canada - Jack Pine, Ontario site 1_JW_Ref_O2 (SPAdes) (version 2) | ecosystem: Environmental > Terrestrial > Soil > Boreal... | reverse complement strand
CAAGATCCGCGAGGCGATCGGTCCCGACATCAAGCTGATGTGCGACATCAACCAGCGCTGGCGCCCCGAGCAGGCGATGGACATCGGCAAGCGCGTCGAGGATGCCGGGGTCGGCCTCTTCTGGCTCGAGGACGTGACGACGGCCGACGATTACCCCGGGCTCGCCCGCATTTCCGATGCGCTCAGCACGCCGGTTGCCGGCGGCGAATATGTCTGGGGCATCGTGCCGTTTCGCCACATGATGGAGGCGCGCTCGGTCGATGTGCCGATGGTCGATCTGGTGCGGGTCGGCGGTATCACTCAATGGCTCAAGGTCGCCGGCATGGCCGAGGCGTTCAACCTGCCGGTGGTCAGCCACCTGATCCCGGAGGTGCACGTCCACCTGATCGGCGCGGTGCCGAACGGGCTCACCGTCGAGTACATGCCGTGGCTCGGCATGATGTTCAAGGAGGTGCCGGTGCAGCAGAACGGCGAGCTGGCGATGCCGACCAAGCCCGGCCTCGGCATCGAATTCGACGAGGCAACGCTCGATCGCTACAAAGCGTGAGGCGGGATTGGCGCTGTGCGTCCTTCGAGGCTTTGCTTCGCAAAGCACCTCAGGATGAGGACTGGTCGAAGATGCCCCCAGGAAAAGCCCTCATCCTGAGGCGCCTCGCGCAGCGAGGCCTCGAAGGACGCAATATCGCTCTTGCAGCCCTGCTGGTGCTTCTGGTCGGCTGTCATGGCGGGACGCTCGACGCGGTCTATCCCGGCACGCTCGGCCACGATCCGCCGCCGGCGGTCAATCTGCCCCCGCAGGATCAGGGATTGGAGCACCGCTGATGAAGATCGCCTCGCTGCAGACCGACATCGTGCTGCTGCCGAACGACGAGCCGCTCGCCGGGTTTTCCGAAAACCCGAACGCGAAGAACCCGATCGTCACGCTGCGCCTGCGCACCGATGACGGGATCGAAGGGCTCGGCGTCGCCTATTTCGGCGGCGCGATCACCCAGACCTTGCGCCACGCGATCGACGAGCTGGGCGCGCTGATCGTCGGCGATGATCCGCTGCGGGTCGAGGCGGTCGCCGCCAAATTACGCGCCGCCGCCGGCTCGTCGGGACCGGCCGGCATCCTGACGATGGCGATGTCGGCGATCGATGTCGCGCTGTGGGACATCAAGGGCAAGGCCCTGAACCTGCCGCTCTGGAAGCTGCTCGGCGGCAACCGCGACAAGATCGCGACCTACGCCTCGGGCGCGCTGCGCCGCGGCCTCAAGCTGGAAGAAGCGGTGACCGCGGCCGGCCGCCTGCGCGAAAAGGGCCATCGCCAGACTAAGATGCAATTGGGGTTGCCCGGAATTACGTCACCGGCGAGAGAGGTCGAGCAGGCGAAATTGATCCGCGAGGCCTGCGGCCCCGACATGGATTTGATGTGCGACATCAATCAGCGCTGGCGCCCTGAACAGGCGATCGATATCGGCCGTCGCGTCGAGGATGCCGGCGTCGGCCTCTTCTGGCTCGAAGACGTGACGACCCATGACGATTATGCCGGGCTCGCGCGGGTCGCCGATGCGCTCTCGACGCCGGTCGCTGGCGGTGAGTACCTCTACGGCATCGTCCCGTTCCGCCATATGCTCGAACACCGCTCGGTCGATATCGTGATGATCGACCAGGTGCGCTCGGGCGGCATCACGCCGTGGCTCAAGATCGCCGGCATGGCCGAGGCGTTCAACCTGCCGGTGGTCAGCCACGGCGTGCCGGAAATCCACGTTCATCTCGTCGGCGCGGCGCCGAACGGCCTTACCGTCGAATACATGCCGCGCCTCTTCCACCTCTGGGAGTCGGTGCCGGAGCCCAAGGACGGCCTCCTCGACATGCCGACCGCTCCCGGCCTCGGACTTAAATTCGACGAGGCCGCCTTCGCCAAATACAAAGCCTAGGGTGTCCGAAGCGCGGATGCTTCGTTGCTCGCCGAAGCAGAGTGCCTGGCTGCTTGCCTGACAATCCCGACCGGCGACAATCTGCAACATGACAATCCCCTTTGGTGAGCTCGTTTGGCTCGCGGCCGCCGTGGCAACCGCTGGAGTCCTCACTGGTATCCTCGCCGGGGTGTTTGGCGTCGGCGGGGGCGGGGTGGTTGTCCCGGTGCTGTTCGAGATTTTCCGGATACTCGCGGTCCCGGACGACGTGCGCATGCAGCTTTGCATTGGCACCTCGCTGGCAGTGATCGGGCCGACCGCGTGGCGCTCCTACCGGGCGCATCAGGCGCGTGGCATGGTCATCGCCGGCGTCATCAGAATATGGGCGCTCCCGACGTTTGTTGGCGTGGCGGTGGGCGCGGTGATCGCGGCTTTCGCACCTGGCGGTGTGCTCAAGATCGCGTTCGTGCTGATCGCCGGCATCATCGCCGCGCGGCTGCTGTTCGGCGGCGACCGCTGGCGGCTGGGCGACGACCTGCCGGGGCGAACCGGCATGATCGGCTATGGTTTCCTGATCGGGCTCGGCTCGGCGCTGATGGGGATCAGTGGCGGCTCATTGGCGACAATGGCGCTGACCCTGCATGGTAAGCCCATCCACAATGCGGTTGCCACCGCGGCCGGCATCGGCGTGCCGATCTCGATCGCCGGGACGATCGGTTACGCGCTTGCCGGCCTGCCGCATCAGGGGGAGTTGCCACCGCTTTCGATCGGCTTTGTGTCGGTGATCGGCGTCGCTGCCATCGCTCCGATATCGAGCTGGGTCGCGCCTCTGGGCGCGCGCATCGCGCACGCGCTGCCACGACGCTGGTTGGAAATCGGTTTCGCCCTGTTTCTGCTGACCGTGGCCAGCCGGCTCGTCGTCAGCCTGTTCGTCTAGCGCGGTAGGCGCTGTTGGGATTGGCGCGATGGCTCCCCAAATCTGCCCCAGACGGAGCAGAGGAGCGGAGCATGACGCTGGACGGAAAAAGGGTCGTGGTGCTGGGCGGCAGTTCCGGCATCGGTCTCGCCACTGCACAGGCGGCGGCGAAGCAGGGTGCCGCAGTGGTGATCGCCTCGAGCCGCCAGACGCGCGTCGACGAGGGGCTGGCGACGCTGCCCGGCGGCAGCGAGGGTCGGGTGGTCGATCTCGCTGATGAAGCTGCGGTTCGTCGGCTGTTCGCGGGGTTGGGGCCGTTCGACCATTTGGTTTTTACCGCGGGCGAAACGCTGCAGCTTGGCAGCTTGGCCGATACCGATATTGCCGTCGCCCGTGGGTTCTTCAACCTCAGGTACTGGGGCGCTTTTGCTGCCTCGAAATATGGGAGCGCCAATATCCGCCCTGGTGGCTCGATCGTCCTCACCTCCGGCATAGCCGGACAGCGACCGCGCCCCGGCTGGGCGCTGGGCGCTAGTATCTGCTCGGCGATGGAAGGATTGACCCGTGCGCTGGCTGTGGAGCTGGCGCCGATCCGCGTGAACATTGTCTCGCCCGGTATCGTCAAGACGCCGCTATGGTCGGAGATGGCCGAGGCGGATCGCGCTGCTTTATACCGCCAGATGGCAGAGAAACTGCCGGTCGGCCATGTCGGCGAGGCGACCGAGATCGCGGACGCCTATCTCTATTTGATGGGCCAGAGCTATGCGACTGGCCAGGTTCTCGTTGTCGATGGCGGTGCGGTGTTGGTTTGACCCCCGCGTTCGTCAGCGAAACATCCGTCCTTCCGGGGGCAATCCCATCAGCATCTGGCCGACCGTCTCGAAATGGATCGGCCTGCCCTGGCCCTGCTGCGTCCCGGCGTGGATATCGCGCATCCGGCGCTCCAGCGGGTTGTTCTCGAAAATCGCCCCGGCGCCGGCCGCGTGATAGACCGTGGCCACGACATCGCGCGCCTGGTGGATCGCCCAGGTCGAAGCGAGGCGCAATTGCGGGTGGTGCTCGGCGCTGATCTGGCCGGTGCGCTGCGCGTCGTCCCACATTTCGGCGATGACGCCGCGCAGATAGGCGCGCGCCGATTTGAGCTTGGCCTCGCATTGCGAGACCTGCGACTGGATCACGTTGTTGGTGCGCAGCGTGCCCTTGGCGCCGCGCGGCACCTTGTCCCGCGCGATCTCGATAAACGAATCGTAGGCGCCGCGCGCGATGCCCATCGACACATGCGAAAAGCTCATCGCGTAGATCATGCCGCTGGTGAACTGGTAGAGCGGCCCGGGCTCGCGCCGCTCTTCGGCATTGTCGCGGATCGCGGTGCGCGCGTCCGGCACGAAATGGTCCTTCAGCTCGTAGCTGTCGCTGCCGGTGCCGCGCAGGCCCAGCACCTGCCAGTTGTCGATGATCGTGGCCTCGGATTTCGGCACGAGCATCGTGCGCGTGATCTGCCGCCCGTTGGCGCCGAGCCGCGGCGAGCCGTCCGCTTCGAAAACCGGGCAATGGGCGCCGATCCAACTCGCATGACGGCTGCCGGTGGCAAAGCCCCAGCGCCCGGTCGCGCGATAGCCGCCCTCGACCGCGACGCATTTCCCGGCGCCGGGAATCTCCGGCCCCCAGGCGAGGATGCCGCGCGGGCCCCCAAAAACCTCGACCGCCATCTCGTGGTCGAGATAGGGCGCGGTCATCGAGCAGCCCGAGTTCTGGCCGAGGCTCCACGCGGTGCTGCCGTCGGCCGCCGCGAGGATTTCGAGGACTGCCGTGTAGGTCAGCGGGTCAAGCTCGCCGCCGCCGATCGATTTCGGAAGCAGCATCTTGAAGACCCCGCGCTCGACCATCGCGGCGATGACATGCTCCGAGGTCTGCCGGTTCTTCTCGATTTCGTCGCTGGCCTCGCGCAGCATCGGCACCAGCTCGCGCGCGCGTTCGATATAGTCCTGCCGAAGCGCCGCATCGGTAACGCTGCTGCCGTCCATCACAATTTCCTCCCGCGATCCCCGCTCATTCTGACGGCATCGCGGCGGGATGTGAAATGCCGAGCACGCATGAGCCGCCATACGCGCGGGTGATTACGGCCAAGCGCTGTTCGGCCCGCGCTTTTAACAGGAGGCCGACCACCTGTTACAGCTTCGATGGCTCAGCGGGCAGGATGCCTGTTATCACTGTTATTTTCAGCCTTTTAACAGGCATGACAGGCCTCACCCGTTCTTCGATGATCTGGCGCAGATCGCGATGCATAAATCACAATTGCGGCAATTTGAGCGGCGGGATGGAACCGCCACTGAGCGACATTCCGGAAAAGGCGATCGCTTTTGATGTCAAGTCAGCGCAGAAAGCGGACGTCCGAGCGGTCACCTGTTACCGGCAAGGGCCGACACGAGACGGCGCAACCGCACCCGCCGTTTGGTAACTCAGGAGAAGAAGTTGGCGTCGGCGTGGGTGATCCCGACGAGAGTGATCGAGGTGTGGTCGGGGAAAGTCAGAACGGTGTTGCCGTTGACGAGCTGCTGAGAGGCGACCACCGAAGCGATGCCGGCACTGCTATCGCCGGAGAAGCTGAGGTAGTCGGCGGTTTCGGTAAATCCCATGACGGTGTCCGGGAGGTTCGCCTGATCGGCGTCGAGCAGCGTCCCGGTGGTGCCGGCGGTAAAGGTAATCGGCCCGTTGACGATGGCGCCGCTCATCAGGTCGAGGGTGCCGCCAGCGATCGTCGGGTTGCTGACCGTGCTGCCGCTCGCGACAAGCTGTGCACCGACGCCACCGGTGGCCGGGTCTGTCTCGGTGTGCCACGTGTTGCCGAGGCTGACCGTATTGCCTTGATAGGTCAGCGGCTGAGCCGCGGTAACCTGCGGCCCGTTCATCGTCCAATCGACGTACGTACCGTTGGTGTTGTACAGCAGGATGCCGGCCTTGCCGTCGCCGTTGAAGTCGCCAACTCCGGCGACGCTCCACGATGCGTCGAGGCTGACCGTATTACCTTGATAGGTCAGCGGCTGAGCCGCGGTGATCTGCGGCCCGTTCATCGTCCAATCGACGAACGTACCGTTGGTGTTGTGCAGCAGGATGTCGGCCTTGCCGTCGCCGTTGAAGTCGCCAACTCCGGCGACGCTCCACGATGCGTCGAGGCTGACCGTATTGCCTTGATAGGTCAGCGGCTGAGCCGCGGTGATCTGCGGCCCGTTCATCGTCCAATCGACGTACGTACCGTTGGTGCTGTACAGCGGAACGTCGGCCTTGCCGTCGCCGTTGAAGTCGCTGGTAGCCGTCTGCTTCGAAAGCGTGATGTCGAGGCTGGACTGCGAGAAGGTGCCGACCCCACCGTAGACCAGGATGGTGAAGCCGTCCGTAAGCGGTGCGCCGTTATCCGCCGAGAATGCTGACGCTAGTGCGGCGACGCTGTCCGCCACGTAGGAATATGAGCCATCGGGGTTTAACGTCAGAGTCCCGTATTTGCCCGCGATGGGATTTGAAAGCGGCTCGCCCAGATCATTTATCGCGACGACGCTGAGGCTCGCGCCATCGGGATCGGTATCCCCGGCCAGCGCGCCGGTGCCGGACGTTCCCGCGGTGCCACTGATGGTGACGCCTGCGCGCGTCGACGCGTTTTCCGCCACGACCGTGGGGTCGCGATAATCCGAAATGGTGAGGGTCGAGGTTGCCGTGTCGCCGTTGGTGTCGGTCACCGTGAAGGTGATCGCATCCGCTGCCGGAGCGCCGGTCGGTGCGTCAGCGAGGGCGGCGCTCGGCTCCGCGAAATATGTGTAAGAGCCATTCGCGTTCAGATCTAGCGAGCCGTATTTGGTGTTAAAAGAAGTCCCGACCGTGCCGCCGCTGATGGCGCTGATCGACAAGGCTGCGCCGTTGGTATCGGAATCCCCCGCCAGCGCGCCGGTTCCGCTGGTCCCTGCGGTCCCGCGAGCGGCGGTGGGCGATCCCATAGGACCGGCGAGACCTGCGACATTCGTCTCGGCGACGACCACCACTGGGCTGGCGAAGTTCGAATTGATAACGGCGGCCGCCAACGGATTCAATTCCGGCGACCAACCGTCATTGCTCCCATCGGGGACGTAGTCCCAGAAATAGGCCCCCGCGAGCGAGTACGGGACGCCATCCACCAGGCCGCCATGGCCCGCAGCTGTGGTTTGAGCCTGACCCCATGCGTCGAAGAACGCCGTATAGAGTTCCGCCTGCAGCGACGGGTCGGGTACGCCCGTGGCGCTGCCGCCGGTGGGGTCGTTGGCGGCCCCGGTGTCGTTCTGGTAGCCGAGCTCCGTGAAGATGAACTGCTTGTCGATCGATTGCTGAGCAAGCGTATCGAACGCATCGATCGCCGAGAGACCGCCCAGATCTTGGCTTACCGTCTCGCCGCCGGAATAGGCGATCTGGACGCTCGAAGCCGTGTTCCATCCGGCGATCAGCGACGCTAGGCTGGGATTATTATTATTTTGTGCATCCGGGATCGTGTTCGATAACGGCACATAGCCGTCGAGGCCGACGTAGTCCAGCTTGTTCCAGAAGGTGACTTGGCTCGCGTTGCTCCAGTTGGCCGAATAGGTCAGCTTGAGGCTTGGCGCGGCGGCGCGTACGTCGGCGATCAGACTTTCCCAGTAAGTCTTGTCCGCCGGATCGTCGGCCAAACCATCGAGCTCGGTACCGACTGAAAACAGCTTGGCGCCGGCAGCGGCTGCTGTTTTAGCCTCCTGAACGATCATGTAGTCGTAGCTGCCGACCGTGGTCGGGCCGCCAAAAAAAGTCGCCGCGTTGAGGTCCCCACCGGCCTCGTCTGTGGTTTCCAACAACCCGCGGTAATTGACGAAATCACTATCGGGAGTGCCGATCGGTATCGTCGCTGGAGTCACGCCGGCAGGGGTGTCGGCGGCGTAGGTGTTGTTGGTGGCAGGATTGTACGCGATGGTAGTCGCGCCGGTACCGTCGGGGTCGAATATCGACGTAAAATTGTCGGGGACGTAATAGTTTGGCGCGCCGTTGTTCGGAGATACCTGGGGATAGAGAATGTCGATCAACGGCCGCACCAGGGAGGTCAATCCCTCGGCGGTCGCCTTGTCGACCGCCGCCGTCAAATCGGAAGTTGTATCGGTGATCCCACTACCCGCGTAGACCGTCGACGTGGCTACGTCGATACCAAAATCCGGCGTTAGCGCAACGCTATCGGCACCGGTTGCGGCAACCTCCGGCAGCGTTGCATCCAGGTTGGCCTGCTCATAGATGCCATTGTAAAAATCGACGTAATTGAATCCTTTGTAAGTGAGAGTGAGTGACATTTATTGAGGTCCTTTCGCTTCGGCTGATACCGAAAAGCCTCCGGAGATCCTTGCGAAATTACCGTGCCCTTAGCTATGGGCTGACACCATCGGTGAGACCTTATACGATAACGGAGCGCGTCAGGTTCCTTGTTCAACCGCAGATCGTTGCGCCCCCAGCGCTAATAGCCGATCTCGCCAGCTGCTTCGCGCTGACCTGAGACTTTTGGTGCTGGCGCCGGAGAATGGCCGAAATGGGGCGGAACACGCCGATTGACGCGCGAGCCCTCAATGACCGCTGTGGTTCGAAGCGGGCCATCGAGGGAGGCGCTATGGCCTAAGGCAAGGCTGGGCCTTACGAGGCTTTTCTTAAATGGTCGAACCCCTGCGCCAGGTCGGCCATCAGGTCTTGCGGGTCTTCGAGGCCGATATGGATGCGGATGCCGGGGCCTTCGGCGTCCCATTTGGTCGCGGTGCGGGTGCGCTCGGGGTACATCGGCTGGATGAGGCTCTCGAACCCGCCCCAGCTCGCGCCGATGCCGAACAGGTCGAGCGCGTCGATCATCGCGTAGACCTGTTCCTTCGACGCCGGCTTCAGCACCACCCCGAAGAGCCCGCAGGCGCCGAGGAAATCGCGCTTCCAGATCGCATGGCCGGGGTCTTCGGGCAGCGCGGGATAGAGCACACGCGACACTTCGGGCCGGGTCTGCAGCCATTTGGCGACTTCGAGCGCGCTGCGCTGGTGCCGCTCGAGCCGCACCGACAGCGTGCGCATCCCGCGCAGCGCATAGAACACGTCGTCCGGTCCGGCGCAGTGGCCGATCTGTCCCATCCCAGAACGCACCGGCAGGAAGCTTTCCTCATTCATGATCACCGCGCCGAGCATCACGTCGGAATGGCCGCAAATGTACTTTGTCGCGGCGTGGATCGACACGTCGACCCCGTGCTCGAACGAGCGGAACAGGTACGGCGTGCCCCAGGTATTGTCCATCAGCACCTTGGCGCCATGGCGATGCGCGACCGCGGCGATTGCCGGGATGTCCTGGATCTCGAAGGTCAGCGAGCCCGGCGACTCGCAGTAGACGACCTTGGTGTTGGGCCGCATCAGCCGGGCGATGCCCTCGCCGATCAGTGGGTCGTAATAGGTCGTCTCGACGCCGCATTTCTTGAGGATGCCCTCGCAGAAATTGCGCGCCGGGCCATAGGCGCTGTCGACCATCAGGCAATGGTCGCCGGCGCCGAGCAACGCCTGCAGCGGCCCCGTTACTGCCGCCAGACCGGACGATACGATCATGCTGCGGTAGCCGCCCTCAATTTCAGCCAGCAGCTCTTCGAGCGCGAAGGTGGTCGGCGTGCCGTGCAGGCCGTAGCGGATGACGCTAAACGGCGTCGCCGCGCGCTTCGCCTCCCACTCCGCCATGTTCTTCGAGAGGATCGTCGAGGCGTGGTAGACCGGCGGGTTGACGATGCCGAAATTGGCCTCGGGATTGCGGCCGACATGGGTGAGCAGCGTGTCCTTGCGATAGTGGCGCGGCCGGTCGTCGTTTTTCATTCTCAGGTCCTCGGGGCGTTCTGCGGTGCAACCGAAGCTGAATTTAGATCGTATTGTCCGCAGCGGTACAACTCCGATGCAGCCAGATAGCGACCGTATCTCCGGTAGAGGTCATGATGTCCGGTCTTGGTTGGCTTGTACTGGGGCTGAATCTGTGGATCAGCTGGCACAACGCTAAAGTTATCGGCCTCGACTGGGTCGAAAGCCGGTATCTGGGTGGCTGGACCCGCTTTATGTGCTGGATGGGCTGGCTGCAATCGGCGCTCGGCTTCACGTGGTGCTACGTGCTGATCCTTGCCCTGTTCGCGCATTCCGCCGAGTACATCAACACCGCGACCGAGCAGGCCGCGGTCAATCTCGGCTATGTCATTATCTTTCCCGGACTTTTCATTTCCGGGACGTTCATCTGGATCGATTCGCTGGTGCAGGCCTGGCGGCGGCGGGACCTGCCGAGCATCGCGACTGCGTCCTGGAACACGTTCGCCGAAATCCACAACGCCTATTCGGCGATCGACGGAATGGGCGATGCACTCAAATCGGTCGGTTCGCTCTTCAGTGATTCCGACGAGGATGATGTGACAGGCGTTGCCGTCGTCGCGGTGATCGTCATCGTGCTGGCGGCGTTGGCCGGCGGTTTCCTCACGACCGAGTTGATCCGGCGGCATTACGCCGGGTCGCGCCCGCTGCCCGAGCGTGCGGTGCCGGCTCCAGCCTGAGGGTCAGTCCGGCGAGCCGCGGCCCGAGGCAAGCAGCATGACGCCCTGGACGATGTTGCGGAATGCCGCGTCGTAATTGACGCCGCTGATGCTCCAGTCATGGTCCACGCGGTGCCAGCGCAGGCGCCACTTGCCGACCCAGCCCGGGAGCGTCTC
>Ga0209006_10006520_pt1 | contig 10547 bp, 5 predicted proteins | sample JacPin_JW_Ref_O2_FD_188567 | JGI IMG/M metagenome (GOLD analysis project Ga0209006, IMG submission 188567) | Forest soil microbial communities from Algoma, Ontario, Canada - Jack Pine, Ontario site 1_JW_Ref_O2 (SPAdes) (version 2) | ecosystem: Environmental > Terrestrial > Soil > Boreal... | reverse complement strand
ATTTCGGCGCGGCCCGGAAATTGGGCGCGGAAGGCGGCGTCGCGCCACGGAGCGATGACGCGCAATTGCGGGGCCAGCGCGGCGGCGGTTAACTCGAATCGAACCTGGTCGTTGCCCTTGCCGGTGGCGCCGTGGGCGATGGCGCCGGCCTTTTCGCGCTGCGCAATCTCGATCATGCGCTTGGCGATGAGAGGCCGGGCGATGCTAGTGCCGAGGAAGTATTGGTTCTCGTAAATGGCGCCCGCTTGCATCATGGGGAAAATGAAGTCGCGCGCGAATTCCTCCTGAAGGTCGTCGATGTAAATCTTGGACGCGCCGGTTTTGAGGGCCTTTTTCTCCAAGCCCTTGAGTTCCTCCTCCTGGCCGATGTCGGCGCAAAAGGCGATCATTTCGGCGCCGTATTTTTCCTTGATCCAGGAAAGCAGGACCGAAGTATCCAAGCCGCCCGAGTAGGCCAACACAATTTTCATGGTGCGGATTAAAACGCCGCTGTGCGCTGGTTGAAAGATCAAAATATTGCAATTTTTTTGCGGATAATGCTGGACAAGAGGCTCGGAAACGTTCAGTGTTTGCGGGTTGATGGGCGAGTGCTCCCTTTCGGGAGAGCGTGATTGGCAAGCTAGCCCATTCGGGCCGAACCGTAGAGTATATGGCAGAGTTCCATTTTCTTGGACACCGCAGCCGCGATGAAAGGCATCGTGATTGGAAGAACTGCCCCCTCCAGCTAGACACAGATTTGACCGGATTGTCACAATCCCCCCATTGTAGAAGCCAACCCGGCGGTGATAATCTTGATCACGTGAGAGTGCAACCGAAGAACGGAGTCTCATTTTTTAGGGCCAGGATTCTGCGCTAATTCTTTTTTTGAATCGGGCTTTTCAGATGAGGCTCCCAGGCGTTTGTACGTACTAGAGACTATAAATTTAGATCATGGAAACTAATTGATTCGACACGCTATGAAAAAAACTATTCTTCCTACAATAGGTTTGCTCGCCTCTCTGCTGACTGCGCAGGCGCAGTTTTTCACCAACGGCAATCTCGCGGTCGTGAGGATCAGCGGGTTCGATACTACCAGCAGCACCGGCGCCGCGGTGTTTGTCGATCAGTACACGACCAACGGCCTTCTAGCTGGCTCGTTCGCCATTCCTACAACTGGTTCCAACGCGCTGATCTTGAACGGCCAGGCGGACGAAGGGCTGCTCAACCTTACGCCGGATGGCCTGCACTTGGTCTTGGCAGGATTTAACACCAGCTTACCCTATTCGACGAACATCAACGTTTCGCCTTCGGCTCTCGTTCCTCGAGTCGTCGCGACGCTGGACGCCTACACCAATTATACGCTGGCCGTCAGCGACACGACTAACTTCAATGATTCCATTGTGACCAGCGCCGTGTCGGATGGAACTAATTTCTGGATGTGCGGCGTCGGGCCAACTCCGACTGCTTCAGTGCCGGTGGGGCTGAACGAGATTGCATACGTTGGGACTGAAACTGATGGAGCCACGAACCAGGTCGTGACCAATGTTTTTAGCACCTCCTTGCGTGAGGTAGCTCTATTCAACGTCGCGGGAACTTACCAGATGTACGGCATCGGCGAAGCTTCCAATAGCGCGCTCGGCACATTCAGGACGGGCGCTTTTCTCATATCCAACATCGCAGGTGCGCTTCCGCAGAGCGGGACTGGTGTCACGAATGCATTTGCGGAAGCAAGCGCAACGGGTGGCGGGGCGTTTGCATTTGACCTGGCGATCAATCCGGCTGGAACCATCGCCTACCTGGCCGATAACGACAACGGTATTGTCAAGTTCACTAACAACGGGAGCGGGTGGATTTCCAACTATACCGTTTCGCTCACCAATGCCCAAGGACCCACCACCAAAGCATTCAGCCAAAGCGCGACCAGCGTGACGGCTGATTGGAGCCAAAGCCCTCCCGTGGTTTATGCGACGACTGGCGAGACCATCACCAATCGACTGGTGAGCTTTCAAGATACGAACGCCGACGGTGTGGATAATGTGATTACTCTCGCGCTCGGAAATACTTCCGGCTCCAGCACCAACACGTATCGTGGCGTGCGATTTGTGCCGGGGGCCTATCCCGTGATAGCGGGCCAGCCCGGATCGGCGACCAACGATGCCGGGCAAACCATATCGTTTTCGGTTTCCGCCATTGGCTCGCCTACACTTACTTACCAATGGTATTCCAACAGCGTTGTCGATACGAATTTTGTAGCCATAGTTGGCGCCACGAATTCGACATTCAATTTAGTCAATTCGGACACTAACGAGAGCGGATCAGAGTTTTACGTGATCGTTGCCAACACTTTCGGGACTGCGCAAAGCAGCAACGCCATCGCGACGATCAATCCTCCCGGACCACCGATCAACATTCAGGTAACGCCCGCCGCTCAAACGGTTGACGCCGATTCCACGGCCGTCTTTAACGCAACTTTTGTGGGAGCGACAAACTCTGTTACTTATGGATGGGCCCTCAATGGAACGCCATTGACGGACGGCCCCTTCGGCGGAAGCACGATTAGCGGCTCCGCCACCGCCACGTTGACCATCAGCAACGCCTTTGCCACGAACGATGGCAGTTATGAGGTCTTCATAACCAACAGCTTTGGCGGCGCGAGCGGTGGCCCGGGGGTGCTGCTAGTTAATGATCCGGTCGTCGTCACAAACGCGATCGGAGCAACCAACCTTCCGGGGTCAGGCAACGTTACTCTCACCGTCTCGGCTGTCGGCACCGGTTTGACTTACCAATGGCTCTCCAACGGCGTAGCCATTGCCGGCGCCAATTCATCCACGTATAGCGCTGTCGGCAGTGCCACAAATTTTGCGGCCTCCTATTCTGTGATTATCTCCAACGCCTTGGGCGCTTCAGTGACCAACGGTCCCACGGTCGTCTCCTACACGCCACTGATTCTCGATGACTCCTTTACCTATCCCGACGGCAATCTCTTCGGTGATACGGGGTCCCCATGGAAGGAAATCAGCGGCACCAGTCCTATTCTCGTTCTCGACGACCGCGTTCAAATCGCCGAGACTAATACTTCTAAAGGCACCGCCTTTGCGCAGAGCCTCTACACCGCGCCTCAAAGCAACACGGTTATGTGGGCAAGCTTCATTATCAACTTAACTACTCTACCAGGCACTCCGAGCGGCACATATTTAGCCCATTTCGAAGATACCAACTTCGGTTTCTACGGAAGAATTATCGCGTTGACCTCGAATAATCCCGCTTACACGCCGGATCTTCCTGCCGTAGCCTATCCTGGCACCTACCGTCTCGGCATCGCCAATGACCGAACTGCTGCGAGCGCCGTCGTGGAATTGGACATGGCCCCCGGCATCGACTACCAGGTGGTTGAGTATTATGACGTGGTCAACGGCTTCTGCCAGTTGGCGGTGAACCCGAGCCAGTCGGATTTCACCAACGTCTATGCCCCGTTTAATCCGCCTAGCGCCCTTGCGTCCGCCATCACCTCGGATACGTTTAGTCCGTCCGGGTTGCCTATGGCCGCCTATGGGCTGCGCGAGGCCGCGGATGTGGGCATTATGGAGTTGGACAATCTGGAGGTTTCGTACGATTGGAACGGCGCCGGCTCTGGCTTCGCCGCCGTGACGGCAGGCATCACTCCGACCACTCCAGTTATCGGATTCCTGACACCAGGGATAACGAACTACTCAGGAAATCCCGGCATGCTTGAGGTCGCTGCTTCGGGCATCGATCTGACTTACGCTTGGTATCAGGGTAGCAATGCGTTGAGTGATACTACTAACTTCCAGGGTTCCGCTTCGAATGCTCTGATATTCAGCTACCTTGACTCCACCAACGCCGGTAATTATACTGTCGTCGTCTCCAATGCGGCCGGGGCGGTGACTAGTTCCGTGGCGGTTGTTTCAGTAAACGCCACTCCCACTCCGCCGACGTTCACGCTGGAACCGGTCAGCACCACCACTTCGCTGGGCGGCACCGTGACCTTCACTGCGGCGGCCGTCGGCACCGGACCGATCACCTACCAATGGAATACGGATGGCTCTCCGAACGGGGCCACTGGCTCAAGCTACACTTTGACGAGGGTTTCGACTAATCTGTCAGGCACTACCTATTCCGTTACTGCAACGGGCGGAGCAGCGCCGAGTGCCACTAGCACCAACGCTGTGTTGACCGTGAATGGACCCGTGGTCACCAACATCGCCTTTCTGCGTAGTTTGCAGGTGACCTCGGCGGCTCCAACCATCACTATCCCTGCCTCAAACTCGACCACGGTTTACCAAGTGACCGGCGTTGTCACCGAGTCCACGAACCTGGAAAGCGCCACCTATGCCGAGTATTGGATTCAAGACAGTACGGCTGGGATCGAATTCTTTGTCGAGGATCCAGCCTTCCGTCCGCACTTAGGGGATGTTGTCTCGGTGTCAGGCGTCGTGGATATTTTCGACGATGCCCTGGAATTGGACGGGTCCGCCGGTAATCCGGCCGAGCCTTATTCTGTCGTGAGCACTAACGGCGAAAGCAGTCCCCTGCCCTACCCGCCTAATCTCATTCCGTTCGGCTTTTCAACGGCGAATCCCGGTTTGTCGTCATTGGTTTACCAGGGATCACTCAGCACTTTTACCAATGCGTATTTTGCGCCCAACGCCGCCGGGGCCACCGCCGGGACCAACTTTGCGAGCGAAGGCACTTACGAATTCACCAATAGTTCCGGTCAATCCTTCTTTATCTACACCGGTGAGAGTGATGGGCCTGACGTCATAGGGCAGCCGATCCCGAGCTTTGCATATAGTATCACCGGTCCTTACGACCAGTTCGACACGACCTATGAAATTATGTTGACGGCGGCGAGCGAAATCGTGACGAATCCGCCTCCGCCCGTGACCGATTTGACGGCGACGCTCTCAAGCACTAATATTTCCCTGACGTGGACGGCCGTTCCCATTTCTTATTCTTACAGCGTCTTGTCTGCGACCAATCTAGCTGGGCCTTGGACGCCTGTGCCGGGTGGACTTTGGTTTAGCAACACAAGCGGCGCCTACACAGCCCCCATCTCGAGCAATACTCCAGCGATGTATTTCGAGGTTGTTAGCCCATAACGCAAGAAACAAGCCACTCAATTAGAACTGATTTGCTCCCAATGGCCCTTGCACGAGAGACACATTTCGACTAGGATCAAAGACGTGAGAAAGCGTGGTTTTACCTTGATAGAGCTGTTGGTGGTGATCGCCATCATAGCCATCTTGGCGGCCATGCTCCTGCCGGCTTTGTCGCTTGCCAAATCAAAGGCGCAGCAAGCCAATTGCCTATCAAACCTTCGACAGTGGGGACTCGCCCAGCAGATGTATGTCAATGATTACAAGGACGCGCTGCCGACGGATGGGATGGGGCCTGACGGGAGCTACAATGGAGGCACCGGCGTGGGCGTCGAGGGCGGGCCGGATGATCCGACGGCTTGGTTCAACGTGCTGCCTCCTTATATGGCGTTGCGGAGCCTGGCCTCCTACAGTGACGCGCACATTAATTACCTCACTGGGCTACCCGACCTTAACACGCCGCAAAACTATATGCCCTTTCCTGGCCGCGCCAGCAGCAAGATCTGGTTCTGCCCATCCGCGACTATGAGCGATTCTGATGTGTCGAAGCTCGCCGGAGAGAGTCCCCCGGGAGTATGGGGCTTTTTTTCCTACGCCCAACCTATCGACCTGAATAAGGCCATTGGCACCGCCACCCCTACAACGGAGGGGGTGACCCTTCCATATCCACAAATGCCCAAGATAAGCAACCTTCCCAAACCCAGCGCTACAGTTTTGCTATTCGATCAATGCTTCAATCCGGTGTCCGAGATTGACAATGCCAGCCCGCTCTACAATTCGGAAAATCCAGGGGATCGCTTCAAATCTCTTGCCTCGCGGCATACCAAAGGAGCAGTGCTGGCTTTTTGCGACGGACACTCCGCCTACTATAAAGATTACTATCTGACGAACCACGCCAATTTCGGCACCGACCTTGAAGCCAACGCGGGCGGCCCAGCGGTGCCGGACGTTATTTGGGACCCTGCTTTCCGAGCCGCGCTCGGATACTGAGTCAGGGTTCGCAAGTGTTTTTTCGCCAATCTAAGTGTTCGCCCTTTCACGGGCGGGCGCGACGCCGATCACCAGAAAAATAAAATTCAGGCCCAGAAAGATTGCCAAAGGCCAATAGCCTGCCATCCCGTGTACCAACATGAACGGGCCGAACCAGGCCAGGCTGACCATGACATTACCTGCAATGCACATCAACATTCTGGCGCGCCCCGTTACCCGGCTAATTCGCCGTATCACACACAAGGCCACGAGCCAGATCAAGGCGCAGATGGACGCAAATTCGCGCAAGTCTCCCGCGAAATAGCCGCCGTATTGTTGCTTAGTCCAGATCAACGCAAGGCCTATTCCTACGAAGGTCAATGCAGTGGCAAGGTAAGCGAACAAGCGTGCAGCGCGATCCAGAGATTGCTCACGGGCCGGCGACAGCGTGTGGAGAAACCGGTAACAGACAAAGCAAATGCCGAGGCACCCCGCAAAGAACGCCGCGCAATAACCCGCCGTCAGACTGACAACATGCGCATACAGAAGTAGAGGATGCGGAAGAAAACCCATTTTCCCTGGCCCGACCGACAGGTATTTTGCAACGGCTATGGATGCCGCTATCAGTATCATCGCGCCTGCATATAGCCAATAGCCCATCCTCGCTGGCCAGCACGCCTGATTCTGCAATTTGTTAAACTCGGTGCGCAAAGGGCCGGGGGTGCCCAACCGCGAGACAGCGAGTTGGAACGCCAGAGCCTCAGGCTCGGTCGTCGCCAGGATCGCGCGCATGTCCTCTCGCAAATGGCTCTCCAACTCATTGAGCGGTGTGGGGGTTTTTAGTCCGGCGGCCAGCATCTGCCGCCGCCATTCCGCGATGGATTGTTCGAGATTAAACATGTTGTCCTTTCCAAAGACCGCCGAGCACTGACGAAATCAGACTCCATTGTTCGCGCTTTTCCTTGAGAGCCTGGTGGCCGTCCTTCTTGATGGAGTAGTATTTGCGTTTGCGCCCGCTCTCCACCTCCACCCAGCGTGATTTGATCCAGCCCGCGTCCTCCATCCGATGCAACACAGGGTAGAGCATTCCGTCCGTCCATTGGATTTTATCCCCGGACAGCCGCTTAACCTCTTGAATCAGCTCGTAGCCGTAGCTCTCGCCGTTGGTGAGAAGGGAGAGAATCAACGGTTCGGTCGAGGCAGCCACCAGTTCTTTTTCAATCATGCTCGCATCATACATTGCCGCGCTATGTATGTCAAGCGGGAATTTTTCTTTTCTCTACTTTTTTGCGAAGTCGATTACCGCTTGACGAGCGGAGGCGCGGAGACGTAAGGCTATGTCTTAATTCTCAACGCATGAGCACTCGCAAAATCATCGGTCGGCGAAAATTTTTACGTCAAACAGCCACCGCCCTCGCCTCGGCTCTGGCCATGCCCACATTCATACCGGCGTCCGCGCTGGGACGCGCCGGAGCCATGGCGCCCAGCGAGCGCATCACGATGGGATTCATCGGCGTGGGAGGTCAGGGGACCGGGCATTTGCTGGGCGGCGCGTGGACCTATCTTACCGGCGGATACACGGCGCGAAAAGATGTGCAGGTGCTGGCCACCTGCGATGTCCGGCGCGAACGTCGCGAGATGACCAGCCAGAAAGTCAACGAGCATTACCGCGAAGTCTATGGCGAAAAATTCGCGCCTTGCAAACCCTATACCGATTTTCGAGAGGTCCTGGATCGTCCGGATATTGACGCGGTTTTGATCGCCACCCCCGCACATTGGCACGCCACGATGGCGGTCATGGCGGCGCAGGCGGGCAAGGATATATATTGCGAGAAACCGTCAGCCGTCACCATCGCGGAAGGCCAGCAAATGCTCGCGGCGGTCAAGCGTTACGGACGCGCTTACCAGGCGGGCACGCAGCAGCGCAGCGAGTACGGCGGCAAGTTCCGCCTGGCGTGCGAATTTGTCCGCAGCGGCCGCATCGGCAAATTGCAATCCATCTACGCCTATCGCGATGGCGGCGCCATTTTTTGGCCGACGCGTTTCGGCCCTGGCCAACCGGTGCCGGACTCGTTGGATTGGGATCTTTACCTGGGGCCGATGCCGTGGTTTCCCTATGACGGGAATGCAGGCGCGCATCGCTTCGACATTGGCGAGTTGAACTGGGGCCAGCATCACTACGATATCGTGCAGTGGGCGGCCGACGCGGATCACACCGGGCCGGTGGAATTATTCATGGAGGATGGCTTCTCCTGCTACAAATATGCCAGCGGTGTCGTGGTTTATGGTAAACCCTATCTGGGCGAAGCGACCGGCGGCGATGGGGGCGCGTGTTTTGTCGGCACGTCTGGGCGCATTGCCGTTGATCGCGACAATTTGGTTTCGGACCCGCCGGACTTGGTACGGGACCCGTTGCGCCCGAACGAAGTTCATCTTTACCACAGCGACAGTCATTCGGGAAACTTCCTGCGCTGCGTCCGCACCCGGCAGCCGACCATCTGCCCCGCCGAAGTTGCCCAGCGTTCGGCCAGCGCACTGTTGCTCGGCGGCATTGTCAAGCAATTGAAGCGGCCTCTCAAATACGACCCCGTGGCCGAGCGCTTCCCCGACGATGATGAAGCCAACCGCCTGTTGACCTTTGCCCGGCGACCGCCTTGGAACGTTTGATATGAAACGAAGCTGCCTTTTGGTTGTTTCATTACTGGCCTTGACGCTCCCGTCATGGTCGGTGCCTGACGACGAAGATCAACAGTTGGCTGTCCTGCAATCCGAGCACTCGTTGGCGGAAAAAGACGCGGCCTGCGCCCGGCTTAAATGGATTGGCACCGCCCGTTGCGTGCCAACGCTAGCTTCGCTGCTCACCGACGATCAACTTTCGCACTCCGCGCGTTACGCTCTGGAGTCAATGCCCGGACCGGAGGCCGAAGCGGCGTTACTTCAGGCGCTGGCCAAAACGTCCGGCTCCAATCAGATCGGCGTGATCAACTCGCTGGCAGTGCGGCGGGATACTGTCGCGGTGCCTGCCGTGGGCAAGTTGCTCTCCGGGGCTGACACCAACGTCGCGTGCGCCGCCGCCATGGCCTTGGGCCGGATAGGCGGGCAGCAGGCGATTGAGGCCTTGCAGGGTGCCTGGCCCCATCCTCTTTCGGGCGCACTCCATGACGCTGAATTTGACGGACTGTTGGCATGCGCAAACAGGTTGTTGACTGAAGGTGATCGCGCCTCTGCCTTGATAATTTTTCAAGGCCTCAATCGCTACAGCAAGACCGAAGCCGAGGGCCACGCCCTTTTCCGCGGAGTGATTCTCGCCTCGGGTCCGCGCGGAATTTCGCTTATGGCCCAGGCCATTGCCGGCAACGATGCCGCTGAACAAGGAGCCGCCTTGCAAGTGGCCGCGCAAATGGAAGGATCAGACGCGACGAGGGCGCTGGCGGATCTACTGCCCAGAGTCAAGGTACCAGTGCAAATCGCGTTGCTGGACTGCCTGGATCGCCGGGGAGACACTTCCGCTATGGCGGCGGTGGCGAAAATGGCCGACAGTTCCGACCCCGACATGCGCCTGGCGGCGATCAACGCGTTAGGCGATTTGGGTGACGGCTCAGTCGCCCTTCTGCTGGCAAGAGAAGCGGCCACGGCAACCGGCCAGGAAAAAATCGCCGCCCGGCAGGCTTTGGTGAACTTGCGTCGCGGAGACGTCACGCCAGCCTTGTTGGCGGCCTTCACCACAGCACCGGCGACGGTCGAACCGGAGTTGATTCGCGCCTTGGGCGACCGTGGCGATGCGTCCGCCGTGCCGAAGCTGTTGGAAATGGCGCACAGTCAAGACGAGGGAATGCGATCCAGTTCGTTGCAGGCGCTCGCGCTGTTGGCCGGGCCGACCCAACTGGCTGATCTCGTGCAATTAGCCGTCCAGGCTACCACTGATGACGCCCGTTCCGAAGCGGCCGACGCGCTCGGTTCAGCTTGTCAACGCCTCGAGTCTCGAAGCGGTCATTGTGATGTGCAGGCTTTGGTCGAGGCGGTGCGGAGCGGGCCGCTGGCGGCGCGGCTGGCCTTGCTGCCAGTGTGCTCGGGTTTGCCGGAGCCGCTCGTGCGCGAGGCTTTGCGCGCGGCGCTGCAGGATTCCGAAATCCGCGTGCGCGAGGCCGCGAGGCACGTCCTGTGCGACACGCGCGATGGCGAACTTTTGCCGGACTTGCTCCAGTTGGCCAGCGGCGACGAAGAGAAGACGCGGCGGCTGGCTATTCGCGGCTGCGTCCGGCTGGCCACGCAGGAGGAAGGGGTGAAACTATCCAATGAGCAGAAAATCGCCGCCTTCAAAACGATTCTTGACAAACCTTTGGATGCGCCCGAAAAACGCCTGGTCCTCTCCGGTCTCGCCCCGATCCCAGATCGCCAGGCGCTGGACCTGGCTGCGGCGATGCTCAACGATCCCGCCGTGCAGGCGGAGGCGGCGCAGGCGATCATCGCGATCGCCGGGGC
>Ga0209006_10006519_pt1 | contig 10548 bp, 10 predicted proteins | sample JacPin_JW_Ref_O2_FD_188567 | JGI IMG/M metagenome (GOLD analysis project Ga0209006, IMG submission 188567) | Forest soil microbial communities from Algoma, Ontario, Canada - Jack Pine, Ontario site 1_JW_Ref_O2 (SPAdes) (version 2) | ecosystem: Environmental > Terrestrial > Soil > Boreal... | reverse complement strand
GATCTCGCCGCCGGGATGAACGATTCGGTAATGCAGGTCGAACTCGGCTTTCTGACGCGCTGCTGTCACCACCGCTTCCCTAACTTTGGCTTGGTCATCGAGATGGATGCGGTCAAAGAACTCTTCGTATCGCGGTTGCCCATCCTGCGGATCAAAACCCATCACGCGGTAGCATTCTTCGGACAGGTACCTGATCTCACCCATGGCAGGTATCGATGCCCAACTGCCCGTGTGGCTAAGCCTCTGCGCTTCCGCCAAATAACCTTCGCTTCGCCGCAGCGTTTCTTCCGCTTCTTTCCGGTCATGGATATCCGTATCGCTTCCGTACCATCCGAGGATTTGTCCCGAGCGGTCAACTAACGGACAGACGCGGCTGAGGAACCAACGGTACGCTCCATCGGACCTTCGGAGGCGTGACTCGATCTCGCGGGGCTTACCCTCCGATATGAGTGTTCGCCACTTGGTCAGCACTCGTTCAATATCATCGGGATGCACCATGCCCTTCCAGCCCGAGCCAACAGCCCGCTCGAGCGTCATTCCCGCGTAATCCAGCCACCGGCGGTTCACAAAATCGACGACGCCCTCCGAATTCTCCGTCCAGAGTTGAGCTGGCACCGTGTCGATAATTAGCCGAGTCCGGTCTTCCGCCTCCTTGGCGGGCGTTATGTCCATCAGCGCTCCTACAAATTCGACTTCGCCCGATTCATGTTTTACCGCATGACCTACGACTCTCACGTATTTGATGGAACCGTCCTGCATCAACAAGCGATGTTCAAAATCAAAATCCGCCTGTTCCTGTGAGGCACGCTCGATGGACTGATTCACAAAAACAATGTCTTCTGGATGAGTCCGTCGCGATATGACTTCCAGTGTGGGTTTTGTGTTTGGGTCGCATTCGAAGATTCGAAACGTCTCGGCGGACCAATGGATTTCTCCGCTCTGAACACTCCATCCGAAGCTGCCGGTATGGGTCAGTCTTTGCGCCTCTGCTAAATAGCCCTCGCTCCGCCGCAGTCGATTTTCGACTTGCATCCGTTCGCGGCTCTCCGCTCGCAACGCCTCATTGGTCCGCTGGATTTCCTGAAGCCTCACGTTCAGTTCATCGCGCGCGCGTCGGAGTGATTCCGTGGCGCTCCTTTGCGCAACGCTCAGTGACCCGACAAATAGCGCTGATGTCATGAAGACGAGAAGACGTGGTATTTCGTCAGGCTTTGCACCCAACGAATGAATCGGAGGCAAGAAGAAATAATAAAAAGTGAAACCGGAAAGGGCCGTCGCGAGCAATCCCGGCCAAATTCCACCGAACCATGCACTCAATATGACAGCACAAAGAAAAAGTGATACGGGAGCGTCCTGCAGATGAAGCGGCGGCCATCGTGAAATGATCAGGGCTGCTGCGACCGACAAAACCGCGATCGAATAGCTCCAAATCGCAGGTGGCTTGGGCCACAGAAGAGGATTTGACCTTGGCATACTTCTGCTCCTGCAAAACGGGCTGTTGCTCTCCGCAGTCGAAATCTTAGCACCAGAAAGCGTCGAGCTCGGGGCAGGTCGGTCCTATGGGGCATGTCCGCTTTGCCTCACCGAGAGGCAACAGCTCTCACTTCATCCAGCCCATTGGACGGGATGCCAACGCTTCGACAGGCTTGAGTACCAACTGACGTTGCTATGGGACACCCGAACAAATGTATCTCCCACTCTGCCAGCAATTTCCAAGCTGTATCCGTCAATCACAGCATCTGGCATGCCGATTGCCCTACTAGTGGCGTCCAAGTTTCCTGGTGAACAGAATTTGCAGCGAGCAAGCGTCAACGTGAGAGCGATGCCGGACCAGGAGACGGGAACACGTAAAGGAGTACAACCATGAAACCTGTATCCATTTTCGGCTGGTATCGCATTCTGCGGGGCCACCATCACTGGACGATATTTCAGTCCGCTCGATATGCGGTCTGGCTGGCGCGTTAGTTGGTTGCTCTTACTTTTTGTCGCAGCGATTGGGGAGGATCGGATTCATGACACCGTCTTGTGCAAGCATTACGAACAAGCATTCCGACGAAGCGCTAGTGGCTGCCACAAGGCGCGGAGACGCGCAGGCTTTCGAGGAATTGGTTCTTCGTCACAGGCAAAGAGTTCTAGCCGTGGCGCAACGCATTACGAAGAACCGGGAAGATGCCGAAGATGTGGCGCAGGAGAGTTTTCACAAAGCCTTCCTTCATCTCGATACATTTCGAGAAAAGTCGCGGTTTTCTACATGGCTGACACGCATCGTCATGAATGAAGCGTTCATGTTACTCCGCCGCAGGCGAGGAGTTGTCGAAGTCCTGCCGGAAAATCCTGACGAAGGCCTGAAACTTAGTGCGGAGGCGTTTGTTGACCTCAGCCCCAATCCCGAAGAGTCCTACTTGCGACGCGAGCGCACGGAACTCTTAACCGAAGCAATCAATCGCTTAGGTTCGACAATTCGAACAACAATATTGCTCCGCGACATCGATGAAAGATCTGTCGAAGAAACGGCACGCATTCTAGGGACCTCAGTGGGCGCCGTGAAAGCACGGGTGTTTCAAGGTCGCCGGAAGCTGCGGCGAACCGTAAATCCTGAGCTCCTTCATGGAGTCTGCGAATATGCACGGCGGAGTGATGCGCAACACCTGTTGAGCACAGAATCATAAGCATCAGTCCCACATTGGTGAACTAGTTTGATTGCGGAGAAGCGCGCGTTGAATCTAACACCCTCGCCAACCGTTCCATCTTCGTCTCAATTCGCCATCACCCATTGATGCGCGGTTATCTCAGTACTACTGCTCTCTACGCAAGAGTGAGGTTAGGTTTTGGACGCTCCTGGCAAGCGCTACGACTTCGCCACCTCCATGGAGTTCGAAATCAATCTTGGCCAGGCAGGATGAGGCTGGCCCACACACTAAATAAAAGTGTGACAGTCGAAACGATGCTCACACTCCATTCGGTTCGATGGATCGACCGGCTTCCTGGTGGTGCATTTGGACGCGCGCCCAGTTCTCCTCTTCCAAAGTGGGCGTCAGTTGCAAGGCTTGCTGACTTGACGCTCGGAGGTCCGGAGCGAGTTGGCGCAAGGCTGGGTTGGCTCTTTGTATGGCCCCTGTAATCCGACTATCAAACGAGACAACGCGGGCGTGAAGCTCATGAACGAGCTGGCTCGTTTCTCGTGTCCAGCCGTTTTGACGAGCGCGTCCAAGTCGTTTTCATAAGCGAGCACCACTTCCCGAAGGGGTGGGTTCTTCGCTTGGTTCCGCCATCGTCAGAACTGCTGATGCGAATTGCTGCTGATATCGACTTACGGTATCCAGACCTTCCCGAACGGTGGCTGCTTCGTCAGGCTCAAGATCACCAATACGAACCAGTAGTTGCCGTAGAGAATCACGCCACTCTTCGGATTTGCCGGGCTGGGGGCGCCATGAATTCCGGCCCGACTGGATTGCGAATACTCTCGCGGAGGATGGCGTCGATAGCCGCGAAATCACCTTTTGTCAGGGACCAGCCGCTTATCTCGTCGATGGGCGCGAGCTGTTCGGGACGACGTGCGCCCCAAAGGGCGATGCCAACGCCCGGTTGGTCGAGTAGCCAGCGAACCGCCAGATGAATCACGCGCTTTCCAAAGTGTTCGCGAGCATATGCATCCAGTTTGCTCGCAGCGTCCAAGTACTCGACGAAATGAGGCTGCTGAAATTTGGGGTCGCTAGTCTTGCGCATATCATCCCTGGAAAACTGGCGGTCGGCATGCATGGTGCCGCTTAGCAATCCGCGGCAGAGGGCACCGTATGTGAGTGTGGTGACGTCGTGGCCGAGTGCGTACGGCAGAACATCGCGTTCTATCTCGCGCTCGAAGAGATTGTAAGGCGGTTGAATGGCGTGCAGTGGCGCAATAGCTTCGAAACGCGCCATCTCTTGCGGCGAATGATTGCTCAATCCGATAGCACGAATCTTGCCCTGCTCGTAGAGTTCACGAAGCGTGGCAGCTGTTTCCTCCACGGGAACGAGAGGATCAGGCCAATGCACCTGATATATATCGATGTAGTCTGTTTGCAGACGGCGCAGCGAGTCCTCGAATTCTTGGAGAATGCGTTGGCGCGTGGAGTTCCGCTCGATTCTGCCGCTGGACCAGTCGATGCCCACTTTCGTGGCCAGAATGACAGCGTCACGGCCACCGTGTTGGCGCAGGGCTTCGCCCACGATTTCTTCCGAGCGCCCCTGACCGTAGATGGGCGCAGTATCGATCAAATTGATTCCTTGATCCAGCGCCGCATGAATTGTGCTAATGGATTCCTCCTCATCGGTCCCGCCCCACATCCAGCCGCCAATGGCCCAGGTGCCGATCGCGATTCGGGAACTCTTGAGAGTTGTGCCCTTGATATTGATGTATTCCGGCATGTTGTCCTTTCTCGTTTCTTGTTTGGAAATCGTGCTGCCGCAAGCCAAGCCACTGCGGGTTGGCATGGGTCGTTACGCAGGATCGTGTGGCTTGCCCATTCAGATGGACCGTGCATGCGCCGCAAAGCCCGACACCGCAGCCAAATTTCGATCCGGTGAGCCCCAAAACGTCGCGCAAGTACCAGAACAGCGGCATTTCCGGTGGACCACCGAAAGAATGCTCAGCTACGTTCACTTTAAGTTGAATCATTTTTCCGCCATCGCCCAAGATGTAATTGACGCCGGATCACGTCCGCCCATTGCCGTTGGAACTCAGATGCGCACGTTTTTCCATTTGCAGAATGACCGCCGAAAAATCTTGCTCCGCTCCTTCGTCCGATTGCCTCGCATTGATCTCAAAAGCAGCACCCGCTGCGGGCATTCGCGCGCCGACAGTAGCGGCGAGCTCGAGAATCAACCCAAAATCCTTGTTCATTAGCCGGATCGGAAATTGTGGGCTGTAGTCGCTCTTCATCGCTCTTTGCAGTTTGCCCACGTGCGCTGGAGCGACGACTGCAGTCTGGGACAGCACGTCCAGCAAGCGATTGCGGTCAAGACCAGCCTTCTCACCGAGTGCGACGGCTTCGGCAATCGCCTGCATTCCGATTCCGAGCAAAGTGTTCACGACAAGCTTCATCGTCGCTCCGGATCCGTTCGGGCCAAGGTAAAAATACCTCTTGGCGATAACACGAAAGATCGATTCAGCGGCGTCAAAGCCTTCTTTGTCACCGCCTCCAAACAGGGTCAGCAACCCGTTTTCGGCGGCAGGAGTACTCCCTGATATGGTCACGTCGAGAACGTCAACTCCACGCTCTGAACCCAACCTTGAGAGTTCTTGCGAGGTCTGTGGATACACCGTGCTCAGGTCGATGACGCGCGAGCCGCGATGCACACCGGCGAAAACGCCGTCAGGTCCTCGATAAGTGTCCAAGACAGCCTCGTCGCTTGGCAGGCACGACAACACAACATTGCAACTGGAGGAAAGTTCGGAAACGCTCTGCGCTACGTTGCCGCCGTACTGAATTAGCTGTTCGGCCTTGCTGTGGTTTCGGTCGTACGCTGTCAGCTTGAAGCCGGATTCAAGCAGCCTCCGCGCGATCGGTCGGCCCATATAGCCGATCCCGATAAATCCGAGCCTGTCATTTTCCTGAGTGATTGATTTCATGATGAGTCGCCTTTTGGACTGAGTTGTAATTTCGGTCCAACTTCCACAGTGGTGGAAAGCACGCGTCGTGCCGTTTGGCGAGGAGGCCGAGTATTCACGCAAGATGTTGGTAGCAAGGGGAATATTACGCGTACATAGAGGAGCGCAAGGTCCAATCGGCAACGGTCATCTGTCGATTGCTTGGACAGTGCCAGCCTATTGGAAATTGGGCTTGTATTTACAAGTGATCGAACGCGTGGGGGCTGAGGAGATTGAACTTTTTCAGCAGGTACTGAAAACGTTGATCCGGTCGAAGGGAGGATTCTCGCGTTAAAGTCGCATCGCGAATGCTATTGGGAGACGTTCACGAAATAGCAGGAAGGGGCGCTTACAACCAAAGAGGAAGCTCTGCTGAACACTTGCTGAACAATAGACTGCAAATGGGGGCGTTTTGGTGCGACTGAGCGCGCAAGCCCCAACTTGGCTGTAGTTGGTTTGGGTGTAGGGATTACGTACGGTCTGATCCGCGTGAAGAGTCCGGCGCCGCCCATCGTCGCCTTGCTCGGCCTCTTGGGAATGGTGATAGGCGAACAGTTTGGGATTTGGGTTCAGACGAAAAAGCTGGACGTTTCTCATGCCGCATCGGTTTGCCTTGTCGGTGAGCGGTACGACCGGCCACATCGGTCGGAAGCGCCTTAACTTCCCAGTCGCGGGAATTTGCAAATCCGGGAGAGATTTACATTTCCGATGTTCAATGAGACGAGAAATGCGTAGGGTCCCTTGAATTTTCCCCATACTTACCAAGTAGTGCGCGCTTAACTTACCGCCGCTCAATAGGTTCCAACTAGCACTCCTGCCTCCTCATTTTTTTGTAAGGGGTCTATTTCTCAGCTCCAACCAAGGACGACGACTTGCGGCTCAAATATTTCGACGGACACCGTGTCAAGGACGTCCCCCTTTGTCTGGAACCGGTTCCTTGGCTGAATCTCACCAAAAGGATTATGGACCACGCGACAAGAAGCAGGAAAAACGCATTTAGCGTTCCAAAAAAAAGCGAACGGTAAATGGTCCTGAGCGCCTGGCAACTACGCGATTTTCCCGACACTACTATTGTGGACACCGATGCGCCCTTCCGAGTTCCTGAACTATGGCGATTGTAGTCTATGGACTGGACTAGTGGGACTAGTGGCAGGTCCTTGACACTTCTCCTAATATAATCTAATATTTAGATGTTAATGGAGGAGTCATGCAGAAGCAAAGGTTAAAGCTGAAGCAGGCCAGCGCTGTCCTGCAGATTGAACCGAAGGAATTACAAAACCTGGTCCAATTCGGCGTTGTGAAGCCCAAGCGGTTTGAGGGAACGTATTTCTTCGACGCGAACACTCTTATGGTAGCCAAGGTGGCGTTCTGTTTGAAGGAGTCGTTGGGGACGCGAACGAGTGTTTTGTCCAAGCTGATGGACGTATTTCTTGCATCGGAAGAGGAGTTCAAGTCAGACAATCCGAAGTATATCGTCTTTAAATGTCGGCTTTCAGCCGAGGAGGACCCCATAAAGGTCGGCGTGCCGTTCCGCGCACTCGGAGAACAGCTCCAAGAGCAAATGATGCGGGCTGACTTGTACCGGGATCTGCCTCGCGGCCGCAAACGCCGGGGCTGGAAGAAGGAGTTTCTGGAATCGCTGACCGAGGCGGCTAAAGAGATCGGCGAAGTCTCAGATGAGGAAATCTTGCAGACAGTTCGAGCTTACCGTAAGGAAAGACGAGCGCCGGAGATTACCGTTGCCGCGGAAAGATAAGAAGCACAAATCTCGCGGCGTCGTTGACACTAGCGTGCTCGTCGCGGGCATTTCGGGTTTCAGAAAGCCATATGTCCGGGGCAAAAACACTAGCGCCGATGTGTTGTACAAATGGGCCGAGAAGGGCAATTTTGTCTGGCTTGTGACGGAAGACATTCTGGATGAGTACAAGGAGGTCTTGAAGCGGCTTAGAGTGCGATCAACTCTAATCGGCGCTGTGATCAATCTTATCCGCGAGCGAGCCGAACCGGTGAACGTTCACGCCTCCTTTGAAATCTCTCCCGATCCCAAGGACGATCCGTTCTGTCTCTGCAGCGAAGAAGGGGATGCAGATTTCATTATCACCCTAAATCCCAGGGACTTTCCGCAAGAACGGCTCAGGGCAAAGGTCATTTCACCCGAAGCCATGGCGTAGCAAGCGTCGCTGCCGCTCCCTGATGAACACATCGGGGCGATTCAGAACTGAACGATTAAGACGACAAATTGAGAGACGTTGCGAAGCTCAGGCCGGCCTGAGTGCGTGATCACCAATTTGGAGTTCCGAAGATTGAGTAGACGAGAAATGCACAGGGTCCCCTGAATTTTCCCCATACTTGTCAGATCGCTGGGGATTAACTTGCGTCCGTTCAATAGTTTCTGAATAGCACTCCTGCCTGCGCGTGTTTCTGAAAATTTGTCATGTGGCGAACTCTCGGAAACTAAACGACTTGCGAATTGAGAACTCCTGTCTGCGGGAATTCCACAGGTCAGTTCTAGGTGAAATTAGCTTTCGATAAACTACAGAAAATACGCGAGATGTTTTGGTCGGGGCGCCGAGATTTGAACTCGGGACCTCCTGCGCCCAAGGCAGGCGCGCTACCAGGCTGCGCTACGCCCCGACGTGAACTGCACTATTGATTCTAAAGCACTTTCCAACTTTACTGCTACTCCGATCCGTCGTGTTTGCCACTCGTGCCATTCATGTAAGAATGGCGAGTCACCTGGCATGTGGCTGGATGCAAGATTTTGCTGGCGGAGTATGAATTTTCTGTGGCGCCGGAAATAATGCTTCTGTGCAAGGAGAACCTGATGAGAGCAAAGCAGGTCGTCTTGTTCACTGTGGTTTGTATTGTCTTGTGCTGCATAACAGCTGGAAAGGCGCAAGTGCAAGAGCAAAAGGCACCAGCGCGACTTTATAACACGGCCAAGCAGAAACTCATGGAAGGCAAGCAGATTGTCGGCGCCACCGTCTTCTCTCTCGACCCGAACATCTATTGCGCAATGGCGAACGCCGGTTACGATTTCCTGTGGATTGAGATGCAGCACAGCCCCCTTACATATGGGGATGTGGCTAGAATGATTTGGGCCTGCAGAGGGGCTCCCGCGATGCCTTTTATTCGCGTCCCGGACGCGACCGAGAGCGATATCCAGAAAGCGACGGACATCGGCGCCGTGGGGATTATCGTTCCGACGGTCGACACGGTGGAGAAGGCTCAGGCGGCGGTGAAATGGTCCAAGTATCCGCCTGAGGGGCGACGCAGCCAAGGCAACGGCCAGTACGGGGTTTTGTGGGGAAACGACTACCGTCAGACCGCCAATGAAAACATGGTGGTGGTGATCATGATTGAAACCCCAATCGGCGTCGAGAACGCCGAGAAGATTGCGTCCGTTCCCGGGATCGATGTCATCTTTGCCGCCAGTACCGACCTGGGCAATTTTTCCGGACACCGGCAGGGCGACAAGGAGTACGAAACCCTGGTCACAAGGATCCACGACGTGACCTTGCAACACGGGATTAGGCTAGGAGGACCACAGGCTTGGAGGGATCGCCCGGGATTCACCTTTTTCCAAGGTCCCGGCGAAACCCAGCTAATCCAGTCCGGAGCACGGGTGAACCTTGCAGCGCACGGCGGCGGACTGGCTCCGATCGAAGGCGCTACGCCGCATTAGTCTCGGTCGTTGTTGCGTGATAAGCGCGCAAAGGGAAACCGCGATCGCCCTCCAAAATTAGCCAGGCAGATGTCCAGTAACGCTAAGACTTATCAGATGGGATCTAGTGCGGGCCGCCGTAAATATCTGGCGTCCTGGTCAGTCATCTATAGTTCTATGAATGAAGACAAGGCCATGAAGAAGCAAGCACGCAATCGCGTCAACCGCAAGCTAAGTGAGTCCGACGGAACGCCCGTCAAGCGCACGGGCGCAGTCTCGGGAAAGTTTGTCACTGAGACGTTCGAGTACGACCGTGGACGGCAGGTCACGGTATACGTTCCACCGGACCCGACCAAAGCAATCGTCTTCGCCGGCGACGGTCAGGGAATCTCGAAGTGGGGCCGGTTGCTGGTGCAGGCCGACGTACGGTCCACAATGATCGTCGGTGTACATGGGCTGACCGATGAGACGCTACGGCTCCATGAGTACTCACCGGGCTTTGAGCCGGATCGGTTCGCGGCGCACGAGAGGTTCTTCGTCGAGGACGTTCGCCGATGGACGGAGTCGCGGTTTGGCGTGGCGCCGCCCACCGAACGTACCGCAGTGTTCGGCGTCTCGGGGGGTGGAGAGCTGGCCCTCGCTCTTGGGCTTCGGCATCCACATGTATACGGTGCGGTCTTCTGCGCCTCGCCTGGCGGCGGTTACAAGCCGCCTGGCCTTATGCCGGGTCCGCTTCCGCGTACATACCTTGTCGCTGGCACACAGGAGCCGTTCTTCCTCGGGAACGCAAGGAGGTGGGCGGACGCGCTGCGCGATGCAGGTGCGGATGTCGTCATGAATGAGCGAGCCGGATCGCACGGTGGCGCATTCTGGCGAGAAGAGTTCCCGCTGATGGTGGCGTGGGCATTCGGACGATGATGCATCTCGTCTCTTCGCGACGCGAACGCAGACTTCTTACGTTTCCGTCGACCGGGTACCGCGCTCGCGTTCGTGGGTGGTCTCGATTTGGCACCGCAAGTTGTAGCTGAGAATAAGTCCCTTCGGGCTCGCATTTTAACCTGAGTTTGTCTCCGCATTTCCGCTGGGCCGCTAATAAAATCACGGTCAAGTCTTGATAAACAGCCATTAGCGTCCAAATGAAGTTTTACTTCACATCTCTGGTAACCGCTGCGGTAATCAGAAACTAGCTCATCTGCCGTTCATAGGTTACTTCATAAGGATGTCGAGGGCGTTTTCAACCTGGGCGTGGAGTTCGGGC